>Ga0233425_10002833_pt1 | contig 33021 bp, 32 predicted proteins | sample Watercolumn_Towu_2_FD_181712 | JGI IMG/M metagenome (GOLD analysis project Ga0233425, IMG submission 181712) | Freshwater microbial communities from Lake Towuti, South Sulawesi, Indonesia - Watercolumn_Towuti2014_140_MG | ecosystem: Environmental > Aquatic > Freshwater > Lake | place... | reverse complement strand
GCGGAAACATCAAAAGCTGCTGATAATCAGCCCGAATCTCCCGGGACATGAACACCTCTCAGGCAACATGATATTCCTTTATAATACAATTACCCCTAAATCGCGAGGTTTTGAGACGGTTTCCTTGTGTTCGCCCTGAACGTTGAGGGCGAACACAAGGTTCGCCCCTACGGTTTATTGGCATTTGATTGCGTGGTATTAAACCAATCTATAGCGAAATTTTTCCAGGACCTTGGTCGTCTCCTTGAAGGGAGTGAAGAAACTGAGGCCGATGCGGTAGCGCTTAAGTTCGGGCTGTGATTCCTTGACCCACATCACCTGGCCGGCAAAGACATAGGCCCCCAGTTCTTCGGGTGCCTCCGCCATCTGGGAAAGGTCAAAGTCCACCGCGTCCCCCACGGCCAAAGAATAACCCGTTTCCAATTGCGCGCCCACGGAGGAGAGGTTTAACAGGTAGGTGTCGGGGCACGGCTGCCCATTAATTTTTCCCACCCCCAGCACGCAGAGGATCCGTTCTTCACGGCGGCGTTCCCGGAATTCCATACACCCGTCCATCGATAAGATACTGATGCACTTTATTAATCGGAAATTATCGGGACAACCTTAAGCCATCGAGCCCAAAAGCGCAAATGAAAAAAACCAACCTTAACGCGGGCTCTGAGGAATAGGCCGTAAGGTCCCATTCTCTTGGTAAAAAAAGAAGGGTGCGTCATCGCGCACCCTTCTTTAATTCATTTCTTTGTGTTACTTAGTGTTCTTTGTGTCTTGGTGGTGAATCTTTTTTACCACCCGTACGTCAGAAAGTCATGGATGGAGTTGGAGGCCAGGCGGCCGGCGCCCATGGCCAAAATGACGGTGGCGGAGCCGGTGACGATGTCGCCGCCGGCCCAGACCCGGGGTTTCATGGTCTTGCCGGTCTTGGGGTCGGCCACGATGTAGCCCCATTTGTTCAGGGACAGGCCCGGGGTGCTCTTGGTGAGGAGCGGGTTGGAGCCGGAGCCGATGGAGATGACCGCGGTGTCGATGTCCACCACGAACTCGGAGCCGGGGATGGGCACCGGCCGCCGCCGTCCGGAGGCGTCAGGCTCGCCCAGTTCCTGGCGCAGGCATTCCACGCCGGTGAGGCGGCCGTCGTCATCCCCCAGGAACTTTAAGGGGTTGGTGAGGAGCAGGAACTCCACGCCCTCTTCCTTGGCATGGTGGATTTCCGCGTGCCGGGCGGGCAGTTCCGCCTCGGAGCGCCGGTAGATGATGTAGGAGTGGTCCGCGCCCAGGCGCAGCGCGGTGCGGGCCCCGTCCATGGCCACGTTGCCGCCGCCGAAGGTGGCTACGTTCTTGCCTTTGACGATGGGCGTATCATAGGCCGGGAATTCGTAGGCCTTCATCAGGTTGGAGCGGGTCAGGTACTCGTTGGCGGAATAAACGCCGATGTAATGCTCGCCGGGGATCTTCAGGAACACGGGCAGCCCCGCGCCCACGCCCAGGAAGACGGCGTCGAAGCGCTCCAACAACTCATCCACGGTCTCCGAGCGGCCGATGACCGCGTTGACCTCGATTTTTACCCCCAGGCGTTCCAGGTAATTACACTCCTGGGCGACGATGGCCTTGGGCAGGCGGAATTCCGGGATGCCGTACAGCAGCACGCCGCCGGGGCCGTGCAGGGCCTCGAAAATGGTGATGTCATGGCCTTTAAGGACCAGGTCGCCGGCCACGGTCAGGCCCGCGGGCCCGGCGCCCACCACCGCCACCTTCTTGCCGGTGGGATCGGCCTTGGGAGGCAGGATTTGTTTGCCATGTTCCCGCTGGTAGTCGGCCGCGAAGCGCTCCAGGTTGCCGATGGCCACGGGATCTTCTTTTTTGCCGATGACGCACAGGCCTTCGCACTGCACTTCCTGGGGGCAGACCCGGCCACAAACCGCGGGCAGGGAATTTTTCTCCCAGAGCAATCTGATGGACCCTTCGAAATCACCTTCCTTGATCAATTTGATGAATCCGGGGATATCGATCTCCACCGGGCAGCCCTGCTTGCAGCGGGGGTCCTTGCACTGAATGCAGCGCTCCGCTTCCTTCATGGCCAATTCCGGGGTGTAGCCGTAGGGCACTTCCTCGAAATTCCGGGCCCGGACATGGGGTTCCTGCTCCGGCATGGGTTGCCGGGGAATCTTCTCTTTTTTCGGAGCCTTGACTTCTTCGGTCATTATCTTTCTCCTTCTCGGTTTACGTCTTTGAGGGCAAAATTATGATTAACGGGAGCAGGAACATCCCGGGGCATGGGCTGCCTTGAACTGGTCGAAGGAGACCTTTTCCTCGGTCACATAGGAGCGCAGGCGCAGGTTCAATTCGTCCCAATCCACCTGATGGCCGTCAAATTCGGGGCCGTCCACGCAGGCGAACTGCATCTTGCCGCCCACCGATACCCGGCAGCAGCCGCACATGCCGGTGCCGTCCACCATGATGGGGTTTAAGCTCACCAGGGTATGGACGCCGTATTCCTGGGTCACCTTGGCGCAAAACTTCATCATGGGCACCGGGCCGATGCACACCGCCAGTTTGATATCCTTATCCCTTTCCAGGGTTTCCTTCAGTTTGTCGGTGACGAACCCTTTATGGCCGTAGGTGCCGTCGTCGGTGCAGATCATCACCTCGTCGGACGCGGCCTTCATCTTGTCTTCCAGGATGAGCAGATCCTTGGAACGTGCGCCGATCACCGAATAGACGTAATTGCCCATCTGCTTCAGGCCCCGGGTGATGGGGTGCAGCACGGCAATACCGGTGCCGCCGCCCACGCAGATGACCTTGCCCACCTTCTCCAGGTGCGTGGGCTGCCCCAGGGGGCCGATGACGTCCAGGTATCCCTGGCCCACCTGCAAGGTCTTGAACAGGGCGGTGCTCTTGCCCACCACCATGTAGATAATGTTGATCAGGCCCTTGGCCGGGTCGGTGTCGGCCATGGTCAGGGGAATGCGTTCCCCCGTTTCGTTGGCCCTGAGAATGACAAACTGCCCGGGCTTGGCCTTGGCCGCAATCTTGGGAGCCTTAATCCAGTTGCTGATAATGGTCCCCTGGGCCATTTCCTGGCGTTCCACTATCTCAAACATACGCGCCTCTCCTCAACTCTTGATAATTGTTTTGATTTTCGATATTTCCCTGCAGGCTAACCGCCGGCCCGCCTTTCTCACCTTCCATAACCGAAAATTCTTATCACGGCTGCGGGGGAAGAATCAAGTGATAAATATCACAAAGACGATTTTCTGTTTTCGGTTTTCGGTGACGGGGGGAGGAGCGAACACCCGGGAGATCAGATAATTAGAGGTTCCTCAGGTCCAATTGTCTGAGGATAATCTTTACCAGGCTTTCTGGAATCTCCCGGTGTCGGGGAACCGGAGCACGCCGCTGATTTGCGGGATTGAGGAAGATGTCGTGGCGGGCGCCATGGCGGATGATGCGGCATCCTTGATCATTCAGGAGGCGCAACAGGTCAACCCGTTTCAACCAATAATTCCTTTAACCGGTAGTCCGGCGGCAGGTCCTCAAAGTCGGTGGCTTCCATCAGGGAAAGGGCTTCCTTGATATTCTCCTCCAACTCCGCCAAAGACCTGCCCTGGGAAAAGACATCCGGACGTTCCCGCAGGCGGCCCACAACCCATTCGCCATCCTGCCAGTAAACCAAAGTATAGCCCGGCATAACAACTCCCTTGAGGGTACAATTAAGTACCCACGTGGCGTTCATTTCTGAGATTTCCCGATGAATAATATTTTTGCCGGTTTACCACGGCTATGTCAAGGGCGGCAAAAATTTTCCACAGAGACTCTGAGACTTTGAAACTAAAAAAAACCGGCTTCCCCGAGCAACGCCCGGGAAAGCCGGTTTTGGTTACTTATGGTTGGTGCGCCAGGCGCACTTTACATTGTACTTAGAACAGGCCGGTCACTTTGCCGGTCTTCACGTCCACGTCGACACGGCGGTAGGCCGGGTCGGAGCCGGTGCCGGGCATGAGGGAAATGGCGCCGCACACCGGGCAGATGAACTTGGCGCCGCCGTAAATGAGGAAGTCGCGCACCGGCAACCGCCAACCTTTCGGAGTGCCTTTCTTGCTGGGATCATGGGTCAAGGACAGGTGGGTCTTGACCATCATGGTGGCGTATTCGTTGAACTTGGGATCCTTCTCGAAGCGCTCCGCCTTGGCGTTGGCTTCGGGGGCGAAATCCACGCCGTCTGCACCGTAAACCTCTTTGGCGATGGTTTCGACGCGTTTCCGCAGCGGCATCTCGTTGGGATAGAGGAACTTGAAGTTGTTCTTCTCTTTGCAGGCGTCCATGACCGCGTCCGCGAATTCCAAGGCGCCTTCACCGCCGAACTGCCAGTGTTTGGACACCGCCACCCGGGCGCCTTCCGCCTCGCAGGCCCGGCGAATCACCGCGTGCTCTTCGTCGGAGTCGAAATGGAAGGAGTTGATGCAGACCACCGGGTTGATGCCGGCTTTCTTGATGGTGCGGACATGGTGCACCGCGTTCTGCACGCCCTCTTCCAACCAGGCCATGGTCTCTTTGGAGGCGGAGAAGTATTCCTTGGGCACGGGTTTGCCCGGAGGACAGGGCAGGGCCCCGGCATTGACGCCATGGTGTTTCAGGCCCCGAACGGTGGCGGTTAGGACCGCGACGTTGGGCACCAGGCCGCTGAAACGGGATTTGACGTTCCAGAACTTCTCAAAGCCGATGTCCGCGCCGAACCCGGACTCGGTGACGTGGTAGTCAAAGAGCTTCAGGCCGATCTGGTCGGAGACGATGGAGCTTTGCCCCACGGCGATGTTGGCGAAGGGACCGGCGTGCACGAAAACCGGCTGCTTTTCCACGCTCTGCATCAGGGTGGGATTGATGGAGGGCACCATCCAGGCCATCATGGCGTTGCCCACTTCCAGGTCGCCGGTGGTCACGGGGTTGCCCTTCTTGTCGTAGGCCACCACGATTTCGTTCAGGCGTTTTTTGAAGTCCGGCAGAGAAGTAAAGACGGACAAAATCGCCATGACTTCCGAAGACACGGCGATGCCGGTCTTTGATTGCATCATGAAGCCGTCGGCCTTGGTGGTGCCGAGACCGATGATCATGTTCCGCAGGGCCTGGGCGCAGAAGTCCAGGATCCAGCCCATCTCGATGTTCCGGGGGTCGATGTTCAGGCGCTTCAGGTTCCGCTTGGCCAACTGCTCGTCGGTGTAATTGAATTCGTGCTGCATCCGGGAGGTCATCGCCACCATGGCCAGGTTGTGGGCGTTCATGATGTTGTTGATGTCGCCGGTGAGACCCAGAGAGAACTCGGTCATGGGAATCAGCAAGGAGATGCCTCCGCCGGCCGCGGTGCCCTTGACGTTCATGGTGGGGCCGCCGGAGGGCTGCCGCAGGGCGCCGCCCACGTTCATCTTCCGGGCGCCCAAGCCTTCAATGAGACCCATGGAGGTGGTGGACTTGCCTTCCCCCAAGGGGGTGGGGGTGATGGCGGTGACGTCGATGTAGTAGCCATCGGATTTGTTCTTCAGGCGCTCCAGGCATTTTACGTAGTCGACGCGGCCGATCTTGTGACCGTAAGGGATGCGCTCGTCTTGGGGAATTTCCAACATGTCGCACATCTTTTCAAAGGGAATCATCTCCGCTTCGGCGATTTCGGCAATCTGCCAGTCTTTCTGTTTTACCGGATCATACTTCGCCATAAACCAAGCCTCCTTATGGTTATGTAATTACTGGTGAATTCCCGGCATTCCGCCCCGGCCGGGTCAGGACCAAAGTTAACCCTAAGCGCCTGCCCTGCTTGTGGCCGGGCCTGCGCCAGGGTTCATACTTTTTTTCACATAGCCCCCCATATAATCGACCGCGCAAGGTTTTGTCAACAAATATTTTTCCTTGGAAGACAGAGCAGGCAAATTTTTCTGCGGGAATTTTATTTGACATCGTTTTTTTCTGGAAGTAAACTTGTGAATAGATGTACAATATCTTTCCCGGCAGTGCCTGGATTTTCCAGAGTCTCCGGGAGATTATCATAGTACCCAGCCTTCCCTACTGCAAGCTTATCAACGCGGCAAAGGGGCGTTTCCATGCCGCGGCAAAGCCCAAAGAATTGTGGCAGGGCGCGGAGAATTCCGGTATCAGCTCCGGATAATCGGGAGAGGAGGAGCGTTAATGGTCATCGGGGAATCAAAACCCGTAGCGGAAATCCTGGAGATGATCAAGGATTTTAAAAAAGTTGTGGTCGCCGGCTGCAAAGGCTGCGTCACCGTCTGCAACGCGGGGGGTGAAAAGGAAGTGGCTATCCTGGCCTCGGAGCTGCGCATCGCCCGCAAGGCCGCCGGCAACGACCTGGAAACCATGGAGTATACCTGCGAGCGCCAGTGCGACCCGGAATACATCGAGCCTCTGGACGATTTGGTGAAAGACGCGGAGGCCATAGTCTCCATCGCCTGCAGCGTCGGCCCCCAATACTGCACGGCCCGTTATCCTTTTGTGCCGGTCTTTCCGGGGCTGAACACCATGTCCATCGGCGGCGCCTTGGAACACGGGGTCTGGAAGGAATTCTGCCAGGCCTGCGGCACCTGCATCATCGGCGAATTCGGCGGGCTCTGCCCCATCACCCGCTGCGCCAAACAATTATTGAACGGTCCCTGCGGCGGCTCTTCCGAAGGCATCTGCGAAGTGGGCAAGGGCAACATTCCCTGCATCTGGCAGCTCATCTACGACCGCATGAAAAACCTGGGGCAGCTCCACAAAATGCAGGAAGTAAAACTTTATAAAAACTGGTCCACCAGCAGAGACGGCGGGCTACGCACTACTATACGGGAGGAGTTGAAACAATGACCGCCGAATATTCTGCGGGAAGCAGACTTGAAAAAATCTTTAAGAGCGGCCAGAAGGCCCTGACCGGCGAATGCGGCCCGCCCCGGGGTTGCGATGTTGAACATTTTAAACACAAGGCCAGCTTTTTGAAGGGCAACGTCGACGCGGTCAACGTCACCGACAACCAGACCGCGGTGGTCCGTTTCTGCTCCATGGCCGCGTCCAAAATCCTCCTGGAAATGGGCGTAGAGCCGGTGATGCAGATGGTGACCCGGGACATGAACCGTATCGGGTTGCAGAGCAACATCCTGGGCGCCGCGGCCCTGGGGATCAAGAACCTGCTCTGCCTCACCGGCGACCACCAGTCCTTTGGCGACCATCCCCAGGCCAAGAACGTCCACGACATGGACTCGGTGATGCTGGCCCACACCTTGAAGACCATGCGGGACGAAGGCAAGATGGTGAGCGGCACGGAACTCCAGGGCCGCCCCCAGATGTTCATCGGCGCCGCAGCCAACCCCTTCGCCGACCCCCAGGAGTTCCGGGTGATCCGCATGGGCAAAAAGATCGCCGCGGGGGTCCAGTTCATCCAGACCCAGTGCATCTACAACATGGAGCGCTTCCGGAAGTTCATGGAGATGGCCAACGACATGGGCCTCACCGAGAAGTGCTATATCATGGCCGGCATCACCCCCTTGAAATCCGTGGGTATGGCCAACTACATGAAGAAATTCGTCCCCGGCCTGGACGTGCCCGACTCCTACATCACCCGCCTCAAGGGCGTGCCCAAGGACAAAGTGGCCGCGGAAGGCATCAAGATCGCAGTGGATCAGATCCACGAGTGCCTGGCCATGAAAGGCATCGCCGGCATCCACCTGATGGCCATCGAATGGGAAGAAAGAGTCCCGGAGATCGTCGAGGCCGCGGGCCTGCTGCCCCGGCCGGTGGTGGATTAAAGTAGGGTGCGCTTTGCGCACCGCATCTGGACGTTTTACAAAGATCACGCCCGGTCCTAAGGACCGGGCTTTTTTTTATGGGGCAAGATCTGGAACTGAATGATTGACAAGAAGTGAAAATAAAGTTAACTTGACTATGGTAATTTGACCATAATCATTAATAAAGGGGCGGGCTATGGAATCTTTAACGGTTTCAAAATTCAAAGCCACCTGCCTGGCCGTGGTGGAAAAAGTGGCTAAAACGAAAAAGCCGGTGATCATCACCAAACGGGGCAAGCCCATTGCCGAATTGATTCCCTATGAAGGAGAAGCTGTGCAGCCGCCCCTTAAAGAAACGGTGGCATTTATAGGAGATATCATTTCGCCGGTGGCCGCGGAGGACTGGGAGGCTTTGAAGTGAAACCGCTCCTCCTGGACACCCACGTCTGGGTTTGGCTGAGCATCGGCGATTTATCGGCCCTATCCGCCAAGGCCCGTCAGGCCATTAGAGAGGCGCCGTGCTGGATTGCCGCCATTTCCTGTTGGGAATTGGCGAAGCTGGTAGAACGGGGCAGGATCGGCTTTACTATTCCCCCCTTGACTTGGATGCGCCGCTCCTTAAACGAAAACAGCATCCGCATCGCCGACCTGACCCCGGAAATCGCGGTGGAGAGTACCGCCTTAGAAGGATTTCACCGGGACCCCGCGGACCAGCTTATTGTGGCCACCTCCCGGGTATTGGGAATGCCGCTGGTCACCGCGGACCAGAGGATCATTCAATTTGGCGGGGTGGAGACCATCAGCTAAAGGCGAGGGAAAGACAGGGAATTACAAGGGAAATTTAGAAGGAATTCCTCAATTTATCGTTCTTTTTTAAGGTCAGGGACACCCAATCCCTTGCAAATTTTTCTGGCCAACTTGTCGGAGATTTCCGCATGCCGGGGTAAGGTTTCCACCGCACCGGTCAACGTGCTAATCCATAAGGAATGATCGCTTCTTTCCCTCTTCAGGTAGCAGCCATGCCGCCGCAGATGCCGAAGCAGCGCTTGCCTCTTCATGAAATGGCAATCACTTCCTTGATCGCTTCTTCCGGCAAGCCGCGTATGGCATCCTGACGTCTATCTTCCAAAATAAGGGAAATGGCGGCAGCTAAGCTCTCCTTGCATTCATCTATGGTTTTCCCTTGGCCATTTGCTCCTGGGACTTCTGGACAATAGGCAATATACCAGTCGTCGTCTTTTTCAATGATGGCGGTAAACTCGTTATACATGCCGCTGCCCCTCCTTGCATGTTCAAGCATTCAAAGAGTTGAAAAATTAATACGTAAATGCTTTAAGTATATCAAGCAAAAACCGGCGCGCATAGTAAAGGCTTTTTGCTGTCGTGACATCACCGAACCATTCTGCTATCATTGCCATGGTCAAGACTTATCTCAAGCTGTCCGTCAGGTTTAAAAAGTTTCAGGAGGGCCACTCATGGACACCACCCCAAGTTTAAAGGAAAACTTCGTCTCCATCCAGCCCGACACCATGGCTCTGAAAGAAAAAGCCCGTCAGGAGGGCCTGGAGACCATCTGGGACCGGTTTGCGGCGCAGCAGCCCCAGTGCGGGTTTTGCGATCTGGGGCTATCCTGCCGCATCTGCGTCATGGGGCCCTGCCGCATCGATCCTTTCGGCGAGGGGCCGCAGCGGGGCGTCTGCGGCGCGGACGCGGACATCATGGTGGCCCGGAACCTGGCCCGCATGATCGCCGCGGGCGGGGCCTCCCACTCCGACCACGGCCGGGACCTGGTGGAGACGCTTTTGGCCGTGGCCGAAGGCAAGGCCCCGGGCTACAAGCTCACCGACCTGGCGAAACTGGACCGCATCGCCGGGGAATTCGGCATCGCCCCGGACTTGGCGCCTGAGGCTAAAGCTAAAGAACTGGCCCTGGCCCTGATGGAGGAATACGGCATCAAAAAAGGCTTCCTCCAATTCACCAAGCGGCTGCCCGCGGCCCGGCTGGAGAAATGGGCGAAGTTGGGGATCAACCCCCGGGGCATCGACTGGGAAATCTCGGAGATGCTGCACCGCACCCACATGGGGGTGGACAACGATTACGTCAATATTCTCCTCCAGGGCCTGCGGTCCGCGCTCTCCGACGGCTGGGGGGGCTCCATGATCGCCACCGAGGTCTCGGACATCCTCTTCGGCACCCCGCAGCCCGTGGCCTCCCAGGTGAATATCGGGGTCTTGAAGGCGGATCAGGTGAATATCCTGCTGCACGGCCACAGCCCCCTGGTCTCGGAGATGGTGGCCCGGGCCGCGCAGGAGCCGGCGCTGCTGCAACGGACGAAAGAGTTGGGGGCCAACGGCATCAACCTGGCGGGCCTCTGCTGCACGGGGAACGAAGTGCTGATGCGCAAGGGCATCCCCATGGCCGGCAACCACCTGGTCCAGGAACTGGCCATCGTCACCGGCGCGGTGGAGGCCATGGTGGTGGACTACCAATGCATCCTGCCTTCTCTCCCGGATTTGGCCTCCTGCTACCACACCCTCTTTTTCACCACCTACGACAAGGCCAAGTTTCCCAAGGCGAAGCACCTGTCTTTCTCGCCTGAGAACGGCGCGGCCCTGGGGCGGGAACTGGTCGCCCAGGCGGTGGAGAATTTTGCCCGGCGGGACCCAAATAGGGTCTCCATCCCGGCCGCGCCCCAGGCCCAGGTCACCGGTTTTTCCATCGAGGCCATTATCGCGGCCCTGGGGGGCACACCCGGGCCTTTGCTGGACGCGGTCAAGGCCGGGCAGGTCCGGGGCGCGGTGGGGGTGGTAGGTTGCAACAACCCCAAGGTTACCCAGGATTACGGCCACATTAATTTGACCAAGGCCCTCATTGCCGCGGACATTCTGGTCCTGGACACCGGCTGCGCCGCGGTGGCCCACGCCAAGGCAGGGTTCAAGGAGCCCCGGGCCGCGGAACTGGCCGGGCCGGGGCTGAAAGCCGTGTGCCAGGCCTTAGGGATTCCGCCGGTCCTGCACATGGGGTCGTGCGTGGACAACACCCGGATCATCAACCTCTGCGCGGCCCTGGCCGGGGCTCTGGGGGTGGACCTGGATATGCTGCCGGTGGCCGCGGCCGCGCCGGAGTGGTATTCGGAGAAGGCCGCGACCATCGCCTGCTACGCGGTGGCCACGGGCATTTACACGGTCCTGGGGGTGGCGCCCCCGGTTTTGGGGAGCGCGGCAGTGACGGATTTATTGCTCAACGGCCTGGAAGCCCACCTGGGGGCCAAATTCGCGGTGGAGCCGGACCCGGGGAAGGCCGCGGCGTTGATTATCAGCCACGTGGAGGGGAAGCGCAGAGCTTTGGGATTGGATGCGCGGTGAGCATTACAAACCAGGTTTTTCAAAATGCCGGGCCAAGGAGCTCTCACCCCTTGGCCCTTGATTACCCGGGCGGGAGGGGCCCGGTTAAAACCGTTTTAGGTTTATGGAATCACTGGCATTCTGGGTTGAAACGGATTCCGCATCTTTTCCGCCAAGATCAGCCAGGCAGTGGCCCCTACGTGGAGACGCTTGTAATAAAGCCACCCGGGGATACCCGTGTCGAGGCGGTCTTTGCTGGCTGCAGGCAAGCCGCCGTTGGCATTCTGGGCGGCATGCAGGCAATTAAGGATATCTTGATATTTGCTCAGGTCGCCCGCGGTTTTATAAGCTACGGCCATCTGCCCGGTGCCTTCATACCAGATGCCACTGGTGTCGAAGTTACTAAAAGCATAGCCGCAACCCACCTTATGATGCGCCTCGGCATAATCTAGGCCAGAGAGATACTTCTTTCGGTCGGCGCCGGTAAAGGCCAGGATCGCCCAGGGAATACAATCCAGAGGGATAAGAGTATTGGGGTTATCCTCCTTGTCTGTGCCGGCCCAAAAATAACCTTCCGGTTGCCACATCGCGGCGACAAAAGCCTTGGCATAATGTGCTCGCTCCAGCCACTTGGCCTCATTGGTAAGCTTATAAAGTCCCATGAAGGCGGCATAAAGGTCGATGTTATGCTCCGTGGACTTATAAAGCTGTTTTTCCGGATTGGGTTCCCATTGGAGATAGCCCCAGGTATAGCCACCCGAATTGCTCCGGCAATGCATCTCCACCCATTCGCCCATGGCAATGGCGGCATTTTTGTAGTCCTGGCCATTGGGGAGAGATTTTCCCTTAAGTTCATAAAAGCGCAGCAGGGCGAGCATGGCCCAGGCCATATTGCCGGCGCTGATGCCTACATGTTCCGGACTTTCGCACCAAGTACCGCAATCGGGGTAACATTCTTTTTCTCCGTCGTCAGCACATTTCGTAAGATGATACCCCGGCATGCGCACCGTGCCCACTTTGCCGTTAGGGGTCCAACAAGGAGGCGAAATCAGATCACCGGCCTGATAAGCATTGCGCAGGCGACCGTCATTATACCAACGGTCGTTTTTCTGGGCGTAAATCAGGGCATCCGCCAGCAATTTGGCCCGGTCACTCTGACTGGTGGCCAGGAAGACCAGAAGGGCCATAGCGTTATCATAGGTAAAGGCTACATTTCGGTGGATTACATCGAAGCCGTCGGTATTGATACATTCATTTTTAAAGCTGACGAGAAACCGCTTTTCTTCCAGACGACTTTTGTTGTACTGGATTTTATCAAGAAAAAATTTAATATCTTTGTTGCCATTTTGTGAGGCATTGGTAACCCAGCCGAATCCACCGGTAATTTTGGAAAGATTCCCGGTAAGTTTGATGGTATATTTTGTCCAATTTTTTTTAAGAGTAACATAACCGGTGGAGCACTTTGCCGCACTATCTGGGCAGGGCAGGGAGCCGGGCTTATTTATTAACTTGAATCCAAAATGTTTCGTTAATACCCAAACAAAATCGTCCCAGAGGATTTCGGCTCTGAGATTCTTAATGTTCTGAATCAGCCATTCTTTATCTTTTCTCGGCATCCCTGGGGATTATCCTTAAGATAATGATACCAATTCCGGTATCAAGATCATCTCGCGCTATTAAATTAAATGTCAATTAAGAATCAAGGCTTCCTAATCATTTCCCATGGTTTTTACCATCGGGGGATCAGGCGGGAGGAAACGCCTAAATTTTAAAAACCGACAAGACCGGCCCTAAACCAACTGGCGCAAGGGGCCGGAGCTGATTATCTTATGTTATAGTTGACCGGTTATGGGGTAATAATATTTGGTATCGAAAAAAATTCTTTATTCCCGGGGCCGGCGCTCTTTAAATAGTTCCGAGTCCCCAGTTCCAGGTTGCTAGTTAAGGGAATGCCGCACGGAACTTGCCATAATTTACGGCTGAGCCGGTGGCTCATGAATGACTGCTCTCGAGAAAGGAATGACCCATGGGAAGATACGATGAAAGCAAAAAGTCCAGCGGCGCCAAGGGCAAAAAGTTCGGCCACGCCGGCCGGGTGGAAGACCCCTACCGTCCGGAAGAAGGCCAGGAGGCTTCCATCTGCACCGGTTGCCAGGCCCTTTATCAGAACAAGCGTTGGTTTTTCGATGAAAAGCTGGCCAAGCGACTGGGCGGCACGGCCGAGGTGCGGCAGGTGGTCTGCCCCACCTGCCGGAAAATCAAGGACCGATACCCGGAAGGGGTTTTGACTTTAAGCGGAGATTTTTTCGCGGAGCGGAAGGGTGAAATCCTTACCCTGATCAACAATGAGGCTGCCCGGGTTTCCAGCCGCAACGTCCTGGACCGGGTGATCAAGATGACCGAGGAAGGCAAGGACAAGCTGGTGGTGGAGACCACCACCGAGAAGCTGGCCCAAAGGCTGGGTCGCGCAGTTTACCGGGCCTACAAAGGAGAACTGGACTTCCGCTGGTCGGAAATGAACCGGTTTGTCCGGGTCTATTGGACCCGGTAAAAGATGGTTTTCGGTTTTCAGTTTTCGGTTTTCGGTTAAAAGATATGTTTCTTGGCTGGGGGCTTGGAGCCCCCAGTTTCTTTTTTAAACTATCGATAATTAATATTCTTTTACCGAAAACCGAAAACCGGAAACCGAAAACCCTCCTTACCTGCCTGCCAGAAATTTTATAAAGGCCGTCAGGTAAGTCTGGTCGAAGAGCTTGCTCTTCTTCCAATCGCTGTGCATGGTCCAGATGGCGTCTATCGGGTCCATGGCCTCGCGCCAGGAGCGCTTGTGGGTCATGGCCTCGTAACTGTCCAGGATCCGGCAGATTCGAGCCCAGGTGTGGATATGCGGAGTCTTCAGGCCCAGGGGGTAGCCGGTGCCGTCACCGTTTTCATGGTGCTGCAATACCATCTGCAAGGCCTCCCAACGCAGGTTGGCGAAGCCCTGCACCATGCGGCCGCCATCCAGGGGATGGCGCTTGATTTGCAACATTTCTTCAGGGGTAAGCCCGCCTTTTTTCTCCAGAACGGCCAGGGGCACGCGGGCCAGGCCGATATCATGGATCAAGGCTCCCAGGCCGAACCCCAGGATCTTGTCCCGTCTCCAGCCCAGGTAGTCGGTAAAGGCCATTCCCAACAGGCAGACATTGAGGCAGTGGGCGTAGAGGCGGGTGCTTTGGTGGCGGCCGATTTTCATTAAATCCCAGATGCTTTGGTCGTCGCCCCGGATCAACGGGAACAAGGATTCCAGAAATCTCAGGGCCACCCTGACTTCCTCAGCGGTGCGAGCCTCCTCGTTATTAAAGAAGTTCATGGTCCACAACTGCGTCACGTCGCAGACCTGAACTCCTTTTTCCAGATTGTTTTTGACGTTCTCCTTCAGGGTCTGTTCCAGGTAATGATTGACATAATGCATTACCAGGCTCATTTCTTCCAGGGCGACATAAACGCAGGGAATCCGGAGCTGGAGCAGTTTCTGATGCCAATCTTCCCGGTAAACCTCGCCCCGGGCGCAACCCTTAACAAAGTGGGGGGTCTCATGCCCCCTTTTTTCCATCTTAAAGTAGACATTGAAGGGAACTTCCCGGTTGACATTCAGGCTCCGCAAAGGCAGGGGCACATAGCCCTCCGCCACTTCCAAACCGGGGGTGATAAGAATCTCGCCGGCGTCGAAGAATCGCTCCAGAAACTCGGTCATATGGTCCGTCTTGGGATTAATTGACAATTTTTCACCGAAAACCGAAAACTGAAAACCGAAAACCGTAACTACCCGGTTGCCAGAAATTTTACGAAGGCCTGCAGGTAATAGTGGTCGAAAAGCTTGTTCTTTTGCCAATCATCGGCCATGCCCCACAGGGCTGCCTTGGGCTCCATGGCCGGCCGCCAGGGGCGGTCGGCGGTCATGGCTTCATAACTGTCGATGATCCGCAGAATCCGGGACCAGGGTTTAATGGCGGCAATCTTCAAGCCCTCGGGGTATCCGGAGCCGTCCCCGTTCTCGTGATGCTGCAAAACCATCTGCAGGGATTCCCAACGCATAAAAGCCAAATCCTGCAGCATGCGAAAGCCGTCGATGGGATGGCGCTTGACCTTGGATAATTCATCTTCGGTGAGCTTCCCCTTTTTCTCCAGGATCGCCCGGGGGGTGCGGGTCAGGCCGAGATCATGAATCAAGGCCCCCAACCCGAACCATTTGATCTTGTCCCGATCCCACCCCAGGAATTTGGTGAAAGCCATTCCAATCAAAGCGACATTGAGGCAATGGGTATAAAGATGGAAGCTGGTCCGCCTGATATCCCGAAGATACAACATCTTCTGGCGATCGCCCTTGATCGTCTCGAACAACGCATCCAGATTATTTAAGGCCAGCTTGATTTGCGGGCCGGTGCGGGCATCTTCGCTGTTAAAAAATTGGAAGGTCCACAGATGCGTGGCGTCGCAGACCTGCGTGCCCTTTTCCAGGTCGCTCCGGCTATTGTCCGCCAGCACCAAATCCACCCCTTGCTGCAAATATTGCATGACCCGATCCATATCCCGCAAGGAGAAATAAACGGACGGGATCTGGAGGCGGGCCAGTTTTTGGTGCCATTCTTTTTGGAAGACCTCCCCCTGGGGGCAGCCTCTAAGAAAATGGGGCTTGGTGTCCCCTTTCTGTTTAATTTTTAAATAGACATCAAAAGGCACTTCCCTTCCCACCGCCAGGTTTCGCAAGGGCAGAGGCCCATAGCCCGCCTCCTCTTCCAGCCCGGGAACCAGAGGAACTTCATCCGCTTCTAATTGTTGTTGAAAAACGTCGGTCATTTTTTTTACGTCCAATAATCATGGGTTGGGGTTTGGGGCCGGGTCTCTTTGGAGGCCGGGGCCCATGGGACCTGGATTTATTCAGTCTGCTAAACTTTCCTCCTCGGGTTCCCGGTCCTCCAAAATCAGATTGACATGACGGCGTTTCAGGTCCACGTGGGCCACTTTCACGGCCACCTCATCCCCCAGGCGGAAGGTGCGGCGGGTGCGGCGGCCCACCAGGCGCTGCTGGGCCTCCTGGTAACGGTAGTAATCGTCCGGCAGGTCCACCAGCCGTACCAGCCCCTCGGCATAAAGCTCATTTAACGAAACAAAAAATCCGAAGGCGTTCACCCCGGTAATGCGCCCGGTAAAGCTCTCCCCCACCCGGTGGGCCAGGCAGCGCACCTGCATGCGGGACAGCATCTCTCTTTCGGCCTCGATCCCCGCCCGCTCCCGTTTGGATAGGTGGCTGGCCTGGGCCTCCAGGTCGTCGGCCTTCAGGGAAAAAGGCGGCTTTTCCCCGGCCAGCCGGGCCAGGAGCAGCCGGTGCACCTGCAAGTCCGGGTAGCGGCGGATGGGGGAGGTGAAATGGGTGTACCAATCTGAGGCCAAGCCGTAATGGCCCAGGTTTTCTCCGGCGTAGCGGGCCTGTTTGAGCGACCGGAGCAGCATCAACTGCACCATGGGGGCCAAGGGCGTCCGGCGTACCTCCTCCAGAAAATCCTTGAGCACCCGGGGGTCCCTTCCGGCTTCCTTGGGCAGGGAGAAGTCCAGGCTCTTTAAATAGACCCGGAACGCGGCCAGCTTGGCGGGGTCCGGCCGCTCATGGACCCTGAACAGGGACGGCTCCCCCACATAAGCGGCCACCGCTTCGTTGGCCGCAATCATAAACTCCTCGATCACCTGGTGGGCCACCAAATGGTCCACCCGGAGCACGTCCACCGGCCAGCCCCGCTCATCCAGCACCACCTCCGCCTCGGGGATGCTCATCAAGAGACTTCCCCGCTCCCCCCGGCGCTCCCTCAGGAGCCCGCACAACTCTTCCATCCACCTGAGCATCTTCAGGAAAGGCCGGTATTGATCCTTTAAGCTCCGCTCCTTGCCGGTGAGCAGCCGCTGCACCAGGCGGTAGGTAAGGCGGGCGTGATTGTGCACCACCGCCCGGGCGAACTTGGAGCGTTTCAGAACCCCCCGGCGGTCGTACTCGAGGATGGCCGCCACCGCCAGGCGGTCGGTATCGGGCCGCAGGCTGCAAATATCGGTGGAGAGGCGCTCCGGGAGCATGTGCACTGCGCGTTGCGGGAAATAGACGCTGTTGCCCCGGGCCTTTGCTTCCTGGTCCATGGCCGAGCCTAAGGCCACGTAGTGGGCCACGTCGGCGATGGCCACGTACAGGGTGAAATGGCCCCCCGGTTTTTTCACCACGCAGACGCCGTCGTCGAAGTCCCGGGCGCTCTCCCCGTCAATGGTCACCAGGGGCAGGTCCCGCAAATCCAGGCGTCCCTCCAGTACTTCCGGGGCTATTTTGGCCGGGGCCTTGTGGGCCTCGGCCAACACCTCCGGGGGAAAGGCGTCCGGCAGGCCGAACTTCAGGATCACCAGCCGGGTCTGGACCGCGGCGTCCTCCACCGCGCCCAGGACCTCGATGATTTCCCCCTGGGGGTTCAAATGGGCTTCTGGATAATTGGTGACCCGGGCCCGGACCATGTCCCCGGGCTGGGCCCCGGCCAGACCCTCCGGGACGATGATCAGGTCGAAGAGGAAGCGTTCCTCCTCGGGTTTCACGTAATAAATATCGCCGGTCAAATTCAGCAGGCCGATGACCTCCCGCACTTTGCGTTCCAGGATGCGGATCACCCGGCCTTCCCGGCGGCGGCCCCGGCGGCCCTCGATCCTAACCACCACCCGGTCGCCGTGCCAGGCTTCCTTGAGATTTGGTCCGGTGAGATAGATGTCCTGGCCGCCGCCCTCGGGGGTCACAAACCCGTAGCCGTCCGGGTGCACGATAAGGTCCCCCACCACCAGGTTCATCTCCTCGGCCAACCCGAAGCGGCCGCCCTTGAGGGAAATGAGGCTCCCCCGGGCCACCAGTTGTTCGACAATCTGGTCCACCGCCCCGGTTTGCGTGGGGGTGAGGTTCAGGAATTGGTGCAATTCCACGGGCAGCAAAGGCCGGGCCGCCTTCTGGAAGGCGACGATGACCTGCTGTTCTCCGGGGGGACGCCGGGACCGCCGCCGGGGGCGCCGGGGTTTGCCTTTCATGATGGTTTCCGTTTGGTCAGTTGATAAACTTTCATCGGCTTCCCTTTTGTTATCGGCATTTTACGTCAAATCCGTAGTTAACTCTAATATAAAATCCCCAGCGGGCGGGGGGCAACTGAAATAATGTGGAAGGTTAAAAGGGTAAAAGGGGAAGGGTAATTGTCTCAGGCATCTTACCCCTTTTCCCCCCTTTATGCTCGTTCCCAAGCTGCGCTTGGGAACGCACTTGTGGCCCAAGCTTGGCTTGGGCAGGCGCATATCAGCGCCCACGCAAAGCAAAGCTTTGCGTTTCCGATTGGGTTCCCAAGCACAGCTTGGGAACCAGATTAAAGGGTACCCAATGGACGGGGGGAGAGGGAGTAACCCTCAGGCATAGCTTGGTTTTTACTGGCCACTGACCACTGGCCACTGACAACTTTAAATTTGTGGTTTATTGAACTATCCGGTATAATTTCTAGTCTGGGAATATCTTCGGAGAAAGGCAACAATTGGGCATGGCGAATTTGCAGGTGGAGTATCTGGAGAAGCTCACCCCGGCGCGGCGGCAAAAAATCCTCAGCCGCTCCCAGGAGGACGTGGGCCAGGTGCTGGAGACGGTGCGGCCCATCCTGGAGGCGCTGCGGCGGGAGGGCGACGCGGAAAACCTGCGCCAGCACGGCCTCAAGCCAGGTTATGCTATGGCCGATCTGGTGGTGAAGGAAGAAGAAATCCAGGCCGCGTACCGGGCCATCGACCCCAAGGTCCTGGAGGCCCTTAAGGCCGCGGCGGCTAATATCGAGAAATTCCACCGGGCGCAGTTGGACCGGGAGATGTGGGCCGTGGAATTGCAGCCCGGCCTCCTGGCCGGCCGCCTCAGCCGGCCCATCGACCGGGTGGGCTGCTATATCCCCGGGGGCCTGGCCTCTTATCCGTCGAGTGCCCTGATGAACATCATCCCCGCCCAGGTGGCGGGGGTTAAAGAAATCATCGCCTGTACCCCCCCCGGGGAGAACCTGGCTTTAAACCCCGCCACCCTGGTGGCCGCGCACCTCTCCGGAGTGCAGCGGTTCTTTAAACTGGGCGGCCCCTGGGCCATCGGCTCCATGGCCTACGGCACGAAAATGGTCCCTCGGGTGGACAAGATCGTGGGGCCGGGGAACAAATACGTCACTGCCGCCAAGCTCCTGGTCTTCGGGCAGGTGGACATCGATTCCCCCGCGGGCCCCAGCGAGGCTTTGATCCTGGCGGACGGCAGTGCGGAACCCCGGTTCCTGGCCGCGGACTTCCTCTCCCAGGTGGAGCACGACCCGGACGCGGCCGCGGTCCTGGTCACCACGGACGCGGCCCAGGCCCGGAAGGTGGTGGACCTGATTATCTCCGAGCTCCCCTCTCTGCCCCGGCGGGAGATCATCGAGGCCGCGCTGGCGGGATATTCCGCGGTGCTGGTGGCCCCGAGCCTGGACGCGGCCCTGGACTTTGCCAATCTCTACGCCGCGGAGCACCTCCAGGTCATGACCCGGGACCCCTTGTCGCTGTTGCCCCGCATCCGCCACGGGGGCTCCATCTTTCTAGGGCCGTATGCGCCGGTGCCCGTGGGCGACTACGCCTCCGGCACCAACCACGTGCTGCCCACGGGCGGCTGCGCCCGCATGTTCTCGGGGCTGTCCGTGGACGATTTTATCAAGCGGCCCACTTTCCAGCATCTCTCCCAAGAGGCCCTGGCGGCCTTGAAAGACACGGTCATCACCCTGGCGGAGGCCGAGGGCCTGCCGCTCCACGCCCGGGCGGTGGCCGAGAGGTTTAGATATGCGTAAGGCGGGGACCCTTTTCCCCCACAGCCGTATCAGACTGGGATAATCGAGATCTTAGATAATTATGCCCACTCCTTCAGGACCAAAAGCCATGAAATCCCGTAAATCCACCGTTGCCACCCTCCCCCCCGCGGATCTCACCGACGTCCAGAACCACGTCAGCCCCCGGACCATCGACATCGACAAGGTGGGGGTCAAGAACATCTCCTACCCCATCGTGGTCCTGGACAAGTTCAAGGGCACCCAGCACACCGTGGCCCGCATCAACATGTACGTCAATCTGCCCCACCGCCACAAGGGCACCCACATGAGCCGGTTCATCGAGATTCTGAGCGAATACCGCCGGGATATCAGCCTGCGGAAGATCGGCCCCATCCTGGAGGAGACCCGCCGGCGCCTCAACGCCCAATCCGCCCACATCGAGATGGCCTTTCCCTATTTCATCGACAAACCCGCGCCGGTGACCAAGGCCCGGGGCCTGATGGAATATATCTGCTCCTTCACCGGGGCCATGGACGAGGAAGGCCGCCTGGACCTGGTGGTGGGCATCACCGTGCCCATTACCACCCTGTGCCCCTGCTCCAAGGAGATCAGCCAGGTGGGGGCCCATAACCAGCGGGGGGAAGTGCGGATTCAGGTGCGGTATAAAAAATTCTTCTGGATTGAAGACCTGATCCGCCTGGTGGAGGAATGCGCGTCGTGTGAGGTCTATGCCCTGCTGAAGCGCCAGGATGAGAAGTACGTCACCGAAAAAGCCTACGCCAACCCCATGTTCGTGGAGGACGTGGTCCGGGAGATCGCCCACCGCTTGAGCAAAGACGACAATTTCACCTGGTACGCGGTGGAATCGGAAAACTTCGAATCCATCCACAACCATTCGGCTTATGCCTACATCGAAAAGAAAGTGAATTAGGGGCGAACCTGTCGCCCATAAAAAAATTTACCACCAAGACACAAAGGCACAGAGGGGCACAAAGATATTTATTTATTAATTTTGGCGGGTCGCCGCTAAAATTAAAAATTATTTCTTTGTGCTTCTTTGTGTATTTGTGTCTTGGTGGTGAATTCTTTTTTATCCCCAAATACGGAACGCCGTCTGTTTCAGGCGGCGGATTTCTTCTTCCGCGCGGTGCAAATTTCTCTGGTGGATGGCGTCCCGGATCTTGCGGACGATTTCGTCCAGGCTCAGGGGTTTGAAGACATAATCGGTATGTTCCAGGTAAACCGTGGCGGGGGACTGGCTGCGCCGCTGCAGCATGACGATGAAGCGCATGGCGGGGTCCCGGTTCCGGCAGTTTTCCAGCAACCGCTGCTGCTCGGCCAGATGGTGGTCGGTGATCAGGAGATCGAAGGCCGATTCCTCCAAGGCTTGCAGCGCCTCCGTCACTGAGGCCGCCATGGTGAATTCCTGCAGCCCGCACAGCCGCATCACGGAAGTGAGGAAATCCCGGCACCAGTCCTCAGGATCCACCACCAGGATCCGCACCCGGCGTTCAATCCGCATGGCCTCCATTCCTGCGCCTCCTTGCTGAAGGTGTGCCAATTAGTTTACTAAATAACCGGCTCTGTTGGCAAGGGGCAAGGGAATTTTGAGCCGGTTATGGCCGTGAATTTCCCCTTGGTTAATTGGGCCGGGGCGGATCAGGGGATAATAATTTCCTCCCCGGGATTGATGGGACTCAACACGATGCCGTCCTTGACCTTGGGATAAAAATAGGTGGATTTCCGGGGCATGATCAGGCCGGCAGTAGCCACCTGCTGCACCTGCTCCACCCGGGTGGGGTTAAGAATGAAGGCCAGGCTGGCTTCCCCCCGTTTCAGGATCTGGATGGCCTCGGGGATCTTGCTGGTGAACTTGCAGGTCTGCTGATCGTCCAGGGACTTGGTGTCCAGCCCCAATACTTTTTCAAACATCAGGTAGTTCAGCACCACCACGTCCAGTTGCGCCAGGGCCGGGTGCATCTCCCGGGCCAGGAGCTTTTGCCGCACCCCGTCCCGCAACTTCAGCCGCCAGGCCTTCAACCCGAAACCCAGGAGAATGAACACGGTCTCCTGGGGAGAGGACGCGGCCAGATTTTCCTGGAGGAATTCCACGGAGGGACCGTCGCCTCCTTTTGGGTAATCCATCGGGGTTACTTCGAAATATTCCGCCACGCGCTTAATAAGGGATTCTTCTTCCACCTTCTTCACCCTGGGGCCCGCCAACAGGCGGTGAGCCATCAGGATGACCAGCTCCGGGTCGAAAATATTGGAAAGATACATCAAGACATAGTTAAAAGAGGCGTTCGCCGGAGCCTGGGGATACCTGCCTTTCATCCACTTCTGATAATTTAGGGCGGTCTCGTAACGATGGTGGCCGTCGGCGATATAGAGGGTCATCTTCTCGAAGGCCCGGCGGACCGCGGCCAGGCAGGCCCGGTCCGTGACCCGGAACGCCCGTTGGAAATAACCCTCCGAATCTTTAAAGGCCATCATCGGCTCCGACGGCAGGTTCCGGCGCAACGTTGTCAACACCAGGTCCTCGGGGTCGGGATAAATGGCGAAGATGGGGGAGAAGTGGGCCTGGGTGGCTTTGATCAGTTCCAGCCGGTCCGCCTTGGGCGCGGAAAAGGTCTGCTCGTGGGGCCGGATCCCGCCGCTGCTGAAGGGCTCCAGGCGCACCAGGGCCACCACGCCCTTCCGGGTGTATTTCCGCCCCTCCACCTCAAACTCGGTTTCCCAATAATAATAAGCCGGTTCCAGATCCCGCTCCAGCACCATTTCCCGCTGCCATTGGCGGAACGTGGCCGCGGCCCGGGTGTAGCGGTTATAGAGGTGATCGTCCCCCGGCCGGGGCTGGGGCAGAATCAGGTGCACCATGTTATAAGGGTTGAGCGCGGCGAAGGCTTCCCGTTCCTGGGGATTGATGACGTCATAAGGCGGGGTGACCACCTCTTCCGGATGGGTGATGATGGCGGGATTATAATGCAACGCCCGAAACGGGGCGACTAGAGCCACTGCTCGCTCCTCCTGTAGGGTGCGCTTGGCGCACCATTTAAGCTTCGGGATTAACCGTTTAAATTTAACATTGATGGGCCAGAGGTCAATAGATAAAAAATACCCGGAGAGTCGAGGACTGCCTCCTGGAGGTTCTCCTTAAAAAAATCTTGACCAGGGGGAACTCACAAGTTATATACATCTGAATAAGCTTTGTGAATAAATCTTGCTGGGCAAAGGTGGGTTATGCGGATAACCCCTGCCCCCGCGGGGGAAGGGGTTAATCAGGTTTCGGAGTAAAAAAAAGTGGGGCATAGTTCCCTTCCTCGTGCTCTCCGAAACGGCCGGGGCCCAATACCTTATTCCCCGGAGCTGCTTTGGCTCCGGGGCGCGTCGGCCAGCGACGCAAGCCGTAGAACTTGCCGGGCGTTCCCGGTGGCGCCTAAACCTGGTGCGAGGAGGATGGAAGATTGAAAAAAATGGTGTCTGCCTTTGGTCAGCATCTCACCTTGGATGGTTATGGATGTAGTTATGATAAGTTGACGGATCTGAAACTCGTTTACCAATTTCTGGATCAATGTCCCGATATGATCCACATGACCAAGATTATGGACCCTCATGTCTTTGAGTATCATGGCAAAGTACCGGAAGATTGGGGGGTATCCGGATTTGTCATCATTGCCGAAAGCCACATCAGCATTCACACCTTTCCCGATCGGGGCTATCTCAGCCTCGATATATTTTCCTGCAAGGAATTCGATCACGAGCAAGCGGTAGCCTATGTAACCGACCTTTTCGATATTACCCGCCATGAAAAGAATCTGTTTGACCGAGGTCTGGAGTTCCCCCGCGATATGCAAGCCGTGGAACATCACATGCGTAATGAGCGACGACAGTTGCGAGGATAAGCATGGATGAGGCCGAGAGTTCGTCTTCCGGCTTCTTTAAGCGGCTCCGGCAGCGCTTCTCCCGCAGGGCCATCACCCAGCCGGAAGATCTCGAACGCGAAATCCAGGAAATCATCGACGTCGGTGAAGAACGGGGCCTGATCAGCCGCCGGGAAGGCGAGCTCATCGAGAGTATCTTTGAATTCAAGGATACCCTGGTCCGGGAAGTCATGGTGCCCCGCCTGGAAATTGTGGGCCTGGAACTCCATACCCCCCTGGACCGGATTATCAGCCTGGTTCTGGAACAGGGCCATTCCCGGCTCCCGGTCTTTGAAGGGGGCATCGACCATATCAAGGGCATCCTCCTGGCCAAGGACCTCCTGGAGTTCTGGCAGACCCCGGAAGAGACCTGGGACCTGGGCCGGGTCCTGCGCCCCGCCTACTTCATTCCGGAAAGCAAGAAGATCAGCGACCTCCTCCGGGACCTGGTGGAGCGCAAAACCCAGATCGCCATCGTCATCGACGAATACGGCGGCACCGCCGGCCTCATCACCCTGGAAGACATCCTGGAGGAGATCGTCGGGGAGATCTATGACGAATACGATCGCATGGAGCCCCGCCTGATTCCCGAAGACGACGGCGCGATCCTGGTGGACGCCCGGCTGGACGTGGAAGAGTTGATGGACCACTTCGGCCTCCCCCGGCCGGAGGGGAAATTCGAATCCGTGGGGGGGTTGCTCATCCACCTCTTGGGCCGGGTGCCCCAGGTCAACGACCGGGTGATGGTGGAAAACCTGGAACTCACCGTATTGGCTGCAGACGAACGCCGGGCCAAACAGGTGCGAGCGCGCACTCTTCCCGCTGAAAAAGGACCCGCTGAGAAATAATAGGGGCCAATGTGGAAATTACCTATTCTGAAGATGTTGTAATAAAAGATGAAACATTATTAGCAACGCTATCAATATTTTGTGACAAAATATATTTGCCATTTCCACCTGCTGAACAGGATGTAAAGTCATTAATTCTTCAAGGAGGTGGTATTAGAAATCCTCTCGTACAGCAAAGAATAAAAGGAATAATTTCTGACCTGAATCACCAGAATGCATTTATTAATGATTGGAATATGCAACATGAAATCTTATTTAAGGAAGGTGTGCTCCAATATTTGCCACCTCCATTGGTTATTTATCCAGAGGTAGAAAGTTTACTGAAAGATTCAGGGAAATATGATAGCGCCTATAATAGATTCAGGCAACAGATAAAACAAATTAATCTTGCAGAAAAGGATATTTATACAGTAATAACACTTACCAATCATCTCTGGCGTATTGATTTGCCTGGATATGAATTTTTTGAAGGGTCACGTTACGCTTCAGAAATTGAATTATCAAGAGACATCTTTTTTATTGAACTTCCAAAAATAATGACAGACTACCGCAACATTCTTGAACTACGAAAGGTTGCTAAAGATGCAGGTATTTCTGAATTCTGGGCAATGATAAAAGAACAAACAGAATATGCAGATGCTAACTCTGAGTCTTATTTAGCGCGTGCTGAAAAAGTTAGGATAGAATTTAAAAAATGGTGTAATAATCGATGGAATTTTCGGGGAAAAACTCTTGCTGTAATAGGGTTGGTTGGACTTGCGTTTGTAAACTCAAATTATACCCCGCTAGCTACAATTGCCGGAGCAGATTGGATTGGCGAATTAAATCGGAATTGGGCTCAGCGCAAGGAAATTGAAAATAAAGCATTCAAGTTTATCAGCCGTCTTCATGGCAAAATACAGCAGTTAACAAACCGACAATAAATGATTTTTGTGCTATTGTTGGATTTTTATTCCCTATTTAACATGGTTATAATCCCCTCAAGATGAAAAAGCGTATCGCCTTTTCACATTGGGCCGCCGCCGTCCTCTCCGGGCTGCTGCTGGCCGCAGCCTTTCCCAAGTGGGACCAGAACTACCTCCTGGCCGTGGCCCTGGTGCCCCTGTTCTGGGCCTTGAATGGCCAGCCTCTGAAGGCCGCGTTCTGGCTGGGGCTGGTCTCCGGTCTGGCCTTTTACGTCGGCCTCCTCTACTGGATCGTCTACGTCACCTACGTCTTCGGCGGCCTGCCGCTGCCGCTGTGCCTTGGAGTTCTCTTATCGCTGGCCGGTTATTTGTGCCTCTATCGGGCCCTCTGGGCCCTGGGGGTCAACTGGGGCGCGGCCCGGGGCCTCAACCCCCTGTGGTGGGGGCCGACCCTCTGGGTGGCCTTGGAATACGGCCAGACCTATATTATCTCCGGCTTTCCCTGGGAACTCCTGGGCACCGGGCTGTACCGTTTTCCCATCTTCCTCCAGGTGGCCGACCTCTTCGGGGTTTACGGCCTCTCCTTCCTGCTGGTTCTGGTCAACGCCGCCGTTTTTATAATCCTGTTTCCCCCCCGGGGCCAGGAACACCGCCGCTTACACTATGTGACGCTGCTGATACTGGTTGCGGCCGCCTGGGTGGGATACGGCGTCTACCGCCTGGGAGTCCTGGAAAAACTGGCCGCGGCCAGCCCTCCCATGAAAGTGGCGGTGGTCCAGGGTAATATCAAGCAGGGGGAAAAATGGAAGAAGGAGATGGTCCACGCCACCCTGGACCGCTACGGGGAGCTGACCGAGCGGGTCAAAGGGGCCAGGTTGATCATCTGGCCGGAGACGGCCGCGCCCTTCTTCTTTATCCGCACCCCCGACCTGACCGCCCGGGTTCAGGACATCGCCCGGGCCGGAGGCGGTCATCTCCTCTTCGGCGCGCCCGCGTACGAACTCACCACCCAGGGGGAGAGTTTTTATAACCGGGCCTATCTGCTGTCTCCCGAGGGCACGGTGGCCGGCTCCTATGACAAGGCCCACCTGGTGCCTTTCGGAGAATATGTGCCCCTGAAACGCCTTTTCTCCTTCATCGGCATCGGCAAGATGGTGTCCATGGTGGGGGATTTTTCCGAAGGGAAAGTGGGCGGGGTGGTGACCATGCCGGAGGGGGAGGTGGGGCCGCTGATCTGCTTTGAGTCCATCTTTCCCGATCTTTCCCGGGCCCAGGTGAAAAACGGGGCGAGGCTCCTAGTAAACATGACCAACGACGCCTGGTACGGCACCACCAGCGCGCCTTACCAATCCCTGGCCATGGCGGTGCTCCGGGCCGTGGAAAACCACGTCTGTATGGCCCGGGCCGCCAATACCGGCATCAGCGCCTTCATCGGCCCGGACGGCCGCATCCTCTGGCAATCCGACCTCTTCGTCCCCACCGCCCAGGCTATAGACCTCCCCTGGCTCCCGGGCGGCAGCCTCTATACCAAGATCGGCGACGTTTTTGCCTGGGCCTGCGTCATCATCCTGGGGCTGGAAATCATTCTAGCCCGCCGCCGGCGCTGAGGTTAATCAACCTCGCCGGTTATTGCCAGGGAGTGTCCAGGCCTTTGGGGTTGTTCAGGCGAGGCACTATAAATATTTTTCAGCCAAACGGGCGATGTCATGGGCATGATCGGTGCCGTTGATACATCGCCGGGCGTTGACAAAGTCTGCTGCCCCGCTGTTAATATAATCGGTAATCTTTCTGCCGGTGAAAGTTCCCGTCTTAAAGCCGTGCACCAGCACGAATAAAGCAATCTCAGGTTTCAAAGCCAGATCGGGATTATTGGTCAAATCCTCCCCCAATATCTGGCTATATTTGGCGTAATTGTTCTTCCAGGTAAGCTGGACGTATCCGCGGCCGTAATAGGGATAATATCTCAGGTTGGCCCGGCGCCAGTCTTCGCTCAGCCAATAGGCTTCCTTGACGGGCGCAAACGTCTTATTGGTCTCCCATTCCACGGTCGCCAGGACATAGGCGATTTGGGTTTTCAGTCCGATCCCCTGGGCTGCACATTCCGACTTAATCGCCTCGATGGTGCCTCCCTTGGTGGAGAAGTCATACCCTTTCCCTTCCCCGAGTTCATCCAACTTTTCCTGGAGGGCTGCCACCGCGGTGGAGCCGATGAAACTGGGCTTGCTCGCTATTACATCAGTCACGAATTCCGCCCAGGCATTGCGGGTTTTCGGTCCCAACATCCCATCAATATCCCCCACCGGATAGCCGAGCCGGCTGAGGGCAATCTGCAGTTCTCCTATCTGTGCCTCATCCAATTGGTCAAGCGGGGTCGCATCAGCGACGGCTGATAATTTTTCCAGCTTCATGATTACCTCCTCTTTCAACCAGTTTAATCCTTGATTAGGCAAAACCACAAAATGCTGCACTTTAACAATGGTTATGGGTCTTATTCTTCGGCTTCACCGACAAAGGCAATGGCTACCAACTTGGCAAAATGAACCTTGGCTGCCTTAACCAAAACTTCAATGAAATGCCATCAGATTAAATCGGGTCGTAGTTTTCATCAGGATAGAACTCGCCTGCGAACAACTCCTTTTGATCGCTCACAGCGATCCGTTGGATATGATAAGGGTCATAGGGATGCTGCCATAGACCTCCCCAAATCAAGTGATGCTTCTGGGCAAGTTGCCCTAAAATGCTGAAATCACCCTTCCAGCTTGGTTCCCCGCCCACATCTCTCACCAGATCACAAGCCAACCCATAATGATGAACTCCCACCTTTTGGAGAGACGAAACTCCTTCCTCAAATAATTGCTCCTGTCGTTCCTGGCTGCGATAGGTCTCAAAAACCATGAGCTTGAGACCCAAGGCCCTAGCCTCATCCACAATCTTTAGCACTTTGGCTCTTAGTACCGGCTCAAGCAAGTTGATATCATCGATACACTTGGTAGAAAGGTACCTGGGGTCTTTTTGGATGACATCGGTAAAAAAGTTGCCGCTCATAGCATTTCCTCCTTTTAATAAAATAGGTTAGAGCATGTAGCACAACTTCATCCTGATGGTGTAACTAATCCGCCCGCCCGGCTGCCACCACGATCAGACTATTGCTTGCCACGATTACCCCTTCCCAAAACTTATTGGGTGGAGATCCAAGGCTTTTCTCCTGCAGAATCAATTTCTTTATTTCTGTAGTCTCATCATAAGCTTTGAAGGTGACCAGGTTCACCACCGCGTTATCCACATAGGCAATCTTGTTATCCAGGAATTCACAATCTTTTCCCTCCTGGAAGGAGATGATTTCATTTATTTTTATGAGATCATTATCTCCCGCTATAGGGAATCGCAGGGTTCTCATGAGGAAAGCCTCCTTTCAACGGTTTTTTAACGGTCAGTCAAGACTGACATCGGCAGCTTTGAGGGCGTTTAATATTTCAACGTCACTTTTTTCTTGCCATTTTTCATGAAGGCGGTTGACGACTTCCTTGCCTGCGGGAATATCTGCATCCGCAACTCCTAAGGTCTTCAGTGCTTTCTGGAGTTTGTCGGTTTCTGTCACCTTGTCTTTGGCAGACTCTTGGAATTTTTTGGCGAAGAAGGCTTTAAGTACGGGACGAGCGGCTTTCTCCTCCGGTGTGGGCATACTAAGCTTTCGATTGATAACGTTCTGTTTTTGCTCCTTTGCGGCCGCGTCCGCCTGGATGGTTTGCACCGCGCCGGTGAAGGTTCCGGCGTTGTAATAATTATCCAGGTCAACCACGGCATTTTCAAAGGGATATTCTTTCAGACTGGCTCGCATGCCTTGCAGCAGCGGAGTTAGCGCTTTCTGCCGCTCGGCGTTCATCTGCGCCACTAAAGCAGGGATAGTCTTTTCGAAGTAATAGTTTTTATCGATCACCTCCTTTGATCCGGTTAAACCGGCGGCTATGGCTGAAAGGATGGTTTTCGTCTGGGCAAAGGGTACCGCAGTGCTCGAGAGATTGAGTCCTAACAAGGCCATCCCCACCGCCGAGTCCAGCAATTGTCGATCTCTGGTCAACTTGCGAACGAATTCCAGGTAACGCAAGTTAATTAAGGTGAGACGCCCGATGATGAACTTGTTGCGCTCTTGTTCCGTATGGTTAACGTTTTTGTAGTATTCTTTTATTGAGGTGCTTGGTCCGAATTCCTTGAGCTCCTCAATATCGGTTCTGAGATTAAAGGAGGGTTCCGGGGCACCCCCATAACGCATAGTTGCACATCCCAGGATAAAGCCAATAACCGTTGTCAGTGTTAGGACTTTTAGTACAATTACGCATACGCGGGCAATAGGTCTATTCATGGTTCCCCCCGAGGTGGTCCCTCTATCTACATTTTATTGTTTAAACCCAAAATAATCATTATATCTTATGGTTTGCCTATTGAGATATGTACTATAGCAAGAAATAATTTAAATTAATAGATGATATTATGGGGCGGATCAAAGAAGATTTTTTTTAATCTGGGATTAAGATAAAATCCACTTGGGTCATTTCTTCTGACATCTTTATTCTCTCTTTAAGATGATTATCTTCAGCCTAAAGCCTATCAAGAGGATTCCCATCTATGACCGTTGACTTGAATATTCTCATCGGCGGGGCCGCGGGGCAGGGGGTGCACTCCATCACCGGGCCTTTGGCCAGGTCCCTGATGCGCCGGGGCTGCTGGGTCCTGACCTCCCAGAGTTATGAATCCCGCATCCGGGGAGGGCACCTGTTCAACCAGGTGCGCCTCTCCGGCCAGCGCCTGGTATCCTCCCGGGAGGGGGTGGACATCCTGGTGGCCCTGAACCAGGAAACCGTGGCCCTGCACCAGGGGGAGCTCTCACCCCAGGGCCTCCTGATCTATGACGCCTCGGAGGTCAAGGAAGTTCCCGGCGGCATTCCCTCCCTGGGTCTCAAGCATGAAAACCTGCTCCCCGGGGTCAAGGGGAAGGCCGAGATCGCGGTGAACGCCGGGGCCTGCGGCGCGATTTTAGGGCTGTTGCGCACGCCCCTGGTCCCGGTGTTGGCGCTCCTCAAAGAGACCTTCGGGGACAAGGGGCCGGAGGTGGTGGAGTTAAACGTCACCGCCGCCACCCGGGGCTATGAGCAGGCCCAGGGCCTGGAATCGAAATTTTCCCTGGCCTCGATCCCCTCCTCGCCGGAGCCCCGGCTGCTCATCAGCGGCCACGAAGCCATGGCCCTGGGGGCTTTGGCCGGGGGCTTGCAGTTCATCAGCGGCTATCCCATGACCCCCTGGACCAGCCTGCTCAACGCCGTGGCCCAGCGTGCCGGGCTCTATAATGTAGTGGTGGAGCAGGCCGAAGACGAAATTGCGGCCACAAATTTGGCCATCGGCGCGTCCTACACCGGGGCCCGCTCTTTAACCGGCACTTCCGGGGGCGGTTTCTGCCTGATGACCGAAGCCCTGGGGCTGGCGGGCATGACGGAAACTCCTTTGGTGATCGTGGTGGGCATGCGGCCCGGCCCCAGTACCGGGCTGCCCACCCGCACCTCCCAGGGGGACCTGGGGTTCGTGCTCCATGCCGGCCAGGACGATTTTCCCCGGGCGGTCCTGGCCCCGGGCACCCCGGCCCAGGGTTTCGCCTTGACCGCCAGGGCCTTGAATCTGGCGGACCGCTACCAGCTGCCGGTGTTTCTGCTCACCGACCAGTATTTCGCGGACACCCAATTCACCCACCTCCCCGGGGAATTCCCGGAGGTGGAGGTGGACCGGGCGATAACCACCGGCCCTGCTGCCGGGACCTACGAGCGCTACGCCTATACCGAAAGCGGCGTTTCCCCCCGGCGGCTGCCGGGGTTCGGCCCGGAACTGGTGGTGGCGGATTCCGACGAACACACTCCGGACGGCCACCTCACCGAGGACTTGCAGGTGCGTATCAAGATGCACGACAAGCGCCTGCGGAAGCTCCAAACCCTGGTGAAAGAAATGGGAGGGATCACCGCCGCGGGGGATCCGGACGCACCCCTGGCCCTGCTCTGCTGGGGCTCCAGCCTGGGGCCGGTGCAGGAGGCGGTGGAGCGCCTCGCGGCGGAGAAGACCCCGGCCCGCATGGTGCACCTGAGCGAACTCTGGCCTTTCCCCACGGCAGCCGTGGCCGCGGTCCTGAACGGCGCCAAGAAATTGGTGGTGGCGGAGATGAACGCCACCGGCCAGTTGCACCGCCTGCTGCGCCAGGAAACGGGGCTGCAAGCGGACCACCAGGTCCTGAAATACGACGGCATGCCCTTTACTCCAGAATATATTGTGAGAAATTTATCAAAGGTTGCTTAAATACTTTTCTTGGGGGAAAATATATGCTATGTTTCATCGCCTCATGGGTCTATGTTGATGCGAGGACGCCATGTTGCCGATAGAGTTGTATGCAGGGATAGAATCGGCGTGGTGTCCGGGGTGCGGCAACTTTCCGCTGCTCAAGGCCTTTAAGCAGGCCTTGGCGGAAATGGAACTCAGGCCCCAGGATGTTTTGGTGGTGTCGGGGATCGGCCAGTCCGGGAAGTTCCCCCACTACCTGAGTTGCAACACCTTTAACGGCATTCACGGCCGCACCCTGCCGGTGGGCACCGGGGCCCGGCTGGCCAACCCGGAGCTGAAGGTGGTGTGCGTGGCCGGGGATGGGGACTGCTACGGCGAAGGAGGCAACCACCTCCTGGCGGCCCTGCGCCGCAACGTGGACCTGGCCCTGGTGGTGCACAACAACCAGATCTACGCCCTGACCAAGGGACAGGCCACCCCCACCACCGACCCGGGGGTGAAGACCACCCTGCAGCCCCAGGGGGTGTACTACCAGCCCCTGGCGGCGTTGGCCCTGGCCGTGAGCCAGGGGTGCTCCTGGGTGGGGCGGGGTTCGGCCACCGACCCGGAGCATTTGCAGGAATTATATAAGCAAGCCATCGCCCATAAGGGTTTTGCCTTGCTGGAAGTGTTGCAGCCCTGTGTGACCTTCAACCGGGTGAATACCTACCAATGGTACCGGCAGCGGGTCTACCGGGTGGAAGAGACTCCGGATTACGATCCGGAAAACGAACTATGGGCCTACCGGAAGGCCAAAGAGTGGGGGGAGCGCATCCCCACGGGGGTGATCTACCGCCACCCCCGGCCCATCTTGGAGGAGGCCCATCCGGCCCTGGCCGCCGGCCCCCTGGCTCGGCAGCAACCGGCCAGGCCCGTGGCCCGGCTGTTGGCGGATTTTTTTTAAGAGGAGAGATCTATGACCGCGGACAAACCTCTGACTTCCTGGGATATCGTCCGGGAGCCCAACCGCATCCTGCTGGAAGAAGATTACGGCTCCAAAATGGAACTGTTGATCTATGCCCTCACCTGGGGAGTGGAAAT
>Ga0233425_10002832_pt1 | contig 33032 bp, 33 predicted proteins | sample Watercolumn_Towu_2_FD_181712 | JGI IMG/M metagenome (GOLD analysis project Ga0233425, IMG submission 181712) | Freshwater microbial communities from Lake Towuti, South Sulawesi, Indonesia - Watercolumn_Towuti2014_140_MG | ecosystem: Environmental > Aquatic > Freshwater > Lake | place... | reverse complement strand
AAAATCGGCCTGTTCGTCTTTTTGTTTTTCCCTTATCTTTGCGTAAAGGAGGCGGCCACCTTCGGTAACATTATCAGTTGATAGAACGATTTCCGTTCGGTAACATTATCATTTGGCTTGACACGGGGTTTTGATGGACGTATTTTTTGGGGAATATTCGTCGAATTCTGAAGGATGACCGGAAAGGAACGGAAGAAAAACGGACAGGGTTATCTCGACGCACTGCGTATCGAAAGTTGTTGACAAAAAACCGTCTGGGAAATAAAATTCCATCATGCTTGCTTTCAGCGAGAGAACGAACGCGAATACAGTATCGTACATCCTATATCAGGATAACTATATCTAAAGAGTGGAGAGTCGGAACCCTCCGCTCTTTTATTTTTCTAGGAAGGAGTGTTTATGAACGAACGCGTTGCGATTGTGGGCGTTGGCTGGAGCGGTTTCCGGCCGCGCACGCCCGAAGTTTCGTACAAGGAGTTGATCCACGAGGCCGCCGTCCGCGCCTATGCCGACGCCGGCGTGGATCCGCGCGCCGACGTGGAATCCTTCATCACCGTTGCCGAGGATTTCATCGAAGGCACCAGCATCTTCGATGAGTACACCCCCGACCAGCTCGGCGGCGCGCTCAAGCCGATGCACACCATCACTGGCGACGGGCTGCACGGCCTCGCTACAGCCTACATGCTCATCCGCACTGGTTACTGCGACGTGGTAGCAGTGGAGGGTCACAGCAAGGCCTCCAACATCCTGACCCTGCCGAACATCGTCGCCTATGCCCAGGACCCGGTGCTCAACCGCCCGCTGCGGCTGAATACGCACTTCGTCGCTGGCATGGAAATGCACCGTTTCCTCTACGAGACGGATACCACTCAGGAGCAGTGCGCCGCAGTGGTGGTCAAGAACCGGCGCAACGCGCTGAAGAATCCGCTGGCCTCCTACGGCGCGGACCTGGGGCTGGAGGATGTGCTCTTCGGTCCGCCGTTGGCCTGGCCGCTGGGTGTACGCGAAACAGCCGAGCATACCGATGGCGCAGTGGTCATGGTGCTGGCCTCCGAGAAGAAGGCCGACCTCCTGGCCGAAAAGCCGATCTGGGTGCGCGGCATCGGCTGGTGCAATGATTCGCCCTCCCTGGAAAGCCGCGAGTGGGGCACCGTGCCTTATCTCCAGCAAGCTGCAGAGATGGCTTATCAGCAGGCTGGCATCCGCGACCCATGGAACGAGATAGATTTTGTTGAGATTGACGACACCTATGCCTACAAGGAATTGCAGGCCATGGAGGCGCTGGGATTGTGTGGCGCAGGCCAGGCTGGCGCTTTGGTCGAGGCAGGCGCCACCGAGTTGGACGGCGAGTTGCCGGTCAATGCTTCCGGCGGCTCGCTTGGCGTTGGTACCATGCTGGAAGCCACCGGCTTGATGCGGACATTGGAGGCAGTGCTGCAACTGCGCGGCGAAGCCGGTCAGCATCAGCTCGAGGATGTGGAAGTCGGTCTGGTGCAGTCCTGGCGTGGCGTCCCCACCACCAGCGGGGCAGTAGCAGTGCTATCAAATTAACCGCTGAGAACGCGGAGAGCGCGGAGAAGAACTTTTTTATCTCTGCGGTCTCTGCGGTTACAACCGAAGGAGTCAATATGGGAATGCGTAAAGTTGCCGTCATCGGCGCGGGAATGACCAAATTTGTCCGCCGCGCCCAGGAAACCCCCAAAGAACTCTCGTGGGAAGCGGCGCGCATGGCGCTCGAATCCTGCGAGCTGACCATGGATGACATTCAAGGCGTGTGCATGGGCACTGCGCCGGATGCCTTCGACGGCGTCCACATTAAAAGTGAATACCTGTCCGATGGTTCGGGCGCGTGGCGTAAGCCCTACATGCGCTCCTACGTTGGCGGCGGGACAGGTGTCTTCGCCCCCATCCAAGGTTGGTACCATGTCGCCAGTGGCCTGTTTGATGTGGTGCTGGTGGTCTGCGAAGAGAAGATGTCCTCCTACTACCCCCACGCCCAGGCCGCCTTTCTGACCATCTTCGACCATACCACCGAGCGCCCTCTCAAGCCCAACCTGTTGTGGATCTTCGCCATCGAGATGAACCGCTACATGACCACCTACGGGCTGGAGAAGAAGGATATTGCCCGCGTGGCTGTTCAGCACAAGCGCAACGCGGCCAACCACCCCTGCGCGCTGCTGGGCGAGGCGGATATCACCGTGGAGGACGTGCTCAACTCCGAGACGTTGGCCTGGCCGGTGCAGCGCTTCGACGTTTCGCCGGTCTCGGACGGGGCGGTGGCCATTGTACTGGCGGCCGAGCATGTCGCCAAGCGCCTGACCAGCAAGCCGGTCTGGATCGAGGGCGTGGGTTGGCACCTGGATACCGCCTATTGGACCAACCGTGACCTGGCCTACCCGCGCTACGTCGAGTACGCCGCCCGCCAGGCTTACGAAATGGCCGGCATCAAGGAGCCGCGCAAGGAGATCCACATCGCCGAGCCGTATGACCCGTTCGATTACAAAGCCTTGCACCACCTCGAAGGCTTGCAACTGGCGGATCGCGGCAAGGCCATCGAGCTGTACCTCAATGGCACGGCCGCGCCCGATGGCAATATGCCGGTCTGCCCCTCCGGCGGGCTGCTCGGCGTGGGCAACCCAATCGCTGCCGCAGGCTTGATGAAGATCGCCGAGCTGTTCTGGCAACTGCGCGGCGAGGCCGGGAAGCGACAGGTATCTGGCTCTCCCAAAACGGGCGTGGCCCAAGCCTGGGGTGACCTGATGCAGGTCGGCACCGTGGTGGTTATGGGACGATAATAATTTCACCGCCGAGCACGCGGAGAACGCAGAGAAAAAAAAGGACTCTGCGGACTCGGCGGTCTCTGCGGTGAGAAATGGAGCACTATATGACCGGAAATATAAAAAACTTTCCCGGAGTCTCGTTGAGCGAACAGGACTTCGACGACGGTAAGATCCTCTTCGTCCACGATGAGCTCAAGGCCAATTATGCCTGGGATACCGGCGTCGGCATTGGCGCCTACCTGGCCGGATTAAAGCGTGGCGTCATTCTGGGGGCGCGCTGCGCTCACTGCCGTAAGGTCGTTGTCCCGCCGCGCACCGTCTGCGAGTGGTGCTACAACCCAATGGAAGAGTATGTCCCGGTACAGGATACCGGCACGGTCAACACCTTCTCGCTCTGCTACGTCACCTGGGATGTCAAGCGCATCACCGAGCCGGAGATTCCCGCCGTCATCATGCTGGATGGCGCATCCGCCCTCAGCAATACCTCGGTCATCATGGGCGGTATCATGCACAAACTCGGCGAGGTGGAGCCCAAGAAGGTCAAGATCGGGATGCGTGTGCAGGCCGTCTGGAAACCGCAGGCCGAGCGCGAGGGCGCGATCACGGACATTTTGTATTTCAAGCCGATAGGGTAGTAGACAGGTAGACAAGTAGCAAGTAAACAAGCACCTGTCTACTTGTTTACTTGCCTCCTTGCCTGCTTGCCTCCACCAAACGGAGAACACCATGACTCTACTCGAACACGATAAAACTGCACCTCGGGCCTGGCACGGCAGCCTGCCCGTCCCCAGCCGCTACACCTATGGCCTGGCGGGTGAACGTTTCTTCCGCGCCCTTAAAGACGAGGGTAAGATCATTGGCGCATACTGCCCCAAGTGCGACCACACCTACGTCCCGGCGACGGTCTTCTGCGAACGCTGCCTGAGCGAACTGACCGACTGGCGCGACATGGGCTTGGTCGGTGAGTTGCACACCTTCACCGTGGTTCACGTGGACGTGGACGGCAATCCGCTCGAAACGCCCGAGGTGGTCGGCTTTGTCACCTTTGGCGATGGCGGCATCGTCCACCGTATCCTGGCCGCCCCGGACGATCTGATCATCGGCATGCCGCTGAAAGCGGTGCTGAAGCCAAAGGCTAAGAGGCAAGGTTCCATTTTGGACATCGCGGGGTTTAAAGTGGTGAAGGAGTAAGTGCACCTCCACATAAGTTATAGGGGTGTGTGGGCGGCTTCGTCCTTAAAGGATGTTTTATTACCGTCCGTACACCCCTTTTCCCTTCTATAAAGAAAAATGGATAAATTCTGCTCCCAGTGCGGAGCCGCCCTGACTTCCAAATTTGATGGTGGGCGCCTCCGTCCCGCCTGCTCCGCCTGCGGTCACATTGTTTACGGCCATTACAGCCTCGGCGTGGGCGGATTGCTCCTGCACGAAGGCCGTGTCTTGCTCATCCAGCGCGCCCAGCAACCGAACATCCATTTGTGGACGCTTCCTGGGGGCTTCGTCGAGACGGACGAGACGCCCGATGAAGCTGTTCTCCGTGAGGTGCTGGAAGAGACTGGCTTGCGCACACGCGTGCTTGGCTTGCTCGGCAGCCGGCACTGGGCAGATTCAGAAGAACATTCCATTTACTATGTCTTTGGTCTGGTGCTTGATGGTCCTCTCGCAGAACTTAGGCCTGATGGGGTGGAGACCGAGCGCGCAGAGTTCATCTCTCCCGAAGCGTTCACCGACCTCGATGTTATGGGGCCGATTTCACGCTGGTTCTGCGAGCACTTTCACCCTGAAGATGTCGCCCTGGAAAGTTTACCCAAAGAAAAACAACCTACCCTTCGCAGGAGTGATCGAAAGATGACGATATACATTCCGCGCGGGCGGTCAGAGGGGATAAGATAAAGAAGCAAAGACCATGCACTCACGCCGCGCCCTGCTCTACGTCCCTGGAGACGACCGCCACAAGATCGAAAAAGCCACTGCCCTCGGCGTGGACTGTATCTGCCTGGATATGGAAGACGGCGTAGCCTTGAGCCGCAAGGCCGAAGCTCGCGCCGCGATTGCCAAAGCCTTGCAGGAACTGGACTTCGGTAAATCCGAAAAACTGGCGCGCATCAATGCTTTCGGCTCCGGGCGGGAAAAGGATGATATCGAAGCCGTGTTGCCCACTCAGCCGGATGGCATCGTCATCCCGAAAATCGATTCGGCGGAACAAATCCAATGGGCCAGCGAGATCATCGAAGCCGCGGAGCTGGCGCACGGCTGGCCGCTTAATTCCATTCGCATCCTCGTGGACGTCGAGACGGCCAAAGGCATCTTGAATCTCAAGGAAATCGCCGCGCACCCGCGCCTGGACGCGCTTATCTTCGGCGCGGAGGATTTCGCTGCCTCGGTCGGGGCGACGCGCACGCCAGAAGCCTGGGAGGTCTTTTACGCCCGCAGCGCGCTTGTCACCGCCGCTGCAGCCTTCGGCTTGCAGGCGATTGACATGGTGACAATTGACTTCAAGGATATCGAGAAAGTCCGCCGCGAGGCCGAGATTGGCGCGCGGCTGGGCTACACCGGCAAGCAGATCATCCATCCCAACCAGGTTGCGCCGGTACAGCAGGCCTTTACGCCGGATGAGACTTCAATCGCCCACGCCAGGCATTTGGTGGAGGCCTTTGAAGTCCATCAAAAAGAAGGCCGCGGCGCGTTCGCCCTTGACGGAAAGATGATCGACATGCCGCTGGTCAAGGCCGCCCAAAATGTGCTGGCGCGGGCGCGAGCGGCTGGAAAAGAAACCTAACACGAAGGACACAAAGTACCTCAAAGGTTTCCTTCGTGAACCCTTGTGTCCTTCGTGTTAAAAAAGGTTGTTCTTGTTTACCATTCTTTTTGGCCTCCTCTCCGCCCTGACTTGGGGGGCGGCCGATTTCTCCGGTGGGCTGGCCTCGCGCCGCGCCAATGCTTATGGCGTGGTCATCTGCGGACAGGCGGCTGGGCTGGTACTGCTGCTCCTCCTGGCCTTCCTGGCCGGCGAGCCGCTGCCGTCGCTGGCTGTCTGGTTATGGGGCGGTGCCGCCGGGCTTTGCGGTGGCATCGGCCTGACCATCCTCTACCGCGCCCTCGCCTCCGGTCGGATGAGTGTTGCCTCACCGGTCTCGGCGCTGCTGGCCGCGGTCATCCCGGTGATATTCGACGCCCTAACCAAAGGCCTGCCAGGCCCGCTAACCTTCATCGGCTTTTCCTTGGCGCTGGCTGCCATCTGGTTAATCTCGCGCCGTGAGGATGAGAACTCCATCCATTTGAAAGAGCTGACCCTGCCGTTCCTCGCCGGCCTGGCCTTCGGCCTGTTCTTTGTCTTCATCCACCAGGCCGGAGATGAGGCCGTGCTGTGGCCGATCGTAGCGACGCGGCTGACGTCCATTTCGAGCGTACTGGCTTACGCCTGGATCACTCATCAGCCCTGGCATCCAACGCGTGCCAGTTGGCTGTTCATCGTCCTATGCGGCATGCTGGATGTAGGCGGCAACGCCTTTTTCATCCTCGCCGGGCAGGTGGGACGCCTCGACGTGGCCGCCGTGCTCGGCTCGCTCTACCCCGGCTCGACTGTCACCCTGGCGCGGCTGGTCTTGAAGGAGCGTATCCTGCGCATGCAGGCTCTCGGCATCGCCCTGACGCTGGCAGCAATCGTATTGATTGCACTATAATCCTTGCATGAACACAATCGAAGTCAAACCCGTCCGAACGCCTCGCGAAAAGCGCACCTTCCTGACCTTCCCCTGGCGCATCTACAAAGGCGACCCGCTCTGGGTTCCGCCGCTCCTGCCGGAGCGCGCCAAGATCATCGATCCGCAACGCGGCCCCTTCTTCAAGAACGGCTATGCTGAGTTCTTCATTGCCTGGCGAGCAGGAAAACCGCTCGGAACCATCTGCTGCGCCGAAGACCTGGCGGTGACGCGCGGCCGCGACCACGGCGAGTGCATGATCGGCTTTTTCGAGTGCGTGGAGGATTACGCCGTGGCCGAGGCGCTGCTCTCCCACGCCAAGATCTGGGCGCGGGCGCACAACCTGACTGCCCTCTACGGTCCCTACAACCTCGACCGCGACGACTCGCGCGGGCTGCTGGTGGATGGTTTTGACCGCCCGCCGGCCGTCATGTGCGGTCACACCCCGTTCTACTACACCAAATTCTTCGAGCGCTTTGGCATGGAGTTGTTCGGCGCAGACGGCTTGGCTTACGCCATTGACATTGACCTCTCCACACCGCAAGTCCAGCGTGTCATCCGCCTGGCCGAGAAGATCGGCGCCCGCAAGAACATCACCGTGCGCGGCGGACGGCTGGACGATTGGGATGGCGAGATTGACCGCATTCTTATCCTGACCAACAAGGCGCTCGCGCACTTCCCCGATTTCACGCCCTGGCCACGCGAGGCTATCGAGGGTATGGTCGCCCCGCTGCGCGGCGTGGTCGACCCGGAACTGATCCTTTTCGCCGAGATCGGCGACGAACCTGTCGGCTGGTTCCCCGGCGTGCCGAACTTTAACGAGATCACCATTCACCTCAATGGGCTGCGCTACCCCTGGGATTATCTGCGCCTGCTGCGCTACTCGCGCCTCAAGCCACAGTGCGTGGCCATCAAGAGCGTCCTCGTCCCACCTGAATACTGGGATATCGGCGTGGCGGTGATGATGTTCGCCGAGATGGCCAAGCGCGCCGCCGCCAAAGGCTACAAGTGGGCCGATCTCTCCATCACCGGCGAGGACAATACCGATACCTATCCGCTGGCCACGCGCACCGGCGCGAAGATCTACAAGAGGTACAGGATTTACAGAAAGCAGATCTCGTAGGGCGGGTTTCAATACCCGCCTTACCATCCGCCACAAGATGCTGGACTTGGCAGTCCAGCACAGCAATAGGAGAGGACCATGCCCGGCAGACTGACTGGAAAAATTGCCCTCATCACCGGCGCGACCTCCGGCATCGGCGAGGCGACCGCCCTCGTCTTTGCCGATGAAGGCGCCGACCTGGTTCTAACAGGACGCCGAGCCGAACTGGGCGAAGCCGTAGCCGCCGCCTCCAGGCAACGCGGCGTCCGCGCCGAATTCGTCACCGCCGATCACGGCAAGCTCGCAGATTGTGAACGCGCCGTCGCCGAGACCATCCGCCTGTTCGGCCGCGTGGACATCCTCTTCAACAACGCCGGCATGGTGATGAAAGGCACCGCCGAAAGCACCTCCGAGGCAGATTGGGCTTACCTGATGAACCTGAATGTGACCGGCGTCTGGCGCATGAGCCGCTTGGTGATCCCGCACATGCGCGCTCAGGGCGGCGGCGTGATCGTCAACAACGCCTCGGATTGGGCTGTGGTGGGCGCGGTGAACGCCCTGGCTTACGCCACCAGTAAGGGCGCGGTGGTGCTGCTGACCAAGAGCATGGCGCTCGACCATGCCGCCGAGAGCATTCGCGTCAACGCCGTCTGCCCGGGCGATACCTTCGTGCAGCGCTGGGTTGAGCAGGGCTATTTCAAGGAATCGGGCGCGGTAACCTATGAGCAGGCTGTCGCCGAGGCCGGTTATATCCCGATGAAGCGCTTCGGCAAAACCGAGGAGATCGCCCGCGCCGTTTTGTTCCTGGCCTGCGATGACTCCTCCTTCGTCACCGGCACGACCCTGCTTGTGGACGGAGGCAACACCGCACAGTAATTGGGAACCGCGAAGACGCGAAGGCCGCGAAGGAACATTCGCCTTCGCGAAGGTTAATAAGACCTTCGCGTTCTTCGTCTCTTCGCGGTTAATCTAAATCTCTTGGAGGCACAATGGACGAGAAAAAGCTCTATCGCACCGGCGCGATCTGCGCCTTTGGCTTGGCTGCCGCAGCCATCGCCAACGGCATTGCCACTTTCACCGGGCCATACGCATTCTGGACCATTTCTCGCATGTTGATCGTCGTGTTCGCTTTAGGCTTCCTGCCCGCCTTGCAGGTCAAGATGAGCAAGACGCACCCCGGTTACGCCTTCTGGATGACCAACCTGGCCTACCTGGGCGTGATCGCCGAGGCCTTGTATTACTTTGCCAAAGTGGACATTGACACCACCTGGCTGTTCTTCGGCGGGCTGGGACTCTCGGCATTGACCTTCAACATGATCGCCCTGCGCCATGCCCTCTGGCCAAAAGCCCTGGCCTGGATCGGCGTTGCCACCGGCGCGCTGCTGCTCTGCGTGGTCGTGGCTTCCTTCTGGCCCGCGGCGCTGAATCTCGCCGGGCAGGTCTCCGCCGGGCTGGGCGCGGTGGTGCTCTATCCTATATGGCTGATTTGGCTTGGAATCCGAATACGACTGGAATGATGCCATGCCCCGCAACCATATCCTCATGGCAGACAGTGGCATTGATGCAGTTGAACTCAATCAAGCCGCAGCCATCTTGATAATCTCGGAGACAACCTGATCGAAATATATTTCTGCGCGCTTGACCAGCCCAATCATGCTCAAGAAGCCGTGCTCCATGCCGTTGCAGCGGATCAGTCTCACCGGCACGCCGCCAGGAAGGAGCGGGAAGCGAGAAACGATGTTGAGAAACTTGAGGCGCAAGGCTTAGATAAGAAAACGGATGATGTTGAGCAGGCTCATTTGAAAATCTCCTTATTCGGGCAGGGATAATCTTTTCCGAGCCGTTTCTACTTCGCGTTCGACGCGCGGCGCGTCCCATTTCAACTCGCGGGCGGCGATTTCAGCCATGGTTTGCAAAACATCTTCGCCAGGATGACCGAGCATTCCGATTCCTGTGCGGCGGATGAGGATGTCTGCCAGCGTTTGCGCCATTTCTTCACAGATGGCGTAGGCAACCTGCGCGGCGATTTCGCCATCCGCGTCCAACTGGACTTTGAGCGGGTCGCTGTTTCGAGCAAGTTCCATCACCTTTGGTAGTTCCGTCCCGTAAAGCCGCGCCAGAAAATCCACCGTGGATTCTGGAAAATCTCGATACGCGGCTTTCATCTCGGCGACAAAATTGTTAAGATTGCGGATGTCGCAACTTGCCAAATATTTTTTTGCAGTAACCGATTTTTTCTTCCGCCCAAATTTCTGGTTGACGCGCTTCAAAACATTTTCCGCAAGATTGCGGCTGGTGGTGTACTTGCCGCCTTCGACGGTAATCATTCCTGGTAAGCCATCCTGCTCGTGGTCGAAGATTTCATACTTGCGCGAAGTTTTGAAAACATCTTTAGTTTCGTCGTCAATCAGCGGGCGGAGTCCGCCGTAAGCGTAGATAATGTCTGAGTATTGAATTAGGTTCGGGGTCCCAAAAGCGGCGTTGACTTCTTCGATGTATTCTTCGATACGTTCGCGCGTCACACAATAGTTGTCGGGGTCGCCGTCATAGGCGCGGTCGGTGGTGCCGACGAGCGTGTGTCCGCGCCAAGGCAACAGGGTACATGCCCTGCCCGTGGGAGTGATGCCCCCGACGGCGAAATGTTGCGTAAGCGGGCGGCGGGTGATGAGATGAATGCCTTCCGAACGGTGGATGTGTTGCGAGCCAGGCGCGCCGCGGGCGATGTTGAGCAAAATGTCCGCCCAGGGACCTCCGCAGTTGATGACCATCGTGCCGTGCAGGGTGACGGAGTTCCCGTTCAGCAGGTCGCGGACGATGACGCCTGTAACCCGCCCCGCCTCGCGGACGAAATCTTCCACTTTGGCGTAGTTCGCCACCTCCGCGCCATATTTCACCGCCGACTTGATAAACGCCAACGTCAGGCGTTCGGGGTTCAGGCTGGTGCAATCGTAATACAACAACGCGCCTGATAAATGTGCTTCCTTGACAACGGGTTCCAATGTCAGCGTTTTCTCGCGTGAAAGCGAACGGTGCAGCGGCAGGCTTTTGGCGCGATCCAAGGTGAATCCTTTGTCGTAGGAAAGCAGGTCGTAGATAATCATTCCGATTTTGAGAAGTCTTTTGTTTCGGGATGAAATGTTATCGTACAGCGGAATCAAAAACGGATGAGGATAAACTAAATTCGGCGCGATATTTTCGAGCGTGCGGCGTTCCTTAAGCGACTCGCGCACGAGACCCCATTCCTTGTTTGCGAGATAACGCAAGCCGCCGTGAATCATTTTCGACGTGGCGGAAGATGTCGCCGCGCCGAAATCGCCTTTCTCGACGAGCGCGACGGAATATCCCTGCGAGGCGGCTTCGTACGCCACCGCCGCGCCGCTGATTCCGCCGCCGATGATGATGATGTCGTAGGTCTTGTCTGTTGGATGTTCGATAAATCTGTTCATAGAACAAGTCCTTTGGGTTACCCTCATCCCCGACCCTTCCCCCAAAGGGGGAAGGGAGCAGTTTCCTCTCCCTTTGGGAGAGGGTTAGGGTGAGGGCGTATATTTACTCCGCGCTGGTTTTAGTTGCTGAACCTTTGCGCATTTCTTCGGGGAATTGGTCGGCGATGTTCCAGATTTCCTTGTACATCGGTTCGAGGTGTTTGTACATTTTCAGATAAACGCGTTCATACAAGTGGTTGTAAATATCTCGATTGCGGGCGATGGGCTGGACGACTTGCGAGACGTGAACCATGGACTGGATGGCTGTAGCATAGTCGGGGTAGTAGCCCAGCCCGACGGCGGTGTTGATCGCCGCGCCCACCATCCCTGATTCGGAAGCGGCAAGGCGTTCCGTCGGCAGGTTGAAAATGTCGGCGGTGATTTGGAGAACGACCTGGCTCTTGGTGCCGCCGCCCGAAACGCGCAAAGCCTTGAACGGCTTTTTTAATTTGGCTTCGAGAATATCCTTGCCATCTTTCAAGCCGTACAGCACGCCTTCCAAAATGGCGCGATAAAGATGTCCGCGCGTGTGAACATCGGAAAATCCGATCACCGCGCCTTTGCCTTCTTCGCCCGCGAACGGGATGTTGGGGAACCAGTATGGCTGCAACATCAGGCCTTGTGAGCCAGGGGGAATGTTACGGATCAGGTCGTCGAGAAAACTTTCGGCGGGGATGCCTTTTTCAAATCCCAGTTGTTGTTCTTTCATACCGAATTGCTCTATGAACCAGTTGACCAGCCAAAAGCCGCGTGAGACGGTCAACTCAGGCATGTAAAGTCCAGGGATTGCCGCAGGATAGGGCGTGACGAAAGGTTTGGGTTCCAGATATTTTTCGGTAATGGTGTCTATGGTAGAGGCGGTTCCATAACTCAGACAGGCAAGGTCGTTGTTGATGACACCGTCACCGAGCACTTCGCACATTTTGTCGCCAGCCGCCGCCACCAGCGGAAGTCCCTCCCGAATTCCCGTATCCAAACTTGCCTGATGGGTGATCTTGCCAATTGTCTCGCCCTGTTTTGCCAGAGCAGGCAGTTTTTCCCTTTCGATTGGGAAGAGCAGATTGACCACATCATTTTTCTTCGCCCAAGTATAGTCACAGCGATCAACGGGCAGATACCCGTACAGGTTGCCGCGCGTTTCGACATATTCCCCAGTCAATTTGTAATGGAAATATCCACTCTGGAGCAGATACTTGTGGGTCTTTCCCCAGATTTCGGGCTGGTGAATCCGAATCCAGTTGGAATAGCACTGATGGTAGTAGCGGTCTAAGCGGGGAAAGACGCCAACTGCGCCATAGACGGCTTTCACATGCAACGGCGCCCAGTCCACGGGTTCGATCCGGCGCTGATCCAGCCATAAGATCGCAGGGCGCAGGGCTTGACCGTTTTTATCGAGATTGAAATACGTCCCACGCACAGCGGTGACAGCGACCGCTTTCACCCGATCCATTTTGTCAGCGTTGCGTGCGATTAGAGCCTGGCTGGTCTCGCAAAACTTTTTCCAGTAGTAATCTGGTTCTTGCTCGGTGAATCCCTGCTGCACGGAGAAATAGGGTTGAATGGGCGTACGGACGGTGTCCACCAGAGTCCCGTTCAAGTCCACCAGCCCGGCGCGGATGGATTGAGTGCCAGAATCAAAAACCAAAATCAAGTCGTATGTCTTTGCCATTTCGGAATCTCCTTTTTTTACCCCCTTCCCTGTAGGGAAGGGGGCAGGGGGATAGGTCTTTCTATCGCTGCAATTCATCGGGAACATCCAAGCCAAGTTGCCAGCCCGGATTCATAATATTGTTCGGATCAAAGTGACGTTTGAGCGCGCGCAGCACATCCATTTCGGTTTTGCCGAGAAAGTCTTCGATCCACTGGTGCATCAGCCGTCCCACGCCATGATGATGACTCGGCGAGCCGCCTGCCTTGACCATCGCGTCGATCAATCCCGTGCGGTATTTGACGTAGTCGTTCACACTGCCTTTGACGCCAAAGATGAAATACAGGTTGCTCCCATACGGATAAAAATGCGACATGTGGCTGAAGCAGGTTGTCCCAGGCACGGAGTTGGCAAATTTCAAAACCGCGTCGTGGATGTGATGGACATTATCCCAATTGACGGGCGTTTCGACGGTATCCATGACGATGTCGTAATCCGAAATCGCCTCCGCAATCAGGAAGGACTCGTAGCGGTCTTTCTCCCACTTTTTGGCAATGCCGCCGCCGATGTTGAGCGCGCCATGCTGACGGGCGATCTTGCCGATTTTACTTTTCACCAATTGAGTGAAATCGCCCTCGCCTTCCACTGTGCCCATCAGCACACAACGCTTTTGGGGCTGATAGCCTAACTTGTTCAATCCCCATTCCACGATGGCAGGTTGCGGATACATTTGGAAACCCTGCTCGGTTTCGTCTGCGTCCGAGAGACGGAAAACGGCGGGCAGACCGAACTGTCCCTGGCAAACTTCGCGCACCGCGCTGACGGCACTATCCCAATTCTTGAAGATATAGCCGAAATGTTTGCGGTTGTCCGGCATGTAGCGGAAAACTTTGATCGTCAGTTCCACCAGCACGCCGTACACGCCCTCACTGCCTTTAAGCATGTCCATCACGCGCGGACCCGTCGCCGTGCTGACGTAATCGCTGGTGTTGATAATTCCCGCGGGCGTAACCATTTCCATCGCCAGCACAAGGTTATACGGCTCGCCGTAATATGTCGAAGCCTGCCCGCTACCCAATGTCAGCACCCAGCCGCCCACGCTCGAAAGTTCGAACGACTGCGGAAAATGTCCGTTGGTGAAGCGATGCACCGTATGGAATTTCTCAGGCGCGTTGTTCAGCGCCCCTTCGAGTTGCGGTCCCATGCAGCCCGCCTGCACGCGGCAGGTGTGGTTGAGTTCGTTCACTTCCAGCACCTTGTTCATGTGGGTGCTGAGCACGAGTGTGATGCCGCCCTTCTGCGGCAGGAAGCCTTTGTTGCAGGACGACCCTCCGCCATAGACGTAGATCGGGACCTTCTTCTCGTCGCACAATTTGACGATCTTCTGGACCTCGAACTTGTCGCGCGGATGAACCGCCGCATTCGTGACTTCATGCAGGATGCCGCGCTTCAGGCGCACCATCTCCTCTGCGAGTTTTCCATAACTAAACTTGACGCGGTTGTAATCGTCGCACTGAACATTCTCCGCGCCGACGATGGCGATGAGTTCGTCAACGATTTTCGCATCCAACTCGGCGGGCGGCACATTGGCAACGGGTTGGTTGCCATCCTGCTTATTGACGAAATAATCATCGGTGAGTTTCAAGTCACGCTTCAACTGCGCGAAGTATTTTCGGGATGGAACTTGAATCTGATCCTGCCGCCCTTCCTTGACGATGGAGCGGTACGAGCCAGGCACGGGCGGTGTGTCCGTCCAATCGGGGGTGAAATCTTGTTTATCCATGAGCATCTCCTATCTGTTATCTTTTATCTTCAATTCTTCCGGCTTCCAGGTGGGGTCTATTTCGCTGTAGTATTGAAATAAGCGCGCCTGGGTTTTCTTGAACTTCACCTGCATCGCTTCGGGGTCAACATACCCCAGTTTCACCAGTTGTTCCGCGATTTTCGCTTCCAACGGACGGTATGGCGGGCAGCCCTCTCCCAGAACACCCTTCCTTTCCAACAACATTTTGTTACGCAGCTCCTTGACGCGTCCCGTTGCCGCCATGGCGCAATCGCCAAAGATGATTACGTGGTCGAGATCACCGTCAAAATTGGGCGGCAGTTTGGGGTCCACGCCAATGATCATTGTCCACTGCGCCGGCTTCATGGCAAGGTCGAAACTGATTACCGCCGCCAGCATCCAGCACATTGGGCAGGCGCCGCTGATATACGTGCGGATGTTCGGCCACATTCCGGTGACAAAACGGTCGAGGTATTTGCTAAAGGTAAGCGGCAGGATGAATTTGCGCTGCACCTCCGCGATGCTTTTGCCAACCACTTCAATACTTCCCAAATCGGCTGTGCCTAACCCGGCGTAGGCGGCCAGGCGTGTGGTTTGCACATCCAGCGGGTCCTCGATTCCCATGATAGCCGAGGAAACCGCGTCCACTGCCACCACGTCCGCGCCAGCCAGGATCAGGTTCATCGGCACAGGCATCCCCTGTTCGCCCGCGCCGTTGCCCTCCATGCCGATCAAGCCGTCGATGATGGTGAGGTCAGGTTTCCGCACGCGGTGAAGGTCCACCAGGTGTTGGGGAAGGTCATCGCGATGACCTTCGTATCTTTCCTCATCGGACAGGATGCCCTGGAAATTCTTGATTCCAAGTGTCACCATGGTCATAGCATGGGTCTTCAAACATGCCAGGTCTATCAGCACGTCCGCCTCCAGCATGATTTTGGGATAGTGAATCTGGTGCAGGATGAAGGCGGAAGGCACGTCTACAAGCACCCGCTCGGTATCGTCTATGGCAGCCACTTCGCCGCCCGCTTCTTCCACCGCCGTTTTGATGCCCAGCAGGATCATGTTATCCATGGACGAGTAACCCCGCGACTGCTTCGTCCCGACGCTGACTCCTTCGATGACCACCACGCGGCTGGCGCCGGCGTCCTTGCAAATACGCACCAGCGCGGCGATCACCCGCCGGTCCGCAGAGACGGGCGGTGGGTAAGGCGCAAAGATATTGACCTTGATCACCACCGTGTTCCCCGGTTTTACATACTCTTCAACCGGCCTGGTCAGGGTAATGGCTTCGCGCACCATTTCCCGGATCCGCCCGGCGTCTGGCGCCTCAGGGTTTTGTACAATGGACACAACGGATTTACTCTGCATGGTTTCTTCCTTTAGGTGATTTATCGCACAATTACCGGAATGGGTCAAGGTTTGGTAAAAAATATTACGCCCCGAAATCGAGGCGTAATATTTGTGGTCAGATCTTCTTCTCACTTCTTTTGCGGACTCTTTTTCTGCATCATCTTCAATCCGCGGCCGAGATGGCCGTTCATCAATTCCGCCAGCCCTTCCACCTGTCCGGCTGTGATGCTGCCCCCTGCTGACATTCCCAGGAAGCGCAACGGCATGTCGGGGAATCCTTTATCTATCATCTCTTTCAGTTCGGGGCTGTCTTTTAACAGTTTTTCTGTCTGCTTGTGCATGATGTTCAGTAGGAGTTTGCCGACCAGGTTGTCTTTGATATCAGTCATCGTTGAATTGGCGGTATGCGCATCCCCCTTTTTCCGTTCGCGCTGCGGGATGGGACGCCCCAGGATTTTCTCGAACTCGTCCTCCGGGATCTTGATCCCGTTGCTGAGATCATAATAACCAGGCGTGACCTGTCGCAGGTTCGGCAGTGTGGCGCGAATTGTGCTTTCGATGTGCACCGCGCCCTTCAAGCGGATATCACGGCTCGATGCGCCGATCCGCACCTCGTGGTCGCCGCTTTCCACATGCCAGTCTTTGAGCTCGGTGTTGTAATAGGCGAAGTCGCGGCGGGATAGGTTGAAGGTGGCGCTTTTGCTTTCGCCCGGATTGAGTTGGACTTTTTCGAACCCTTTCAGTTCCTGCGCGGCGCGGATGATAACCGAACCTTTGCACGATACGTAAAGCTGGAGAATTTCGCTTCCGGGGACCGATCCGGTATTTTTGACGGTGCAGGTCACGGTCAGCGTATCGGTGTCCTTGATTTTCGTTGCAGAAATTTTTAAGTTGCTGTATTTGAATTGTGTGTATGAGAGTCCGTAGCCGAACGGATAGCGCACGGCTTTCTGCGCGGTATCGTAGTAGCGGTACCCGATGAAGAGCCCTTCGCGATATTCAACTGTCAACGGATAGCCGGGGAAGTAATCGTAGGATGGGGAATCCGCTGCGGTGAAGGGCCAGGATTCGGCCAGTTTACCGCTCGGGTTGGCATTGCCCAGCAACAGGTCCGCACACGCGCCGTTGCTTGCTTCGCCGCCGAGGTACATCAGCAGGATGCCCGGCACAAGGTCCGCCCAGACCATTTCCATCGGCGCGCCGCCTTGCAGGATCACGACCACGTGGTCATTGACCTTGCTCACGGCCCGAATGAGTTCGATGTGGCTGGCGGGCATCACGATGCTAGCGCGGTCGAAACCCTCTGCTTCGTAGCTGTCGGGCAGACCGGCGAACACGTAGACAATGTCTTTACCTTTTGCGATCTTGCAGGCGTCTTCGATTAATGCCGCCTCAGGCGTGTCGGAGGTCAGGGAATAGCCTTCGGCGTATTCGAAATTCAATCCCAGCGTCTTTAGTTCATCGCAGGCGTTGTCAATTTTGATCGGATTGATCTTGGAGCTGCCGGCTCCCTGATAACGCGCCTGCCTGGCAAACGCGCCGATCACGGCTGCGTTTTGCTTTGTGTTTCCCGGCAGGATATTTCCGTCGTTCTTCAAGAGGACTGCCGACTGTGCCGCGGCGCGCCGCGCCAGCGCGTGATGCTGCTCGGCGGTGTATTGGAATGCCTGGCGTTCTCCCGCGCGCAGGATCAGTTCGGTAAGGCGTATCGCCGCGGTATCCAGGACCTCCATCTTGAGGTTGCCATTTTCAACCGCTTCCACGATGCTGGCATCCTCCGAGTCTTCAAGATGGGGCATTTGCAGGTCGAGCCCCGCCTCCAGCGAGCGGACGCGTTCATAGGTCGCGCCCCAGTCCGACATCACGATCCCATCAAAGCCCCACTCATCGCGCAGGATCTCTGTGAGCAGTCGTTTGTTCTGGCAGGCAAATGTCCCGAACAGGCGGTTGTAGGAGCACATGATCGTCCACGGCTTTCCCTTTTTGACCGCTGTCTCGAACGCCGGCAAATAGATTTCGCGGAAGGTCCGTTCGTCCATCACCGAGTCCACGGTCATGCGTCGCTTTTCCTGATTGTTGGCTGCGAAATGTTTGACCGATACACCCACGTTCTGGCTTTGCACGCCATTGATGAAAGCAGCCGCCAGCTCACCGGCGAGAAACGGGTCTTCAGAATAGTATTCGAAGTTGCGCCCACACAGCGGCGAGCGCTTCATGTTCACGCCTGGCCCGAGCAGCACCGCCACATTTTCCTGTCGGCATTCTTCGCCGATGGCTTTACCGATTTTCTGCAACAGTCCTCGATCGAAGGAACAAGCCGTGGCGGACGAAGTGGGGAAGCACACCGCCGGGACTGTTGCGCCCAGGCTGGGGCTGGCCGCATCGCTGGCCTGCTTGCGCAGTCCGTGCGGCCCATCGGTTACCATGATGGGCTTCAGTCCCAGGCGTTCGATGCCTTTCAGATACCAGAAATCCCGTCCCGAACAGAGCGATGCCTTTTCGGCGACCGTCATCTGTGAAACAAGTGTTTTTGCCTTCTCATGAATGTCCATGATCATTCTCCTGATTTTTTGTGGATTGGCAGTAATGACAGACAGCCCGGTGCTAAACTTTGTAAATATCTTCCAAGAATTTCTTCAGTGCGGGCATGAATCCATCAAAGCGTGTGCGGCGGATGTCGTGGGTTGCATCATCCAGTGGGACCACCTGAACCCTGGAATTACGCTTGACGGCCTCTGCCGCAGTCTTTCGGGACACAATGGACATCTTCGTCTTCTCCTTGTCGCCGATGAAGAGCAGCACCGGAACCTGGATCTTCTCGAAAGGCGCCAGAGAGTCGCCGGCATCGAAACCCATCTTGCTCATCGAGTTCATGAAATCGAAGCTCATCCTTTCCTTTGAGGTCACCCACGGGATGATTTCATCGTCAGGATAAGTGGGGGACCCTTCCCGGGCCATGGGAATGGCAATGAACTTCGGCAGCAGTTTGAACAGCATAAAGAACTGCCTCATCATCTTGCCCACATCCTTGCCTTCTGTCTGTGCGGGATCGAACAGCGGTTCTCCGGGGAGGGTCAGAGGCGGATCTTCCAGGAAGATGGCGCGCGCCATCTGAGGAAGCTCCGCCGCCAGGTGCAGGGAAGTGTCTTCTCCCATGGAGTGACCGCCCGCCACCGGCCGTTCAAGATGTAAGGCTTCGATAAACCCCACTAGGTCAGCCACGCGCGCTTGGGTGGTATAGTCCTTCTTACCCGAGCCAGATTACCCGTGGCCGCGTGCGTCCGGCAGGATCACGTCGTAATCATTCTCCAATTTCCTTCACAACCCGCATCCAGCACAACCCATCATCGCCCGCGCCGTGATTGATCACCATCTGGGGTTTGTCGCCTCCGGTACGATAGTAATGGATTTTGATGCCATTTGCGCGTACATAACCATTAGACCATTTGGACATAATTCCTCCTCTTGTTATTGGAAATGATATTCATCCGGAAGTTGTTTGAAAGCCTCTTCGCGGCTGATCTCACCGTTGTTGGCGCGTGCCATCACCTGCACGACGTTGTCACGCAGTTTAAACATGCGCAGCAAGGGCAGAGCCAACAGGGCGCCGAATATTGGGAAGATGGAGAACAGGAACCAGATGCCCTTGATCGTGGCAGGGGATTGCACCACACCTTCTCCGGCTACGAAGCCGATTACTGCCAGTCCGCCCATCGCTACTGAAGAGGCGATCCCGTTCATCAGCTTGGTGGCAAAGGTCTGCAGGGAGAAGGTGATGCCCTCGGCGCGTTCCCCGGTTCGGAAGGTGCCGTATTCCACGCAGTCGGGGGTGAACATGAACATCAACACTGCCACCAGGCCGTAGCCGAGGTTTTTCAGCAGCAGGAAGAGCATGAAGAGGCCATTGTTGGCATACCCGACAAAGTAGCTGATTACGCTGAATCCGATGTACCAGAAGATGCCGAATATGTATAAGTTGAACTTCCCAAAGCGTTTGGCAAGCGCCGGGATGAATCCGGCCAGCAAAAGCATCGGGAAAACCGTGACCGCCACGATCGGCGTATATTTTTCCGCGCCGCCCAAATTATTGACCGCGAAGAAAGGCCCAATTGTCAAGGCGGTGTTGGTTAGGAAGAAAATGACCATGGAACCGTAGAAGATGAACAGGTATTTGTTGCCCTTGAGATATTTCCAGATGTCCCCAAGGGATGGTGCTTCTTCCTTCCGGCTCAGGATGCGTTCTTTCGCCAGCATTGTCACCGGCAGCATGGTGAGCACCCCGATCACTGCCAGCCCAATTGCGGTCGCCACCCAGCCGAACTTGGGGTACAGCATCGGAACACCCAGCCCAATGATCATCGCGCCCAACATACCTCCAAGACGGTTGATGGACAGCAAGACAGTGCGCTCCTGGATGTTTTCCGTCATCGCCGTGGTCAGGGCAAAGATCGGCGCATCGCACAGGGTATAGGCTAAATCCCATAAGGCATAGGCGATCCCCCCCCCAGGCGATCTTGACGCCCAGGGACAAGGAGGCAGGCATCGCAAAGATCAGGATGGTCGTCAGCCCGATCGGTATGACCGAGACGCGCACCCAGGGCAGGAACTTCCCGCTCTTGGGCTTGGAACGGTCAATGATTACGCCAAATATCGGGTCATTGACCGCGTCCCAGATCTTCGCTACCAGGAAGATGGTCGCGACGGCTGCTGCGGTGACGCCTTTATCGGTCAGGAAGATCTGCAGGAAATTCAACACAAGGATGTAGAACACATTTTGCCCAAAGAAATACAGGCCATACGTGGCGCGCTCCGCCTTTGAAGTTTGAAAGGCGATGGCTGGTGCGGTTGTTTCTGCCTTCATCGTCAATTCTCCTCTTTTCTGGAATAGACCTCTTACAAAAATCGGGAGGTGGACGTTAGAGAACATCCACTTATCTGAATTTTCGATGATTTGTGTGCGCTCTCTAGCGCACATCACCACTTATGCAAGAGGTCTATAAAATGGACCTTCCTCGTCTTTCGCAGACTGGAATGAAAAAATAATAGCAAATTCGATAATTGGGATATATCAAAAATTTTCGTTTTATTGTAAAATATTAACATACTTGAATTTGAGTTCAAGATCTACTGAATGGAGGTAGTGGCTAAAAAATGGGCTTGTATCGTTTACTTGCTGAGATCGCAAAGGTCGTTGAGAAAACCCAAAGAAATCTCTGCGCTCTCTGCGTACTCTGCGGTGAAAAAAGGAATGCCCACAATGTTAGCCACTCTCCAAATGGAGATATAGCATGAGCGTCTTCCAACCGTTGAACACAGAAATCTTGCCCAGCGGGAAACAGGACTCCCTGTTTGAAGAGCGCGAGACCCAGGTCCACCACACCCCTTATGGTTGGGAAAAACTATTCATGGGTTATGTGCGTGACGGGAATCTGCCCATGGTGGAGTACACCTTCAACACCGCTATGCATGGCGGCCTCAAAGTCGGAAAGCTTTCCGATAGTGAGTTGCGGCAGGCGCAATACCTGGGTGTTGTTTTTGTCACCATGGCTTCGCGCGCCGCCATGGAGAGCGGCATGTTCGAAGCGGATGCCTATAATAAATCCGATGCTTTTATTCAGAAGATTGACAAAGAAACTTCCCCTCAAGCTGTGTTGGAATCGATCCAGCAGTCCATGCGGCAGTGGACCCAAGAAATATACGCCATCAAATACCGGCGGAACTTTTCCGCGCCGATCCGAGCTTGCGTTGACCACATCTACAGCAATATGCATTCCAAGATCACGTTGGCGGAACTCTCTAAAGTCTGCTGCCTATCTGCACCGTATCTCTCCACGTTGTTCAAGAAGGAAGTAGGCGAAAATATTACCACCTACATTATGCGCCAGCGAATAAAAACCGCGCAGGAGATGCTGCTGAATACGAACCGCTCAGCAAAAGACATCGGCTATTTTCTGAATTTCAGCTCGCAGAGTTATTTCATCAATTGCTTCAAACGGGAATGCGGTGTGACCCCGCGTCAGTTTAGGTTGAGGGCTTTTTCATCTGCTACAATTGGGGATGAATAATTGACAAGGATCTCCCATGCCCTTCGACCCCGCCTACCCTGAATTCGTCCAATCTTACCCCTTCTACGATACCACGCACGACATTGACGAGCTGCGCGAGCGCGATTACAGCCGCCTTGACCGCCTCGGCCAGATTTACCTGGATTACACCGGAGGCGGCCTCTACGCCGAATCGCAGTTGCGCCTCCACCAGGAGTTGCTGTCAAAGAACGTCTTCGGCAACCCGCACTCCTCCAATCCTTCTTCGCTGGCTGCCACGCGGCTGGTTGAATCCGCCCGCGAGTATGTGCTGGGCTACTTCAACGCCTCGCCGGAAGAGTACGAGGTCATCTTCACCCAGAACGCCAGTGGCGCCCTCAAGCTGGTCGGCGAGGCTTATCCCTTCGGCCAAGGCTGCCATTACCTGCTCACCTTCGACAACCACAACTCGGTCAACGGCATCCGCGAGTTCGCCCACGCCAAAGGCGCCGATGTGACCTACATCCCGGTGATGCTGCCTGAGATGCGCGTGGACGAAGCCCAACTCGATTCCTGCCTGGACAGGGCGCGGGGCGACTGTAACAATCTCTTCGCCTATCCGGCTCAATCTAATTTCTCCTCTGTGCAGCATCCGCTGGAATGGATCGAAAAAGCTCACGCCAAAGGCTGGGATGTGCTGCTGGACGCAGCAGCCTTCGTCCCAACCAACCGCCTCGACCTGGGCGCCTTCCAGCCGGATTTTGTCCCCGTCTCGTTTTATAAGATGTTCGGGTACCCCACCGGCATCGGCGCGTTGATCGCCCGCCGCCGCGTGCTGGGCAAGCTGCACCGTCCCTGGTTCGCCGGCGGGACGATCACGGTCGCTTCGGTGCAGGGCGATAAGTATTACCTGGCGGATGGCCCGGCAGCTTTCGAGGATGGCACGCTCGATTACCTCAACATCCCGGCGGTGGAGATCGGCCTGCGGCACCTCGAAAAGATCGGCTACAAGACCATCCACGAGCGCGTCCGCTGCCTAACCGGCTGGCTGTTGGATAGGCTGACCGCGCTGACGCACAACAGCGGACGCCCGCTCACCAGCATCTACGGGCCACTGAATACCCGCCTTCGTGGCGGCGCGGTGGCGGTCAATTTCTTCGACAAGGACGGTGGGGTGATTGACCACCGTCTCATCGAGCAGCAAGCCAACCAGCACGGCATTTCCCTGCGGACAGGCTGCTTCTGTAATCCCGGCGCGGGCGAGATTGCCCTGGGCATCTCCAAGCCTGAGCTGGCCGCCTGTTTCTCCAGCCCGAGTCACGACCAACGCCTCAGTTACGACGACTTTCGCCTGTGCATTGATGGCAAAGCTTCCGGCGCGGTGCGCATCTCGCTCGGCTTGGTCAGTAACTTTGAGGATGTGCAGGGATTCTTGAGCTTCGCGCAGGAGCTGGTGCAGTGACATCGTCTCCATGCTATACTTTGCTGGCCCCGATGACCCCGTTCCTCACCATATTATTTAGAGAGAGGTAAAACGATGAAACCCACCACCCGTTGGATCATTGCTATCGTGTTGGCCATTATTCTACTTGCACTCGGCTCAGTTACCTACGCCGTGGGCTTCGGCTTGGGCGGGATGGCTACTGACTCTTGCTCCAACCTGCCGAACAGCTCGTTCGCCTATCTGGAATACTTTTGGCCGGTTGTGCTGTTGGCTTCGGGGCTGGTTGCGCCGGTGCTGATCATCCGCCAATCCAAATGGCGCTGGGTGTGGCTGGCCCTGGGCATCGGCCTGGTGACGAGCCTGGGCTGCTACTTGCTGTGGTACGTTTACTTGATGTTCGCTTGCTAGGAGGATATGCCGGCGCGAGTTGGGCAAATCATGCCTAGGACTACCCTTGTCGTCATCGCGTTATCCTGTCTATTGGCGGCGTGCGCAGGCGCGGTCGGCGCGCTACCGCGCTCCCTCTACTTCCTGGATGGACCGAGTGGAGCCGCCCAAGTATGGAGGCTGGAACGCGACGGTGTAACCAGGATGCAGGTCACGAACGAAGCTGCCGGCGTGGACGGGTTCGCCGTCTCGCCGGCAGATGGCGCCCTCGCCTTCGTCAGCGATAACCATCTCTTCCTGGTGGATGCCAACGGTGAAAACCGACGGTTGATCGCCGATGATAGCCAGGTGGACTGGAGCGCCGAGGAAGCCCACTTCCGCAGCACCATCAGCGCCCCCGTCTTCTCGCCTGATGGACGAATGCTTGCTTACGCTTTCGACGGCTTGCACCTCTTTGACCGCGCTACAGGCGAAGACAACCACGTGCTCACCAACCTCGGCAATCTGCTCAGAGAGACGTTCGTCTTCTCCAAAGAGGTCTACGCCCCCGGGCCGTGGTCGCCCGATGGCAGCCAATTGCTCATTATCATGGGCTACTATGAAGGCAGCACGTTGGCCGTGATGGAACCCGAAGCCGAGATGCCTTTCAGGCGATTGCGCTCCGATGGGCCGGTGTGCTGCTTTTTCAGTTGGGCGGCAGACAGCCGTTCGGTGTTGGCTGCCAACCCAACCTATACCGGCGATATCCCAGGGCTATGGAGGTTCGACGCCAAGACTGGCGAGCAGAGCATAGTGGTGGCGGGTCTTGACGAAGATGGCTCGAGCAACTTCGTCGGTTGGCCTCAGCAACTGCCTTCTGGAAAGCTGATCTTCTTCCTTGCCCATCTCGAGCACTTTTCGCCGGAGGTGGGCATCCCCCTCGTAATGATGCGCAGCGACCCGGACGGCTCGGACGTGACCCAGGTGCGCACAGAGGAGTTCCACATTGGCGAGGTCTTGTGGGCGCAGGATGGCTCTTTGGCTCTCATCCAAGGCAGGTATGGCAGCAGCGGGAGGCAGGTGATCCTGGCCCGGCCCAACGCCAGCCCGCTGGAGGTATTGATCGCCGAAGGGCAGCAGGTAAGGGGTATGCAATGGGGGCCGTAACCCTTATATCATGCCCTCGTCGGCGGGAACGAGGGCAATCCGGCCAGCAACTGGAATACCATCCGCTGCCCAAAGTGCGGGGCGAGGTTTCTTTAGTGTCTCGCCTCATGGCGGTCACTCCTTTTTTAGCATAGGAAGATGAGCGCCTAAGTAGTGATCTCCTCCACTGCCTTCTGCAACGCCGTGCCCATTTCGACCTGCGCCTGGAGGATCTCTTTGGCTGCCTCCGGCGTCAGTCTTCCTTTTTCGATCAGCTCGATCATCCGTTGGTGGTATGCCAGGATCACGGGGAATGAGGCGCGCTGCGGCGTCCCTTTGCCCGCGTAGCGGAAACGCAACTCATAGTCCTTGAACGCAGTATCGAATATGAGCTGTTGCGCCTCGCGGCGGTTTTGGTAGGCGTTTTGAACCACCAGGGTGACGATGCTCGTCAGCGAGCCGATCAGCACGCCGATGAAACCGGAAAGCAAATCGTTCCAATTCATGGGGTTCTACTCCTTCTTATTGGATTACTGTGGAAGAGGGTTCAGCAATCGCACATCCTTTGCGCTGGGGCCGGAAGAAACAAGCCCAACCGGTTTCCCTGTGAGCGCTTCGACCTTCTGTATCACCTGCCGGTCATCTGCATTGCAGATTCCCAAATCAGGCTTGACCTTGAAGAGTGCTTGCGTCAATCGTTCTCGCTGCGGCAGCGGCAGAAAAGGCGAGGCGCGAAAACCTGTCAAAACGCCATCGGCAATATCACACCTAATAAATTGCTCCTCGAATTCGTTATAATCCTTATACCCCTCGCAGTATGGCCATGTTTCCAGGCGCGGCAAGATATCCAGGTGAGTCAACGCAAGCATATCCACTCCGCCCGTGGCTTGTAGTGCATAACGCGCCAGAACCGCATCGAACCAGCCATAACGCACCGTGCCTTGCCATTCGCCATATTGATTGTGTTCCACAACTATGGATGCAAGAATATCCGTCTCCGTGGGCAGCGGTCCGGGGCCGTGCCGCACGGCGTATGTCCGCATCACTCCAATGCGGGATACCTGGGCTTCCGGTGCTAGCTCGGCGATGAGATTGGTAGCGTTCTCTGTAGTACAACGTGACCATGTTGTATAAGGGTGGAACCCTGCCTCTGCATCCAGCAAGACCCCCTGGGCGCCCTCGAAGACCGCCGTCTCCGTCTCACCCAGCCAGCGCGCTAAAATCGTATCAGGGACCACCAGGCCAAGTTCGCCGATCCGGGCGATGGAGGCGATCCACGTATCAATGAGCTCTTCGCGCTCGAAGATTTCCCATTCCCTGGCAAGTTGTGGGCTGAAAGAAATCCCCTTGCAAAGCGCAGCAATTTGTTCGCGCTTCTGGGCGCGGATGATACTCAGTTTTCGTCGGAGCAGGGTGGGATTGGTCAGGTCCGCCGCCAGGATGCGGTTTTCGGAGTGTAGGAACGCGTCCTCCACCGCTTCACCCACCCCTACGCCACAACTCCCGTGCCGTTGCGCGCCGCGCAAGATTTCACGAATATGGTTCGCGGCCTGGTGGAAAGGGGTAATGACCAGCGCTTGTTCGCTCATGCGCAGACGTGAGAAAATATCCCGCACACCTTTTTCTGCCAATACATCCCCCTCGACCAGCAAGGCGCTGGGATGAATGACTACGTACCGCGAAAGGTATGTCCGCGTGCCAGGGACGAACGTGCCAGCCCCGAATTGAGAAAATGTGTGATGCCTTCCATCGGGCGTGACGACATTATGGCCTGCTTGGGCGCCGCCGTTGTAGCGCACGACCACACCTGCCCCCATACGGCGGAGGAGGAAATCTGTCAGCAGTCCTTTCCCGGCATCCCCGAAACCAAGGTCAACAACGATGGTTGCGTGCAAAGCAGAAGGACCGTTATCACCAGTTGGGCTTCTTGAAGATGACCTCGGCAAATGGCGTCAAGGCACGCGCCACATGGCTTTGGCGTTCGGAGGGCATGCCTGCCTTGTTCAGCCGCGCCATCAGCCCCTTGACATCGGAAACCAGCCTTTCGCTGAGTAAAGTGGCGCCGGCGGAAACATAACAAACATCCACAGGATCTTCGAGGCAAAGAACATGATCGCCAAAAAGGTCTCGCCAGCGGCGCTCGCAATTCTTTGCCCTGGTTTGATCTGGGATGACGAAAAATGGAGTATAGGTCTTCTGCAATTCGGCAACGACCTCTTCGCAAGAGAGATCCTCGTCCAGCTTATCCCCAACAATCGCCTCAACGACATTTTTCGAGAGTGCCGGATAAGGTATCTCATCGCCCGTCATGAAAAGGTACCCTCGTTTATTCCGCTTCACCATACAATCCATTTCGGTATGCACCGCGAGGAAATACAATGCCAACTCGTAGCTTTCTTTATTGCTCCCGCCACCACCTTCCAGGTATGTCCAGGTGAGCCATTGATCCATTAGCTCGGCGGTGGACTCGAACTGGCCTACCTGGAGCGGCGCAACATTATGGATGGCATCGCTGACGGCCATAAAGAGGATTTGTGGATCGGGCACTTGGCAATCCATCAACACTTTCATGAAATTGGGGAGTTGCTGGGTCGCCATGATCTTGGGGATTTCTCCCATCGAGCCGGAAACATCCAAAGCAAAGACAATCCCCAGCGACTGGGGGTGATCCGCGCTATCGCGACTCTCGCGCAGCCGTACGTCCTTGGGGTTCATCAACGGATGACATTTGGATTGTCTGAAGATCTGTTCGGCTGGAATATCCACACGGCCTTGCAGGAGAGCTTCATGCGCAGTTTGGCTGTAATTACCGTATCCCATTTCGGAATCTCCTTTCTATGGTTGGAAAGTGTCAAACAGTATCTGGTTTAGGATGGCATCACGATGGGGATGAATTGAGGCGTTCCAAAGACTTCATCGGCGATCTGCCCAAGTTCTTCGCGAATCGTCCAGGCGTCTTCTCTCGCTGGGCCGGCAGGGTTGGCCGAGGCAATCCGCTGCACAATCTCCGCCAGCCGTTCAGGTACTCTGGTTGGCAAAGAGCCATCGCTTGGATTTCCGCCCAAGAGGGCGATCATACAGCGTGCGCTCATCACTAAGTCGAGTTGTTCGGTCAAGGTTAATTGACCAATTGGCTGTGGGTAGATAGATTCGTAATGGTGCGAGATCGTGCGTAGTTTTTCACCCAAATGACCGGCCGCGCTGTATCCCACCAGCCGCACGCCATGTTCGTTTTCCTGGATGAGCAAATGAGATGGTAAAACCGCGCCATGCGCCATGCCAGAATGGTGTACGAAGGAAAGGACCTCCAGAATGCGCCGCCAGACCCAGATCGAGGCTCTTGGGGAAATCCCTTCCGGGTAAGCCCGGATAATCTCATCGAAAGTATAGCGAAATCCGCTTATCCAACGGAAGATACTCACGCCCTCGCCGACATGCGCTCCGGAAGAGATAATGCCGTGAATGATGGGTTGTGGCAATAGCATCGTAAACGTGTCTGCACCCGGAGCTTTGCTGCGGTGGAGCGCTTGCAGGACTTCCCATTCATTATCCAGCAGGGCTGCATCCTGGCGGGTACGCAGCAACTTGATGATTGCCAGTTCTGTTGGCCAGCGTGCCCGCCTCCCGTTATGGACATCTGCTGTTTCGCCGTGCGCGATGCAGGTTTCCAATGCCCAATGGCTTTCTCCAAGTGAGATCCAGGAAGGAATCTGATAAGATGCCGGCGAGTTCCAAACCTGGAATGCTTCGTGGAATCTGGCTGCTGAAATTAAGCCATTATCCAATTGAACCGTGGTCCCACAGTAGGAACAAACCACGGATCGCGCAAAGCGGGACGGCGCGAGCGGGGCATTGCATTGGGGACAGATTATGGCGTGTTCCATTGACTATGGCTCCATTTCTTATGTGTCAACGCGTATACACCCTCCTACACCCGCCCGAAGCAGTAAGCCATCTCTTTATGCCATTGCTAAGACTTTTTCGATCTCGGCGGGCAGTGTGATGAAGACAAAATAGCTCGAATGATAAAGATAATCTTCGCCACTTTCATCAATGACGCGGATCAAGTCATCTTTCTCCGCCTGTTCATCAGGGATTACCTCGTACATTTTCCGCGTAATCAACGATGCTTCATATCCTGAATTATCTATGCATAGTACAAAGTGTTTTTGTGTATTCATAGGCCTAATCGAGATACCGTTTGATTTTGATGTCTTTCTGACCGATACCATGTGCTTCGTACCAATGAAGTTCTACATGGCGAATGTTACCATTGGGCAATTTTACGAAGGCGATTCCTTTCAGCTTCCTCCAACGGCCTTGACCATAGACTTTTTGCAGGTAAGCCAAATCGCGGATGCGTGCGCCAATCGCAATCGTCTGGATATGCTGAATCTCGCCGATGATTTCGAATTTCACGTGTTTAGTTTAGCATTTCTGATAACGGTTGACAAGTGGGTGGAGTAACGATTCAACCCATCTCGTACGCGTCCTTCAACGCGTAGACCTCCTCCCACACCCGCCCGAAGCGCGCTGCATCCACCGCTGGCTTGCGTATCATGCGCAGGCAGTAGTCCATTTGCTGCTGGGTGCTGCTTGGCTTGCTGTGGATGTTCAGTGCATGGCGGGAGAAATCGCGCACCATGAAATCGAAGATCTGGTCGAGCAGGTCGCCGCTCATCGCGTAGGTCTTGGCGTTTTCGAGGACAAGTTGGGCGTAGACCACCAGCGTGAAGATCTCGCCGAGCGCCAGCAGGAAATCCACGTTCTTTTGCTGCTCTTCGCTCGGTGTGGCAAAAGCCAGGAACTCCTTGAAAACTGCGATCTGCTCTTTGAAGATGTTGACATTGGGCAGGTTGAACTGTTCGAATGCCGGGCTGTAATCGTGGAAGCGGATCTTGCCGAGGCCGCGCGCCGGCCCCTGATCGAAGAGGAAAACGTCGTCGCGCGCCGCGTCCTGCCGTGCCAGGGCGGGATATTCTGCGGGATTGAAAAAGTAATTGGGCATGAACTTGACGACCAAGGCGATGTTGACGTGTACCGTCCCTTCCAGCTTGGGCAAGGCGCGGATATCGCGCGCCGCCATCTCGAAATAGGTATCCTGCTCGAAACCCTTGGCAGCGATCACATCCCAGAGCAGGTTGATTACCTCCTCACCTTGTGTGGTCACTTTCATCTTGACAATGGGATTGTAGAGCAGGTAACGCCGGTCATCAGGCGAGGCGGCGCGCATGTAGTCTGCAGCGCGCAGCGAGAAAAGCTTCATTGCCACCAAGCGTGCATAGGCGTCGGTGAACATCTGCCGTACGTGGGGGAATTCGGTCACGGTCATGTTATACAGGCGGCGGTTGGCAGCGTGACGGACGGCCTCATAAATGGCGTGGGTGCAGATGCCGATGGAGGCCCATCCCAGGTTGAACTTGCCCACATTGACCGTGTTCAGGCAGGCGTCCCAGGCTTCGGGCCCACGCTGCAGGAGCTCGTCCGCTTGCACCGGATAATCGTGCAGGGCATATTGTCCCACATAGCTCTGGCTGGCGCAGACATTGCGGATCAATTCATAGTTCTTGTGGCGATAATCCGCAGGGAAGAAGACGTATTCGCCCGTATCGGCCATCTTGCCGAAGGTGGAAACCATCGGCGCCAGGTTGACATTACCGATGTAATACTTCTCGCCATTCGCCAGGTATGATCCATCCGGTTGGGGCGTCAGGGTCATCTCGGTGGAGTAGATGTCCGCGCCGTGCTTGCGCTCCGAGAGACCAAAGGCGAAGACGTTGCCATCCTCCAGCAGCCGCGCCGCCTTGCGCTTGAGCGCCTCGTTCTTGCTCATCCAGACAGGGCCGAGGCCGAGGATGGACACCTGCCAGGTATACCAGTAGGCCAGGCCATAGAAGCCCAAGATCTCGTTGAACTCACAGTTGCGCCAGGTGTCCCAGCGGTAATCGGCAGTTTGGCCGTATTGCGCCGGGGTCAGCTGCGTAGCGAAGAGCTTTTCCTGTTTGACGAATTCGAGGAAGTCCGCGTACCATGTGCGGGCGTGGTCGTCTTCCTTGATCCTTCGCAGCCCCTTGTTCTCGAAGAAGGCAATGGTCTTGCGCATGATCTCGCGCGAGCGTTCGTCGGGATAGTAGCGATCGTGCTGCTTGGGGTTCAAGAGGATCATAATGGCTCCTAACTTTACTTTTCCAACCAAATTGTCACCGGCCCGTCGTTCGCGATTTCCACCAGCATATGCGCCCCGAATTCCCCTCTCTGGGTGGGGACGCCTTGCGCGGTGAGTAGTTCAGCGAAGCGCACCACAAGCGGCGCAGCGACCTCGGGCAGGGCGGCGTCGGTGAACGAAGGGCGACGTCCTTTGCGCGTATCCGCGTACAGCGTGAATTGCGAGACGACAATTGCCGCCCCGCCCACATCTAGGATGGATAGGTTGGTCTTGCCTTGCGCGTCCTCGAAGATGCGCAGCGTGGCGACCTTCTCGGCCAGGAATTTGGCCTGCTCCTCGCCATCGGCATGACCCACCCCTAGCAGGACGACCAGCCCGCGCCCGATTTCGGCAATGGTCTTGCCCGCGACAGTTACTTTGGCTGATAAAACTCGTTGGAGAAGGGCGCGCATGGGTGCGAATAGAGAGTGGAAAACAGAGAATAGAGAAAAGTGAAGAGCGGACAAAATAGAGATTCGAGCGATACTACTCTCGAATCTCTATTCTCTACTCTCTTCACTCACGGAAGTTGCACCGCTGCCCTTACCTCCACCATCGTCCGCTCGGCGAGGGCGCGAGCGCGGGCAGCGCCGTCGTTCAGCACCGCCTGCACCAGGTCCGGTTTGGCGGCAAGCTCGGCGCGTTTGGCGCGGAAGGGTTCGAGCCCCTTGTTCAAATTCTCGGCGAAGAGCTTCTTGCAATCCACGCAACCGATGCCGGCGCGGCGGCACTCGACATTGATCCGCGCCACCTCTTCAGCCGGGGTAAATGAATTGTGCAGCGAGAAGACATTGCACACATCCGGGTTACCGGGGTCGTTTCGCTTGACGCGCTGTGGGTCGGTGACCATGGTCATCACCCGCGCCCGGGTCTCCTCAGGAGTGGCGGCGATCTCGATATGGTTGTCGAGACTCTTGCCCATTTTCTCTTTACCGTCGGTGCCGAGAACTTTGGGCGTGACGGTGTTTTTCATCTGCGGCTCGATTAACACGTTCGTGTTATAGCGAAAATTGAATGAGCGCACCACCTCGCGGGTAAATTCGATATGTGGCGCCTGGTCCACGCCCACCGGCACCAGGTCCGACTTATAGAGGACGATGTCGGCAGCCATCAGCACCGGGTAGCCGACCAAACCATAATTGACGTTGCTTGGGTTCTGGCGGACTTTTTCCTTGAAGGTTGGCAGGTCGGTCAGCTTGCCCAAGGGCGTGACCATCGAGAGGATGGTGTGTAGTTCTGTCACCTGCGGCACGTGGCTCTGTACAAAGAGGATAGTCTCCTCCGGGCGGATGCCGGCAGCCAACAGGTCGAGGGCCAGGTCGTAGGTATTCTGCTTCAGATCGAGCGTGTCCTCGACCGTGGTCAGGGCGTGCAGATCCACGATGCAATAGACGCACTCGTATTCGTCTTGCAAGGCGACATAGTTCAAGAAAGCGCCCAGGTAATTTCCCAGGTGGGCGCGCCCGGTGGGGCGAATGCCGGAAAAGACTCGGCCTTTTTTGGAAGTCATGGTCACCTCAGTAGGGCGGGATTCCAATCCCGCCCTTTTACTTGGCGGGTAAGGATACCCGCCCTACACTGTATTTATTTTCTTTACCAACCCCACCACCTCGCCCGGCTCGGCGTGACGGCCGGTTTGGAGCTTGGAATAGAGCAGCTTGTCGTTCACCGTCACCTCGAAGCGTCCCGCGTCGGAGGGGACCAGGCTGAGGGCTTCGATCTCGGGCTCGAAATTCTTGAGCAGGTCAGTTGCCAGGCTCACGGCCCGGTCGGTGTAATGTCAAACTGCACAATAGACGATGGTGATCTTGAGCAACATGTGGGTTTCTCCTCATTACAGTTAAGAAAGTGTCACTTGTGGAAGAAATTATAACCTTGTTTTTGCGCAAACAGAGCCAGTTTCTAATCGATAGTGCAAACAGAAGGCAATTCTAATCGGCGAAATCGCACTTTGGACAACTAAAAAGCCTGCCAGGCGGTATCATCAGGAAATTGCATT
>Ga0233425_10002831_pt1 | contig 33033 bp, 29 predicted proteins | sample Watercolumn_Towu_2_FD_181712 | JGI IMG/M metagenome (GOLD analysis project Ga0233425, IMG submission 181712) | Freshwater microbial communities from Lake Towuti, South Sulawesi, Indonesia - Watercolumn_Towuti2014_140_MG | ecosystem: Environmental > Aquatic > Freshwater > Lake | place... | reverse complement strand
TACATTGGGAAGAAGGGAATTGGTCATCATCCAGCGGTGCGGCGGCAATAGAGAAATTACTCTCGCAATACCCCGAAATGGATGGGATTTTTGTTGCCAATGACCAGATGGCGTTAAGCGTATTGAGCGAAGCCAGCCTGCGAGAAATAAAAGTTCCAGAGCAATTAGTGGTAGTGGGTTTTGACGGCATCCCCGAATCTGCTCATTTCTATCCTTCCTTAACAACCATTTTCCAGGACCCGCAATCGTTAGGCGGTGAAGCAGTGAAATCTCTGGTGGAAATGATTGAAGCACAACGAGATGGAGCAACCATCGAGGCGCGTTCTGTATTAATACCGCCATCTCTCGTTGTGAGGAATAGTTCAAGAAAATAAGTTGCAAACCAAGAAAAGGAGATATCAATATACAAATAACCCACCACCATTCACAAAGAAAGAAGCGCACGCTGGTAGATTGGCGTCTGGGGTGCGCGCTTCAGGCGAGTAGGTCCATCACAAGGATGGGCTTTGAACTCTTGCCTATTATAACCGCCAATTTTTCATTCAATCGATAAGGAGAATTGAGAAATGAATAAAAAGTTATCTCGCCGCGACGTTCTGAAACTGTCCGGCCCCCTTGTTGCCGGCGCACTTCTGGCTGCCTGTACCACCCCTGAAGCAACCGAAGCCCCGGTAACACTACCCACCGCACCACCCACCGAAGCCCCGGTAACACCACCCACCGAAGCCCCGGTAACACCACCCACCGAAGCCCCGGTCGCCAAGCCGATTGAAGGCACGGTGGTTTTCATGCACCGCCGCAAAGAATTCAGCGAGGAGGAGCAGGCCGCCTTCGAAGCCAAATACCCGGGTGTCAAAGTTGAACTTGTTGAGGATGACCCAACCCGTTTGTTCGCCATGCTGGCGGCCGGCGCGGCTCCGGATCTGTATCGCTGCCAGGCGCCGAGCATTCCGCAATTCCTGGCCCGCCGCATGATCAAAGATCTGACCCCGTACTTCGAAGCCAGTTCCATCGTCAAACTCGACGACCTGAACTCCTTCAACGATTACTACAAGGCCAATAGCCCGCTGGAAATTGGCTCGGGCAAGATCTATGGCATGTGCAAGGATGCCTCGCCGGATAACACCCTCTTCATCAACACGGCTCTTTACGAGGCTGCCGGACTGCCCATTCCTGATGATACCAAGGCACTGACCTACGCTGAAGTTGCTCAAAATGCGCTGGCTACCAAGGCTTTGGACGGTGACCGCGTGGTCAATTTTGGCTATTCAGGCAATGCTGAGTTTTGGTCGGATCGCCAGTGGATGGTCATGCTTGCAGAAACTGGTGGAAAACTCTACACAGACCAGTTTGATCAGATCACCTTCGGAGATGACGCTAAGGCGATCGTTCAGTGGTTTGCCGACCTCGCAAAGGAAAATGCCAGTATCAGTCCCCGTAACCCCTCCCCGAACTATTGGGGTGGTGGCGACTTTGGCGCCGGTATCCTATCGCAACTGCAGCATGGTTACTGGATGATGCAAAGCGCTGAAACCGATGCAACCAGAGGCAAGGTCAAGATGTTGCCCGCCCCGACTTGGGCTGGCACGCGCATGGATCCGACCATCACCGCCACCGGCATGGTCATGCTGGACAAGGGTGCCAACCCCGATGCCGCCTGGTTGTTGTTTGAATTCTATAACGGTGACGAGCCGGCTGTTGCGCGCGCCAAGGGCGGTTGGGGCGTTCCTGCGCTCAAATCCCTGGTGCCACTGCTGCCGCAAGAGACCGACTACAATAAGCAGTGCTTCAATGTGCTCGAAGGCGAATTGGCACTCGGGACTCCTCCGGTACAGTTCAACCCCTTCATTGGCGAAAGCACCGTTTTAAATTCCTATTTGAAATTCCTCGATCAGGTGCTCAAGGATCAGATCAGTTTCGACGACATGATCAAAAACGTTACGGATGAAGTCAATCTGGCTATCCTTGAAGGAATTGACCGTCTCGGCTAACCCCTTTGTTCCAAACTCCTATCTGGGAGTCCGGAAATCCCTGGACTCCCAGATAGCACCCCTGATAGGAGAGCCCCATGGCGGACTCAACCTTATTAACACCCCCTGAACCGAGGCGTCCGTTGAGCAGAGCAAAACAACGGACGCTTGCTTTCTACCTTTTCGCTTCCCCCTGGATTATCGGATTCATTTTCCTGGGCATTTTCCCGCTCATCGTTGGCTTGCTGATTTCTTTTTCGAATTACGATGGGATTAATATCGACACCGTCAAACTGGTCGGCTTTCGAAATTATCAACGCGCCTTTATTGACCCGGATGTGTCCTTTTCTGCTGGCCAAACCTTGCTCTGGCTGACGGTCAACCTGCCCTCGTGGATGATCCTGTCGTTTCTCCTGGCTGTTATTCTCAATCAAGATGTCAAGGGACGCGGTTTTTTCCGCACACTCTACTATCTTCCCAGCGTTATTCCGGGTGTCGCCTCGATTGCGGCCTGGTCCGTCTTGCTGGATAAAAACTTTGGTCTGCTGAATTATTTCATCAGCATCTTCAGGCCGGGAACAGCGATTGGTTGGATGGCCGACTATGCCCTGATTGGCATGGCCTCCATCGCAATCTGGGGAGGGCTGGGGGGTGGGATGTTGATTTTCCTGGCTGGGTTGCAGGATATCCCGGATGAACTCGTTGAAGCCGCCAGGATTGATGGCGCTAACTCGTTCCAAGTCTTCTGGCATATCACCCTGCCGTTGATGACCCCGGTTATTTTCTTCCAACTTGTTCAGGGTTTGATTGGCTCATTCCAACAACTCACCCTGCCTTTGCTGGTGACCAGGGTCGCCTCGGGCGCAACACAGGTACCGCCACGGCAGGTTTATCTGTACATGATCCATGTCTGGCAGCAAATCTATAGTAACCAGCGTTACATGTATGGTACGGCTTTGATGTGGATGTTATTCATCGTTGTGGTGATTGTGACCATTTTTGTCTTCTGGTCGTCAAAATACTGGGTGTATCAGGCCTCCGGGCAGGAAGAAGAAAAGGCATGACCTCCACATATAATATTAAAAAAGTTCGCGGCGATGGTTGGTTGTTCAAACAGATTAGCCGGGTGATGGGTTATGGTATTCTGATCCTGACTGCCCTGTTCCTGTTTATTCCAGTCTTCTTCCTGTTGGTGAATGCGCTGAAAATGGACAGTGAATTCAACACCTGGCCTCCCAAGATATTCCCCAGTATTCCTCAGTGGAGCAACTTTGTTGAAATATTTCAGGTAACCAATTTTGGTCAAGTGGCTGGGCGCACATTTTTACTTGCCACCATGAATGCAGTCGTGGGCACCTTTGTGACCTCCCTGGTGGGGTATGCCTTTGCCCGTTACAAAGTGCCGGGCAGCAAACAATTATTCTCGATCGTCATCGCCATGATGTTTATTCCCGGGATGATCTTCACCATTCCGCAATTTATCATCTTTGCCCGGTTGCACCTGACCAATACCTATTGGCCGTGGCTGATCTGGGCGCTGCTCCCCGGCTCGGTTGGCATCTTCCTGTTCCGCCAATTCTTTATGAATTTCCCCCAGGAACTCGAGGAAGCCGCCGAAATCGATGGGGCCGGCCACGCGCGCATTTTCTTCCAGATCTTTTTGCCCAATGCCAAACCGGTGTTGGCTGTTTCGGCCATCTGGGGCTTTTCACATGTCTGGAGCGACTATATGACGCCCTTGCTGTTCCTGGATAACCAGAAAACCCTGCTTTCGGTTGTCCTGCAAAATTCATTTGTCCGGCCTTCGGGACAGGCTTACCTGACCCTGACCCTGGCGGCAAACGTGATTTATATGCTCCCCCTCATCATCGCCTTTTTCCTGGCACAAAAATATATCCTGAAAGGGATCGTGACCAGCGGCTTGAAAGGCTGAGCCAACAAAACACAAAGGAAACCCCTCGAGGAATTCACCTATTCTCGAGGGGTTATTCTTATATGCTCTTGCTGAAAGGGAATTTTTCGTGAAACTTGGAGCCTGGATTCACGAACGTGATCTTTCCCTGGATGAGCAGATTCAAACCGCCCACCAAAGTGGCTTGCGCTCCATCCGTTCTTACGCGCTGGATTATTCCCAGCGCGCCGCGCCTATTCTCAAACAGCATGATATGTCCCTGCTGGCGGGAATGCGCCTCGAAGCTGAAGCCCTCGCCGCGGACTGGCGTTCGCAAGTCAACCTGAACGACCTCGCCGCGATACATGCTCTCGGCGCGGAACTGGAAGGGATCTGCGTCGGCAACGAGCTGCGTCAGGGCGGGGACGCGTTCGACTCGAAACGGTTCACCGCGCGACTGGCTTTCGGTCTGGCCAATGTGCTCGACACCTATCGCCGCTGGATGAACGAACACGGATTTTCCACCCCATTGACCTACGCCATGGAAGGGATCGTCTTCGATCCATACGGCAATTTCTACGAATGGGTCTTGCCGCTGATTGACGCCTGCGACATTGTTTCGATCAACTTGTATCCAATGGATGTGCCAGCCTGGTCAACCTTTGGCGCATTCGGTGAGAGCCGCAAATTCCTCACCGACCGCCGCGTACGTAATGACCGCCTGAATCTTTATGAGTTGCAACTGCGACAGGTGCTGACCCAGCTCGAACGCCTAAACAAGCCGATGATGTTTTCCGAAACAGGCTTTCCATCCGCGCTTGGGTATCAGGTTGAAAATGAAACGCTGGTCATTCCACAAACGGACAACGCCATCTACGCATCAGCCATGCGCGAATTCATGACGCGCATTCACACGGTCAACGCGGATTTCAACGACCGCATCAAAGCGTTATATTTTTATGAGTGGCGTGACAACCTTTATCATTCAAAGATATGGAATATCGAACAAAGCCCGATCCATGTTGCCTTTGGTTTGTGCGACCGCTTCGGAGTTCCCAAATTAGATATTCAAAAACTCCTTATCGAGGCTGATGAGTGAACCCGACTCCCCCCAGAAGTATTCCCGAAATCAAACAAACCCCTGAAGTGATATTCCAACCGAGGGTGGCAAACGCCTTTCAGCGCGGCATGAACAAGATCGTGGACGCCATCCGCCCATCGCTGGGACCGTACCCGCGCGCGGTGATGATTAACCGCATCGGCACTTCGCGCGGACCCGAGTTATTCGACAGCGGCGGAGTGATCGCGCGCCGCATCATCGCCCTGCCCAACCGCGATGAAGACGCGGGCGCGATGTACGTTCGCGGGGCGTTGTGGAATTTGCACGAGCGCGTCGGTGACGGTGTTGCCACGTCCGCGTTAATTTTCCAGACCATCTTCAACGGCGGATTGAAATATATCGCCGCGGGCGGCAATGCGATGATGTTGCGTCATCATCTTGAAGCGGGCGGTGAACTTATCGTCCGCGCGCTGGAGGGGATGATTGAACCCATCGAGGGTGAGCAGGCATTGACAGGCGTCGCGCGAACCGTGTGTCACGACACGGAACTCGCGGAGGCGCTTGGAAATCTCATCGGCATCCTCGGCGCGGACGGGTTACTCGACATCCGCGCGGGACGCGGGCGCGGCATCGAGCGTGAACTGGTCATGGGCGCGTATTACCCCGGCGCGATCATCTCGAAGCAGATGATCTCCGATGTGGTCAAAGCGCGCACAACGTTTGAAGACGCCGCCATCCTCATCACCGACCTGGCGATTCAAACGCCGCAGGAACTTGTTCCAGTGATCCGTGCCGCGGTCGAAGCGGATATTCAGCGACTCGTCGTGATGTGTTCGTCCATTTCAGAGCAGGCGCAGGCGTTGATGTTGCAGAGCCGTAACTCGGGCAAGTTGCAGATGATCGCAGTTAAGGTGCCTGGTCTGCGCAGTGACGTGCAGATGGAAAGTATGACCGACATGAGCGTGCTTACCGGCGCGAAGATGTCCGTGAAAGCCGCGGGCGATTTGCTCGAACGAGTCACGCCTGAACACTTCGGTCACGCGCGCCGCATTTGGGCAAACGACGAATACACGGGGCTGATCCATCCGCAGGGTGATCCCATCGCGATCCGCAAACACATCAACACGATTCGCGCCGCGCTGAAGAACGCGACAAAGACCGATGAACGCCAGCGCTTGCAGGAACGACTCGGCAAACTGCTCGGCGGTTCCGCCGCGATTGACGTGGGCGGACTCACCGAAACCGAAATGGAGACGCGCAAAGAACTTGCGAAGCGCACGGTCAACACATTGCGCGGCGCGGCGCGCGAAGGCATTCTGCCCGGCGGAGGCTCTGCCCTGCTGGCTTGCCGACCCGCGCTCAACGAATTGCTCACGGACAAAAACTCGCTCGACGCGAAAGCCGCGCACCGTATTCTCACTACCGCGCTCGAAGCGCCCTTCCGCGCCTTGATGGCGAACAGCGGCGAGAACGAAGGCAGGCGACTCGGCGAAGTGGAACAGGCAGGCGCGGGCTTCGGCTTCGATCTCGTTACGAAAAAAATCTGCGCCATGATTCCCGCGGGCATTGTGGATGTCGCCGCGGTGCAGAAGCAGGCGGTCATCAGCGCGGTGCGCGCCGCCGCGCTCGCCCTCACCATTGACGTGCTCATCCACCGTGACAACCCGCCGATCGTCACCGAACCCGACGCCCCAGGATTATAGCCATGAATGATTCGCATGATTATATTTACGCTCTCGCGCTGACATCGTACCCTTTGGGTAGCGGAGTGACAGCGGAGACGAAGCGCGGAGATCTGGTGAGGGACATCTTCGCCGCCAAAAAAAGCGGACTATATCGCTCGTCTGACAACGGCAGGACGTGGAGTGACGCGTACGCCGCGTTGAAACTCAAACAACCGCTTCCGACTCAAGCCGCGGCTGTTACCGTTGCGAATGACATCACCTACGCCTTTGCCGCGATCCAAGGCAGGGTGTTGCGCTCACTCGACGGTGGCAACAAATGGGAAACGGCTGGACTCGACTCACCCGCGCCGATCGTGACATCGCTTGCCGTTTCGCCGAACTTCGCCAACGACGGACTCGTGCTCGCCGCGACAGTGCAGGATGGCATTTTCTTTTCGACTGACCGCGGCGTGAAGTGGCAGGGCTGGAACTTCGGCTTGTACGACTCGAACATCAACGCGCTGGCGTTCGCCGATTCGCAGACTATCGTCGCCGCGGCGCAAAGCGGAGTCTTCATCAGCACAAACGCGGGACGCTCATGGCGTGACCTGGATTTTCCCATCGAAGCCGCGCCCGCGGTGTGTGTCGCTGTCAGCGAGAAAAAGACTATTTATATCGGCACGCAGGCTCACGGGTTGTATCGAAGCGGGGATGTCGGCGCGACCTGGGAGCAGATTCAAGATGGGGCGGTGGAACACATCCAGATCAGTGGCGAGAAAAAAATCCTGATCGTGAGTGACGGCGAGTTGCTCTCATCGAAAGATGGCGGCAAGACGTGGCGCATGCGCGCGGGACTCAAAACCGATTCTGCCATCACATGCCTGTGCGCCCCGCTGGGGCTGGATCCATCCAACCCATTGCTGATCGGGCTCGCTAACGGAGCTGTGATTACGCTATGAAACCGGTTGCGAAGCAGTTGCACTTTGGCGCGTCGTTCTATCCTGAGCACTGGGACGAAGCGCGCTGGGCGGAGGACATCCGCCTGATGAAGGAAGCGAACGTGACCGTCGTGCGCATGGGCGAATTTGCGTGGAGCACGTTCGAACCGCATGAGAATGAATTTCATTTCGACTGGATGGAACGCGCCATTGACCTGCTCGCTCAAAACGGGATCGTCACCGTGATGGGCACGCCCACCGCCGCGCCGCCCGCCTGGCTGACGCAAAAATATCCGAACACGCTGGCGCGCGATGAACACGGACACCGCCTTTTGCACGGCAAGCGCTGTCATTACTGCGTCAACTCGCCTGAGTATCACGAACGTACTGTTAGCGTTGTCACGCAGATGGCGCAACGCTTCGGCAAAAACCCGCACATTATCGGCTGGCAGTTCGATAATGAATTCAATACGACCTGTTATTGCGACACCTGCCGCGCCGAGTTTCAAAAATATTTGCGCGAAAAATTTGAAAGTCTCGACGCGCTCAATTCAAATTGGAGCACCGCGTATTGGAGTCAGACCTACACCGATTGGAATCAGATTCCCATTCCGCGCGCGGGACATAACCCCGGGCTGAGGCTGGCGTTCCAACAGTTCGTCACCGCGTCGTACAAGCGTTACCAAAAACTGCAAGCCGATATTGTGCGCCAGCACATTCCCGCCGATGTATGGATGACGCACAACTTCATGAACTGGTTCAACACCTACGACCACTACGAAATGAGCGAAGACCTCGACCAGGCTTCGTGGGATTGGTACGTGGGCACGGGTCATCCCGATTACAGGGTGACAGGTTCCAGTCACGATTTGACGCGCGGTTTCAAACTCCGTAATTTTTGGCTGATCGAAACCCAGCCCGGCAACGTCGACTGGTCGCACATCAACAACCAGGTCAACCGGGGCGAGGCGCGTTCAATGGCGTGGCACGCCGTCGGTCACGGCGCGGACGCGTTGCTCTACTGGCAGTGGCGTTCGGCGTACAACGGGCAAGAGCAATATCACGGCTCGCTCGTGGATCAATCCGGTCAGCCGCGCCCATTTTATGCAGACGCGGCGCAGATCGGGCGTGAGTTCGCCAAAGTGTCGGAACTACTCGCGGGTTCGGAGGTCAAGCCGAAGGTCGCGCTGCTCAACGATTACAACAGCCGCTGGTCGATCAACTGGCAGAAACAACACAAGGATTTCGATTACGTTGACCACTTCCGAAATTACTGCAAAGCCTTCGCCGAACGCAACATCCCGGTGGATATTATCTCTGCCGACGCGCCATTGGATGGATATCGGCTCGTCATCGCCCCCGGGCTGGTTATCCTGACCCCGGAGCGAATCCAACGCCTGAGCGAGTTCGTGCAGCGCGGCGGGAATTTGGTGCTGACCATCCGCACCGGCATGAAGGATGAGTTCAACTCGCTGCTGCCACAGCGCCAGCCGGGAGCATTATCCGCGCTGACGAATGTTGAAGTGGAGGAATATTATCCGCTCGATGTGCCTGTGCCTGTCATTGGCAAATCCATCAACGGCACATCGAATCTATGGGCGGAGCGATTACGGATTCTCGACCCGAAGCAGGCGACTCAAGTCATGGCGCGTTATGGCAAACAGAACGGCTGGCTCGATGACCAGATCGCAGTCACGGTCAACCCGCAAAAGAACGCCGCCAATTTTGTCTATTACGTCGGCGCGTATCTCGATGACAAATCCCAGCTCGCGTTGACGGATATCATTCTCACCGCCAGCGACATCCGCTCCCCCTTCCAGACCCCGCCCGGTGTGGAAGTCTGCCAGCGCACCAAACCCGACGGCACGCGCGTTTACATCGTCATCAACCACCGCAACGAAGCGCAGACGGTGGCGTTGCCCTGGAAAGCGCGCGAACATCTCAGCGACACGGATTGTTCGGGCGAGTTGACCCTGTCCGCGTATGGCGTGGCGGTGCTGACCAGAAAGGTGTAGATGTATGTTTGGTTCTGTTGCGCCGCGCAAGTTTGGATTTCTGTGGGTTTTTGCCGTTCTTGCGTTACTCGTCTCAGGATGTGCGCCGCAGATTCCCGCAATTGCCGGAACGGCATATTACGTTGACTGCGCAAAAGGCAGTGATGACAACTCAGGCACTTCCGCCCGGAAGGCATGGGGTTCGTTGGAGCGCGTCAATCAGACCACTTTCCAGCCGGGTGATGGAATCTTTTTCAAACGGGGAGTCACCTGCCAAGGGGCACTGACCCCGCAAGGCTCGGGTGCGGATGGACAGCCGATCATCATCGGTGCTTATGACAGCGGGGAATTTCCCATCATCGATGGCGGGAAAAACCGTGAAGCGTTGAAACTCAGTGGGCAGGAATACTGGGAAGTTAGCGATATCGAGATCACCGGCGGGACGAACTATGGCGTGCTGGTCAGCGGGGCGGAGGGCGTGGAGACCCTGCGCCATATCCGCTTGAGCAACCTGGTGGTACATGATGTTTGGGGCGGGTCTTATAACAATAAAAATACCGGGCTGGTGGTGGTGCTGGCAAACGGTAGCCGCTTTCAGGATGTGATCGTCAATGGCGTGACCGCTTACAACACGGACCAGTGGGCTGGGATCGAGATCAACGGCGTCGTGGGCTGGCCGATCGATTATGCAAATCCCGCGCTCGCTGAAGATATTACCGTCCGCAATTCAACGGTCTACAATGTTTACGGGGATGGAATCGTCTTGTGGGGCGTCAAAGGCGGGCTGATCGAATATTCTGTGGCGTACGATACGGGACAGCAACCCGCGCCGAAAACGGTTGGCACGCCCGTTTCGATCTGGACCTGGTCTTGCATTGACTGCGTGGTGCAGTACAACGAATCCTATAATGCGGCTTCGCCAGAAATTGACGGCGGCTGTTACGACATCGATTGGGGCACGCGCAACAACACTTATCAATACAACTACGGACACGATTGCGACGGTTACTGCATCTCGGTCTTTGGCGCGGAAGGCGTGACCACCGAAAACGCCATTGCGCGCTACAACGTTTGCTCCAACAACGGACAGCGCGCCGATCTTGCCAGCCGTCAGGGCGAGATATTCCTTTCCACATGGAATTTCGGCAAACTTGATGGCGTTTTGATTTACAACAACACCTTCAACTGGACTCCCGCTGGCAAATATTCCGCCCTGGTGAACAAGGCGGAATTCACCGGCGAGCGTCCCAACCTGTTTGCCAACAATATCATTGTCTCCAACGTTCCCTGGCTGGTCGATGGCGGCAACGAACTGGAACTTGACCACAACCTGTACTGGCTGACCGGTGAGGGCACACCATTCTTTTCATTCAAAGAGAACTATTATTCCGGTTTTGACGAATACCAGCAACTGAGCGGATACGACGCTCACGGCATGTTCGCTGATCCCAAACTGAATCAGCCCGACTACCATGAGATTGGACGCTCCGCCTCAGCCTTCACGCTCCAGGCTGGTTCGCCCGCCATTGACGCGGGTCTCAGCCTGGAAAATATGGGCGCGATGGATTTCTTTGGCAACGCCATCCCCTCTGGCAACGGGGTTGATATCGGCGCGCACGAGTGGACTCCGGCGAAAAACAGTGCCAGTTTACCGGCGGGCTTGATCGCTGCTATCAAAGAAGAATCAGTTTCGTTCGAGAACGGGTTGCTGTTGGTCAGCCTGGTTGACCGGCAAGATCAGGCTTCGCACAGTCAATCGGTTTTCCTGCGCAGCATGGCAAGACAGTATGCCGAACAGGGTTTGCGCGTCATCCTGGCGGATGTCAGCGGGCTTTCGGCTGGGCAGCGCGCCGAAGTTGCCACTCGCTGGCACCTGGGTGAAATCCCGTTGCTTGGGCTGGCTGGAAACTTTCCCGCGCCGACGACACTGTTGTTCGACGCCGGTTACCTGCGCTCCCGTTGGGATGGCTTCGTTTTACCGTTTGAGTTAGCCGGACAGATTCAAGCCTCGATCCAATAAACAGACTATTGAATGGATTTGTCATCATCACTTTTTCAACGAAAGGAATCCAAGCGTGGATCAATTCATCGTCAACATCATTCACCGCCCCGAGTTGGTGCCCGAATACATTGACCGCAGCACCCAGTCCGGTCAAACGGAAGAAGTCAGCAAACGCGAAGTGATCGGCGAATCGCTCGATATTTTCCGCTTGCAACAGGAGATCGCCCACCGCAACGGACTGCGCACCACCATCCAGATGACATACGCCAGCCTGTTCAACGATGAAGCCATTTCGCTGGCAAAAGAACATCACGCGAAGTTCGGCGATGAAATCAGCCTGACCTTTCTCGGCTTGAACTGCAAAGAATTCCGCGAGCGCTACAACAACAAGGAACTCGCCATCTGGCTTTTTTCAATAGAAGACAAGCGCCGCATCGTGGATGACCTGTTCGAGCGGTTTTACGGCATCTTTGGCTTCTACCCCACATCCACGGGTTCCTACTACATGGACGCGGAACTGGTGCGCTACATCAAAGAGCGCTACCCGATGGTCAAAATTGCGGTGGCGACTTGTTTTGAAGAAGGGCCGCGCGTCTTTCATAACTGCAACAACTCCTGGTACACCCTGCTCGATGGCGGACCGTGGACAGCGTGGATTCCGTCGAAGGAAAACATTCACTGTTTAGCCAAAGACGAAGCGGACGACATCGGCATCGTCGCCATCCCGCATCTTTCGCGTGACCTGCTTGCCAGCGTGGATAGCCCTGGGCTGTGGTTTGGCACGCACCCGCAGAACATCCTGCGCGGCATGGTTTATGAAGGGAACGAAATCCCCTACATGTACAGCATGGTGGAACAGTACCGCGCCCTGATGAAACAGAACGGTGGGCTGGGCTACAACATGGTCTTTGTGGGACCTGGTTGGCTGGGCAAAGGCGGGCGCTGGGAAGCAAAGTATGAACTGCTGGTCAAAAGTTACGAAGACTTTCTGGCGTTCTATGGCGAACTGAAACAGCAGGGACAGGTGATTGACCAGACCATGAGCGAATTCGCGGATACGTTCCGCGCGCACCAGACCTATGCCGAGCCGCTGTGCGCGTTGTGGCGTGACATTCTCTACGGAACGGACTATCAGGTGTTCTGGTACGCTGACCCGCACTTCCGCGTGCTGGTGGATATGAAACAGGGCGGCGCCATCACGGACTTGCGCCCGTATGCCGCGCAGTTGAACCGTCCTGTCGGCGTGGGGACGCCCTATTTGCAGAATGCCTGTTATCCGTATCTCGTGCAGTCGCATTATCGCGCGGGGGCGTTCACCCATTATGCGGGCGAAGGCGCGATTAAGAGTAGCAAAGTGCGCTACGGCAAGGAAGAAGTGGATTTGAGCGCCTGCCGCACCCATGCACATCTCTGTGTGGATGGTGACACCCGCGTTCTGACTCTTGACCCAGTGACCATTGAATTCAACGGCTTGACCGTTGACCTGCAAACCACGTTTCGGTTTCCGAAAGAGTCAGGAGAAATCTGGATCAGCCGTCGGGTAGTAAGAACGAGTAATCCCGAAGCCAAAGTCACAGTCGATGAGTACATCACATCCTGCTACGGCACGAACGAATATCCCGAAGATTTGACGGGCGTGCAGTTGACCGCCACAGGCAAGGATGGGCAAACACGGACGATTGATTACGCCTACCAGTGCCGCGAACTGCATCAGGAAAATGCCGCACTCGTCAGCGGACTCGTGCCGCAGGTCAACAGCCTGATGAGTATGACGCCTGGCAGTGAAGGCGTGAAAGGCTACGTGCGCGAAGGCTACGCTTTTGCGCCGAATTTAACATTGGGTATGGAAAAAACCATTGGATTGAATGAGGAGTTGCTGACATGTCTCAAGGTAGAAAAGGCAAAGTAAATTATCGCTGCCCCACCTGCTTCGACAGGGAATGGGATATCGACATGCTGTACGACAAAGAGAAGGACGAGTATTACTGCCTGCGCTGTAACTACATCGGCAAGGAAGATGATATTCTGGCGCGTTACCAGAATTTCAAGACGAAGTACAAATTCATGCACAAGCGTTTTACTTTGGCGGACTTCCTGAATGAACCGACTGGTAATTGACCCTGCACAAATTCGGCAACCCGTAGCGCAAGGGGCACTCGGGCTGAACGTCAACTTCCTGGCTGACCACGCTGACATGCGCCAGCGTGGTCAGGGCTATCTCGCCGCCTTGCAACAGATGAGCGCGCGTTCATTGCGTTACCCTGGCGGCGAGAAAGCCAACGAGTATTTTTGGTCACAACCACCGTGGACAGAGTCGCGCCCCACGCTGAGTTACACAGGTTCCGATTCGCGCTTGTGCAAGGAATCGGGGCTGGTCTCTGCTGATGGAAAATTCCACGTTCAGCCGCTGGACTTTGACGAGTTCATCCAGATATGTCACGCAACGGGAGCCGAGCCGATTATTTGCGTCGGCTTGGGCAGCGCCTACATCACAAACTCATCAACCCGCAAAGGCTCGTCACGCGAACAGGTCATCGAGAATGCTGTCGAGTGGGTGCGTTACGCCAACAAAGTGCGCGGCTATGGCATCAAATATTGGGAACTTGGCAACGAGAGTTACTGGCGCGGCTCCATCGCCACGCTGACCGCCGCCGACTACACCCGCGATGTGCTCGAACTCAGCCGCGCCATGAAAGCCATTGACCCAACGATTCACATCGGCGTCAACGGGCACGTTGATAAAAACTACGTCAGCACTACCGAAACGGGCGACGCGCCCATCTGGTGGGAATACCTTTTGAAGCACGCCGCCAAAGAAATTGATTTTGTCGTCGTCCACCCCTATCCGTGTTTCGAGTGGGGCGCTTACGACTACTATCCAAAACACACACCCGTCTTTACCGACGCCGTCGAACAAGCAGATTCCGCGCTAAAGGAATGGGCGCCCGAACATGCAACGCGCATCCGCATCATGGCGACTGAGACCAACGCCTTCGATTGGGCGGCAACGAACTGGTATCAGGGCAACGTGGGCGGCTGGGCATGGGGCAACGACATCGGTCACGCGCTCGTGCTCTTTGACCTGCTCGGTCAGCATCTCGCCCACCCGCGCGTGGATGGCGTCCACGTTTGGAACACGCGCTGGTTCAGTTCCCCGTCGGGGCTCGAAAACATGCTCAATGACCAGAACGAGCTCCTGCCAACGGGTCAGGCGCTGGCGCTGTGGGGGTGCTATCTCAAATCGAACCTGCTCGCGCTTCAAGGTGAAGCGGGCGCGGTCTACGCGAGTTACGAACCGTCCAGGCAAGCGCTCACCGTTTTCCTGATGAACAAACATACCGCGCCGCAATCCATCGAACTGGATTTGACTCACATCCCCGCGCGCCGCATCGTCTCCACCGTTTTCGCAGGTCAGCATCCAGCGGATGAGAACCCGACTCTTTCCACGCCTGAACCTGCTCCCGTTTCAGCGGCTTTGACTCTCACCCTGCCGCCGCTCTCCATCACCGTGCTCGATTTTGAAGCGCAATCATGAAAAATAAATTCCGCTTTGGCGCCGATTATTATCCCGAACAATGGGACGAGTCCCGCTGGGCGCAGGACGCCGCCCTCATGCAGGCGGCAGGCTTCAACGTTGTCCGTCTCGCCGAGTTCGCCTGGGCAAAGATGGAGCCGAGCGAAAATCAATTTGACTTTGACTGGCTTGACCGCGCCATCGGAATTCTCTCCGCCCACGGTATTGACATCGTTCTAGGAACGCCCACCGCTTCGCCCCCGCCCTGGGTCATGGTTCAGAACCCTGACCTTTTTCTCACCGACGCAAACGGCATCCGCCGCACTTATGGTGTGCGCCGTGAAAACTGCCCGAGCCACCCACTCTACCGCCAGCACAGCCAGCGCATCGTCACGGCGATGGCACAGCACTTCAAGAACAATCCCGCCGTCATCGGCTGGCAGATTGACAACGAACTCGGCGACCGCTGTTATTGCGACACCTGCCGCACTGAATTCCAAAATTGGTTGAAAGGTAAATACAGCACGCTCGACAACTTGAACGAAAAATGGGGGACGATTTTCTGGAGCCACACCTACACCGACTGGTCACAGATTCCCGTTCCGCTCACCATCGCAATGCCAAACGCCCCTGTCCACAACCCTGGCTTGGCGCTCGACTACCGCCGCTTCATGTCCGACACGTATTGCGATTTCCAAAAACTGCAAATTGACATCCTGCGCCAGTATTGCCCCACTCAATTCATCACCCACAACCTGATGGGCTTCGGCTACAGCCAACTCAACTACTTCGATCTCGCCGCTGACCTGGACCACATCTCATGGGACATCTATCCGCGCCACCAGTGGGATATGTCCGCTGACGTTGACCCCGCCCGCGCCGCGCTCAGTTGTGACGCCATGCGCGGACTCAAGAAACAGAACTACTGGGTGATGGAACAACAATCGGGCAGCGGCGGCTGGGACATGCTCGCGGTCACGCCCAAACCAGGCGAACTGCGCCTGTGGACGTACCAGACCATCGCCCACGGCGCCGACGCGATTCTCTACTTCCGCTGGCGCACGGCGCGCTTTGGCACTGAACAACACTGGCATGGCATTCTCGACCATCACGGCATCCCAGGGCGGCGCTATGCCGAAACGGCGCAGGTGGGACGGGAGTTGCAACAGATAGGGGATTTGCTGGCAGGCTCGCAGGTCAAGCCGCAGACTGCCATCATCCAATCCTATGACTCGCGCTTTGCCTTCCAAGGTCAACCCAACCATCCGCGCTTCAGTTACGAAAACCACATCACGGAAATCTATCGCGGCTTCCACCGCCACAACCTCCCCATGGATGTCATCTCGGAAAAAGATTCGCTCGCTGGCTACAAACTGGTCATCGTCCCCGCCATGTACGTGCTCACCGAACAGACCGCCGCGAACCTTGAGAAATTTGCCGCCGATGGTGGCGTGGTGGTGTTCACCGTCCGCACGGGCGTGAAGGATGAGTTCAACGCCGTAGTGGATATGAAACTGCCCGGACTGGTCTCAAAACTCTGCGGCGTCGAAGTGGAAGAATACATCTCCATGTCCCCTGAACAGGGCAACCAAATCCAGTTTGACCTGCCCGAACTCAACGCCGCTTTCCCCACATCCACGCTGGCGGATGTGCTTGAACCCCAAGGCGCGCAAGTCATCGCCCATCACGTCCATGATTTTTACGCAGGCAAACCCGCCGCCACGCTGAATCACTTCGGCAACGGCAAAGTCATCTATCTCGGCGCGCTCGGCGATGGCGCCTACTATGAATCCATTGCCCGCTGGTCTGCATCGCTGGCAGGAATCAATCCATTGCTCGAAACCCCCGCTGGCGTCGAAGTCATTGAAAGTTGGCAGGGGGAACAGCGACTCTTGTTCGTGTTGAATCACAAGGAGCAGTCGCAAAACATCCAGTTGGGTTCGAGCTATATAAGTTTATTCGATGACCAGACATCGAGCAGTGAGGTATTGATTGAACCGTTTGGAGTCCTTTTACTTACTCCACAGGCGATATCGCAAGTGTAACGGCAGGAACGATTTGACCTTGAATGATTTAAGTTGTTCAATCTGAAGAAAAGTACGCTCACACGATTTAGTGAAAGGTAGAAACCATGAAACAAATCCATTTTTCAGTGTTCAATGAACCATCCGCGGTTGATGAAGTACTGAAAGCTTTTAATCAAAAACGTTCTGCAATAGCGCAGGTACATGGGATTTCCTGGGATCACCAGAAGGATGAAATGACCGCCATGGCGCTTCATGGAAAAAGTGTCTTCGATGTTTCACAAGTGGGCGGACCACTGGTGAATGATTTGGTTGCCATGAACGCGTTGCGTCCATTTACTTCTAGCGAAATAACCGCTCTTGGCGGGGTATCAGCTTTTAGCCCAATTGCATGGAAGAATTCGCGCCACACCCTCGATGGATCTGTATTTGCAATTCCCTGGATCATCGACTCGCGCGCTATTTACTACTGGCGCGATATGTTAGATAAGGCTGGCATTGAAGAGGCCACAGCCTTTACTTCGTTCGAAAATATGGAGCAAACCTTCCGCCGCCTGCAAGCCAGCGGCGTAGAGTCGCCCTGGGCGCTTGCCCTGAGCGGCGGGCCCCTGATTCAGCCGGCCTGCACATGGATTTGGGGCGTAGGCGGCGACATTGTAAGCGAAGAACGTGTGCTTAAGATTTTAGATCCTAAAACGCTCCTGGGGTTGAGAAATTTCTTTGATTTGTACCGTTATATGCCCAAATCCAATCAGTTGCTGGATTTTTCCTACACTTACTATGAGCTTTTTGCTTTGCGGCAGACAGCAGCCACCATGGGCAGCTTGGCCCCATTCTTGTCCATTAAAAAGAAGCTGCCGCCCGATTTGCAAGCACAGCTAGGCGTTGCCCTTGCGCCTGGACCGTTCTTTATCGGTAGTTCGAGCCTGGTGATTTGGAAAAATACGCGCGCCGCGGCTGATGCATTCGCTCTGATCCAATACCTGATGAGTGAGGAAGTGCAGGAAAATTACTGCACGTTGGGGGGCTATCTCCCTGCCAGGCTCAGTGTTCTGGCTGGCCCCAAGTATGCATCCGACCCTCACCTGAGCGTCTTTGCACAATCAGCGATTCAAGGGCGGGTATTTGCAAACACCAAACTTAGTGGTTTGTTTGAAGAGTTGCTCTCTGCTGCGATAAAACGAATCTGGCTCAAAATCATTGCGAATCCTGAAATCGAGCTTGAGGCAACCATCCTGGAAGAACTGCAGCCAATTGCTCGCAGGGCCAGTTTGTGGGGCGAGCACTTATAAAAAAGCGATCAGTCCTAGCTGTCTCGAAGTTCGCGCCGTGGTCATACAACCAGGCAAAACTGCGCCGCTCTATCAAGGCAGTTTCGTCGTTCCAGCCCAATAAAGTATGAAACCACTTGCCTCTCCTGACCTCGCCCACATCGCCGCCCAACTCCACTTCCCCCCCGACGGGGCATCCCTCTGCACCGATTGGGACGCCGCCACACCTGCACTGCATCCGCAGCGCGGTGCAAGTGTGCAGACGAACCCCGCCAACGGCTTACCCTCTCAACATCCCCGCCGATATGTTTCGCGACACCATCTCCGACCTGCGCCTGTGGATGGAAACCGACTACTACCATCACCGCTACCAGCGTTGGGGCATCACGCCGTGGATCGCGCGCTGGCTCTGCCATCACTGGCGCGGCATCATCCTCCAGTTGGGGCGCTTGCAATTTAGCCTGGGCAAGTTCGGCGGGCGGTTGAACGTCTATCGTCATCGCCAAACGCGGCAGATTGTCGCCATCTCTGAAGCGGACATCCGCTACACATCCGAAGGCAGTATGTGGCGTGAATGTTGTGGGGATGAATCGAACACGTGGATCAGTTCCTTCGCCCAAACTGCGGACTCCGTCACGGGCAACCCCATCACCCCAAACGGAATCGCGCATCCGACTCCCCTCAGCCTGCCTCTCGTAGACTGGGAACTTGTCCTCGCCCATAACGCCGACGTGCTCATCTTTCACGTCCCCGCGGGTGCTCCGCTGACCTTCGACATGTGCGGCGACTCCTTCCGCCGCGCCTTCGAAGCCTTCCCGCGCTACTATCCCGATTACAACTTCCGCGCCTTCTGGACGAGCACCTGGATGATGGATCCGCGCCTGCAAAAACTGGTGCCGCCTGAATCCAATATCGTCCGCTTACAGCGCGAGATGTTCGTTTACCCAGGCTTGCAGGGCGACAACAACCAATATTACGAGCGCATCTTCGGCTGGGGCACAAAAGATATCAATGCAGTGGAATGGAAAACATCACTGCAACGGACCATCGGCAACTATCTCAACAGCGGCGGTCACTTTCACGGCGGCTACTGCTTCCTGTTGAAAGATGATTTCAACTGGGGCGGGCAGGTTTATTTGAATCAGGTGCATCCATGAAAATTATGTCCAACAACACCTGGGTCATGGCTGGCGACTCGATCACCGCCTGCCAGCGCGATGTCTCAAACCCTGATGATGTCGGCAAAGGCTATGTCAGTTTCGTAGATGGATTGCTTACGGCTTGTTATCCATCTCAGCACATTCGAGTCTTTAATCGCGGCGTGCCTGGCGATACCGTCCGCGAGTTGAAGGCGCGCTGGCAAGCCGATGTGCTCGACTTGAAACCAGACTGGCTCTCGGTCTGCATCGGCATCAACGATGTCTGGCAACAGTTCGACGGCAAGCATGAAGGGCAGGCGCACGTTACGCTGACCGAGTACGAGCAAACGCTGGACGAATTGCTCACGGCAAGCCGCCCCCTGCTCAAAGGCTTGATCCTGCTGACGCCGTACTTTATCCAACCGCGCGGCGAACCCATGCGCATGATGATGGACGACTACGGCGCGGCTGTTCAACGGCTTGCAAAAAAGTATCACGCCATTTTTATAGATACCCAATCGGTCTTTGACCGCGCCGTTGAGCACGTATCCGTCGAAACCCTGGCAACGGATCGCGCCCATCTCACGGTCGCTGGACACATGCTTTTGGCACGGGCTCTCTTGCAGTCTGTAAACTTTAATTGGAGCGTAGAATGAACATCTCAAAATTTCTTTGGAAAGACGGCAAACGCATCGCTCTCACTTCTTCCTGGGATGATGGCACGATTTATGATCGGAAACTTATCTCGATTTTTAATCGCTACGGCTTGAAAGCCTCTTTCAACCTGGTCAGCGGCAAGTTTGGGTTAAGCGCCGAGCAAAGCGGCTGGAAGGAATTCATCCGCGCCGATGAAGTGGCGGCGCTCTATCAGGGGCACGAAGTCTGTTCGCACACCGTCAACCATCCGCGTGTGTGGAGCGTGCCCGTTGACCAGTTCCGCTGGGAAGTGCTCGAAGACCGCCGCAGACTCGAAGAATTGGCTGGCTATCCCGTGCGCGGTTTTGCCATTCCGTATAACTGGCCCACGGGGCAGGAGTGGTGTCGCGAGTTCGTGCAGAGTTGCGGTTTCAAGTACATGCGCAACACCGCCTCCGTGCCGCAATTTGAACATCCCTCCGATTTTATGGACTGGCATCCCACCGCGCACTGCTCCGCCGATTTGCCCGCCCTGTGGGCGTCCATGCTCCAGCGCAACCATGACCAGCCAGGTCAACTATTCAACATTCACGGACACAGTTACGAGTTTGAAGACGATTGGGGCTGGGAAGTCATCGAGTCGTTCGCCAAACTCGCCAGCGAGACCGCAGGCGTCTATCACGCCACCAAAGGCGAGATATACGATTACGTCACCGCCTGGCGCGCAATGGATTGGTCACTGGATGGGACACTCGTGCGCAACCCCAGCGCCATGCCGCTTTGGATTCTGCGCAACGGGCAGGTGACAAAAATCGAGAGCGGACAGTTGCTCAAGTTGGATGCGTGAAATGATCTGCGAAATCCAGGGGATTCCCATTTTCTACGAATCGATCGGGGAAGGTCGCCCGTTTCTCATGCTGCATGGCGGATTCATCGACCACCGGCACATGGTTCACGATCTTGAGCCAATTTTTGAAAACCATCCCGGCTGGAAACGCATTTACCCCGACCTGCCCGGGCACGGCAAAAACGCCTGCGCCCAATTGGCTGGTCAGCCAGGATCAGGTGCTTGAGATTGTGGATGGTTTTATCGCCCAGGTCATCGGCGATCGGTATTTTGCGCTGGCGGGGGTTTCGCGCGGCGGGTATCTGGCGCGCGGCATTCTTGCGAAGCGCGCCGCCAGGGTGGATGGCGCTTTGCTGATCACCCCCGCCCGCTATGGTAATGTTGGGCAGGTTGAGTCCAATCCCAAAAACGTTACCTTGGTCAGGGATGAGAGTCTCCTGCCCGGGATGAGTTCTGCGGAAATGGATCTCATGGCTGGCTATGTGGTGCAGGACAAAAAAGCGCTCGAGGGTATCAGACGGAATTTGATTGCGTTGGAATTGACAGATCAGCCCTTTCAACAAAGAATCTTTCAAAACTATGAGTTCTCATTGGATGTTGACCAATTCCCGGTTTCTTTTGAAAAACCTGTCTTGATCCTCGCCGGTCGACAGGATGCATCTGTCGGCTACCTTGACGCTTGGAAAATGCTGGCGCAGTTCCCGCGGGCAACCTACGTTGTTCTGGATAAAGCCGGGCATTACCTGCCAACCGAACAGCATGAACTACTCCGCGTTCTTGCCGTTGAATGGCTGGAACGCGTGGAAAAGTATCCTGCCGAAATCAGACAGATATAATTCCTTCGGATATCTCTGAACATCCAAACCACAGCCCCAAAAAGGAGCACCATCCATGCCATTTCGTTTAGGTCCCACCGAATGGATTATCATCCTGGTCATTTTTACCCTGCTCTTTGGCGTTGGCCGCATCGGCAAAATTGCCGGGGAACTCGGCGGCGCGATCAGGAATTTCCGCGAATCCGTCAAAGGCGACGATAACACAGATGCGTGACATGCCTGGATATTACGATTCTTTTTTCGAAAAACATTTTCCTGCCTCGCCCCACCCGAGGCAGATTCCATTTTCCTTGCGAAAGGGCGACCGTCTGCTGTTGATCGGCGACTCTATCACCGAAACCAACCGCCACTCGCGCATGCTCGAAACCTACCTGGCGGTGTGCCTGCCCGAACTGGAAGTTGAAGTCCGCAATGTGGGCAAGGGCGGTGAGACGGCGGAAGGTTTTCTCCAGCGCATCGAAAGCGAATCCTTGAAATACCAACCCACCGCCGCCACGATTTGCTACGGCATGAACGACGCGGGCTATCTCAATAACAATCGCGCTGGTGCGGATACATTTCGCACGGCGAGCCAAAAAATCATCTCCATGCTGAAAGCGGCAGGCGTGCGTATTGTGCTAGCATCGCCAGGGTGCATTGGCAGATTGCCTGCATGGGAATTTGTGCGGGAACTGAACGGCACACTGGATGGCATCAACACCAGCCTGATGTTCATGCGCGACGAAGCCGCCGCGATTGCCATAGACGAGCAGTTGCCTTTCGTTGACCACTTCTGGAATCTCTATCGTGCCCGCTTTACCGCCGCTGAAAAATTCGGGAGCGAGTATGCTGTCTGCGGCGCGGACGATGGTGTGCATCCTTCGTGGGCGGGGCATGTGGTCATGGCGTTCGGGTTGTTCTCCGCGCTGGGCTTCGATGGCGATTTGGGAAACTTCACCATTGACCTTGCCGCCAAAACCGCCGCCGCAACGGGCGACCACGTTTTCAAAGCCGAAGCTGACAACGCCTATGCCTTCGTCAGCCGCCGTTATCCCTTTTGTGCAGAAGGACAACTTGATAAAGACTGGTTCACCCGTTCGGGCATGACGCTCGTGCCGTTCAACCAGCGGTTCAATCGGATGACCCTGAAGGTAACTGGCGCAGCCGCCGCCCGTTATCGCGTCGCCTGGACGGACGCCAACAACATGCTCAATGAATGGCACATCTACACCCGCGCCCAACTGGAAGCGGGAGTTAATCTTGCCGATGATTTCCAGCGCACCCCATTCTCGAACACCTTCCACCGCATTGATGACCTAGTTTTCCAAAAGCAGGCGGTTGAGTCTGCCATCACTTGGAGGGAGACAAATGCCCAATGGACAGAAGCAAGCCTCGGGGAGTTTGAAGCGCAGCGCGTCCAGTTGCTGAATCAAATCAAACGGGAGTTTGTTCCCATCACCCACAATATCCGCATTGAGGCAGTCGAATGAGCGCGCTGGTATGCCTGACCTACGACGATGCCTTGCCTGTGCATTGTGAAGTTGTCGCCCCGCTGCTTGCCGAGCGTGGATTGCGCGGCACGTTTTACATCCCTGCTGCGCGCGATGATTTTCATAATCATCTCGATGATTGGCGCAAGGTAGCGGCAATGGGTCACGAACTCGGCAATCACTCGTGCTTCCACCCGTGCCGCACCCGCGCCGAGTGGGATTGGAAACCGCCCTATCGTTTGGAATCCTACACGCGCGAGCGCATCCATGACGAGTTGCAACTTGCCAATCGAATTTTGCAGTTGATCGATGGGCGCGCTGAGCGCAGTTATGGCGCAACGTGCGGTGACCTGACCGTTGGTGACGACGAATCGTTTGTGGATGGCATTCGGGATTTGTTTGCTGTGGTGCGCTCAGGGCAAACAGCACACCCGCTGACAGACGCCATGCCTTTCGTTGCCCCTGCCCTGTTCGTGGATTTCAAGCGCGCCGATGAAGTGATTGCGGTCGTCGAATCCATGCGCGGGCAAGATAATGCGTGGCTGGTCATTGGAATGCACGGCGTTGGCGCGGGGACACACAACAATTTTATGGAGGCTGACGAACATCGTCGTTTGGTGGATTGGATGGCGAGTCAGCGTGATTGGCTGGAGGCATTGACAATGCTCGAAGCGGTGCGCGAACTTCAGAAAATAGGAGATGAGTGAAAATCGACCGAAGACCGCCGACGGTTGACCGCCGTCGGCGGTCTTCGGTCTTCGGTCCGATGAGTTTCGTCGAACTCGAAAGTCTCAGTCCACTCGTAAAGTTGGAACCTGACGCTGAAACGCATCACCGCGAAACATGGGAAGTGCTTGAAGGGCTGGAGTCACTTTCAAGCAATGTGCAAAACGCGATTTCAAATTCCCAATTCCCTGGCAGATAACATCCAGGTTACGCCATTAGCCCACTTGGTCAATAAACCAAGCAGCCTCCTGGAGCAAAAAATGCACATCTTGATGAAAGATAGTATCTGCTAAATTACCACTGTAACCATCCTCAAGGGGTACATATCTGGTATACGGGTATAAATATCGCAAGCGGCGGAGAAAGAATTCCGCCGCTTTTTATTTACGTAATTCTTTACAGGAAAAATTTCAAGAAATTTTTCCCCTTGTAAAGGGATGGCTTTTCTTGTAGTAGCAACTACTTCCCACTGCCCGTCAACTCATCATATAACCTCACCGTTTCAGGCATGGGCTTGGCGTGCAACTCTGTCTTCAATCGAGACTGTAACTCGGCATAGACTCTCGCAAGGCTGGCACGGTCATTCAATTCGGCGTACGCCCGCATGGATAGGCAATACAGGTCTTCGTTGAGTGGGTCGAGAGCAATGGCTTTTTCGGCGCAGGCAATGGCTTGTTTGGGGGCATGCGTTGAGAGATAATAAGTAGTCAGTTCCTGCAAGGCATTCAAATAGGCTTGTGCCAATCTGCGACGCTCCGGGAAGACCCACTCGTAATACAGGTTTTGCAGATATTCGCCTTGATACAAATCCACCGCGCGTTCGTACCATTCGGCAGCGGACTCGCTGGTCGTGGCAGAACGCGCTTTGGCAATGGACAGGTTGAACTCATCCACGTCAATGCTGAAGCGGGCAGAGTCGAGCCAGTATTCACCGACTTCGACGAGGATCAATCTTGGGCTGTCGTCCCCAGCCTTGAGCGCGTTGCGGAGGCGGGAGAGAGCAGTGTGAAAGGCAGTGCGACTCGTCCGTTCTTTTTCGCCCCAGATGGCGTCGAAGACTTTATCCGCCGGGCTTTTTTCGCCGCGCATGGTGACGAAGTACGCAAGCAAATCGCGCGCCTTGGCAGAGACCGAACGCTCTTGCGAGACCTCTTCCCCATTCAACCACACGCGGAAGTTTCCGAAACACTGCACACGAATGGAATGACGATCCTGCACTGCGACCTGGGTTGGCTTTTCTGGCAGATTTTCCAACACCCGTTCCAAAAACGGACTCTTTTCACCAGCGCGGATCAATGCCTCACTGACAATCTGCGAGCGGACACCTTGATCGAGAAATAGTTGAAATGTGCGTGAGGCTTCGATCAGGCGCAAGGCTTTACGCGCGGATTCGATTCCGCTTGCAGCGCGCTTCGTTTCGAGATGAATGTATGCCAACCCAAAATACACCATCGCCAACGGAATGCGGAATTGACGCCGCTCGCCGACTTCCACCAATTCAGCAAACAAACGCTCGGCTTTATCGAGTTGACGATTCTCCAGCGCCACATCTGCCAGCACACTGCGACAGACATACGCTTCGTATGTATCGGGGTTGCCTGTGTATGACCACAAGGCACCTTCTGCCAATTGACGCGCTTCTTCCACGCGACCTTGACCGCAAAGATTATAGGCGAGATAACCTGTTGCCATTAACTGCTCATACGAAGCCAAGCCCAACTGCTGACCGATCTCCATACCCTGCCGCAGGCTCGCTTCGGCGCGGGCAGTTTCGCCCAAACGTGTAAGTGCGTTGCCCAAGGCGGTGTATGCGCTGGGCAACAACTCTTTCAAATGAAGCGTCTGTGCAATTTGAAGTCCGCGCTCGGCGTAGTGCAGGGCTTTCTCGAACTCGCGCCAATACAAATACGGCGTGACCAATGAAATGTAAGCCTGTGCGCCGATGGGCGAAAATTCTTCGGGCGCGAGTTGCAAGGCTTCCTGGCAATAACGCACCGTCGCCTGCGGGTCGCCATGCCACCAACAAATTTGACCGAGCGATTGCAAAAAGTTGGCGCGCGCCGCGTTCCACGTTTACGGCCGCACGGCGCATGCCACCGAGCCCTGGCGGGGACGAAACGCGATCACCGGGATGGCACACCTGATATTGGCGCTGGAGGCCTACCAGTTTGAGCTGGACGAGCGATCGCACCCGCTCCTGGGCGCCCCGAGCATAAACGCGGGCGCGATTCAGGGCGGCGTGAGCGCCAACGTGGTGCCAGATGCCTGCGTCCTGCACGTTGACCGGCGCATGGTTCCCGGCGAGGATCCCCAAGCGGTGATCAGGGAACTGCATGCAATCGCCGAGACCCTGCAGGCAGCCGATCCGGAACGCACATATTGCGTCGATGGTTTTCAGATCAGCAACTGGTTCCAAACGAGCGGCGCGGATGCGCTCACTCTCCGCTTGCTGGCGCTGGCCTCGGAAATCACAGGCGCCCCCCAAGAGCCGGTCGGGTACGCCCCGGGCAGCGACGCCAAGCACCTGGTCGGTGTGGCTCGCCAAGGGATGGTCGTATTCGGGCCGGGCACATTCGAAGTGGCGCACTCGGCCGATGAGCACACCGTGGTAGCGGAACTGGAAAGCGCCTATCTCATTCTCAAGCGATTCATCGAAGAGGCGCTGGCGGGGTCTACCCCGAATGGCCGATCGGATCTGCCGGCGGCCCGCACTTGAGCCCAGGCCGGCTGTGTTGCCAAGGCAAAGCACCGGCCTGGTGAGGAGTTCGCACAACGATGCTGGATCTTTCGATTAGAGGTGGCACTGTAGTTACGGACGGCGGCGCCTTCCCGGCCGACCTCGGCATTGTTCACGACAAGATCGAATGGGTGGCACAGGGCGGGTCGCTCCCCGCGGCGCGCCGCGAATTGGTCGCCGAGGGGCTTCTGGTTCTTCCAGGGGCCATCGACATTCATGTTCATGTGCGCGCCCCGGGCCATGCGGAGCGCGGCACGTTCGAGACCGAAACACGCGCCGCAGTGGCCGGAGGGGTCACCACAGTTTTGGAAATGCCCATCAGCACCCCCTGTTGCGCGCGCCGCGAGGTACTCGAGAGGCGGAAGGCCTTGGGACTGTCGGAAGCCTACTCCAACTTCGGTCTGTACGGGGCACCCGGACTGATGGAGCGCGATGAGATCCTGGGAATGGCGGAGGCAGGCGCGTGCGGCTTCAAGGTATTTACCCACGCGCCGCCCCCCGGACGCGAAGACGAGTTTCTGGGGCTGTGTATCGAGGGTGAAGATCAACTCTATGCGGCCCTGGAGATGATCAAGGAGACCGGCCTGCTCACCAGTTGTCACGCCGAGAACGAGCGTCTGATTCGGCTCTTTTACGGGCGTATGCAGGCCACGGGCAGGAAGGACTACGCCGCCTTTGCCGAAAGTCGGCCGCCGGTCGTTGAGGCCATGAGTGTCGCCCAGTTGGTTGTGCTGGCCGAAGCGACGGGTGCTCACCTCCACGTGGCCCATGTATCCGGGCGCTGGCCGCTGCGCGTATTGCAGGAAGGCCAGCGGCGCGGACTCATACTGACGGGAGAAACCTGCCCGCACTACCTATTGTTCACCAAGGCAGACAGCGCGCGCCTCGGCCCCTTTGCGCAGATCAAGCCGCCGTTGCGAAGCGAAGAGGACCAGCAGGCGCTCTGGCAGGGTTTGGCCGACGGTTCGCTGGTGGCGATCACGACCGACCACAGCCCCTTCACGCTGGAAGAAAAGCAACGGGGTTTTGAGGACATCTGGAAGTCGCCCATCGGCGCGCCAGGCGTCGAGGCCCTTGTTCCATTTGTGGTGGGCGAGGCCGTGCAGGGGCGGATCACCCTGGAGCATGCTGTGAGTTGCATATCTACTGGCCCGGCGAGGCTTTTCAATCTGTTTCCTGCCAAGGGCGCGATTCAGCCGGGGGCGGACGCCGATCTGGTGCTGTATGACCCGGCGGACATTGGCGCCACAGACAGCAGCCGCTGGTTCACCAAGGCCAGGGCGATTGATCGGCTCTACCACGGGCGCCCGCGCTACGGCTCTGTCGACACCACGATTGTCAACGGACAAGTGGTCTTTGAGAAGGGCAAAATCACAGTGGAACGCGGCCAGGGCCGCTTCGTGCGCCCGAACCCTTCCAAGCCCAACTCTAAGTCAGCTGCAGGGCGAGCATAGGACATTCGTATCAGTTGACGTGGAGTTGCCGTGGCATAGTCGCAGGGGCAGGGCCTCCCGCAGGCTGCCTGCGACGGCCGTGAAATAAGCGGCGGGAGCGATCAGAGTGACTTTGCTCCCGGCGACCCAAAGCCCGTCGGGTCCGCAGGATTCTACGTTAGGCGTAAGAGAAAGCCAACAATAACCTAAAAAGGACGAAGGCAAATGTATTGCAGAAATTGTGGTAAAGAAGTTGCTGAACAGGCAGTAATGTGTGTGGCATGCGGGGTTCCACCCAAAAGTGGGAAAAAGTTTTGCCAGAACTGTGGAGCTGAAACTAATCTTGCGGCTGAGGTATGCACAAAGTGCGGGGTTAGATTGGCAACAGGGGCAGCGGCTGGCGAGGGCAAGGAATGGCTGACTACACTTTTACTATGTATTTTCCTTGGCGGGATTGGTATTCACCGTTTTTACACTGGACACACAGGAATTGGAGTTATTCAATTGCTTACTCTGGGCGGCTGCGGTATTTGGACACTCATAGACCTTATTATGATTGCAACAGGATCTTTTAAGGATAAAAATGGCAATCCGTTAATTAAAAAATAGTATTCAATGAGAAGGGTGTTGGTTACATACATAGGGAAGCCGAAATTCTATTTCATATGTTTGTTCATTTTTATTGTGATCCCAACTTCCTTTTTTGAGTCAGGTCATTCGATTTGCATTATCAAGAATGTCTTTGGTGTTGAATGCCCTGGTTGCGGTATGACAAGGGCTATTTCAAGTGTTTTTCATGGTAATCTTGTAGGGGCTTTTCAGTATAACAAACTGGTTGTGATTGTATTCCCTCTTCTTTGCTATATTTGCATAAAAACAATTATCAAAGACTGTAAACAGATCAGAGCGCATTGAACATCAGACGGCAAACCTGACAGCCGAAGCCGGGCATGATAGGTTGGCGGCCGGTGCGGGTGCGGATGCGGATGCGAATGCGGATGCAGAGCCAATCCCGGAACTGGAGTTTGATCAGACAGTAGGTTGGTAATCCTGCGCTGCGGTAATGGCACACGCGGCGCTGCTTGGGCAGGCGTGGTGTGGCTGCTGGCAGAGCGCACTGAACATTCAGGGCTGCCGATGCTGGCCTGTCCAAATCGGGCCATTTCCGACTGTTGCGCTGAGCGTACCTTTCGGAATATCCAACAAGTGTGCTCGTTTTCCTCTAAGCAATGGCGCGGTGCAGGTTAGCGCACAGTGGTACTTGACAAGTGCGGGCCTAGCACTTACCATTTGCAGGTGGTTGTGGGTTTGAATTTCCTATCCGTCTGAAGGCTAGGATATTTGCCTTTATGGCCGGCTTCGCTCCACGTTGGAAGAAATAGTATATTTTCTTGAGAAGTAAGTAACAATGGTGAACTAATCTGGAGCTACCCTGCCGCATCACTTACTAGACAACAAAATGCTAGATGGATAGCGTAATAGTATGAGCAAACAGCGGAAGATCTTTCTCTTCTTGGCTGTACCACTTGTCGTTATCTTCGCTGTAGTAACGACGACTGAAAATACTGCCTATAAAGCCGGTAAAGCAATCAGCCAGGGCTGCGAGGGCGAAGGCTTCCCATATAAGTTAAGTAAACTGCCGATGGACGAGTCGGATTTTTCAGTGGTGATTCCGTACGGCTTAATGGTTGGTGGGCACGTTACCCCGATCGATCATCAGTACTTCGCACCAGCCGACTACATGTCGAAGCGTGATGTTTACGAAGTTTATGCTATGGCCGACGCTACGATCACCGAGATCGGCGAACGAACGAACGATCGCGGTACTGAATACCGCTTAGTCTTTGCTATTACTTGTAACTATTTCTACTATTACGATCTCGTTACTAGTCTCACATCAGAGATTAAAAAAGTTTATGACGATGCTAATAGCGGTCAGTTTAAAAAGGCGATTAATATTAAAGTAAAGGCGGGTGAGTTAATCGGGCGAATCGGCGGACAGACGTTAGACTTTGCAGTTTGGGATACAACAAAACCATTGAAGGGTTTTATTTTCCCCGAACATTACAAAGCCGAAAACTGGAAACTATACACAGCCGATCCGCTCGATTATTACACTAACGAGTTAAAGACAAAGGTATTGGCCCGTTCACCGCGCACCGCCGAACCAGTTAGCGGCAAAATAGATTACGACGTTGATGGGAAACTAATTGGTAACTGGTTTGAAGAGGGTACGAACTGGTACGGCGGCAAAACAAACGGCAATGGCGGCGAGTATTGGGGCGGTCATCTCTCGTTTGCGCCGGATCATTACGACCCAACCTACTTTATTATTTCGATCGGAGATTTCGAAGGTCAGCCGAAACAATTTACAACAATCGCTAACACCCCAGATCCAGCCAGTGTTAGCGTTGATACCGGCCTAGTGAAATTTGAGTTAGTTCAGTGGGGTTACACCGACGCCGAAGGCACGCCGTGGTTTGGCAACTCTGTAATTGAGGGACCAAAAGCAAAACCGCAAACCAGTGTTCAAGGTTGTGCGCTCGTCCAGATGAAGGATACCAAATCAATCCAATTCGAATCGTTCCCGAAGCAATCGTGCTCGGCGGTCGCCGGATTCACGGGTAAAGTTAAAACTTATACTCGATAGTTGGGGTAATAAAAAAACCGCTGGGCGAACCATGCGGTTTGGTCGTGAGTACTTACTCGGCGTACTCGATGTTGGCGTTGATGTGCGGGAAGAATCTCAGCACCCCCTCGTCGTCTCGCATCAGCGAGATGTTTCCAGACTTGTTGATAAACAAAACCTTCACCTCCTGTCCATCACCGAGCGGTGGGTCGAACCTTTGGATCGGGACTTGCGTATTACACGGCTCAGCGTGGTATCCGGCGATTTTGCCGTGGACCGGAACGAACCACTTGATCTCGCCGTCATTGAGCTGACGGATCCACTCCTGCGCTTCCTCGAAACTTGCCTGTCCAGGACCGAACAGGCTGGCGTATAGCTGTCTTTTCATGTACACACTCCGCTCCCCATACGATGGGGTAGCTGGAATAGTTTAACAGAATTTTGCCCAAAATGTAGTACTGTAGGGTAATGAAAGATTACAAAACAGTTGATGAATATATCAACCGAGCAGCTCCTCCGGCCCAAGAAAAACTGAAAGAATTCCGCGCAATCGTTCGCGAATTAGCGCCTAAAGTTTCTGAATCGATCAGCTACGGCATGCCCGCCTACAAACTCAACGGTCCGCTCGTTTATTTTGGTGCGTTTAAGAATCATGTCAGTCTATTTGCCACCGCCAGCCGTCGAGTAGCCGAAAAGTTCGCCAAAGAGCTTGAGCCGTACAAAAAATCTAAGGGTACAATCCAATTCCCGCTTGATGAGCCGCTCCCAACATCACTTATTAGAAAGATCGTCAACGAACGAGTACTTGAAAATACCGAACGCTAAGTCTTGACACCCTGAACCAATAAGCGTGCAATAGCCTCGAAGGAGGCGCAATGAACAATGAACTTGCGTTGAACGTTGTTAAGGTTTTCGCGGTGGTCGGGTTGATGGATACGCTGTATCTGATTTATCACAAAATACGAGGCACCGATGTTTGGTGCCCATTCTTCCCAGATGAGTGGTGTAAAAAAGTTCAATACGCACCGCAAAGTAAGACGTTCGGGATTCCAAATCCGATTCTTGGTTTTCTTATGTATGTTGTACTTTTCACGATCGCTTTCTGGTATAGCGCCAGCGCTCTTGGAATCGCCAAAGTCGTTATTTGGATCGGCTTCGCTTTCTCGATGTACTTCACTTACGTTCAGGCGTTTGTCTTAAACGCATTCTGTACTTGGTGCGTTCTATCAGCGATTAATTTTATTGCGATGTTTATCGCCAGTTTCTATTTAATTCCGTAGGTCAAAACGCTGCTCTAGTCGCAATATTGGGTCGTACCAACCGTTTTCGAGGACAAATGTCTGGACGCTTTTATCGAGACCAAATACAACAGCAACGCCAGCAATAATAAGAAGAAGCCCGATTGTTTTGTGAAACCAGCCACGTGGATCAGCTGCCCAACCGAGTTTCAAGACAATCGAACGACCGAGAAGCGCAATCAGGGAAAGTGCAGTTGCCAAACCAAGCGCATAAAGGAATAGATATAAAAGCCCCTGAGTAAATGACGTCGGCAAAATCACCGCAACTATCAGCGCGTACGTCGGGCTACAGCTGTTAAACACCGGGCCTAGTGCTGCCCCGAGTAATAAATCTCCCCATCTACTCCGCTGGCCGCTAGCCACCTGTAATGATTTACCGGCTCTCGTGCTAAGCGGCGCTGCTAACCGCTCCCAAAGCCCAGGGAACAACATCGTTATACCAAACAGCGTCAACAAAACCCCCGAAGCTACTTGCCAAAATTGTTGCGGCACACCCAATAAAGCGGTTGTGGCTTTAAGCAGCAAAGAAAAAATAATTACCGAAGCAGTTAAGCCAAAGATAATCGTGGACACTTTAGCGGTCTTTGAAGTGCCGTTTGTTGTACCAACAAGTACAACCGGAAGTAAGGGTAGAATGCAGGGCGCAAGCACGGTTAAAAGCCCTGCCACAAACGAGACAATAATTAATGAGGTCATAATAAGTTACTTTTTACCGACTCGAATGTTGGTTGATCGTACGCTACGTACTTCTCAACCAAATTACCCTGAGAGTCAATTCGTACTACGGTTGTCTGGATGGTAACCCCGTACTGTTTTCGTAACGATTGGTCACAGAGGCGGCGACGGTGCGACAGATACTGGAGCATGTTGGCGAGCCAACAACTGCGCCGGCAATCGCACCCGCGCGTTCACCACCGGTGGAGGCGAATGCAGAACAGCTGATTGCTCCAGAAGC
>Ga0233425_10002830_pt1 | contig 33037 bp, 32 predicted proteins | sample Watercolumn_Towu_2_FD_181712 | JGI IMG/M metagenome (GOLD analysis project Ga0233425, IMG submission 181712) | Freshwater microbial communities from Lake Towuti, South Sulawesi, Indonesia - Watercolumn_Towuti2014_140_MG | ecosystem: Environmental > Aquatic > Freshwater > Lake | place... | reverse complement strand
CAGCCTGCGCCGGGGTCGATTACGTGCTGCACCAGGCCGCCCTGGGCTCGGTGCCCCGCTCCCTGGAAGACCCCATCACCACCAACACCGCCAACATCGACGGCTTCCTCAACATGCTGGTGGCGGCTCGGGATGCGAAGGTGGCGCGTTTCGTCTACGCCGCATCCAGTTCCACTTACGGCGACCATCCCGGCCTCCCCAAGGTGGAGGACGTGATCGGCAAGCCCCTGTCGCCCTATGCCGTCACCAAGCTGGTGAACGAGCAGTACGCCGACGTATTCGCCCGCGCTTACGGATTCAAGACCATCGGACTGCGCTACTTCAACATCTTCGGCGCCCACCAGGATCCCAATGGCGCCTACGCCGCCGTGGTGCCCAAGTGGACCTCGGCCATGATCCATAACGAGCCGGTCTACATCAACGGTGACGGCGAGACCAGCCGGGACTTCTGCTACATCGCCAACACCGTCCAGGCCAACCTGCTGGCCGCCACGGCCGAGCATCCGGACGCCGCGAACCAGGTCTACAACGTGGCGGTGGGCGACCGCACCACCCTCAACGATCTGTTCGAGGCCATCCGGGCCACCCTGGAGCCGCGCTTCCCGCACCTCAAGGACTTCAAGCCCAGCTACCGGGACTTCCGCGCTGGCGACGTGCGCCATTCCCTCGCCGACATCTCCAAAGCCCGCCGCCTGCTGGGCTACGAACCCAGCCACCGCATCCGCGAGGGGCTGGTGGAGGCCATGGACTGGTACGTGAACGATCTGATCCGGTGAGCCTCGCGTCACGCTCACTGCGGTATTTCCTGGGCCTCGCTGCCCTGCTCGCCTGGCGCGCGGCCTTGGCGGTACTCCCCGCCCCGGTCGCCCAGGCCCTGGAACAGGCAGGAATCCCCGACAGTCATGTGGGGGTCATGGTGACGGAAATCGGCAAGCCGGTTCCGCTGCTCGCCCACGGCGAGGCGCGTTCCCTCAACCCCGCTTCGGTGATGAAGCTGCTGACCACCCTGGCAGCCCTGGACATGCTGGGGCCCGCGCATACCTTCAAGACCCGGGTATGGCTGGAAGGGGAGGTCAGGGACGGCGTCCTGACCGGCAACCTCATCCTGCAAGGCGGCGGCGACCCCGCCCTGACCCAGGAACGACTCTGGCTGCTGCTGCGGGAAATCCGAGCCCGCGGCATCCGCGAGATTCGCGGCGACGTCATCCTGGACAATACCCTGTATGAGCTGGAAGCCGCCGACCCGGCGGCTTTCGACCAGGCCCCCCTGCGGCCCTACAATGCCCAGCCGGCGGCACTGCTGGCCAATTACAACACCCTGAACCTTCGCCTCTCCCCGCAGGGCCGCGGCGTCCTTGCACGCTTGGATGCCGATGACGCTACGCTCCTGGTCAATCGACTGGAATCCTCAGACTCGCCCTGCAACGGTTGGCGAGAACAACTTTCGGCGCAGATGGATGAAAACCGCCTGCTGTTGGCGGGCCGCTATCCCGCAACCTGCGGCGAGCAAGTCCACCCCCTCAATCTGCTCCCTCCGGAGGCGACCGTTGCGGTCCTGTTCCGCACGCTGTGGAAAGAGCTCGGCGGCCGTCACGACGGTGGCATCAGGACGTGCCCGCCTGGGCCTTCAGCCCGCCTGCTGCTTGAATTCGAGTCCCCCCCCCTGGCCCTGATCGTCCGGGACATCAACAAATACAGCAACAACGTCATGGCCAAGATGCTCTTCCTCAACCTCGGCGCCCACGCCCTGGGAGCGCCCGCCACCTGGAGCAAGAGCGTCCGGGCGCTGAGGGGCTGGCTGGCGGATAACAGCCTGATGTCCGATGAGATCGTGCTGGAAAACGGCTCCGGTCTGTCGCGCATCGAGCGCATCTCGGCAGCCTCCCTGGCCCGCCTGCTGGCCTTCGCGGCCAACCGGCCGGCCTATTACGACTTCGCCGCCAGCCTGCCGGCCATCGGCCTGGAGGGCACCCAGAAGGGCCGCCTCAACGGCTCACCCAACACGGGAAGGGCCTGGCTCAAGAGTGGCAGCCTGAACGGCGCGCGCAATCTGGCCGGCTACGCGCTGGGGAGCGACGGTCGCCGCTTCATCCTGGTCATGCTGGTCAACCATCGCAATGCCGCGGCCGCAGGAAAAGCCCATGAAGCCTTGCTGGCCTGGACTACGGGCCTGGCGGCCGAAAGAACCCCGGCGGAGGCTCGCACCAGAGAATTGGAATTTAAGCAATAACTTATACACATCCGCAGCTTGACACCCGGTCTTTCCCCGAGTAGCCCAGCCACTTCTTGCCTGTTGTTATAACATGTTGATATATATGAGTAATTTACCTGCCCGTTTTTTGAGCCGGGGGGATAAACTGCCGTTGTATAAGGATTTTTTTCAGTTTGACGATGGCTTTTCCACACAGTTATCCACAGCTTTCGTGGACAACCGGAAAACCCACATACAAGCCATTGGGTTCGTTGGCACTTCTGTCAATCCACTTTAACTCCAGCCGCTAACAATAGAAGTGCCGCTCGCTGCCACCGTCCCTGTCGACCGGATCGCGCGCATCGCCGTGGATACCCCGGTGGACAAGCTCTTCGACTACCTGGCCGGAGATGCCAGCGATGCCGACATAGGCCGGCGGGTACGTGTGCCCTTCGGACCACGACAGCGGCTTGGCGTACTTCTGGAGCTGGCAGCGCATTCGAAGCTGTCCGCCTGCCACCTGAAGTCCATCGGAGCCATCGACCGGCAAACGCCGCCCCTGCCGGCGGAAGTGCTGGCGCTGGCCCGCTTCGCCGCCACCTACTACCATCACCCTCTGGGTGCCGTGCTGGCCGGTCTGCTGCCCCCGGCCCTGCGCCGGAACACGACCGCGTCCAAGGCAAAGGGACCGACACGCTTTCGCTTCACCGACAGCGGGCACGCCGGGTCGGAAAGTCTGCCGGCCCGTGCCACTGCCCGCCTCGCCCTGGCAAGGCGGCTGCGCCTGGGGGAGGTGGACCGGACCGGCGTATCCGATCGGGAAAAGGCCATCCTGCGCGATTGGCTGAAGTTGGGCTGGGTGGAAGGCTGTCCCCCCCACTCCCACGCAGAGGTCGGGTACATGGCCGGGGCCACGCCCGAACTGACCGGGGAACAAGCGCTCGCACTGGCGGACCTGGACTCGGCGCCGCCGGGGTTCGCGGTCTGGCTGCTGCATGGGGTCACTGGCAGCGGCAAGACCGAGATCTATCTGCGTCGGGTAGCGGACGTGCTGGCGCGGGGGGAACAGGCCTTGGTGCTGGTGCCGGAAATCCACCTCACACCCCAGTTGCTGGAACGTTTTGCCTGCCGCTTTCCCGGCCGCCGCCTTCTCGCCCTGCACAGCGCTCTGGCCGAGAGCGAGCGACGCGCGGCCTGGCTGGATGCCCTTGAAAACCGCGCCGATATCGTGCTCGGCACGCGTCTGGCGGTATTCACACCCCTGCCGCGCCTGGGCCTCATCGTCGTGGACGAGGAGCACGATGGCGCCTACAAGCAGATGGAGGGGATGCGTTATTCGGCCCGGGACGTCGCGGTCTGGCGCGGCCGTCAGCGCAACGTTCCGGTTCTGCTCGGCTCCGCCACGCCTTCGCTGGAATCCTGGCGCAACGCCAAAGCCGGTCGCTATCGGCTGCTCAGCCTGTTCCGGCGCGCCAACGAAAAAGCGCAACTGCCCGAGGTGCGACTGGTGGACAGTCGCACCGACCGGCCACGTCAGGGGTTTACATCCGCCCTTCTGGCCGCCCTGAGCGAATGCCTGGAGCGGGGAGAGCAGAGCCTGGTCTTCATCAACCGGCGCGGCTATGCCCCAACCCTGCTGTGCAACGGCTGCGGCCACGTGTTTCCCTGTCCGCGCTGCTCCGCCCATCTGGTGCTGCACCGGGAGCGCGGTGGCTACCGCCTGGTCTGCCATCATTGCGGCCTGGTCGCGAAGACGCCGGAGGCCTGCCCGCAATGCGGCGGGCTCGACCTGCGCGCGGCGGGCCAGGGCACCCAGCGGGTGGAGGAAACCCTTGCCGAACAATTTCCCAAGGCCCGCATCCTGCGTGTCGACCGGGACACCACCGGGCGCAAGGGCGCCTTCGCCGCCATGCGCGATCAGGTGGAGGCGCGGGAGGTGGACATCCTGGTGGGCACCCAGATCGTCGCCAAGGGCCACGATTTTCCCCACCTCACCCTGGTGGGAGTGCTGGGTGCCGACCACGCCCTCGTTTCCCCTGATTTCCGCGCCACGGAGCGGCTGTTCGCCCAACTTATGCAGGTGGCGGGGCGAGCCGGGCGGGCTGAGCGGGCGGGCGAGGTGCTGATCCAGACCGCCTACCCCCGCCATCCCCTTTACCAATCCCTCATTCACCACGATTTCCCCGGCTTTGCCGAAACCACCCTGCGGGAGCGGCGCGGTGCCGATGCCCCGCCCTTCGTCAGCCAGGCCCTGCTGCGGGCTGAGGCCGGCAGCGAGGCGGCGGCCATGGGTTTTCTCCTGGAGGCGCGGGAGGCCGGATTGAGGTTGGAAAGTGGCGTCACCCTGTTTGACCCCGTGCCCGCCCTCATGTCAAAAGTGGCCAACCGTCATCGGGCCCAGTTGCTGGTGCAGTGCGGAGCCCGCGCGCGGCTCCAGGATTTTCTCAAGACCTGGTTGGCGGGCCTGCGGGAAACGCCGGCCAGAGGCGTGCGCTGGAGCCTTGACGTCGATCCGGTGGATTATTGAGGCCGCCGGACACGATAATAAAACTTGTCTGGCGGCTATCCTGGCGCCCGTTAGACTGATACCAGATCGCCAACACGCTGACGACGACGATGACAATCCCACGAGGTGGCCCTACACCAGAGACCGAACTGACGGATATCCTGGCACGCCATCATGGCGATCCCCATCGTCTGCTCCAGGTGCTGCGGGAAATCCAGGAAGCGCATCAACGCATTTCACCTCAGGCGGCAACCCATGTGGCGAAGTCTTTGGGTGTGCCTCTGGCCCGGGTCTGGGGTGTCATCGGTTTCTACGCCTTCCTCACCAGCAAGCCTTGGGGCCGCTACCGGGTTCTGTTCTCCGACAACATCACCGATCGCATGCTGGGGAACAAGAAACTGCTCATCGCCCTGTGCGAAAAGTTGTGGGTGGAGAAGGGACGCATGTCCGAAGATGGCCTGGTGTCGGTGGACACTACCTCCTGTACCGGCCTGTGCGACCAGGGCCCGGCCATCCTGGTAAATGGCCGTGCTATTCCAAGCGTCACGCCGGCGAGACTGGATCGGGTCGCTGAGCTGATCCTGGCGCAAACCCCCATGGAGGCCTGGCCCGCCGAGTTGTTCGTCATCGAGGACAACATCCGCCGCAAGGACATCCTGTTGGGACATGATCTCAGGCCTGGCGATGCCCTGCGCGCCGCCATCGCCCGGGTCTGCGTCCCCGGCAGTGCAGTGGAGGCGGCGGCCAATGAGCGCTCTTGGCGTGAGGGCATCCCCAGTGTTGCGCTCTGCGCAGCCCTTTCCGTCCTCGAGGAAATCAAGCGCTCCAACCTGCGTGGCCGTGGCGGTGCGGGCTTCACCACCGGCATGAAATGGGAGGCCTGTCGCAACGCGCCAGGCAAGGATCGCTTCGTGGTGTGCAACGCCGACGAGGGCGAACCCGGCACCTTCAAGGACCGGGTGCTGCTGGGCGCTTACGCCGATCTGGTGTTCGAAGGCATGACGGTATGCGCCTACGCCATCGGCGCAAACCATGGCTTCGTCTACCTGCGCGGCGAATACCGGTTTCTGCTGGAGCCCCTGAACGCGGTGCTGGGGCGCCGTAGGGCCGACGGGCTGCTGGGCAGGCGCATCCTGGGCCAGGACGGCTTCGACTTCGACATCGAGATCCACCTGGGCGCCGGCGCATATGTCTGCGGCGAGGAGTCGGCCCTCATCGAATCGCTGGAAGGCAAGCGAGGCGTACCACGCAACCGCCCCCCCTATCCGGTGACACACGGCTACCTGCAGAAGCCCACCACGGTCAACAATGTGGAAACCTTCTGCGCCGCCGCCCTCATCGCCAAGCATGGCAGCAACTGGTATCGGGCCATCGGCACCGCAAAATCGGCCGGTACCAAGCTGCTTTCGGTGGCCGGCGACTGCGCCCGGCCCGGCATCTACGAGTATCCCTTCGGCACGCAGATATGCCAGGTGCTGGAGGATTGCGGCGCCGAGAATACCCTGGCGGTGCAGATCAGCGGCCCCTCCGGCGTGTGCATCGACGCCTCCGAGTTCGACCGGCGCATCGCCTTCGAGGACCTGCCCACAGCCGGCGCCTTCACCGTATTCGACTCCAGCCGCGATATGTTCGAGGTGGCGCGCAACTATGCCCACTTCTTCGCCCACGAAAGCTGCGGCTTCTGCACGCCCTGCCGGGTAGGCACCGCCTTGCTCAAGTCCACCCTTGACAAGATCGCCGAAGGCCATGGCACCCTCTACGACCTCGCCGAGATCGAGAAACTGGACAAGGTGCTACATCAAAGCGCCCATTGCGGACTTGGCCATACCGCCTGCAATCCCACCCTGGACACCCTGAAGCGTTTCCGTCCCATGTACGAGCGCCGCCTCAAGTCCCTGGAATTCGAGCCCGCCTTCGACCTGGACGGCGCCCTGGCAAAAGCCCGGCAGATGACCGGGCGGGACGACGCGGGGGCACATCTATCCCTGGAATCCGAATCATGAGCGAGCACGCCACTTTCCTGCTCGATGGCGAGGCAGTCCCCTTTGTGCCCGGCCAGACCCTGATCCAGGCGGCCCTCTCCGCCGGCCACTACATCCCCCACCTGTGCTACCACCCCGAGTTCAAGCCCCACGGCAGCTGCAAGGTGTGCACGGTGAAGGTGAACGGGCGCACCGCGGCGTCCTGCACCCTGCCCGCCCAGAGCGGCATGGTCGTGGAAAGCGACACCGATGAGGTTAACGACCTGCGCCGTACCCTGGTGCAGATGCTGTTCGCCGAGGGCAACCACTTCTGCCCCTCCTGCGAGAAGAGCGGCAACTGCACCCTCCAGGCCCTGGGCTACGACCTGGGCGTGATGACCGCCGGCTTCCGCCATTTCTTCCCGGATCGACCGGTGGACGCATCCCACCCGGATATCCTGCTCGACTTCAACCGCTGCATCCTGTGCGAGCTCTGCGTGCGTGCCTCCTGCGAGGTGGACGACAAGTGCGTGTTCGCCCTGTCCGGTCGCGGCCTCTCCAAACATCTGGTGGTCAACGCGGAGTCCGGCCTGTTGGCGGATACCGATATCGCGCTGACCGACAAGGCCATGGAAGTCTGCCCGGTGGGCGTGATCCTGAAAAAGCGCGTGGGCTTCGCACAGCCCATCGGTCGACGCCGCTACGACCCGGAACCCATCAGCGCCCAGGCCCTGCGCGATGCACCGCGTGCGCCATCCGGCGCGGGTCATTGCGCCGCCTGCGAGGTGGAAGAATGAACGCACCCGTCGAAGCCAAGAAGAAGCTGCGCGTCGCCACCACCTCCCTGGCAGGCTGCTTCGGCTGCCACATGTCATTCCTGGACATCGACGAGCGCCTGTTTCCGTTGCTGGACCTGATCGAGTTCGACCGCTCGCCCCTGACCGACATCAAGCACTGCGGCCCCTGCGACATCGGCATCGTCGAGGGCGGCATCTGCAATGCGGAAAACGTCCATGTGCTGCGGGAGTTCCGCGACAACTGCACGATCCTCATCGCCATTGGCGCCTGCGCGATCACCGGCGGCCTGCCGGCCCAGCGCAACCACCTGGATCTGGGTGACTGCCTTTCGGAGGTCTATCTGACCGAGGGGGGCCTGGAGCATGGCCTCATCCCCAACGACCCGGAACTGCCGCTGCCGCTGGACAAGGTGCACCCGCTGCACGAGGTGGTGAAGGTGGACTACTTCATCCCCGGCTGCCCTCCCTCCGCGGACACCATCTGGACATTCCTCACAGACCTCATCGCCGGGCGTACGCCCAAGCTGGGGCACGGTCTGATCAAGTATGACTGAAGGTTGACGGCATGAGCCCCGAACTGGAAACCGCCTCTCACCCGGAAACGCTGCGCCGGGTCGCCATCGAACCCCTCTCTCGTGTCGAAGGCCACGGCAAGGTGACCCTCCTGCTGGACAAGGACAACCACGTCCGGCAGGCACGCCTGCACATCGTCGAATTCCGCGGCTTCGAGAAATTCGTGCAGGGACGACCGTTCTGGGAAATCCCGGTGCTGGTGCAGCGCCTATGCGGCATCTGCCCCGTGTCCCACCACCTGGCGGCCTCCAAGGCCATGGACCAGATCGTTGGCGTCGACCGCCTCACCCCCACGGCGGAGAAGCTGCGCCGCCTTATGCACTACGGGCAGATGCTGCAATCCCACGCCCTGCACTTTTTCCACCTGTCCTCGCCGGACCTGCTGTTCGGCTTCGATTCCGACGTGGCGAAGCGCAACATCGTCGGCGTGGCAGCCGCGTATCCGGACATCGCGAAACGAGGTGTGCTGCTGCGCAAATACGGACAGGAAGTCATCCGCCTCACAGCCGGCAAGCGGGTGCACGGCACCAGTGCCATACCGGGTGGCGTCAACAAGAATCTCAGCCTGGGGGAACGGGACTACCTGCTCAATGACATCTATCAGGTCATTGGCTGGTGTCGGGACGCGGTGCATCTGGCAAGGCAACTGTTCGCGCAGAATCTGGTGCTCTACAACGGGTTCGGTCGCTTTTCCGCCCATACCCTCGGCCTCATCCGCGCCGACGGCGCCATGGACCTCTACCACGGCGGCCTGCGTGCCCGCGACATGGACGGCAGGACCCTGTTCGACCACATCGATTACGACCACTACCGGGACCACATCCACGAGCAGGTCAAGCCCTGGTCCTACATGAAGTTCCCTTTCTTCCGGTCGTTCGGACCCGACGAAGGCTGGTACCGGGTAGGGCCGCTGAGCCGGGTTGCCCAGTGCGATTTCATCCCCACCCCCTTCGCCGATCACGAGCGCCGCGACTTCCTGGCCTTTGACGGCGGCATGGCTGCTGGCGCGACCCTGGGTACCCACTGGGCACGCATGATCGAAATGCTGCACGCGGCAGAGACCATCAAGGAACTGCTGCATGACAATGACCTGCTGGGCGACGATCTCGTGGCCACCGGCGAACGTAGGGGGCGGGGCATAGGCGTGATCGAAGCGCCGCGCGGCACCCTTATCCATGATTACCAGGTTGACGACGATGATCTGGTGATGACTGCCAACCTCATCGTTTCCACCACCCACAACAACCAGGCCATGAACGAGGCCATCCGCCAGGTAGCCCACCAGTATCTGGACGGCCGCAAACTCACCGAGGGCCTGCTTAACCACATCGAAGTGGCGGTGCGCGCCTTCGATCCCTGCCTCTCCTGCGCCACCCATGCCCTGGGGAGGATGCCCCTGGAAGTGGAACTGCTGGACGCGGAAGGGAGCAGCCTAGGCACCGTCACCCGGGACATGCAGGGCTTCTGTTGAGCCAGGCTGGAAGCAAGGCCGGTCGCCTGATCATCGGCATCGGCAACCCCAGCCGGGGCGACGACGCCCTCGGCCCCCTAGCCATCGAGCGGCTGGAAGCCCTTAACCCGCCTGACGTGGAACTGCTCACCGACTTCCAGCTTCAGGTGGAATACCTGCTGGACATGGAAGGACGGGTGGAGATCATCTTTGTCGACGCCAGCGTCACGGGCGACGAACCCTTCGCATTCATTCCCGTTGTCGCGCGGAGCGACCGGAGCCATACCTCCCATGCCCTTGCTCCCGGGGCGCTGCTGACCGCCTTTGAAAGCCACTATGGGCGACCTTCACCGCCCGCGTTCGTACTGGCGATCCGGGCCTATGCCTTCGAATTGGGCGAGGGCCTGAGCCCCCTGGCTGCCAACAATCTCGACGCGGCCACCGCTTTTCTGGAAGCCTACCTGGCTGGCGCGCCGCGTCTGCAGCACTAGGCCCATCGTTTCAAGAAAGCCCGGCAGCGTCCGATATTTATCGTATTGCTCGTTCGTTTGCCTTATTGGAATCCATGACCACCCACCAAGTATTCACCGACCCTATGCTGGGCATGGCAGTCAGCATCCCCTCTCCGCCTCCGCTTGTGGACGAACTCAAGCAGTTGCTGGACGACGCGGAGTCAGAGATCGACGCCATCGCCGAACTGGTTCACAAGGATGCCGGCATCACCGCCAGCCTCTACAAGACGCTGGCCAAGCCCATCTACGGATTGCGCAGGCCCCCGGAAACCATCGCGCAGGCCGTTTCCCTGGTGGGCCTTAATACCTTGGCCAACCTGATCAGTGGCCTTTCCATCCAGGCCGCCATCTACGGAGAATCGCCGTTCTACCCCTGGTTCTGGGAGCGGGCCAACGATATCGCCGGCTATGCAGCCGCCATCGCCCAACGCCAGCGCATGGTCTGCAACGTCTTCCCCGAGCATGCCCACCTCGCCGCCCTGTTCGTGGACTGTGGCGTTCCCATCCTGCTGCAGCACATCGAGAGGTACGAATATCCCTTCATGACCGCCAACGGCTATGTCTGGCCCGACGTGGTGGAAGAGGACCGGCGCCACAACACCGACCATGCGGTGGTGGGCCATCTAGCCGCCAGGCACTGGAGGCTGCCTGCCTATGCCTGCGAGGCCATCCGCTGGCACCACGAACCGGTCAACGTCAACGATAAGGCCGCCACCCTGGTGGCCATCCTGCAAACCGCCATCCATATCTATAATGTCAACGCCATGAAGGATGACCGCGACTGGCCTAGTTTCCGCAACCAGGCCCTGGAAGAGATCGGCGTGGCCAAGGAAGGGCTGAAGGAATTCGAAGAGGATATCTTCGAACAGACGCACGGGCGAAGTTGACAAGACAAACCCTTGACTCCGCCCCGATACCCTCAGCCAGTCACGACCCCCGCCAGTTCATGGAACTGCATCCGATGCAGCCGCGCATACGTCCCATCCCGGGACAGCAGTTCCGCATGAGTGCCGATCTCCACAATTCGCCCTTTCTCCATAACTACGATGCGGTCGGCGTTCTCGATGGTGGACAGCCGGTGAGCGATGACCAGGGTAGTACGCCCCTGCATCAGGGTTTCCAGCGCTGCCTGGACATGGCGTTCTGATTCCGTGTCCAACGCCGAGGTGGCCTCGTCCAGGATGAGGATGGGAGCGTCCTTCAGGAGTGCGCGGGCGATGGCCAGGCGCTGGCGCTGGCCACCGGAAAGCTTGACGCCGTTTTCCCCCACAAGGGTATCGAAGCCTTGTGGCAGCGCCTTGATGAAATCCAAAGCGTGGGCCATCTCTGCGGCATTATGAATGGCAGCCGGTGTCGCTGTGGCTAGGCGGCCGTAGGCGATGTTGGCTGCCACGCTGTCGTTGAACAAGGTTACATCCTGGGACACCAGGGCGATGTTGGCGCGCAGTTCGGCCAATTTGATGTCGGGCAGGGCAACCCCGTCGAGGAGAATATCCCCCCGCGTCGGATCGTAGAAGCGAGGCAACAGGTTGACCAGGCTGGTCTTGCCGCTGCCGGAGGCGCCCACCAGAGCCAGGGTTTCCCCAGACGCAACGGTCAGGTCGACGGCATCGAGAGCAGGCTCGGATTTGCTCGGGTAGACCAGGCCCACTCCCTCGAAACGGATTTCACCCCGGGCCCGTCCCAGGGAAACCGTGCCGTTGTCTCTTTCTCCTTCCTGGTCGAGCAGGTCGAACACCGACTCTGCCGCGGCGAGGCCACGCTGCAACTGCGGCAACACGCCGGACAGCCGCTTCATGGGCGCGGACAGCATGAGCATGGCCACCATGTATGAAACGAACCCCCCCACCGTGGTCTCATTGGCGGAGGCTTGCATGGTGGCCAGATAGACTATGGCCGCCAGGGCCAAGGCTGCAAGGAGTTGCAGGATGGGACCATGAGCATTGGCCGCGATGGTCTGCTTCATGGCGAATCGGCGCGCGCGCTGGATGGCCTGACCGAAACGTCCCTGCTCATAGGCCATGCCGTCGAATACCTTGACCAGCTTGTGGGCGCCGACGCTTTCTTCCAACACGTGGGTGATGTCGCCTAAATTTTTCTGCATCTCCCGGCTGGTGTAGCGCAACCGCCGGCTCGCCAGACGATAGACCCAGACTGCGGGCGGGGCAATGAGCAGAGTCACCAGCGTAAGTTTCCAGTTGAGCCAGAAGAGCCAGGCCAGCAGGCCGACGATGGCCAGGGAATCCCGCACCAGGGACGTCAACACCGTGGTCGCCGATTCCGTGACTTGAGTGACGTTGAAGGCCACCGTGGCCACCAGGCGACCCTTGGCCTGGTCATCGAAATACGCGGTGGGCTGGTTGAGCAGCTTGTCGAACATGGCAGCGCGCAAATCCATGACCACGCGCTGGCCCACGTAGGCCACCGCATATCCAGATGCAAACATCAGCAGGCCCCTGATCACAAATAATCCGACCAGTGCGACGGGTACCCAGCGGATGATCTGGGCATCCTTCTCTACAAAGCTGCCATCCAGCATGGGCTTCATGAGGGCAGGAAGAACCGGCTCGGTGGCCGCCAGAGCAACCATGGTCACGATCGCGTAGGCGAACATGCGCCAATGCGGGCGCACGTAGGCGAGAAGGCGAAGGTAGAGGGCTCGGCTGTCTATGCGGTTCGACATGCGACTGGCAATCGGCGGAATGCGCGCAAAACCCTTTGTTGACGCGGGAAAATGCCGGCAATTATAGTGCTGATATGCAGGTCGAACTGGACACCCTGGAAAGCAAGCTCGCTCAGATGCTGGAGCGGTATCAGACCATGCGCGAGGAAACGCTCAAGTTGCGCCAGCAGGTGGTGATACTGGAAAGCAACAACAAACAACTCGCCGACCGCCTCGAGGAAGCACGTACTCGCATGGAACACCTGCTCAACAAGATTCCGGACTGAAATGGCCACCACATCCAACAACGTGAGCCTGGATGTCGCCATCATGGGCCGCGAGTTTCGCGTCGCCTGTCCTGAGGAGGAAAGGGAAAGCCTGCTACAGGCCGTGTCCTATCTGGACCGCAAGATGCGCGAGATCCGTGATGGCGGCAAGGTGATCGGCTTGGAGCGCATTGCCATCATGGCCGCCCTCAACATCACCCACGACCACCTTGCCGCGCGGCCGGCGCAGCCCGATACCCGCGAGCATCGGGAACGGATCGATCGGCTAATTGGCCTGCTTGATCAGGCCATGGCGCAGCAAGATAATTTATTCTGATTGCTCGCGACGGCCCGTCCCGAGTGATTCAATCTCCCTGCTGCGTTCGCGAAGGTCGCGTATTCCTTGAACCGATAAGCGTAAGCATAGGTCGTGGTATTTCATCGCGGGTGTGCGCGTGGCTTGTCCATGTACCCAAAGCGTTTGAACCGCGACCGACCTTGAACCTCCGGGTTCAGGATTGCGACCTAGACGGCGACGGCGGGGAGCCCCCTCCAACGCCATGATTCTTTCCCGCGATTTTCCCGATAAAGCCGCCTTGCGCCGTGAGTTGCGCAGGCAGCGCGCGACCTTGTCGCCGCAGGACCGACGTGCGGCTGCACACCGCCTGGTCCGCCTCGCCCTACGTCACCATCTGTTGACGTGCAAGAGGCGCACCGGCTTCTATATACCCGCGAAGAACGAGATAGACGTCCTGCCGCTGCTCGATCAGGCCCTACGCATGGGCGTGGAATGCTATCTGCCCGTCGTCCCCGGCAGGCGCAGGAAGAAACTCTGGTTTACCCGCTTGGGCGACCAGCCCGCCTGGGTGCTGAACCGGTACGGCATCCCCGAATATGATTCGATCACGGGGCGAAAATGCAGGGTGTACCGCCTTGAAACCCTGTTCATGCCTCTGTTGGGATTCGACACTCGAGGCTGGCGTATCGGTATGGGTGGCGGTTACTACGATGCCAGCCTGGGTGGTCTGCTACGACGTCGATTCCTGAGAAAACCCCGTCTGATCGGGGTGGCCTTTTCGGCACAGCGGGTAGACCGGATTCCCAACGACCCCTGGGACATTCCCCTGGATGGCATATTGACGGAATGCGGCTATACCTCGGTCCGGCGCGTGCTCAATAGCGGTAATTCAGACTGCTGCTGAGCCATGGATTGGCCTTGGGGTCCGGCATGGGTAGCTTCAACCATTCCTTGGCCGCTTCCTGTCCGCTAGGACCATCACCAAAGGCATGTGACCAAAGCGTGGGATTCAGTGGAACCCCAGCCTGGGCAAATCCGGGGACTACAATGTTGATTTGCAACAGCCCCGCATGCAGAGGAGTACGCGAATCCGGGGTTTGCTTTAGGATGGCTTGGCTGTACCTGGAATCCACCCCGACTGCAATCCAGCGCATGTAAAGATTCGGGTCGATAAACTCCGCCCAGTTGCGTACCAAGGCCGGGTCGATCGGCTTATTTAAGGCTTTCGTGGCCACGCCGGGCTCCATGGCGACAGAAGCCAAGGCGGTCATGAATCTCGGCTCGGTAACCGCTTCCAGCCATTCCCTGACGTTGGGGGTGGTTTTCTCGGGCACACCACCGAGCATAGGCACCGTCGTAGGCGGGTGGGATATGTCCTTCGCGTTCTTGCCCTTTCCTTCTTTGGGCATCGCCAAACGGATCATCACGCTACCGTCTTTCTGCTTGATTCGCTTGGTCGGCAGCGGGACGGCTTTCCCAGCTTTTACGGAGACGCGTGCAGGCACCACCTCAGCATGTGCGCTCAGGGGAATTGCCATGACCAACACTGTGAGTGTTGTGGCGTTGCGGCATCTCATGAACAAGCCTAGCCAATCAGGGGGTTAGAAAATATTAGCGAATATTAACATGCTTCATTACAGCAGAAAAAAAGGGCGGAACCGAAGTTCCGCCCTTTTCTGGCCGGGACAACCGCGAATTACTTGGCGGCCGGAGCGGCGGCCGGCGCAGCCGGCACGGGAATGAAGCCGGCGAAGGGGTTGGCGATGTTGCCGTAGGTGGCGGGGTTCATGAAAGCGCCCCAGGTGCCGTAGGTCTTGGGATCAGCTGCGGCGCCAGCCCACTGGGTGTACAGATTGGGGTTCAGGGGAGCCATCATCAGGTTCATGTTCGCGGGAGCGATGGGAGCCATGGCCCAGTTCATGTACATGTTGGGGTTCAGGGGAGCCATGCTCATCTGCAGAACGCGGGGGTCCAGAGGGGCCATCATCCACTTCATGTACATGTTGGGGTTCATGAAGGGGGTCATGGCAGCCATGTAGAAGTTGGGATCCATGGAGGCGGCCAACCACTTGGTGTACATGTTGGGATCCAAAAAGGCGGCGTAGGACTTCAAGATGTCCGGAGACATACCGGCCTGGGCCATCTTGGTGAAGGTGGCAGGATCCATGCCCTTCTGCATCATGATGATGGAGGTGGCGGGGTCCAGCAGGTTGGTCATGGCAGCGACGGCGGCCTTGGGATCCTTGGCGATGTCGGCGGCCTTGGCGGGGTCCAGCAGTTGAGCAGCGGTGGACTCGGGGGTGGCGGGGCCGGCAGCGAAAGCGGACTGGGCAGCCAGAGCCAGGATCAGGGCGGAAATCTTCTTCATGGCATTACTCCTAACAGGTTGAAAAACAAGGGATAAAGCGAATTGGGTACTGAGCCCGCAGTATATTTGTGAATATTAGAACATTCGATTGTTGTGCCGTTCCGCACTCAGTAGCGCGTACATTTCGTGGCAATTGCGCAACGGACCGCCGCGCCTGCGGTAACGGGCTATTCGCCTAAATAGGCGGCCCGAACCTTGGGGTTTGCACTTAACTCAGCCGATTGGCCGTATAGCGTGATGGCGCCGCTTTCCATGACATATGCCCGCTTACTTACGTGCAGGGCCAGGTTGGCGTTCTGTTCTACCAAGAGAATGGTGACGCCATCTTTCGCGATGGCCGCGACGGTTTCGTATATTTTTTGCACCATAAGGGGGGCCAGCCCCATGCTCGGCTCGTCCAGCAATAACAGCCGCGGCCGGCCCATCAGGGCGCGTGCGATAGCCAGCATCTGCTGCTCGCCGCCAGACAATGTGCCCGCCAACTGGGCGCGCCGCTCAGCCAAGCGGGGAAAGAGCTCGAAGGCCCGGCTCATATCCGCCTCGATTCCCGTCTTGTCGTTGCGTGTGTAGGCGCCCATGTCCATGTTCTCCGCCACGGTCAATCGACCGAAGATGCCTCGACCTTCCGGCACCAAGGCCAGGCCCCGTGCGGCGATTGCATGGGTGGGCAGCTTGTGCAGCCGCTCGCCGGCAAACAGAATTTCACCTTGGGGATGGGCCATGCCCATCACCCCCTTGAGCGTGCTGCTCTTGCCCGCGCCATTGGCACCGATCAGGCAGACCAGTTCTCCTTCCTCGACGTCGAATTCAATGCCGCGAACAGCCTGGATGCCGCCGTAGGCCACCTTGAGGCCCTTGACGCTGAGCAAGCTCATGCCGCCTCGCCTCCCAGATAGGCCGTGATGACCGCGTGATCTCGCTGCACTGCCTCGGCGGCACCCTCGGCGATCTTGCGGCCATAGTCCAACACCGCAACGCGGTCGCAGAGGCCCATGACCAGCTTCACGTCGTGCTCGATCAGTAGCAGGGTGACGCCGCCTTGCCGCAACTTCTGGAACAGCTCGCCCATCTGCCGCCGCTCGGTGGGATTCATACCCGCCACCGGTTCGTCAAGGGCCAGCAGCCTGGGCTCGGTAGCCAGCGCCCGGGCGATCTCCAGGCGGCGCTGGTCACCGTAGGAAAGATGCCCGGCCAAGGTGCGGCCCTTGTGCTTCAGCCCCACGTAGTCAATCAGCGCCCGCGCCTTGTCGTGGATGGCAGCCTCCTCGGCACGGGTGCGTGCACAGCGCAGCACCGCGCCCAACACGCCGGCTCGGGTGCGGGGGTGGCGGCCCACCATGACGTTTTCCTTGGCGGTCATGTTGGCGAACAGGCGAATATTCTGGAAGGTGCGAGCAAAGCCAAGCTGGACGATTTCATGGGGCTTGAGTCCCTGGATCGGCGCTCCCGCAAACACCACCTGGCCGGAGGTGACCGAGTACAGCCCGGTCATGCAGTTGAACAAGGTCGTCTTGCCTGCGCCGTTAGGGCCTATGAGGCCGTAGATCTCGCCCGCGTTCACCTCCAGGGTTACGTCGTCCAGAGCCGCCAAGCCGCCAAAGCGCTTGGTGACCCCTGATACGCGCAGCAATTCGTCCATCTCAGGCCCGGGCGTCGTAGAGGTCTGCCTGTTCCTGCTCGGCCACGCCATCCTGGGCGCCGAACTCCCGCTTGCGCTGGCGCGAAGGGATCAGCCCCGCCGGCCGGTACAGCATCATGGCTACCAGGGCCATACCGAAGAGCAGCATGCGCAGGTCGGAAGGATCCACAACCACATGGCCCAGGGTGGCCCGTTGCAAGTCGCCGATATAGCGCAGTGCTTCCGGAATCACCGTCAATATCACTGCCCCCAGGATCACGCCAGGGATGTTGCCCATGCCCCCCAGCACGATCATGCACAGCACCAGTATGGATTCCCATAGGGTGAAGCTTTCCGGGCTGATGAAACCCTGGAAAGCGGCAAACAGGCCGCCCGCCAGACCGCCGAAGGTGGCGCCCATGGCAAAGGCAAGCAGTTTCACATTGCGGGTGTTGATTCCCATGGCCGCCGCCGCCACCTCGTCTTCGCGCAGGGCCGCCCAGGCCCGGCCGATGCGGGAATCCTGCAGGCGCATAGCGACAACGATGACCAACAGTGTCGCGGCGAGGAACAGGTAGTAGTTGAGATAGGTGGAGGGCAGAGTCATGCCTGCTACTTCCAGCGGCTTACCGAAGGACACAGCGCCCACGCTCACCGGGTCGATGAGGTTCATGCCCTGGGGCCCATTGGTGAGGTTGAAGGGGGCATTAAGGTTATTCATGAAAATGCGGATGATCTCGCCGAAGCCCAAAGTGACGATGGCTAGATAGTCGCCGCGCAGGCGCAGTGTCGGTGCCCCCAGCAACACCCCGAACACCCCGGCCATAGCCGCACCCAGCGGCAATACTGCCCAGAAGGGCAGATGCAGGCCGAAATGCGGGCTGGCAAGCCAGGCATAGAGATAGGCCCCCAGGGCGTAAAAAGCGATGTAGCCCAGGTCCAGCAGGCCGGCGTAGCCCACCACGATGTTCAGGCCCAGGGCCAACAGCACATAGAGCAGGGCGAAATCCAGCACCCGTACCCAGGAATTTCCCAGGCCGGCGCCAATCAGGAAAGGCAACGCGCACAGCACGAGCGCCAGGAGTGCCATGACGAGGCGGGGGTGCTCGCGCAGGGACTTAAGCACGGTTGGCCACCCGCTCGCCCAACAAGCCGGAGGGCCGGAACACCAGTACCAGGATGAGCACGAAGAAGGCGAACACGTCTTGGTAATGGCTGCCCAGGAATCCGCCGGTAAGGTCGCCGATATAACCCGCCCCCAAGGCCTCGATGACGCCCAGCAGCAGACCGCCCAACATAGCACCCGCGATGTTGCCGATGCCGCCCAGCACCGCCGCCGAGAAGGCCTTAAGACCTAGCATGAAACCCATGTAGTAATGCGCCAGGCCATAGTAGGCGCTCACCATCACGCCCGCCAGGGCGGCGATGGCGGCACCGATGACGAAGGTGGAGGAAATCACCCGATCCACGTTTACGCCCATGAGTTCAGCCACTTCCTTGGACTGGGCGGTGGCACGCATGGCCCGGCCTAGTCGGGTTCTCTCCACCAGCAGCCAGAGGCCGGCCATGGTGAGCAGCGACAGGGCAACGATGGCGATTTGCAGGTCAGTGATGTGGGCACCCAGGATCTCATGCTTGCCGCGCGGAAGAATGGCCGGAAAGGACACATACTGGCGACCCCAGACCAGCATGGCCAGGTTCTGGAGAATGATGGATACGCCGATGGCGGTGATCAGTGGCGCCAGGCGGGGCGCCTTTCGCAATGGCCGATAAGCGATCTTCTCGATGCCGAAGGCCAGGGCCATGCAGGCGGGGATAGCCACCAGCAATCCGGCGATGACCACCATCAGCCCCGGCAGGTCCGGAGATGCGCCCAGCAGCACGCCGATCACCGATAGGGCCACCATGGCGCCAATCATGGTCACTTCGCCGTGGGCAAAGTTGATCAATTCCAGAATGCCATACACCATGGTGTAACCCAAGGCCACAAGGGCGTAGATGCTGCCCAGCACTAAGCCGTTGATAAGTTGCTGGGTGAAGATGTCCATGGTGGGAATCGGATAGCCGATAGCCTAGGGGCTTTTCTAGTGCGCGATGGACGCCGATATGTTGGCTACCGGCTACTGGCCACAAGTTGTCTCACTTGACCGTCTCAAGTACCTGCCAGGCGCCGTTTTTCACTTCGTAGACCGTCACCGCGCCACCGGTGGTGTCGCCCTTGGCGTCAAACTTCACCGGGCCGGTTACACCCTGGATGTCGGTCTTGGGCAGTTCAGCAAGCACTTTGGCCGACTCGGCCGATTTTGCCCGCTTCATCGCGTCCACCAGCGCATACACCGCGTCGTAGGCGTAGGGGGCGTAGACCTGTATCACGCCGTACTTGGCCTCGAAGCGCTTGCGGAAGTCGGGGCCACCGGGCATGGAATCGATAGGCAAGCCGGGAGAAGAGGCCACCACGCCTTCGGCGTCAGCGCCGGCGAGTTTCAGAAAGTTCACGTTCTGCAGGCCGTCGCCACCCAACAGCTTCGCGGACAGGCCCAGACGCTTGAGTTGCTGGGCCAGTGGGCCGCCCTGGGGATCCATGCCGCCGAAGAACACCAGATCCGGGACCTTGCCCTTGATGCTGGTCAGGATGGCGGTGAAGTCCGTGGCCTTGTCGTTGGTGAACTCCCGCGCCACAACCTCACCGCCAGCCGCCTTCGCCGCCTTCTCGAACTCGTCCGCCAACCCCTGCCCATAGGCGGTACGATCGTCGATGATGGCGATCTTCTTCGCGCCCATCTTGCCAACCGCAAACTGGCCTAGGGCCTTGCCCTGCTGGGCGTCGTTGGCCATCACCCGATAAGCGGTCTTGTAGCCCTGCGCGGTATAGGCCACGGCGGTAGCGGAGGGAGAAATCTGGGGAATACCGGCATCGTGATAGATCTTGGAGGCCGGGATGGTGGTTCCGGAATTGAGGTGGCCGATCACGGCCACTACTCGAGCGTCCACCAGCTTTTGGGCGACGATGGTGGCGGTCTTGGGCTCGGCCTGGTCATCTTCGCCCAGCAGTTCCAGCTTTACCTTCTTGCCACCGAGTTCCAGGCCCTTGACGTTGATCTCGTCCACCGCCAGGCGGGCGCCGTTCTCATTGTCCTTGCCAATGTGGGTCTGGGGGCCGGTCAGAGGCGCCACGGAACCGATCCTGATGACTTCGCCGCCTTCCTTGGTTTTTTCACTACAGCCGGAAAGTGAAACCACCAGGGCGAGCACCAGCATGTAAAGAGAGAATTTTGCGTAGGTCACCTGAAAACCCCTGGAAGGCCTGAAAACCTGCGATTTATATCACACGGCGCTCTTCGGGTTTAGCCAGAGGAAAGCCGTGAATGTAGGCTTGAAAAGCCATTACAATGAAAAAAGGCCGGGATAGCCCGGCCTTTTGCGTGAAGAAGCGTGTCTTACAAAGACAGGATCCAGCTCGCCAGCTTCTTGGCATTTTCGTCGGCAACCTGCGGGTGCGGAGGCATCGGCACCGTGCCCCAAACGCCCTTGCCACCCTTCTTGATGACGGTGACGAAATGCTCCTCGGCCTTGGCGTCGCCCTTATATTTCTTGGCGATGTCCTTGAAAGAGGGGCCGACCACCTTCTTTTCCATCTGGTGGCAGCTCAGACAGTTGCTCTTCTTGGCCAGGGCCTCGTCGGCGGACGCGACACCCGCGGCAAAGGCCAGGGCGGCAGCTGCGACGAACACGATTGCTTTCATGCGAACTCTCCTTTTTTGCAAAAAAGGCAACTTGCGTTGCGCGGTGAATCTTACTGGACAGCCTATTTACTGAAAATAGCCGTCAGATCATCAATTTGGACTATTTCCGGCATGCGATTAACGTCCTCGGAAACACGGACGTTGACGGGGTATTCGATGGGATTTGCAAATTGGTAGGAATATCCGGCCTATGTCTGGTCCATTTGCACAATTCATACGGATTCAGCCGGTCAAACCCAGACTCCTCCACAGGACTAGTTGCGTGATGTTTTCTGCGTCGATTTGGCAAGCTCGACGCGGAAAGTGGCATGGCAGGAAATACAGTTGGACATGATCTGGTCGAGTTGCTTTAGCACCAGATTTGCATCCGCCATACTGGACGCATCCCGGGCCAAATCGTCGAAACCGATGTGAGTGCGGTGCCCCAGCTTCCTGAATTCGGTGGGCAACTTCTGGCGCAGACCGGGAGGAACCTCATGGGTGGCGGCCATACCGGCTGAGTGAGCGGCTTCGGCCACCATTCTCATGTCGTTGTGGGCGACGCCGCTGATGATCTTGTGCACGGCGGAGAGGAATAGGCGCATTTCCAGGTGGAGGTGGGCAGCCTCCCCAGCATCGAGAAGAAGGGGCGAGCGATGTTCCGGCGTCCTGAAGGGCGGATGGTGATGGCCGGCATCGGTGGCCAGGGTAGGCAGGGGTGTGGACAGGGCAAACAGTAAGGTGAGCAGACGGGACATAGCAGCCGCTTTCAGGGTTGATCGAGCAATTCCAGGGTCACCTGGGCCATCAGCGCCATTTCGGCTTCCCCGATGACATAGGGCGGCATGAAATACACCGTGTTGCCGATGGGCCGCAGAAACAGGCCCCGCTCCAGGGCGCGGCGGTGGAAATCGGCGCTGAAGCCCGGCGGCGCATCAGACACGTCGAAAGCCCAGATCATGCCGGTGTGGCGGAAATGGCGCACCCTGGGATGTTCTGCCACTGGCGCCAGTATGGCAGTGAAACGCCCGGCCTTGTCCCGATTGGTGGCGAGGACACCGTCCGCCTCGAAGATGTCCAGCACCGCGAGGGCGGCGCGGCAGGCCAGGGCGTTGCCGGTGTAGGAATGGGAATGCAGGAAGCCGCGGGTGGTGGCATCGGCGTAGAAAGCCTGATAGACGGCATCGGTGGTGAGCACGCAGGACAGGGGCAGGTAGCCACCAGTGATGCCCTTGGACAGGCAGAGGAAATCCGGTGTGATCTCCGCCTGCTCGCAGGCGAACATCGTTCCGGTGCGGCCGAAGCCGACGGCGATCTCATCGGCGATCAGGTGCACCCGGTAGCGGTCGCACATCTCGCGTACGCAAGCCAAATATATGGGGTGATGCATGGCCATGCCGGCGGCGCCTTGGACCAGGGGCTCCAGAATGACTGCAGCGGTGGTGTCGGCGCATTCGGCCAGGAAGTCCTCCAGGCTTGCGGCGGCGCGCAGCGCGTAGGCTTCCGCCGATTCCTCCTCCTCAGCCTGGCGACAGTCCGGGTTCACTACCTGGTGAGTTGGATGCAAGAGGGGGGCGTAGGTGTCCTTGAACAGGGCCACGTCGGTAACCGCGAGTGCACCCAGGGTCTCACCATGGTAGCCGTCCCGTAGGCTGACGAAGCCGGATTTACCCGGCTGGCCGACATTGCGCCAGAAATGGAAGCTCATCTTCAGGGCGATCTCGGTAGCACTGGCGCCGTCAGAGCCGTAGAAGGCGTGCCCCAGTCCGGTGAGTCGACCCAGCCGCTCGGACAATTCCACCACTGGTGCATGGGTGCAACCCGCCAGGATGACATGCTCGATACGGCCGAGCTGGTCCATGATGGCTGCGTTAATGCGTGGATTGGCATGACCGAACAGATTGACCCACCAGGAGGAAATGCAATCCAGGTAACGGCGGCCCTCGAAGTCGATCAGCCATGGACCTTCACCCCTGGAGACGGGCAAGGGCGGCATTCGTTCCAGATGCTTCATCTGGGTACAGGGATGCCATAGGGCGGCCCGGGTACGGGTCACCCAGTCGCTATTTGTGAATGCTCGTGCGGCCAAGACTGGTGCTTCCTCTCCTCTCGTCCTTATCAGATTGCAGGCGAAAGAGGCTTGCGTGTGTTACTGGAAGAAGCCCTTGGACAAGAGCTCCATGGTAAGCAGCCGATAGTCATGGGCTCCGGGCGAATCCGCCGAATAGGCGAAGATATCCATGCCGTGGGCGGGGCTCTCGGCCAGGGCCGGATCGTCCTGGATGCGGGTTTCGCATAGCTTGTCGCCGTAGCGGCTCTTCAGGCTGGCCAGTGTCTCGCGGCATTGGGCCTTGCCCTCGTCGAAGCGGGTCAGTACCACGCGGCGCTCGATGCGCCGCCTGAGCGGGCCTTCCAGCACGTTGAGGGCCAGGTCCAGGCGGTTCAGACCCTGAATGGAGAGGAAATCCGCGGTGACCGGGATCAATACCCGGTCGGCCGCAACCAGGGCGTTCAGGGAAAGCACGCCCAGGGCCGGGGCGCAGTCGACCAGGATGGGCGCTTCGTCCCAGGCCAGGGTGGCATCCAGCCCTTTCTTGAGAGTGGCGGCCACGCCCGAAACAGAACCAAGCTGCGCCTCGATCTTGGACAGGTCGGGGTGGCCGGAGAGCAGGCGGATGCCGCTGTTAAGGCGGCGCACCAGGCGCTCCACAGGCGTCTTGTCGCGGAAGAAGGCGGCCATGGTGGTGTCGCTGGGCGGATGCCGCACCCCCAGGGCCAGACTGACGTGCGCCTGGGGATCCAGATCGATAACCACCGGCTTGCGTTCCAGCAGAGCCAGGGAAGCGGCGACATTGAGGGTGGTGGTGGTCTTGCCAACGCCGCCCTTCTGGTTGAATACCGCGATGACAGCCATGTTCGCGTCCCTATTCGACGGTGACCGACTTGGCCAGGTTGCGGGGCTGGTCCACGTCGGTGCCCTTGAGCACTGCCACATGGTAGGCCAGTAGTTGCAACGGCACACTGTAGACGATGGGCGCCGTGCTCGGGTAGATGTCGGCCAGGGTCAGATTTTGGTAGCGGTCCAGCTCGATTTTCACTTTGTGGTCACTGAACAGGAACAGCTCGCCACCACGGGCGCGAACCTCCTGCAGGTTGGACAGAACCTTGTCGAGCAACGGATCGTCCGGCAGGGCACAGACCACCGGCATGCTGGCATCCACCAAGGCCAGGGGCCCGTGCTTCAGCTCGCCGGCAGGGTAAGCCTCGGCGTGGATATAGGAGATCTCCTTGAGCTTGAGGGCACCTTCCAGGGCGATGGGATAGAAGGCGCCGCGCCCCAGGAACAGGGCGTCGTGCTTGTCGGAAAAGGCATCGGCCATGGCCCGGATGGACTCGGACAGTTCCAGCACCACCTCCACCTGTCGCGGCAGGGCATGCAGCTCATCCACCAGGCGCCTCTCGTCCTCGGCTGTTAGGCCGCGCCGCCGTGCCAGGGCCAGAGTGACCAGACGCAGAGCCGTAAGCTGAGTGGTGAAGGCCTTGGTGGAGGCCACGCCGATCTCCGGCCCGGCCCGGGTCATGAGGGCGACATCGGACTCCCGCGTGAGGGACGATTCCGGCACGTTGCAGATGGTCAGGGAGCCGACATAGCCTGCCTGCTTGGCGAAACGCAGGGCCGCCAGGGTATCGGCGGTCTCGCCGGACTGGGAAATGGACAGGAACAGGGTGCCGGGCGGCACCACCACCTTGCGGTAGCGATATTCGCTGGCCACTTCCACGCTGCACGGGATGCCAATCTCCTCCAGCCAGTAGCGGGCCACCAGGCCAGCATGGTAGCTGGTGCCGCAGGCGATGATGTGCACGCCCAAGGTCTTGTCGAACAGGGCCCTGGCCTCATGGCCGAAGCTTTCTTCCAGCAGCCTCCCCTTGTGGATGCGGCCCTCGAGGGTCTCGGCGATGACCGCCGGCTGCTCGAAGATTTCCTTGAGCATGTAGTGCCTGTAAGGCCCCTTGTCGGCGGTGGAGGCGGAGATCCGGGAGATCCGTTCGGGGCGCTGCGCCGGATTGCCGGCCACGTCGAACACGCGGATGCCGTCGCGGCGGATTTCCGCGATATCGCCCTCCTCCAGGAAGATGAAGCGCTGGGTGACGGGAAGCAGGGCAAACACGTCGGAGGCGATGAAGTTCTCACCCACTCCCAGCCCCACCACCAGGGGGCTGCCCGCCCGGGCCACCACCAGCCGGTCCGGCTCGTCCGGGGAGGACACCGCGAGGCCATAGGCCCCAACCAACTGCCTGACCGCCTTCTGCACAGCCTTGAGCAGGTCGGGCTCGCTTTCCAGCAGGTGGGCGAGCAAATGGGCGATCACCTCGGTGTCGGTCTCCGAGGTGAAAAAATAACCCTTGGCCTTCAGCTCCTCGCGCAGTTCGGCGTGGTTCTCGATGATGCCGTTGTGCACCACCGCCACATTCTCGCCACTCATGTGCGGGTGGGCGTTGCGCTCCGCCGGCATGCCATGGGTGGCCCAGCGAGTGTGGGCGATGCCCAGATCGCCCTCGATGGGATTGGCTTCCACCAACTGGCGCAGCATGGCCACCTTGCCCACGGCACGGATGCGCCCCAAGTGGCCGTCGCTCTGACGCACGGCCAAGCCTGCGGAATCGTAGCCGCGATATTCCAGGCGCTGCAGTCCCTCGATCAGGATGGGGACGACGTTGCGTTGGGCGACGGCGCCGACGATGCCACACATGCTGTTCTCCTCGAATTCTGCTAGTGGTTATTTCTTCTTCACCGGCCGCTGCCAGCCTGGAACTGTGAGCTGCTTGGCACGGGACAGGGTGAGTTGGCCGGCAGGTGCATCCCGGGTGAGCGTGGTACCTGCGCCCAGGGTGGCACCCTCGCCAACGGTGACTGGCGCCACCAGTTGGCTATCCGAACCGATGAAGGCGTTGTCTTCGATCACTGTGCGGTACTTGTTGGCGCCGTCGTAATTGCAGGTGATGGTGCCAGCGCCGATGTTCACCTTGCGGCCCACGGTGGCGTCGCCGACATAGGCCAGGTGGTTGATCTTGGAATTGAAGCCGACTTGGCTGTTCTTGATTTCGACGAAGTTGCCAACATGGACTTCCTCGGCCAATTCCGTACCAGGCCGCAGGCGCGAGAAGGGGCCAATCTGGGTGCGGGGGCCGATCTTCGCGCCTTCGAAATGGCAAAACGGGCGGATTTCCGCGGCGGCTTCGATGGCCACGTCCTTGAGCACGCAGTTGGCGCCCACTTTCACGCCATCCCCAAGAACGACGCGGCCCTCGAATACGCAATTGACGTCGATAAGCACATCCTTGCCGCACTCCAGGCTGCCGCGAACATCGATGCGCGACGGGTCGATCAAGGTGACGCCCCGGACCATGAGGGCCTCGGCGAGGTTGCGCTGATGGGTGCGCTCCAGTTCCGCCAACTGCTGGCGACTGTTGATGCCCAGTACTTCCCATTCGGCGGCCGGGTGACAGGGGATGACCTTCTCGCCCTCGGCAGCCGCCATGCCGATCACGTCGGTGAGGTAATACTCGCCCTGCGCATTGTTATTGGTGAGCCGCGACAGCCAGCCTGCCAGCTTGCCGGCGGGCAGGCAGAGGATGCCGGTATTCACTTCGTTGATGGCCAGTTCCTCGACGCTCGCGTCCTTGTGCTCGACGATGCGCTCCACCGACCCACGGGCGTTGCGCACGATGCGCCCATAACCGGCGGGATTGGCCAATCGCACTGTGAGCAGGGCGATCGCGCCTTCCCGGGCGATGAGGGTCATCTCCTGCAGGGTCTCCGGCCGGGTCAGGGGCACATCGCCATAGAGGATCAGGCAAAGGGCTTCGGGATTCAGGTGCGGCACGGCCTGCTGTACGGCGTGACCGGTGCCGAGCTGGGGTTCCTGCTTGGCCCAGGCTAGTTCGTCCCGGCCAATGGCTTGGGGCAGGGTCTCGCCACCGTGGCCATAGACTACGCAAATTCTTTCCGGATCCAGGCAGTCGGCAGCAGCGAGGACGTGGGCAAGTAAGGGTTTTCCTGCTAGGGGATGCAGGACCTTGGGCAGGTCGGATTTCATCCGGGTGCCCTTGCCGGCGGCGAGGATGACGACGTTGAGGGGGGGGGTCATGTTTCGGCTTGGCGGCGGCGCGGCGCTTTATTCAAATCGCGCGTAAGTATAAACAGCCGGTCGTCCCCTGTCCGGGCCATGAAAAAGAAAACGGCAGCCGTTCCGGGCTGCCGTTTCGGGGAGCACCACAGCGACCTCAGTGCTTGATCTTGCGCAGCTTCTGGATGGCGGCCAGTTGCGCCACGGCTTCTGCCAGCTCGGCCTGGGCCCGGGCGTAGTCCAAGGAGGATGTCCTGTTCTTCATGGCATCCTCGGCCTGGCGCTTGGCTTCCAGGGCACGAGCCTCGTCCAGGTCAGCACCACGCAGCGCAGTGTCGGACAGAATGGTGATCACGCCGGGCTGGACCTCCAGAATGCCGCCGGAGACGTAGATCAGATCCTCCTCGTCCCTGTCAGGCGACTTGATGCGCACGGAACCCGGCTTGATGCGCGTGAGAAGAGGGGTGTGGCGGGGATAGATGCCCACCTCGCCCATCTCGGCGGGCACCACCACGAACTCGGCGAGGCCCGAGTAGATGGCGGCTTCAGCGCTCACGATGTCGATATGGATGGTCATTGCCATGGTGGCTGTCCTTGTATTGCCCGCTTACTGGATAGTCTTGGCTTTTTCCACGGCCTCGTCGATGGTGCCGACCATGTAGAAAGCCTGTTCTGGCAGGTGGTCATACTCGCCGGCAACGATGGCCTTGAAGGCGGCGATGGTGTCCTTCAGGGACACATACTTGCCGGCGGCGCCGGTGAACACTTCCGCCACGAAGAAGGGCTGCGACAGGAAGCGCTGGATCTTGCGGGCGCGGGCCACGGCCAGTTTGTCCTCGGTTGAGAGTTCATCCATGCCGAGAATGGCGATGATGTCACGCAGTTCCTTGTAGCGCTGCAGGGTGGCCTGCACGGAGCGCGCCACAGAGTAATGCTCCTCGCCTACCACCAGGGGGTCGAGCTGCCGGGAGGTGGAATCCAGCGGGTCCACGGCGGGGTAGATACCCAACTCGGCGATCTGCCGGGACAGTACCAGGGTGGCGTCCAGGTGGGCGAAGGTGGTGGCCGGGGACGGATCGGTCAGGTCGTCGGCGGGCACGTACACAGCCTGGAACGAGGTGATGGAGCCGGTGCGGGTGGAAGTGATGCGCTCCTGCAGGGCGCCCATTTCCGAAGCCAGGGTGGGCTGGTAGCCCACGGCGGAGGGCATCCGGCCCAACAGGGCGGACACCTCGGTACCGGCCAGGGTGTAGCGGTAGATGTTGTCGATGAAGAGCAGCACGTCGCGGCCTTCGTCGCGGAAGAACTCGGCCATGGTGAGGCCGGTCAGGGCCACGCGCAGGCGGTTGCCCGGCGGCTCGTTCATCTGGCCGTAGACCAGGGCCACCTTGTCCAGCACGCCGCCTTCCTTCATCTCATGGTAGAAGTCGTTGCCTTCCCGCGTGCGCTCGCCGACGCCGGCAAACACGGAGAAGCCGCTGTGCTCCACGGCGATGTTGCGGATAAGTTCCATCAGGGTCACGGTCTTGCCGACGCCGGCACCGCCGAACAGGCCGATCTTGCCGCCCTTGGCGATAGGCATGACCAAGTCGATGACCTTGATGCCGGTTTCCAGGATCTCGACCGCGGCAGCCTGGTCAGCATAGGCCGGGGCCTTGCGGTGGATGGGCATGCGCTGGTCGGCATTGACCGGGCCAGCCTCGTCCACGGGCTCACCCAGCACGTCCATGATGCGGCCCAGGGTGGCCTTGCCCACCGGGACGGAGATGGCCGCGCCGGTGTTCTTCACAGCGGCGCCCCGCTTGAGGCCGTCAGTGGAGCCCATGGCAATGGTGCGCACCACGCCGTCACCCAGCTGCTGCTGGACCTCAAAGGTCAGCGGTGGGGTGTCCATCTTGATGGCGTCGTAGACCTTGGGCAGTGCCCCACGGGGGAACTCCATGTCTACCACCGCGCCGATGATCTGAACGATTTTTCCTTCGGTCATGGCTATTTCCTAATCGCGATATTGAATTCGTTAAACGGCCGCCGCACCCGCGACGATCTCGGAAAGTTCCTGGGTGATGGCAGCCTGGCGGGTCTTGTTGTAGACCAGCTTGAGCTCCTCGATCACGCTCTTGGCGTTATCCGAGGCGGCCTTCATGGCCACCATGCGGGCGGATTGTTCACAGGCGATGTTCTCGGCCACCGCCTGGAAGATCAGCGCCTCGATGTAGCGGACCATGAGGCCGTCCACCACGATCCGTGCTTCCGGCTCGTAGATGTAGTCCCAGTGGTGTTCTGCCTTCTCCAAGGCTTCTTCCGAGCTCAGCGGCAGCAACTGCCTGAATGCGGGCTCCTGCTTCATGGTGGAGATGAAGCGGCTGTAGATCAGATACAGGGCATCGATGCGGCCTTCCTTGAAGGAATCCAGCATGACCTGAACCGGACCGATGAAGCGCTCCATGTGCGGCGTGTCGCCCATGCCGGTGATTTGGGCCGAGACGTTGGCGCCAAGGCGCTGCATAAAGCCCAAGCCCTTGTTGCCGATGGCGCAGACGTCCACTTCCATTTTCTGTTCGTCCCAGCCCTTCATCTTGCTAACCGCGAGACGCAGGGCGTTGGTGTTGAGGCCGCCGCACAGACCCTTGTCGGTGGTTATCAAGATGAGTCCGACACGCTTGATGGTTTCACGTGAAACCACGAAGGGATGGCGGTACTCGGGATGCGCCTGGCTGAAGTGTGCGGCCACACGGCCGATCTTCTCGGCATAGGGGCGGGCGTGGCGCATGCGGTCCTGAGCCTTGCGCATCTTCGCGGCGGCCACCATCTCCATGGCGCGGGTGATCTTGCGCGTGTTTTCCACGCTCTTGATCTTGGTGCGGATCTCTTTTCCGGCGGCCATTACTCTCTACCCTCTACCCGTGGCTCAGTAAGCCGCGCTGACCTTGAAATCATCGATGGCGGCGGCGAGTTGCTTCTCGGCCTCGGCGTCCAGATCGCCGGTGCCCTGGATCTTCTCCAGGAGGCTGGCGTACTTGCCCTTGAGGAATGACTGCAGGGCAGCCTCGAAGGCCAGGGCCCGCTTCACATCGATGTCGTCCATGTAGCCGCGGTTCACTGCGAACAGCGTGACGGCCATCTCGGCGATGCTCATCGGCGAATACTGGAACTGCTTCATCAGCTCGGTAACCATCTTGCCGCGGTCCAGTTGCTTGCGGGTTGCGTCGTCCAGATCGGAGGCGAACTGGGCAAAGGCGGCCAGTTCGCGGAACTGGGCCAGGGCGAGGCGGATGCCGCCGCCCAGTTTCTTGATGACCTTGGTCTGGGCGGCACCGCCGACGCGGGACACGGACAGGCCGGCGTTGATGGCGGGACGAATGCCAGCGTTGAACAGGTCTGATTCTAGGAATATCTGGCCGTCGGTGATGGAGATGACGTTGGTGGGCACAAAGGCGGACACGTCGCCGGCCTGGGTTTCGATAATCGGCAGGGCGGTCAGTGAGCCGGTCTGGCCCTTGACGGCGCCGTTGGTCAACTTCTCCACGTAGTCGGCGTTGACGCGGGCAGCGCGTTCCAGCAGACGGGAATGCAGGTAGAACACGTCGCCGGGATAGGCTTCGCGGCCGGGCGGGCGGCGCAGCAGCAGGGAGATCTGGCGGTAAGCCCAAGCCTGCTTGGTCAGGTCGTCATAGATGATCAGGGCGTCGCGGCCGCTGTCACGGAAGTACTCGCCCATGGAGCAACCGGCATAGGGCGCGATGAACTGCATGGCGGCCGGGTCGGAGGAGGTAGCGGCCACGACGATGGTGTGCTCCATCGCGCCGTGCTCTTCCAGCTTGCGGACCACGTTGGCGATGCTGGACGCCTTCTGTCCCACCGCCACATAGATGCAGATCACGCCGGTACCCTTCTGGTTGATGATGGCATCCACCGCCACGGCAGTCTTGCCTGTCTGGCGATCGCCGATGATCAACTCGCGCTGCCCTCGGCCGATGGGCACCATGGCGTCGATGGATTTGAGGCCGGTCTGCAGGGGCTGGGATACGGACTGTCGGGCGATGACGCCAGGGGCAATCTTCTCGATGGGGGAGCTCGCGACAGCGTTGATGGGGCCCTTGGCATCGATGGGCTGGCCTAGCGCATTGACCACGCGGCCCAGCAGGACCTCGCCCACCGGCACTTCCAGAATGCGGCCGGTGCACTTCACCGTGTCACCCTCGGAAATGTGCTCGTATTCGCCCAGCACCACGGCACCGACGGAGTCGCGTTCCAGGTTCAGGGCCATGCCGAAGGTGTTGCCGGGAAACTCCAGCATTTCACCCTGCATGACCTCGGCCAGGCCGTGGACGCGCACGATGCCGTCGGTGACGGATACCACCGTGCCCTGGGTGCGCAGCTCGGAGCCGGCTTCCATGTTCTGGATGCGGCTCTTGATCAGCTCGCTGATTTCAGACGGGTTGAGTTGCATGGCTACTCCGATTCTCTATTCAATCTTCAGGCTTTCAGGGTGACGGCGAGGTTTTCCAGCCCACCGCGCACCGACGCATCCATGACTTCGTCGCCCACCTGGATGATCACACCACCGATCAAATCGGTGTCCAGGCTCTGGGTGGCTTCGATCTTGCGGCCAAATTTGCCCTCCAGCCTGGCGACCAGGCCGGCCATCTGCATGGGGGACAGTTCGTAGGCGGTGGTGACATGGGCCTCCAGCACGCCTTCGCGTTCAGCTTTCATGCTCTCGAAGAGGACGACGATCTCTCCCAGCAGGTTGAGCCGCTTGTTTTCCGCCAGCAAACCGACCAGGTTGGCGCCCTCTGCGCCCAGCTTGTCGCCGCACACGCTCAGGATCACCTGCACCAGGCGCTCGGCGGTAATGGAAGGGTTGGTCGTCAGCGCCTTGATCTGTTCATCGGCGGTCACCAGGTTGAGCAGACCGAGACGCTCGGACCAGGCAGTCCAGGCGTTGCCCTCGACGGCCAGCTTGGCCACCGCATCGGCGTAGGGACGGGCTAGGGTCGCGCGTTCCATGGTCACAGTTCGTTCTTGATGGCTTCCAGCAGGTCGGCGTGAGCCTGGACATTCACCTCACGGCGCAGGATCCTGCCGGCGCCGGCCACCACCAGGGTGGCCACCTCGCCACGCAGGGCCTCGCGGGCGCGATGGCTCTCCTGGGCGATCTCGGCCTTGGCGGCGGCAATCATGCGGTCGCCCTCCTCCTTGGCGGCGGTCTTGGCCTCCTCGATCACCTGGATGGCACGCTTCTCGGCTTGCGCGATGATCTCCACGGCCTTGAGCTTGGCCTCCACCAGGGTGTCGCTGGCGCGCTTGCCGGCCAGTTCCAGCTCATGCTTACCACGATCGGCGGCAGCCAGACCGTCGGCGATCTGTTTCTTGCGGGCCTCAAGGGCGCCGACGATGGGCGGCCATACATACTTCATGCAGAACCACACGAAGATGGCGAAGGTGATGGACTGCCCGATCAGGGTCATATTGATGTTCATGACCGCTCCTCTAGCGGGTTATCGCTGTGATTGATCAAGCCGCAACCGCGAAGAGGACGTACATGGCCAGACCCACGGCGATCATCGGCACGGCATCGACCAGACCCATGACGATGAAGAACTGGGTGCGCAGCATGGGGATCAGCTCGGGCTGACGCGCAGCGCCTTCCAGGAAGCGGCCGCCGAGAATGCCGATGCCCACCGAGGCACCAAGTGCGCCCAGACCCATCATGATGGCGCCGGCGATATAAAGCAGTGCGTGTTCCATGTAAGTACTCCTTTCGGTCGAATATAAGTAATCGGAATCAGTGGTGTTCCTGATGTGCCATGTCCAGGTAGACGATGGTCAGGGTCATGAAGATGAAGGCCTGCAGGGTAATGATCAGGATGTGGAACACAGCCCAGGCCCACTGCAGCACGCCACCCGTCACAGCCAGGACGGCGCCGCCTGAGAACATGATGGCAATCAGGATGAAGATCATCTCTCCGGCGTACATGTTGC
>Ga0233425_10002829_pt1 | contig 33037 bp, 28 predicted proteins | sample Watercolumn_Towu_2_FD_181712 | JGI IMG/M metagenome (GOLD analysis project Ga0233425, IMG submission 181712) | Freshwater microbial communities from Lake Towuti, South Sulawesi, Indonesia - Watercolumn_Towuti2014_140_MG | ecosystem: Environmental > Aquatic > Freshwater > Lake | place... | reverse complement strand
CCGGGGCCGTAATCGATCCTCAATTCAGAGACGCCTTCTCGCAACGCCTTGGCGTCACCAAGATTGCCTTCTGATACTCGACGCAGGCGCGCATTGATGCGAACCATGGCTTGCCTGTCTCGAAGGCAACGTATCCAACGCTCGAAGGTCTCAGATTTGATGAGATCGAACATGATTTCACTGTAAACCATGATTTACAGTGCGGCAAGGACAAGAACAGCTATGGAAAGGGTGTACGGATCTTGAGAAGCATAACCCTAAGATTGTCATCCGTTTGATAGGTGTTTTGATGGGTTCTTAATCTGTATGCCTGTATAACCGCACTAGTACTGTATTGTTGGCGGAGAGAGGGGGATTCGAACCCCCGATACGGTAAACCGTATGCCGGATTTCGAATCCGGTGCATTCGACCACTCTGCCATCTCTCCGGGCTTTCCCGCCGGGGGTGGTCAGGGGCGGGAAAGGGCGGCATTCTACCCGCATTGAAGCCAACGACAAAAACATGAACTGGTCGGAACGGACATGGGGCTTGATGGGGCGCGCCGCCGCTGTCGTCGCCCTGTTCGCCGCGCTGACCGGCTGCATGCCCGGCCCGGTGCCGCCGCCCGGCGAGTCCGGCGAACTGGTGGTGGCCACCCGCAACAGCCCCACCACCTATTTTCTCGACGCCGAGGGCAAGCCTGCCGGCTTCGAGCATGACCTGGTGGTCCTGTTCGCCGAACGCCAGGGATGGAAGACGCGCTTCGTGGTGGCCGACGATCTGAAGGAATTGTTCGCCACGGTGGCCGGCGGGCGCGCGCATCTGGCCGCCGCCGGCATCACGGCCAGCGAGGAGCGTCGCAGCCGCCTGCGCTTCGGCCCCAACTACGGGCAGGTGAAGGAATGGGTGGTATGCCGCCAGGGCGAGCGCCTGCCGGAGAAGCTGGAGGATCTGGTGGGGCTGCGCCTGGAGGTGGTGGCGGGCAGCACGCATGTCGACCGCCTGCGCCTGCACAAGCGCCGCCTGCCGGCCCTGCGCTGGGTGGAGATGGAGACGCCGGGTTCGGAGGAACTGCTGGAGCGGCTGGACATCGGCCTGGCCGACTGCACGGTGGTGGATTCCGACACCCTGGACGTGGCGCGCAATTTCCATCCTGCCCTGCGTCCGCAGTTCGTGCTGGAAAGTGCCCAGCCCCAGGCCTGGGTGCTGGGGCGCGGCATGGACCTGGGCTTTTCCCGGCGGGTGGTGGCGTTCTTCAAGGACATGGAGGCGAGCGGAGAACTGGTACGGCTCAAGGAGCGCTACTTCGGCCATGTCACCCGGCTGCATGAAGCGGACGTGCTGGGGGTGCTGGAAAAGCGCGGCACCCTGCTGCGCGATCTGCGCCGGCATTTCCACGAGGCCCAGGCGGAAACCGGGCTGGATTGGCGCCTGCTGGCCGCCGTCGCCTACCAGGAATCCCAGTGGGATGCCCATGCCGTGTCGCCCACCGGGGTACGCGGCATCATGATGTTGACCGAGGACACCGCCGATCACCTCGGCGTCAAGGACCGGCTGGATGCCCGCGAGAGCATCCTGGGCGGGGCGCGCTACGTGCTCCAGCTCAAGAGCGGCCTGCCGGAAACGGTGCCCGAGCCGGACCGTACCTGGATCGCCCTGGCGGCGTACAACATCGGCCAGGGCCACCTCAATGATGCCCGTGGTCTGGCCAGGAAGCTGGGCAAGGATCCGGACCAATGGCGCGACATGAAGATGGTGCTGCCCCTGCTGAGCCGGCGCGAGCATGCCGCGGCGCTGAAATACGGCTTCGCGCGCGGCGGCGAGGCGCGGGCCTTCGCCGAGAACGTGCGCATCTATTACGACATCCTGCGCAAGTACGAGCAGCCCTACCGGGATCTGCTCGGCTTCGACTGAGACGGCCCCGGCTCAGGCCTTGCCGAGCCGGTCCAGACCGCCCATGTAGGGACGCAGCGCCTCGGGAATGGTGACGCTGCCGTCCGGGTTCTGATAGTTCTCCAGCACCGCCACCAGGGTGCGGCCCACTGCCAGGCCCGAGCCGTTAAGGGTGTGGATCAGTTCCGGCTTGCCCGGTTTGCCGTCCTTCTCGGTGCGGTAGCGGGCCTGCATGCGGCGGGCCTGGAAGGCCTCGAAATTGGAGCAGGAGGAGATTTCCCGGTAGGTGTTCTGGCCCGGCAGCCACACCTCCAGGTCATAGGTCTTGGCCGAGGAGAAGCCCAGGTCGCCCGAGCACAGGGCCACCACCCGGTAGGGCAGGCCCAGGCGTCGCAGGATGTCCTCGGCATGGCCGGTGAGCTCCTCCAGGGCGGCGTAGGAATCCTCCGGACGCACGAATTGCACCATCTCCACCTTGTCGAACTGGTGCTGGCGGATCATGCCGCGGGTGTCTTTGCCGTAGGAGCCTGCCTCGGAGCGGAAGCAGGGGGTGTGGGCCACCAGCTTGATGGGCAGGTTGTCGCCGGGCAGGATCTCGTCGCGCACGATGTTGGTGACCGGTACCTCGGCGGTGGGGATGAGGTACATGCCGTTGGTCAGCTTGAACAGGTCTTCCTCGAACTTGGGCAGCTGGCCGGTGCCGCGCATGGAATCCGCGTTCACCAGATAGGGCACGTAGACTTCCTCGTAGCCGTGCTCGCGGGTATGCACGTCCAGCATGAACTGGGTGAGCGCCCGGTGCAGGTGGGCGAGTTGGCCGCGCATGAGCACGAAGCGGCTGGTGGTGAGTTTCACCGCCGTGGGGAAGTCCAGCATCTCCAGGTTCTCGCCCAGGTCCACGTGGTCCAGGGGTGGGTAGGGGAATTCCCGCGGCGTGCCCCAGCGGCGCACCTCTTCGTTGTCCTTGTCGTCCTTGCCCGGCGGCACGCTTTCGTGGGGCAGGTTGGGCAGGGTCATGAGCAGGGCGGACAAATCCTCCTGGATGCCGGCCAGGCGCTCCTCGGCAGCCTTCAGCTCGTCGCCCAGGCCGCCGACCTCGGACATCAGGGCCGTGGTGTCCTCGCCTTTTCCCTTGGTCATGCCGATCTGCTTGGAAAGCTGGTTGCGCCGGGCCTGCAGTTCCTGGGTGCGCACCTGGATCGCCTTGCGCTCGGACTCCAGCGTCTCGATGCGGGTGGTGTCCAGGGCGATGCCCCGGCTGGCCAGGCGTTGCGCCACGAGGGCGAGGTCTTTGCGAAGGAGCTGAATGTCGAGCATGGGGGGTCCGTGCGGGCAGGTTGCTTGGGAGGCCGTATTCTAACTGCCCAGATGCGCATCCATTTCCAGGCGCAGATGGATGAAGGCGGCTTCCAGGTCGTCGACGGCGGTGGCACAGGGCTCCCAGTCGGCGGACTTGGCCAGGGCTTCGGCCTCGCCGGCCAGGCCGGCGAACTCGGTGGCGCCCAGATAGGCCGCCGCGCCCTTGATCTGGTGGGCCTGGCGGGCGGCTCCGGCGGTATTGCGCTCGTCAAGCGCCCGCGCCAGGTCCGCCAGCAGGCCTTCCGTGCTGTGGATGAACAGGCGCAGCATCTCGTCGACCTGGGCCTCGTCGCCCCGGCAGATGCGGCGCAGTTTTTCCAGGTCGAAGCCTCCCTTCGGCGGCGGCTCTTCTGTCGCCCCGCCCGCCGTAACGGCCACGGCCCGGCCGGGAAGCCGGCGCGCCAGGGCTTCGGCCAGTTCATGCTGGTGCAATGGCTTGGTCAGGTAGTCGTCCATGCCGGCTTCGCGGCAGGTGATGTCGAAGCCGCTCATCGCATTGGCGGTGAGCGCGACGATGGGCAGGTGCGCCCGGCCTTCCTCCGCCTCCCGCGCGCGGATGGCACGCGTGGTGGTGAGGCCGTCCCACTCAGGCATCTGGCAGTCCATCAACACCAGGTCCACGCCACCGTCGGCGAGCATGTTGTAGGCGGCCTTGCCGTCGTCCGCCAGTTTGACCGCCACGTCCAGGTTTTCCAGCATGAAGCGCAGGAGTTTCTGGTTCACCGGATTGTCTTCCGCCACCAGCACGGTTACGCCCGGGAAGTGCATGCTTTCCGCCGCCCCGCTTTCCGCCGCTTCGCGTCCGGGGGCGGCGGCGGGAAGGGGCAGGCTGAGACGGAATGTGCTGCCTTCGCCTGGGGCGCTTTCCAGCTCCAGGTCGCCGCCCATCAGTTCCGCCAGCTGTCGACAGATGGCCAGGCCCAGGCCGGTGCCGCCGTACTTGCGGCTAACGGAGCCGTCAGCCTGGGAAAAGGCCTGGAAGATACGGCCCTGGCTCTCCGGGCTCATGCCGATGCCGGTGTCCCGCACCGAGAAGCGCAGCCAGCCCGGCCTGCCTTCGATGGGCTCGGCGATGAGCCGTATCTCGCCTTCATGGGTGAATTTCAGGGCGTTGTCCAACAGGTTGAGCAGTACCTGCCGTACCCGCAGGGGATCGCCCCTAACCCAGGCCGGCAGGGCCGGGCTGCGCTCCAGGCGCAGGGTCAGGTTCTTGGCGTCGGCGCGGGGGAGATAGAGTTCGATCACCGCTTTGAGCAGAGCGTCCAGATCGAAGTTGATACGCTCCAGGGTCAGGCGCCCCGCTTCGATCTTGGAGAAGTCCAGCAGGTCATTGATCATGCCCATGAGGGCCTGGGCGGAGCCGGCGATGGTCTCGGTATAGTCGCGCTGGCGGGCGTTCAAGGGGCTGTTCAACAGCAGTTGCGTCATGCCGAGAATCCCGTTCATCGGCGTGCGGATCTCGTGGCTGACATTGGCGACGAACTGGGATTTCATTTCCACCGCGGCCAGTGCCGCGTCGCGGGCCGCTTCGAGCGCGGCCTCCGCCTCCTTCTGCGCCGAGATGTCGCGCATGATGGCCTGGATCACCGGCTTGCCGTCCAGGGTCATGGCGTGCAGGGCGATTTCCGCCGGGAAGGTGCTGCCGTCGGGTCGTCGCGCGCTCCAATGGAAAAAGGCATGGCCCTTGTCCACCGCCTCCTGGATATGCCGTTGTGCCAGGATGTTGGCCGGCGTGCCGCAGGGCTGGCTTTCCACGCCCAGGCCTTCCGGGCGCATTTTCAGGAAGTCCTCGACCTTCTCCATGTGGAACATTTCCAGGGTGGCCGGGTTGCAATCCGTGAAACCCCGTGGATCGAGAATGACGATGCCGTCGGTATTGGTCTCGAACAGGGTCATGAACTTGGTGCGCTCCCGTTCCGTGGCCGCCGCCAGACGGGCGGTGCGCCGCATCACGGTCAGCGCCACCAGGGCCGCCGCCAGCAGGGCGGTGGCGCCCAGGCCGATCATCAGCCAGCGCGTGCGTTCATAGTCGGTGCGGGCATTCTCGGCGGCCTGGCGTGACATGTCGCGCTGGATCTGGATCAGGCTGTCCAGTTCCTTCACCAACTGGCGCTGCAGGGGAATGCCTTCGCGCTGCAATTCCTCGAAGGCCAGGAAGGTGTAGCCCTCCACCGCCAGGTCCACGGTACGCACCATGACCGGCCGGTTGGCCCGGGTCAGGCGATCGATGCGGGCCAGGACCTCCCTTTCCTCGGGCAGCCGGATCAGCTTGTCCAGTTCCACGCGTACCTGCTGGTAGGTGTTGCCGTAGCCATAGAACTGCAGCATTTCCTGGTCCTTCTCGAAGGCGTCGCCGCTCACCACGATGGACAGCATGGAAATGGCCCGGTCGCGCAGGATGTCGCGCATGTTGTTGGCGAGGCGGGTCTTGACGCTGTTTTCCTGGACGATGGATTCCAGATGGGCGTTGGTTGCCGCCAACTGGTGCAGACCCACCAGGGTGAGGGCCACGATCAGCGCCAGGGCGAGGCCGAAGCCGGAGGCGACGGTGGAGATGAGCTTACGGGGAAGGTGGGCGATGCGGGCGGGCATGGAGGGTCCGTTCGGAATGCACGGCCATGTTAGCGCGGCCCGCGGCAAGCCGCGTATGGGATGAACGGCTCATTCCGAAATGACATTGCCGCCCTGCGACCGGCGCAGTGGCGATTGTGCATCATCGGCCAGCGTGGGCTCGATAGCAGCCTGCGAGCACGGGTTGCGCACTGCAATATAAGCGTATCCTGATATTTACCAAGTCACAGATACCGCGAAGGGCGAGCTTGGAGGAGTGGACAAATGATCAGCTTGAATTGGAGTTCATCATGGAACCGTTTTCCTCCTATGCCCTGTTTGCTGCCGCCGCAGTCTTCGGCATGATCGGCGTCGCGGGTCTGGCCGTCTTCCTGGTGGTTTTCGGTGAGGCCCTTTTCCTGTTCTACAAGAAGTTTTTCGAGTGCTGACGCCGTGCCCGGTTCTTGATGAAACGGGTTGTTCCCCGGGACGCTGATCCGATCCGGTTTGCTCGGCTTTCCCGGGAGGCGTGACGCGCGCGGGCCGCATCGGCGGAAGGATTCAAGTCGCGCCGAAGTATGCCGTTCATATTCCGGTACAGTTTCTTGACCGGAATCAGGTATGCAAGCGAATGTGGATCTGCGCCATGCGGTCTATGCCCTTTCCGATGCCCTGGACCTGGTGGGGGTGAACGACTTCTTCCATGGCAAGCGGGTGGGCCTCATGGCCGTCGAAATGGCCCGTGGCCTGGGCTTCGATTTCGAGGCGCAGAACGAACTGTTCGACACCGGTTTGCTGCACGATTGCGGCGTCTCTTCCACCGCCATGCACCAGAATCTGGTGGAGCAGATGAATTGGTCCGGCGCGCAGGGGCACTGCGAGTGGGGTTATGCCCTGCTGCGGGGATTTTCCCATCTGGCCCACCTGGCTCCGGCCGTGCTCTACCACCATACCCACTGGCGCGATTTCGCCCGTTTTGACGTCGACCCGCTCCTGGCGCGCAAGGCCAACCTGATTTTCCTGGTGGATCGGGCCGATGCCCTGGCCGCCCCGCATTACGGCCCCGAACTCCTGCTGCACAAAGAGGCCATCCGCGACACCCTGGCCGGCTTCAGCGGCGACATGTTCGAACCTGCTTTGGTGGAAGCCTTCCTGGATATCTCCCGGGCCGATGCTTTTTGGCTGATCCTGGAGCCGCGCCACATCCAGAATTTCCTGGGCGAGATGCTGCATCACGGTCAGCCACGCCAACTCGATTTCCACGATCTGCGCCGCATGGCCAGGTTGTTCTCCCATGTGGTGGATGCCAAGAGCCCCTTCACCGCGGCGCATTCCCAGGGCGTGGCGCGCTTGGCCAGATTACTGGGGGAACTCGACGGCCTGGATGCGGACACCTGCGACAAGCTGGAGATCGCCGGCCTGATGCACGATCTTGGCAAGCTTCAGGTGCCGGACGAGATCCTCGACAAGCCCGGCCCCCTGAGCGTGTCGGAACGGCTGGCAATGAACCGTCACAGCTTCGAGACCTACCAGATCCTGCGCCGCATTCCAGGTCTGGGCGAGGTGGCGGCCTGGGCCGCCTACCACCATGAGACCCTGGACGGCGGCGGCTACCCCTACCGTCTGAGCGCCGGCGGCCTGCCGCGGCCGGCCCGTCTGCTGGCCGTCGCGGACGTGTTCCAGGCCATGGCCCAGAAGCGTCCCTACCGGGATTCCATGCCTCCGGCGCACATTCTCGATCTGCTCCTACAACGCGCTCGCGACGGGCAGCTGGACCCCGGTGCCGTGGCGCTGGTCGAACGGCACCTGGATGCCTGCTGGCGCGCCGCCCTCGACGGCACCGAGGCCACGAACTGAATGTCTTCCCCAGGGATTCAGGCCGGGGTCGCCATCGCGGCGCGGATGCGTGCCACAGCCGGGCCCGCGTCCGCCTCGAGGCGAAGGACGTGGGCGCTTTCCTCCTCACCGAACGGCTCCTGCGCGGCGAGCTGGGCTTCCAGCACTTCCAGGTCGGCTTCCGAGACGTCGCGGCCCGCCGCCATGCGCTCGGCGACCCGCTGTCGCAGGACGTCGGGCGATGCCTCGACGGCGGCGATGAACCAGGTCACGCCCGACTTCCGCGCCAGGTCAGCGAAGGGCTCGCGCCAATCGCGGCGGATGAAGGTGGCATCGACGATCACCGTGAAGCCATCCCGCAACAGGGCGCGCGACAGATCCAGCAACCCGGCCAGGGTGCGTTCCCCGGCTTCCCGCGAATAGATGCCGCCGGGCACGCCGGCGCTGCTTGCCAGGGCGGCGAGGCCGAACAGGCGTTTGCGCTCCACGTCGGAGCGCAGGCGGATGGCGCCCAGTTCCTGCAGCAGCCGCTGGGCGTGCCAGGACTTGCCGGCGCCGGAGACGCCATGCATGAGGATCAGGAGGGGGTGGCGCTCATGGGCAAGGCGGTCGGCCAGTTCCAGATAGCCCCGGCATTCGGCGAAATCAACGCCGGCCCCGGCGGTGTGCTGGGTCGCCAGGATCGCCGCCACCTTGGCCCGCACCATGGCCCGGTAGACCTGGTAGTAGGGCAGGGCGGCCAGGCCGGGGTAGTCGCCGGTGTATTCCAGGTAGCGGTTGAGGCAGCGCCAGGCCAGGCCGTCATGGCGGCGATGGCGCAAATCCATGGTGAGAAAGGCGATCTCGTTGACGACGTCGATGTAGCGCAGCCCGGGGTTGAACTCGATGGCGTCGAAGATCAGCGGCTTGTTTTCCACCCAGGCGATGTTGCCCAAGTGCAGGTCGCCGTGGCACTCCCGGATGAAGCCACCGGCCTTGCGCGTGGCGAAATGGCCCCGCAAACGCACACCCTCCGCCTGGCTCCACGCTTCCAGCCGGTCGAGCAGGGCTGGGATCGCCGGCTCCACCTCGGCGGGAAGCAGCGACCGCAGGTGGCTGAAGTTCGCGGCGATGGGCGCCATGACGCCATCCGGCGCGCCGAAGGGGCTGTCGGACGGCGCGACAGCCCCTTCGCCGTGGAATGCGGCGACCCGGTCGGCGATGGCATCGATTTGTTCCGGGGTGACCTCAGCCTCCCGATCCAGGGTGGCGTCCGCCGGAAAGGCGCGCATCTTCACCGCCCATTCCAATACCGGGCCGTCGCCGCCGACGCGGGGTGACTGCACGTTGCCGGCGATGGGCACCACCTCCAGGTAGATGTCCGGCGCCAGTCGGCGGTTGAGACGGATTTCCTCGTCGCAGCAGGCGCGGCGCTTGTCCAGGGTGGAGAAATCGAGAAAGCCCAGGTCCAGGGGTTTCTTCACCTTGTAGGCGAATTCCCCGGCCAGGATCACCCAGGAAATGTGGGTTTCGATGAGACGGGGTGCCGGCGCCGCATGAGGATAGGCCGAAGGCTGGAGCAGGCCGGCGATGAGGGGGGTCATTTGCGGAAGGCCACCACGTGGTCGATGCCCAATCGGATGCCGATCTTCTCGCCGATCGCGTGGTTGTGGTGGGAGTCCACCTGGGCCAGGACCCGGTTGCCGCCGGGCAGCCGCAGCGTGTAGAGGAAATCGGCGCCGCGGAAGGCCTTGCGCTCCACCTCGGCCAGGAGCGGGCTGGCATCATCGTGGATGATGTCGTCCGGGCGGATGAGGACTTCCACCTGGCTGCCCTCCCCATAAAGGGCGCAGCCGTCCATTTCGTCGCGGCCATCGGGCAGGCAGCCGTCCAGCACTCCCAGTTCGATGGCTACCTGACGGCTGTTGAGCACTTCCCCCGGCAGCAGCACGCCCTGGCCGACGAAATCCGCGACGAAGCGGTTGGCTGGCCGGTGATAGAGGTTGTAAGGCGTATCCCATTGCTGGATCAGGCCCTGGTTCATGACGCCGATCACGTCGGCCATGGCGAAGGCCTCGTGCTGATCATGGGTTACCAGCAGGGCGGTGATGCCCTCCTGTTTGAGGATGTCGCGCACTTCCAGGGCGAGTTTTTCCCGTAACTCCACGTCCAGGTTGGAGAAGGGTTCGTCCAGCAGCAGCATGCGCGGGCCCGGCGCCAGCGCCCGGGCCAGGGCAACACGCTGTTGCTGGCCGCCGGAGAGCTCGTGCGGGTAGGCGTGTGCACGGCCTGCCAGGCCCACGGTTTCCAGCATGGCGGTGACGCGCGCGGCGCGAGCGGTCTTTTCGAGGTGGCCCAGCCCGAAGGCGACGTTGCGGGCGATCGACAGATGCGGGAACAGGGCGTAGTCCTGGAACACCATGCCGATCTTGCGGGCTTCCGGGGGCAGGGCGAAGCCGGGGGCGCTGACACACTCGCCGCGCAGGCGGATCTCCCCCTGGCGTGGACTGTCGAAGCCGGCGATCAGGCGCAATACCGTGGTCTTGCCGCAGCCGGAGGGCCCCAGCAGGCAGCCGATCCGGCTTTCCTCCAACTGGAAGGTCACGCCGTTGAGCACGGGTTTGTCGGAGAAGCGGTGGCCGAGGTCGGCCACTTCAAGGGTGGGGGACATGGATAATCCGGGAATCTCCAAATGAGAGTCATTATAATGAACGACTCTCCCAGATGCTCCGCGCCAGCCATTCCTCGTTCCGGTCGATGAAGTTGCGCTTTTCCTTCGTGCCCGTGGTGGCAGCCGTCCTTGCCGTGTTGGTTTCCCTGCCGGTGGCCAGCGTCATCGTCAACGTCTTCCAGCCGGACAAGGCGGGGGTGTGGGCGCATCTGGCGGAAACCGTTTTGGCGGACTACGTGGTCAACAGCCTTGCCCTGGCGCTCGGCGCCGGCCTGGGCGCTGCCCTGCTGGGTACCGGCGCCGCCTGGATCGTTGCCATGTACCACTTTCCCGGGCGTCGCCTGATGGAGTGGGCCCTCTTGCTGCCCCTGGCCATGCCGACCTATGTCATCGCCTATGCCTACACCGATTTCTTCCAATTCGCCGGGCCGCTACAGACTGCCCTGCGCCAGGGTTTCGGCTGGTCACGGGGCGACTACTGGTTTCCCGAGGTGCGCTCGCTGGAGGGCGCCGTCCTGATCTTCAGCCTGGTGTTCTATCCCTATGTCTACGTGCTGGCGCGCGGCGCCTTCGTGGAGCGTTCCGGAACCCTGATGGAGGCGGCCCGCAGTCTGGGCCTTGGTCCGCGCGCCGCCTTTTTCCGCATCGCCCTTCCTTTGGCTCGCCCGGCCGTCGCCGGCGGCGTCGCCCTGGTGATCATGGAAAGCCTGGCCGAATTCGGCGCCGTGTCCTACTTCGGCGTGCCCACCTTCACTACCGGCATCTATCGCGCCTGGTACGCCTTCGGCGATCCGGTGGCCGCTTCGCAACTGGCCGCGGGACTGCTTGCCGTCGTGGCGCTGGCCCTCATGCTGGAAAAGGCCAGCCGCGGCCGTGCGCGCTTCGACGATGGCGGCGGCCGGTATTCCCCGCGGCCGCGTTTGGCCGGAGGGGCGGCTCTGCTTGCGAGCGTGGCCTGCATGTTGCCCCTGTTTGGCGGTTTCCTCCTGCCCGGTGGATTGCTGTTGTGGATGGCGATAAGCGGGGGGGGCAGCCAGTTCGGGTTGAAATACCTCGCCCTGGCCGGCAACAGCCTCACGCTGGCGTCCATCGCCAGTCTGCTGGCGGTGATCGTTGCCCTGCTGCTGGCCTATGCCGGGCGGGCATTGCCGGGCCGCCTGATGGCCGGTGTCAAGCGCCTCGCTTCCCTGGGCTATGCCGTACCCGGAACGGTCATCGCCGTCGGCGCCTTGATCCCGCTCACTGCCCTGGACCACGCCCTCATCGCCTGGGCACGGCAGCATTGGGGTGTGAGCCTTGGCCTGGTCATCACCGGTACCGCCACCGCCCTGGTGTTCGCCTATCTCGCGCGTTTCCTCGCAGTAGCGCTGAACGCGGTGGAGTCCAGCCTGGCGCGCATCCGTCCCAGCCTGGACGAGGCGGCGCGTAGCCTGGGCGCCAGCCGCGCCGGCCTGCTCGCGCGCGTGCACGTGCCCCTGCTTTCCGGCGGACTGGTTTCAGGCCTGCTGCTGGTTTTCGTGGACGTGATGAAGGAACTGCCCGCCACCATCGTGCTGCGTCCTTTCAACTTCGAAACCCTGGCCACCCAGGTCTACATCTTTGCTGCCGATGAACGCCTGGCGGAAGCCGCCACGCCCTCCCTGATCATCGTTGCCGTGGGTCTGATCCCCGTGATGCTGTTGTCCCGCACGATGCGGCGGAAGTAACGCCCGGCGTGCCGCCGGGCCGCGCCCAAAAGACTCCCAGGATACGTACCAGAGTCGCCACAGGCGGTGGACCGGCATAAATCCCGTGCAAATAACTCAAGTATTACGTAGCATGCAGCCCATGGCGGACGCGGGTGCGCTGGGGGAAAGTGAATGTGGCCACTCCGCCCTCGCCGCATGACCCATGAAACAGACTGTATCGCCCCGCGCGCTCAAGGAAGGAGTTGCCCCATGCTTGAACCCGAACCCCAGTCGCCCGCAATGGCAGGTTTCCCGCTGCGTCTGTTTTTCCTTCTGTTCGTTCCGGTGGCGCTGCTCATCTTTGGCGGGGCGTGGTATGTCGGCCAGGAGCGCATCAAGGAGGAGATGGCGCTGATCCGTTCCAGCGAAATTGCCAACGTGGTGATGGGCGTTAGACGCCTGGACGACGAGTTGCATGCGCCATTGACGCAATTGCGTCTGCTAGCCGGTGAAGATGTGGTGCGTCGGGTGGTGGATTCCGACGGGCCCGGAGATGTTCGTGGCATGGAGAGCGTGTTCATGCGCTTGGCTGCCTATACGAAGATATACGACAAGGTGCGATGGATCGACGAGCACGGTCAGGAACGGGTGCGCGTCAATGATGTTTCGGGCCAGCCCGTTGCGGTGCCACGGGACCAGTTGCAGGCAGTGACGGACAGCTATTACTTCAAGGAAGGCATGCGCCTGAAGCCCGGCGAGGTCTATATCTCGCCGATGGATCTCAACATCGAACACGGCAAGGTGGAGACGCCCCACAAGCCGGCTCTACGCCTGGTGATGCCGATAAGCGGCGGCGATGATCGGCCCCGCGGGGTTCTCGTCGTCAATATCGCCGCCCGCACCTTGCTGGATGCGTTCACTGCCAGCATGACTGAGGTGATGGACCATGCCATGCTGCTCAACAGCGACGGCTATTGGCTGAAGCATCCGGATGCGGCGCTCGAATGGGGGTTCATGTTCCAGCGCAAGGACACCCTGGGCGTCCATCACCCGGAGGCCTGGAAATCCGTGTCGCGCATTCCCGCCGGACAGGAGGAACTCGCCGACGGACTGTGGACTTGGAGCACGGTCTATCCCCTGAAGGTGGGGGAGGGTCGGGATGCATCGTCCATTCCGACCTGGCTGGTGGTTACCCATCTGCCCCGCGAGCAGCTGGCGCCGCTGAGGCAGGGCGCCTGGCGCACTGTAGGTATCTACATGTTTGCCCTGCTCGCCCTGTACGGCGCGATCGCCGCCTGGCTGGCGCGTGCGGTGGCCGGGCGCGCCCGCGCCCTGAGCGAGGCCGCCAGGGCCAATGCCGAGGCCCAGGCCGCCCTGCGTCTGAGCCAGGCCCAGGAACGTTTCCGCCTGGTGGTGGAAGCGAACACCAACGGCCTGCTGGTGGCCGACAAGTCGGGACGCATCGTCCTGGTGAACCCAGCCCTGGCGCGCATGTTCGGCTACGAGCGGGAAGCCTTGTTGGGACAACCCTTGGATATCCTGCTGCCGGACGCGGCCCGGGCCAGCCATGGCGGTGTCGTCTCGGCCTATATGCAGGATCCGGTGGCGAGGCCCATGGGCATGGGCCGTGAGCTGTTTGGACGGCGCAAGGACGGCAGCCTGTTCCCCATCGAGATCAGCCTGAGTCCCTTCACCGAGAACGGCGAGATGTTCGTCGATGCCTTTGTGGCCGACATTTCCGAGCGTCGGCGTGGCGAGCAACTGCATCGCCGCATCGAAGCGCGCTTGCAGTTGATGATGCAGACCAATCCCAACGGCCTGCTGGTCGTCGACGACCAGGGGGCCATCGAGATGGCCAACCCGGCGCTCGAGAGAATGTTCGGCTACGGCCCCGGAGAACTACTCAACCAGCCCCTGGAAAGACTGGTTCCCGAGGCGAGCCGGCACCAGCACGCCCGAATGCGCCACGACTACCTGAAAAGCCCCGCGGTGCGTGCCATGGGCGCCGGGCTTGACTTGCATGGCGTGCGCAAGGATGGCGGGACTTTTCCGGTCGAGGTGAGCCTGGCCAGCTTCAGCGAGGACGGCAGGGTGTTCGTCCAAGCCACGGTGGTCGACGCCAGCGGACGGGTGTAGGCCGGCCGTCTTCCGGCCGTCTTCCTCCGGCGGTCACTTCCAGCCGGCGCGGTCGATGAAACGCTGGGCCTTGGGCGTGTACTGCGCCAGGATGCCCGCCGACAGCTGGTCCACCTTGAATTTACCCAGGGCGTCGAGCTGCTTGTTGTCGGTTTTGGCCGAAGCAACCACGGGCCATTCGTTGTTGCCGTTGGCGAAGTAGGCCTGGGCTTCGTCCGAGGCGAGGTATTCCAGGAATTTCACCGCCGCCGCTTTGTTGGGCGCGTACCTGAGCATGCCGCCGCCAGAGATGTTGACGTGGGTGCCCTTACCTTTCTGATCGGGGAAGATGATGCCGACCTTTTTCACCACTTCCTGGTCGGCCGCCTTGTCGGAGGCCATCAGACGCGCGTAGTAATAGTGGTTGCTGATTGCCACGTCGCACTCCCCAGCCGCGACGGCGCGGATCTGGTCGGTATCGCCACCCTTGGGCGGGCGTGCCAGGTTTGCCACGATGCCGCGTGCCCAGTCGAAGGCCCTATCCTCACCCAGGTTGTAGATGATGGAAGCCATCAGCGTGCGGTTGTAGACGTGGCCGCCGCTGCGTACGCAGAGCCTGCCCTTGAATCTGGGGTGGGCCAGATCGAGGTAGCGCTGCGCCTCTTCCGGCTTGACCTTGTCACGGTTGTAGGCGATGACCCGGGCGCGGTAGGAGAAGCCGAACCAATGGTTGTCCTCGCCGCGGAACTGCGACGGAATGCGGGCATCGAGGGTCTTCGAGCGAACCGGAACGAACAGGTCGGCGTCGTCGGCCGCCTGCAGGTTGGCCGCATCCACGGTGATGAACACGTCTGCGGGGCTGGCGCCCGCTTCCCGGCGGATGCGCTGCAGCAGTTCATCCTCCTTGCCGTCGATGCGGTTGATGCGGATGCCCGTGGCCTTGGTGAAGTTGGTGTACAGAGCCTCGTCGGTTTGGTAATGCCGAGCCGTATACAGATTGAGAACCGCGTCCTCAGCGAGGGCGGGTGGCAGATACAGTATGCCGGCCAGCAGGGTGCCGGCGACTTGAATGATTGCAGTGCGTTTCATGTGTGATTCCTGGGATGTGAGGAAAAGTCCGCGCGGAGGGCGCTTGGACGTATCTAAACACAAATAGGAATGTTTCTCAACAATAGCGCAATCCTGTGTTGGGACGATTTCTGGAAGGCACGGCGGATAGTGGTGGTTGGACGCTCAGTGAGCTGGGCGCGGGGACTCGCGGAAGCGGATCAGCGTATTCAGCCGGCCCTCGAACCAGGTGTCGTATCCGATCTCCTGACCCGCCTGATGCACGGAAAATCCAGGCTGCGGCGCCGGCGAGATGTCGAGGAAGCGGAGTTTTGCGCTGTCGATGCGGACCTGCATGGTCACATGCATGGGGTAATACCCATCAAGGAAACGCCGCATGTAGGGGCCATTCGCCAGGCCGTACAGTCCGTCGCCTGCGGGGCTCAGGGCGCGGGATTCGGCACGAATGCAGATCAAGGCATCGGCGCCGACCTGCTCCAGTTGCACGGTGTGCTGGTGAACCCAGACCTTGCCGATGTTCTCACTGCGCAGGATGGTCAATCCGCGAATGCCATCTGGGCGATAGACGATCTGCATGCTGGGAACCGCATCCAGGTGCCGATGGCATTGCTCGAGCTTGATCCAGCCGGTGGCGAGGCTGTCGTCGGTGACCACGATGTGGTTCTGGTGGTGGTGGACCGCCTTGGCGGGCGGCTGGGCGAGGAAGCGGAGTTCGCCTTCGTTGACTTCAGCGATGCTTTTGAAGAACAGATCATCGTCGCTGGGCGCGGCCCAAGCCAGCGCGGGCAGGAATGAAGCGAGCAGGAGCCTATTCGGCCGGCAGGACACGGCGTGCGCCGTTGAAACGCGATGACCAGTATTTGTGGTCCATACGCGAAATGGTCACCGCCTTGCTGCGGGTACTGCTGGCATGAACGAATTCGCCGTCGCCTTTGTAGATGCCGACGTGGGAATTGGGTTGCTTGCGGGTATTGAAAAACACCAGGTCGCCCGGTTTCAGATCGGACTTGGCAACCCTATCGCCCTCCCTGCTCATTTCCCGCGCGCTGCGGGGCAGGCTGACGTTGGTGGACTCCTTGTAGACATGCTTGACGAAGCTGCTGCAATCCACGCTTTTGTCGGGGGTGTTGCTGCCGAACTTATAGGGGGTGCCAAGCATGCTCAGGGCCTTGAGCAGGGGCTGTGCCTTGGCTTTCATGCCATCGCTCAGGCTCGGATCGGCGTCTGTTTCATTGGCCGGCGCGGGTATGGCGGCGGCCAAAGCGGAAACCAGCACGGCTATCAGTGACAAACGTCGCGGCAGGGAGGTCATGCGGGCAGATTGTCGAAAATCTTGACACAAAAAGTGCGGCGATTAAGCCATCAAACCGGGAAGCTTGTCTACTATGGTAGTGTGCCTGTTAATAACCAACATGAAGGAGATGTTCCATGTCCATTGAAAACAAAAAAGAAGTTACTGAAGCGGTACGTGCCTTGGAAGGCGATGAGGCGCAATTACGGGAGCGTGTGCGCGCCTTGGTCATGAAGGCGCTGGTGGATCACCAGACTGACCCGGCCGCCATTCGCGACATCATGCGTGACACTTTGGCCGGGGTTGGCGATGGCCTCATGGAGCGGGGCAATCAGGCCAGCGGTGCCCTGAAGGAAGCGGTGGTCGGCCTGGATGAGGCGGTGGGGCGTTCTGTCTACGCCGTGCAGATGGCCATGGAGGAAGCCTGGGGGATGGGGCACAAGTTTGCCGCCACCGATATGAAGGACACGGTCGAGGCGGTCAAGAACCTGGAAGAGGATTTGCTTTCCACCATCAAGGAAGCCTCGGACAAGACCCAGGGTTGGCTTAAGGGGGAGTATGCCGATCTCGGCAATCACCTGGCCCGCACCGGCACGGATACCGGCGCCCAGGTTCGCGCAGTACTGGAGACGCTGAACAGCCGCGTGAGCGGCGTCATGGCCGGATCGATGGCGGAATCCGCAGCCACGGCAGCAGCCGCGCGGGAACGGTTTTCGGCGGTGGCCTCCGGCATCCTGCGCGGCTTGGCCGACGCCCTCGACAGCAAGCGCCGCTGACACCGCCTGATGTTGCGCGAAACCCTGTCCATGGTGCGGGATCTCTCGCGCCTGCATGAAATATCTTCGGTCCTGATCCGCTACGGCTGGGGAGACGTGGTTCGCCTGCTGGGGGTTTCCCACCTGCTGGAGCGGGCTGGCCGTTTGTTGCACTGGCAGACGTCCAACGAGATCACGCGACTGGATCTTCCGGTCCGCATCCGCCTGGCCCTGACCGAATTGGGACCGACCTTCGTCAAGTTGGGACAGATCCTCGCCACGCGGGTGGACGTTTTCCCTCCCACCTGGATCGCCGAATTCGAACAGTTGCACAGCAAGGTGCCCCCCGTGCCCTTCGAGCAACTGCGGCCAGGCCTGGAAGCGGTGTGGGGACGCAAGGTGGAGGAAGTGTTCCCCAGCTTCGAGCTGGAACCCTTCGCCGCCGCCTCCATCGCTCAGGTGCATCGGGCCCGTCTGCCGGATGGCGCGCCGGTGGTGGTCAAGATCCGCCGGCCGGACATCCTGCCCAAGATCGAGGCGGACCTGCGCATCCTGAACCATCTTGCCCGGCTCCTGGAAATCCAGATGCCCGATCTGCGGCGCTACCGGCCTGTGCAGATCATCGGCCAACTCAAGCGTTCCCTGCTGCGGGAGTTCGACCTGATCAAGGAAGCCCGCAATCTGGAGGCCTTCGCGGAGCGCTTCAAGGACGACGATACCGTGCACATTCCCCGCGTCTATTGGGAATACTGCGCGGAAAGCGTGAATGTCCAGGAGGAATTGGTGGGGGTGCCCGGCACGGAGATGGCACGGGCGAGGCGCGAAGGCTTCGACATGGATCTACTGGCCGCCCGGGGTGCCGACGCGGTGCTCAGGATGATCCTGATCGATGGCTATTTCCATGCCGATCCGCATCCCGGCAATGTTGTCTACCTGCCGGGCAACCGCCTGGGGCTGCTGGATTTCGGCATGGTGGGGCGCATCACCGACAGCCGCCGGGAACAGCTCATCGATTTCCTCCAGGCGCTCATCCACAAGGACGAGATCGGCATGCTCAACGTGCTCACCCTGTGGTCGGGCGACGCGGAGATCGACGAGGACCACCTGGCCTACGACATCTCGGAGATGGTGTTCGGCTATGACAACCTGACCCTGAAGGACATCCGCATCGGGGCATTGCTGAACGAGGTCACTGCGGTCATGCGCGACAACCATCTCGCCTTGCCGCCGGATCTCACCCTGCTGTTCAAGGCCATCATCACCCTGGAGGGGCTGGGACATCAGCTCAACCCGGACTTCCACATGGTGGATCACCTGACGCCGTTCGTGCAGCGGGTGATGGAGGCGCGCTATTCGCCCCAGGCCCTGGGGCGGCGTGCGCGGCGTGGCCTGCGCGAAATCGCCGAGATCGTCGTCGGGCTGCCGCGGGACGTGGCGAGGCTGTTCCGCATGGCCCGCCGCGGTCGGCTGCGCATCGATCTGGATCTCAAGCGCTTGGACCACTTCGGCCTGCAGCTCAACCAGGCCGCCAACCGCCTGACCATGGGTGTGCTCACCGCCTCCCTGGTGGTGGGCTCCAGCATCATCATGACCGTGCAGGGCGGACCCGAACTGTTCGGCCTGCCCCTGTTCGGCCTGCTCGGCTTCGTCGTGGCCTTCTTCAACAGCCTCTGGATTCTCTATGCCATCTGGCGTTCCGGCCGGGATTGATCCCGGTCCGGCCGCCCTATCCCCCACCCCGATCTGAAGAATCCGGCTCCCGGACCGATATTTGGTTACAATTTTTTCTTCGAGGGGTGACAGATGAAACGTTCCATTAGGCTGGTTGCGCTGTGGTTTGCCGTGTCCTTGTCCCTATCCGTGGCGGCCGCGGAGCCCGCCGCCATGAGCGAGGCGGAGAAGGACAGAATCCGCGCCATCGTCAAGGAAGTGGTGCGCGAGTATGCCGCCAGCCTGGGCGAAAAAAAGGCTGCTGGCGGCGCCCGGGACATCCTGCGCGACATCGTCCGCGACAACCGGGACTTCATGCGTGCCAAGGGTCCCGCACACTTCAAGCCTTTCCTCGACAGCCAGCATCCCCGCGCCACGGTGGTGGCCTGTTCCGATTCCCGCGTCCACACCCATGCCCTGGATGCCACGCCGGATGGCGATCTGTTCATGATCCGCAACATCGGCAACCAGATCGCCACGGCGGAAGGCTCGGTGGAATACGGCGTGCACCATCTGCATACGCCCCTGCTGCTGATTGTCGGCCACGTCGCCTGCGGCGCCATCAAGGCGGCTTCCGGCGACTACTCCAAGGAATCCCCCAGCATCCAGCGGGAACTCGACAGCATCCAGATCGCCAAGGGCGATCCGGGTCTGAACAGCATCCGGCAGAACGTCAACAACCAGGTGCGTCAGGCCATGGGCAAGTTCGAGACGGAAGTCATGGGTGGCCAACTGACTGTGGTGGGCGCCGTCTACGATTTCAGGAACGAGATGAAGCAGGGCCAGGGCAAGCTCAACATCGTCAACGTCAACGGCGAGACCGACCCCGCCAAGATCGCCAAACTGGAGCTCCTGCAGGTGCAGGAGGCCCCACCGCCCAAGGCCGCGCCGCGCGCACCCGCGCGCAAGGCGCCCGCCAAGGCAGCTTCCCCCAAGGAATCGGCCGAGAAGGAGGCCGATGCCAAGGAACCCGCAAAGAAAGACTCGCAAAAGGAAGGACACTGAGCATCATGGAACGCATCTACAACTTCAGCGCCGGCCCGGCGGTATTGCCCCGTGAAGTCCTGGAACAGGCCCGTGACGAACTGGTCAACTGGCAGGGTTGCGGCATGTCGGTCATGGAGATGTCGCATCGCGGCAAGGAGTACATGGGCATCCAGGCCCAAGCCGAGGCCGACCTGCGGGAGCTGATGGGCATTCCCGTCAATTACAAGGTGCTGTTCGTGCAGGGTGGTGCCTCCAGCCAGTTCGCCATGGTTCCCATGAACCTGCTGCGCGGCAAGGCTTCCGCCGACTACCTGAACACCGGCGAGTGGTCGAAGAAGGCCATCAAGGAAGCCAAGAAATACGGCGCCGTGAACGTGGTGGCCTCCAGCGAAGACAAGAACTTCTCCTACGCCCCCGCCCAGGACGCCTGGAAGCTGGATCCCGATGCTGCCTACGTGCACTACACCCCCAACGAGACCATCGGCGGCGTGGAAATCTTTTGGACCCCCGCAACCGGCGACGTGCCCCTGGTGGCGGACATGTCCTCCACCATCCTGTCGCGGCCCATGGACGTCTCCAAGTACGGGCTGATCTACGCCGGGGCACAGAAGAACATCGGTCCGGCCGGCGTCACCGTGGTGATCGTGCGCGACGACCTGATCGGCCAGACCGTGGCCGGTACCCCCACCATGTTCGATTACAAGACCCATGCCGACAACGAGTCCATGTACAACACGCCGCCCACCTACGGCATCTACATCGCCGGCCTGGTGTTCAAGCTGTTGAAGGCCAAGGGTGGCCTGGCGGCCATGGAAAAGACCAACCGCCAAAAGGCCGCGCTGCTGTATGACTACATGGATTCCACCGGTTTCTACAACTCGCCGGTAGCCAAGGAAAACCGTTCCCTGATGAATGTGCCCTTCACCCTCAAGGATGCCGCCCTGGACGAGGACTTCCTCAAGGGTGCCAAGGCCCGGGGCCTGGTGCAGCTCAAGGGCCACCGCTCGGTAGGCGGCATGCGCGCATCCATCTACAACGCCATGCCCATCGAAGGCGTGCAGGCGCTGGTGGACTATATGAAGGACTTCGAGAAGGCGCGCGGCTGATCACCCACTCCCTTCGCGGCCGGCGCCCCGTGCGCCGGCCGGTTTTTTCTCTGGAGAGAATCCCATCATGGCCAAGGCCCAGAAAATCCTCACATTGAATGCCATTTCCAAGCGCGGCCTTGCCCGCCTGCCGGATAGCTATATGGTCGGCAGCGACATGGCCGACCCGGACGCTATCCTGGTGCGTTCGCAGGTCATGCACGAGATGCCCATTGCGGACAGCGTGCTGGCCATCGGCCGGGCCGGCGCCGGCACCAACAATATCCCCGTCAAGGCCATGAGCGAGCGCGGCGTGGTGGTATTCAATGCCCCCGGCGCCAATGCCAACGCGGTCAAGGAACTGGTCATCGCCGGCATGCTCATGGGCGCACGCAACCTGCTGCCGGCCCTGAACTTCGTCGCCGGGTTGCACGGTGACGACGAATCCCTGCACAAGCAGGTGGAATCCGGCAAGAAGCACTTCGTCGGCCACGAACTGCCGGGGCGTACCCTGGGCGTCATCGGCCTGGGCGCCATCGGCTCCCTGGTGGCGGATGCCGCCATCCGCCTGGGGATGCACGTCATCGGCTTCGATCCGGAAATCACCGTGGACGCCGCCTGGCGCCTGCCCTCACAGGTGAAGAAGGCCGCGAGCGTCGACGATCTGGTGCGGCACTCGGACTTCATCAGCCTGCACACCCCCCTGGTGCCCGCCACCAAGGATCTGATCAATGCCGAGCGGGTGAAGATCATGAAGAAGGGCTGCGTGCTGCTCAACTTCGCGCGCGACGGCATCGTCAACGAGCCCGCCATCCTGGACGGCCTCAACGAGAACCGATTGCACGCCTATGTCTGCGACTTCCCCAGCAACCTGCTGCGCCAGCATGCGCGCTTCGTGGCCCTGCCGCACTTGGGCGCTTCTACGGAGGAGGCCGAGGAGAACTGCGCCATCATGGTGGCGGAGCAGGTCAGCGACTACCTGGAGAACGGCCACATCCTCAACTCGGTGAATTTCCCCAACATCAGCCTGCCGCGGGAATCCGCCTACCGCCTGGCCATCGCCAATGCCAACGTGCCCAACATGCTGGGCCAGATCTCCACCACCCTGGCCGGCGCCGGCCTCAACATCCACAACATGGTGAACAAGTCCAAGGGCGACCAGGCCTTCACCTTGGTGGACGTGGACAGCGCCGTGTCCGATGCGGTCATCGCCCAGCTTGCCGCCATTCAGGGCGTGCTGCGCATCCGCTATCTGCCGGCGGCCTGATTCTCCATGAGTGACCAGCTTCTCGCCCTGCGCCAGCGGATCGATGCCGTCGACGACCAGGTGTTGCGCCTGCTCAACGAGCGGGCGCGCCTGGCCCAGGAAGTCGGCCATCTCAAGAACGGCGTCATCTACAAGCCGGAGCGGGAAGCCCAGGTGGTGCGGCGCATGCAGGCGGCCAATCCGGGGCCCCTGAGCGCGGAATCCCTCTCCGTCATCTACAAGGAGGTCATGTCTGCCTGCCGTTCCCTGGAGCAGCCCCTGACCATCGCCTATCTGGGGCCGGAGGGCACCTTCTCGGAAGCCGCCGCCATCAAGCATTTCGGCCATGCCGCCATTGGCCTGCCCTGCGCCAGCATCGACGCGGTATTCCAGGCGGTGGAGCGGGGTGAGGCCCAGTACGGCGTGGCACCGGTGGAGAACTCCACGGAGGGGGCGGTGAACCGCACCCTGGACCTGATGCTGAACAGCCCCCTCAAGATTTGCGGCGAGGTCATGTTGCGCGTGCGCCAGCACCTCATGCGCAAGGGCGAGGGCCTGGACGGTATCCAGACGGTGTATTCGCATGCCCAATCCCTGGCCCAATGTCATGAATGGCTGAGCCAGCACCTCCCGGGTGTCCCCACCATACGTGTCACCAGCAATGGCGAAGCCGCCCGTCTCGCCGCCGAGCATGCGGAAGCCGCCGCCATCGCCGGCGAACTCGCGGCGGAGCGGCACAACCTGGCCATCGTCGCCCGGGACATCGAGGACGAACCCACCAATACCACCCGCTTCCTTGTGTTGGGCCCCGAGGACACCGCGCCTTCCGGCCGCGACAAGACTTCTTTGGTGATCTCGGTGCGCAACCGGCCCGGTGCCCTGCTGGAGTTGCTGGCGCCCTTCGCCGGCCATGGCATCGGCCTGTCCAAGCTGGAATCCCGTCCCGCCCGCAGCGGCGCCTGGGAATACGTGTTCTACGTCGACCTGGAGGGGCACGTCAGCGACCTCAACATCCAGCATGCCCTCAAGGCCGTGGAGGAACACTGCACCTTCCTCAAGGTGCTGGGCGCCTACCCGGTCGCCGCCTGATCCCACACCCGCAACCATGTCCTTAGCCGACCTTTCCCCCCACTACATCCGCGCCATCGCGCCCTATCAACCCGGCAAGCCCATCTCCGAACTGGCCCGGGAAATGGGCCTGGACGAAGCGGGCATCGTCAAACTGGCCTCCAACGAGAATCCCCTGGGCATCAGCCCCAGGGCCAAGGCTGCCATGGCACGGGAAATGGACGAGCTGGCCCTCTACCCGGACGGCAACGGCTTCGTCCTGAAATCCGCCCTGGCCAGCAGGCTGGATGTCGGCCTGGACCAGATCGTCCTCGGCAACGGTTCCAACGACGTGCTCGATCTGGTGGCGCGGGCCTTCCTGGCGCCGGGTGCCTCCGCCGTCTATTCCCGGCACGCCTTCGCCGTTTACCCCCTGGCCACCCAGGCCGCCGGAGCCATCGGCATCGAGGCGCCGGCCAGGGATTTCGGCCACGATCTGGACGCCATGCTGGCCCGGGTGCGCGGCCATACCCGGGTGGTCTGGATCGCCAATCCCAACAATCCCACCGGCACCCTGCTGGACAACGGCGCCCTGCACGCGGCCCTGGCCGTGCTCTCCCGCACCGAGGCCGTGGTGGTGCTGGACGAGGCCTATGTGGAATACATGGCCCCGGAACGGCAGGCGCCCGCCCTGCAATGGCTGGAGGAATTTCCCAACCTGATCCTCACCCGCACCTTCTCCAAGGCCTACGGCCTGGCCGGCCTGCGGGTGGGCTACGCGGTCTGCCGACCGGAGGTGGCCGACCTGCTCAACCGCGTGCGCCAACCCTTCAACGTCAACAGCCTGGCGCTGGCCGCCGCCACCGCCGCCCTGGACGACGCGGACTTTCTCGCCGAGACCAAGCGGGTCAACGATGCCGGCATGATCCAGCTCACCGAAGGTTTCCGGCGCCTGGGCCTGACATGGATCCCCTCCGCCGGCAATTTCGTCGCCGTGCGCGTGGATGAACAGGGTGATGCCATGCCCGTGTTCCAGGCCCTGCTGCGCCAGGGCGTCATCGTGCGGCCGGTGGCCAATTACGCCATGCCCGAGTACCTGCGCGTCAGCATTGGTCTTCCGGAACAGAACGAAAAATGCCTCGCTGCCCTGGACGGCATTCTGGGGACGAAGTGATCGAGCATCTGGTGGTCATCGGCGTTGGCCTGATCGGCGGCTCCTTCGCCCTGGACTTGCGCAAGAAGGGCCTGGTGGGCCGCGTCACCGGCGTGGGGCGCGGCCGCGCCAACCTGGAGAAGGCCAAGGAACTGGGCATCGTCGATGCCATCGCCGATTCCGCCGCGGCAGCGGTGAAGGATGCCGATCTGGTGCTGTTGGCCATCCCCGTCGGTGCCATGGCAGCGGTGTTCCGGGATGTCGCTGCCTCGTTGCCGGCCAGGTGCATCCTCACCGATGCCGGCAGTACCAAGCAGGATGTGATCGCCGCCGCCCGCGCCGGCCTGGGCGGCAAGATCGGCCAATTCGTGCCCGGGCATCCCATCGCCGGCGCCGAGACCAACGGCGCCGAGGCGGCGCGCACCGGGCTCTACTATCACAAGCCCTACGTGCTCACGCCCCTGCCTGAGAATCCGCCGGCCGCCGTCGAAACCGTGCAGGCCCTGTGGAAGGCCTGTGGCGCCCAGGTTTCGGAGATGGAGGCGGCGCGGCACGACCAGGTGTTTGCGGCGGTCAGCCATCTCCCCCATCTGGTGGCCTTCGCCCTCATGGAAGAACTGGCCGGCCGGCCTGACGCGGAAACCTATTTCCGCCATGCCGGCAACGGTTTCCGCGATTTCACCCGTATCGCCGGAAGCCACCCGGAAATGTGGCGTGATATCAGCCTGGCCAACAAGGACGCCCTGGTGGCCGAGCTGGACACCTTCATCGCCAAGCTGGCCGGCATGCGCGGCCTGCTCGCCCGCGGCGACGGCCAGGCGCTGGAAGGGCTGTTCACCCGGGCGCGGGAGGCCCGGCTCAATTGGATCAAAGGGAAACGCCACTGATGGAATACCTGGATTTGCCGGCCCTGTCCGGCGCCCGGGGAACGGTTCGCCTGCCCGGCTCGAAAAGCATTTCCAACCGCATCCTGCTGCTCTCGGCCATGGCTGCCGGACAGACCCTGGTCAAGGGCCTGCTCGACTCCGATGACACCCGGGTCATGCTGGATGCCCTGCACCGGCTGGGGGTGAACTGGCATCGCCTGGACAGCACCGACGACTACCGGGTGGACGGCGTGGGTGGTCCCTTCCCGGTGAAGTACGCCAACCTGTTCCTGGGCAATGCCGGTACCGCCTTCCGCAGTCTCACCGCCGCCTGCGCCTTTGCACACGGCGACTACACCCTGTCCGGCGTGCCGCGCATGCACGAGCGCCCCATCGGCGACCTGGTGGTCGCCCTGCGTCAGGCCGGCGCCCAGATCGACTTCACGGAGAACGACGGTTTTCCGCCTCTGCACATTCTGCCCCCCTCCCCCGCCGGGGGAGGGGCTGGGGGAGAGGGAGTTGCGTCTGGCGGATTGGATGGCCCTCTCCCCAACCCTCCCCCGGCGGGGGAGGGGGTTGTTACGGTCAGGGGCAACGTCTCCAGCCAGTTCCTTACCGGCCTGCTGCTTTCCGCGCCGTTGCTCGGCCGGGAGGTGACGATCAGGGTGGTGGGCGAACTGATCTCCAAGCCCTACGTGGAAATCACCCTCAACCTGATGAAACGCTACGGCATCGAGGTGGCGCGCGCGGGCTGGGAACGCTTCGCCGTGCCCGCCGCCACGTATCAAAGCCCCAGTGAAATCCTGGTGGAAGGCGATGCTTCCTCGGCCTCCTACTTCCTCGCCGCCGGCGCCATCGGCCATGGTCCGGTGCGGGTGCAGGGCGTGGGCCGCAACAGCATCCAGGGCGACGTGCGCTTCGCCGAGGCCCTGGCGCGCATGGGCGCCGAGGTGGGCTTCGGCCCGGACTGGATCGAATGCCGCCTGGGCTGCGCCGACAAGTTGCACGCCATCGACCTGGACTGCAACCACATCCCGGACGCCGCCATGACCCTGGCGGTGCTGGCCCTGTTCGCCGACGGCCCCAGCACGCTCAGGAACATCGCCTCCTGGCGGGTCAAGGAAACCGACCGCATCGCCGCCATGGCCGCGGAACTGCGCAAGCTGGGGGCCGCGGTGGAGGAGGGCGCCGACTTCATCCGTGTCACGCCGCCCGCCAGGTTGACGCCCGACGCCGCCATCGATACCTACGACGACCACCGCATAGCCATGTGCTTCTCCCTCGCGGCCCTGGGCGGCGTGCCGGTGCGCATCAACGATCCCAAGTGCGTGGCCAAGACCTTCCCGGATTACTTCGACCGCTTCGCCGCCATCACCACCACCGCCAAGTTCTGAATCCATGCTCAGCGCAACCATTCCCGTGATTGCCATTGACGGTCCTTCCGCTTCCGGCAAGGGCACCGTAGCCGCCCTGGTGGCCAAGGCCCTGGGCTTCCACTACCTGGACAGCGGCGCCATCTATCGCGTGACCGCCTTTGCCGCCCAGCGCGCCGGCGTGTCCCTGGACGACGAAACCGCACTGGCGGACCTGGCCAAGGGGCTGAATCTGCGCTTCGACGGCGTCGAGGTGTTTCTGGCCGGCGAACCGGTGGGGGACGCGATCCGCACCGAGGAGGCCGGCCGCGCCGCTTCGAAGATCGCGGCCATGCCGGTGCTGCGCGCCGCCTTGCTGGAACGCCAGCGGGCTTTCCGCCAGGCCCCCGGCCTGGTGACCGACGGCCGCGACATGGGCTCGGTGGTGTTTCCCGACGCCACCCTGAAAATCTTCCTCACGGCGAGCTGCGAGGCGCGCGCGGAAAGACGCTATAAGCAGTTGATTGAAAAAGGTTTCGATGCTAACCTCGCCGCCCTGTTTCAGGGCTTGAGCGAACGGGATGCGCGCGATGCCGCCCGCGCCGCCGCTCCCCTGAGGCAGACGGCGGATGCCGCTTTGCTGGATACCACCGGCCTGACCATTTCCCAGGCCGTGGAGCAGGTGCTCCAGGGGTACCGGACAGCCACCGCCGCTTGAACCGCCGAAAGGCCGTGCCCGGGAAAGACCGGTGCGCCTTTCGGTTTTGTTTTTTAACCAACCCGCCGTGGCAACACGGTTTTACTCAGGTCACTACATGTCCACCGCAACCGCCATCCAACCCGCCATGGACTCCATGGAATCCTTTGCCGCCATGTTCGAAGAAAGCATTTCCAAGCAGGAAATGCGTCATGGCGAAGTCATCACCGCCGAAGTCGTCGGTATCGATGACAACTTCGTCACCGTCAACGCCGGCCTCAAGTCCGAGAGCCTGATCCCCGTCGAGGAGTTCAAGAACGACCGCGGCGAAGTGGAAGTGACTGTGGGCGATTTCGTCCAGGTCGCCATCGAATCCATCGAGGACGGTTACGGCGCGACCAAGCTGTCGCGCGACCGGGCCCGCCGCCTGGCCGCCTGGCTGGACCTGGAAGCCGCCATGGAAGAAGGTCGCGTGGTCAAGGGCGTGATCAACGGCAAGGTCAAGGGCGGCCTCACCGTCATGTGCAACGGCATCCGCGCCTTCCTGCCCGGTTCCCTGGTGGACGTGCGTCCCATCAAGGACACCACGCCCTTCGAGAACAAGGAATCCGAATTCAAGGTCATCAAGCTGGACCGCAAGCGCAACAACGTGGTCGTGTCCCGCAAGGCCGTGCTGGAGCAGAGCATGGGCGCCGAGCGCGAGTCCCTGCTGGCCAACCTGAAGGAAGGCGCCCAGGTCAAGGGCGTGGTCAAGAACATCACCGAATACGGCGCCTTCGTCGACCTGGGTGGCATCGACGGCCTGTTGCACATCACCGACCTGGCCTGGCGCCGGGTCAAGCATCCCTCCGAAGTGGTCACCGTGGGCGATGAAGTCACCGCCGTGGTGCTCAAGTTCGACCAGGAAAAGAACCGCGTCTCCCTGGGTCTCAAGCAGCTGGGCGAAGATCCTTGGGTGGGCCTGTCGCGTCGTTACCCCACCGGCACCCGCATGTTCGGCAAGGTGGCCAACCTCACCGACTACGGTGCCTTCGTCGAGATCGAACCCGGCATCGAGGGCCTGGTGCACGTGTCCGAGATGGACTGGACCAACAAGAACGTCAACCCGTCCAAGATGGTTTCCCTGGGCGACGAAGTGGAAGTCATGGTGCTGGAGATCGACGAGGATCGCCGCCGCATCTCCCTGGGCATGAAGCAGTGCAAGTCCAATCCCTGGGATGATTTCGCCATGAACTTCAAGAAGGGCGACAAGGTGAAGGGCCAGATCAAGTCCATCACCGACTTCGGCGTGTTCATCGGCCTGAACGGTGGCATCGACGGCCTGGTGCACCTGTCCGACCTGTCCTGGAGCCTGCCCGGCGAGGAAGCCCTGCGCAATTACCGCAAGGGCGAGGAAGTGGAAGCCGTGGTGCTGGCCATCGACGTGGAGAAGGAGCGCATCTCCCTGGGCGTAAAGCAGATGGAGAACGATCCCTTCAACGCCTACGTGGCCACTCATGACAAGGGCTCCATCGTCAAGGGCGCGGTCAAGTCCCTGGATGCCAAGGGCGCGGTGGTGACCCTGGACGGCGAGGTGGAAGGCTACCTGCGTGCTTCCGAGGTGTCCCGCGAGCGCGTCGAGGACATCCGCAACCACCTGAAGGAAGGCGACAAGGTGGAGACGGTGATCATCAACATCGATCGCAAGAACCGCCAGATCAACCTGTCCATCAAGGCCAAGGACGCCGCCGAGCAATCCGAGGCCCTGCGCAAGCTGGCATCCGAGCAGTCCACCGGCACCACCAACCTGGGGGCGCTGCTCAAGGCCAAACTCGACAACAAGAGCGCTGAATGATCGAGGTGGGCGCCATGACCAAGTCGGAGCTGATCGCCCGGCTGGCGGAGCGCCATCCTCATCTGGTGGCGGCGGATGCAGAACTGGCGGTGAAGACGATCCTCGATGCCATGACCACCACTCTGGTGGAAGGGGAGCGCATCGAGATCCGCGGCTTCGGCAGCTTCAGTCTGAATTTCCGCCCGCCCCGGGTGGGGCGCAACCCCAAGACCGGCGAGAAGGTCCATGTTGAAGGCAAGTACGTGCCCCACTTCAAGGCGGGCAAGGAATTGCGCGATCGGGTGGATTTCAAGGAATAAAACGACTCCCGTCTCAGCTCGAAGGCGCCGCTCATCCGGCGCCTTTTTTCTTTTCCAGCCATGGCAAGTGGTCCGGCCCGGACCATGCCGCTACAATCGCGCCCATCTCCTGCTCCGGCTTCCCCCGTGCGCGCCCTGGCACTCCCCGCGAAAATCGTTCTGTTCCTGCTCCTGCTGGGCTTTGCCGCCATGAACAGCGAGTCCGTCACCCTGCGCTATTTTCTGGGACTGGAGTGGCGGGCGCCTCTTTCCCTGGTCATCCTCGTGGTGTTCGCCCTGGGCCTGCTGGCCGGGCTGTTGGCCTGCTCCCTGCGCCTGTTGCGCAGCCATCGTGAATTGCGCGGTCTGCGCAGGGAATTGCATAGGGATTGAGCATGGAATTCGAATCCTGGACCCTGCTGGTCATCCCCCTGTTCTTCGCCCTGGGCTGGGTGGCGGCGCGGGTGGACATCCGTCACGTCATGCAGGAATCCAGGGCGGTGCCCCGTTCCTACTTCAAGGGCCTCAACTACCTGCTCAACGAACAGCCGGACAAGGCCATCGAGGCCTTCCTGGAAGTGGCGAAGATGGATCCGGACACCCTGGAACTGCACTTTGCCCTGGGTGCCCTGTTCCGACGCCGGGGTGAACTGGACCGGGCCATCCGCATCCACCAGAACCTGGTGGACCGGGCCGACCTGTCCCAGGACCAGCGCATGAAGGCCTTGTTCGAGCTGGGGGAGGACTTCCTCAAGTCAGGCCTGCTGGATCGTGCCGAATCGGTGTTCCGCCGCCTGGAAAGTGGTGTCCACGCCCTCGATGCCCTGCGCAACATCCTGGAAATCCAGGTGCTCACCAAGGACTGGCAGCAAGCCATCCAGACCGCCGGGCGCCTGGAAAAACTGGGCTGTCCGGCGCAAAACGCGGACACCGCCCACTATTACTGCGAACTGGCGGTGGCGGCCATGCTGAAGGACGACCCGGAGGGCGCGCGCGCCCATCTTGCCCAGGCCCAAGCCGAGAACAAGCGTTCGGCCCGGGCCTCGATGCTGCTGGGGGACCTGGAGGTGAAGGCCGGCCGCGACGAGGCCGCCATCGGAGCTTGGCGGCGCCTGGAGGAGATCAATCCGGCCTACCTGCCCACCGTGGGCGAGCGCCTGGTCCAAGCCCATCTGCGCCTGGGCCGGCCGGACGCGGTCCTTGCCCTGCTGAAGGCCTATCTGGACCGGCGTGCCAGCCCCGACCTGCTGCACCTGTTGTTCCAAACCGTCGCCGAGTTGCGGGGTTGGGAAGCGGCCCGGCAACTGGCGGCCGAGGAACTCAAGCGCCATCCCAGCCTGCGCGCCCTGGACGATTATCTCCAGGCCAGCAATGCCGTCAGCCCGGAATCCATGGAGGTGCGTCTGGCCCAGGATCTGGTGCACCGCCAGGTGAGTCGCACGGCCTATTATCAATGTGCCAGCTGCGGCTTCAAGGCACGCCAGTACTTCTGGCAGTGCCCCGCCTGTGCCCGCTGGGAAAGCATCCCACCCGAGCGGGTGGAGCATGACTGATCCCCGCGTCATCGTCGCCCTGGACTATCCCGATGCGGAATCGGCACGCGGCATCGTCCGCCGCCTGCGGCCCGATCTCTGCCGCCTCAAGGTGGGCAAGGAGCTGTTCGTGGCCACAGGCCCGGACTTCGTAAGGGAACTGGTGGATGCGGGCTACGCCGTTTTCCTTGACTTGAAATTCCACGATATCCCCAACACCGTGGCCCAGGCCTGCAAGGCGGCGGCGAGGTTGGGCGTGTGGATGACCAACGTGCACGCCGCCGGTGGCCCGCGCATGCTGGCCGCCGCCCGGGAGGCGGTGGAGGGCCTCGAACGGCGGCCCCTGCTCATCGCCGTGACCGTGCTGACCAGCATGGGGCCGCAGGAACTGCATGCCATCGGTATCGACGCGAGCCCGGAGGAGCAGGTCCTGCGCCTGGCCAAACTCAGCGGCGAGGCCGGCCTGGACGGGGTGGTCTGTTCCGCGCTGGAGGCCCCCGCCCTGCGCCGGGAGATGGGGCCGGAATTCCGCCTGGTGACCCCGGGCATCCGGCCGGCTGGCAGCGCCACGGACGACCAGACCCGCATCCTTACGCCCGTTCAAGCCTTGCAATCCGGCGCCGATTATCTGGTCATCGGCCGGCCCATCACCCAGGCCGTCGATCCCGTCGCCGTGCTGCAACGGATGTCCACGGAAATCGGCGCCCATCAATCCCATTGAACAAGACGGTATCCCCATGAAAATCGCCATTGCCGGCACCGGCTACGTCGGCCTTTCCAATGCCATCCTCCTGGCCCGGCACAACGAGGTGGTGGCCCTCGACATCGTCCCGGAGAAGGTGGCGATGCTGAACCGCAAGGAATCGCCCATCGTCGACGTGGAGATCGAGGACTACCTCCGGCACAAGCCCCTCAATTTCCGCGCCACCCTGGACAAGCGGGATGCCTATGAGGGTGCCGAGTTCGTGGTCATCGCCACGCCCACGGATTACGACCCGGAAACCAACTACTTCAATACCCAGTCGGTGGAGGCGGTCATCCGCGACGTGAAGGCCATCAACCCCCGCGCCGTCATGATCCTCAAGTCCACCGTGCCGGTGGGCTACACCGCCAAGTTGAAGGCCGAATACCGGTGCGAGAACCTCATCTTCTCGCCGGAGTTCCTGCGCGAAGGCAAGGCCCTCTATGACAACCTTTATCCCTCCCGCATCATCATCGGCGAGCAATCGCCGCGCGCCGAAACTTTCGCCAAGCTGCTCAAACAGGGCGCCATCAGGCAGGACATCCCGGTGCTGTTCACCGACTCCACCGAGGCCGAGGCCATCAAGCTGTTCGCCAACACCTACCTGGCCATGCGCGTGGCCTACTTCAACGAACTGGATACCTACGCCGCCACCCACGGCCTGGATACCAAGCACATCATCCAGGGCGTCTGCCTGGACCCGCGCATCGGCGACCACTACAACAATCCCTCTTTCGGCTACGGCGGCTACTGCCTGCCCAAGGACACCAAGCAGCTCCTGGCCAACTACCGGGACGTGCCGCAGAACCTGATGCGCGCCATCGTCGACTCCAACACCACGCGCAAGGACTTCGTCGCCGACAGCATCATCAGCCGCAAGCCCCGGGTGGTGGGCGTGCACCGGCTGATCATGAAGAGCGGCTCGGACAATTTCCGCGCCTCCAGCATCCAGGGCATCATGAAGCGCATCAAGGCCAAGGGCATTCCGGTCATCGTCTACGAGCCGGTGCTCAAGCAGGCTGAGTTCTTCCACTCCAAGGTGGTGAACGATCTGGCCGAGTTCAAGCGCCAGGCGGACGTCATCGTCGCCAACCGCATCACCGACGACCTCAGGGACGTGGCCGACAAGGTCTACAGCCGGGATCTGTTCGGAAAAGACTAGTAGACAGTAGGCAGTCGCCAGTAGGCGGAATCCCGCCACTGTCCTTGTCGCTGCCAACTGATGACTGACAACTGACAACTTGCCGCCATGTACAAGACCATCGAAGACTTCGTCGGTAATACCCCGCTGGTACGTCTGAAAAAGTTGCCCGGCGACACGTCCAACGTGGTGCTGGTCAAGCT
>Ga0233425_10002828_pt1 | contig 33045 bp, 24 predicted proteins | sample Watercolumn_Towu_2_FD_181712 | JGI IMG/M metagenome (GOLD analysis project Ga0233425, IMG submission 181712) | Freshwater microbial communities from Lake Towuti, South Sulawesi, Indonesia - Watercolumn_Towuti2014_140_MG | ecosystem: Environmental > Aquatic > Freshwater > Lake | place... | reverse complement strand
TGTGGCTGGCCCCCCTGCTGGTGCACGAGTCCAGCGGGCTCGTGGCCGAGCACCCGGACTGGTTCGTGGGCGGCGCGGAGTTCTTCCACGGCGACCATGGCCGGATGCTCGTGCTGGACGTCACGCACCCGGAAGCGGCCGCGCACCTCGCCGCGGTCATCGAGGGCCTGGTGGCCGCTGGCTTCGGCCTGCTCAAGATCGACTTCCTGTTTGCCGGCACCTACGAGGGGACCCGGCACGAGCCGGTCACCGGGATGCACGCGTACCGCACGGCCCTGGAGATCCTCCGCGACGCGGCCGGGGAGGGGACGCTGCTGCTGGCCGTCGGCTCTCCGCCCGTGCCCACCGCCGAGTTTGCGGACTCGTGGCGGCTCGGCACCGACATCGCGACGCCGCTTCCCGGGCCGGAGTGGCCGTTCATCGCGAACCAGGCCCGCAGCCTCTCGGTGCGGTGGCCCTACTGCCTTGCGCTGCTGTGCGATGCGGACCCGGTGCTGCTCAGGGAGCTTCCGAAGGAGCAGGTGGAAGCCGGCGGCTGGGTGGTCGCGTTCTCGGGCGGGGGCCTGTTCCTGTCCGACGATCTCCGCTTCCTGGACCCGGAGCGCAAGGCCTGGGGCCTCGATGCCAAGCGGGCAGCGCTTGCGGTGTCCGGCGCGCCATCCGTCCCTGCAGACCTGTTCGATCCTCCGCCACCTGCAACGCTCGTGACCATCCTGGAGGACATCGTCGGGTTCCAGTCGACGCACGTGGTGCCCACGCTCTGGACCACGCCCGACGGAACCCTGGTGGCGTTCAACGCGGACGACGAGGCCATTTCGGTCGACGGCGCTGCCGTGCCGCCAACCTCGGCTATGCCCCTTCCGAAGTAAGCGCGTCCCTGAGCGCGTCCCACTGCGCGCCCCGCGGCGCGATCCGACCGGAAGTCCTTGACGTCGGCCTCGGTCCATGTACAGTAGTCTCAGCCGAAAGACACAACGAGACGGACAATGGACGTGGATTGCGCAAGGAAGGTCGGACCGCCAGGACCGGAAGCGGACGCATCAGTCGGCCTGAGGACCGGATGCGAAGCGAAGCCGACAGACGCGGCCATATCAGAAATAAACGACATAACGGCTAATAATGCCAACAAAACAAAACGCGGAAGGCTGTGAACCGCAGGATCCGGAGCGCAGGACTCGGGATGGGCTGGTCGCGCTGCCGCGCAGACGTGGCCGCGACAACGGGATCGTTGCTGCCTACCAGGAGCACGGAGCGCTTCTCCGGCGGCTGTGCCGTCGGGCGCTCGGAAGCAAGGAAGACGGAGAAGACGCTGCTCAGGACGTCATCGTCCGTCTGCTCGAGTCGAATTCGGCGTTAGCAGGAGGAGCGATCTCGGCTGCCCAGTTGACGATCATGGCCAAGAACCGGTGCCGGGACATGTTGCGTCGCCGAGAAGTCGGCAGACGGGCAGTGGAACGGGAGCAGTGGTCAGCTTTGGATCGTTCCTCCTCTGAAGATCCCCAGGACGTGAGCGAGAGGCGGGATCTCTGCGCTTGCGTTCTGAAGCGAATCACGGCCGATGCACAGAAGATGTTGTGCCTGCACGCCGTGGATGGCCGGACACTTGATGAGATCGCCGCTCTGACAGGGCGCGGCAAGCGGACCGTGCAGCGAGTGCTGGAGCGTGCCTTCACTACCTTCCAGCATCTCCGCTCCAAAGGCCGAGCAGCAAAATAGTTGGCCACCTTCTTGCCGCTCAATCGTTAACGCATGTGTAGGGACGGCACTGCAGTCGAAGAGCTCGGACAGATACGCTGAGGGATACTTGCCACTGGAGGAGGACTGGATGAAGCGGCCTGATGACAGGATGCTGCAGGATGTGATCACGCTGTTCGGCGATGCCGCGGGAGGGTTGGCGCAGAACCAGCCGTACTACGTCAACGTCTCCCGGGCGAACAAGGTCGTTGTGGCCTACAAGGTGCTGAAGGCGGTGAACGCCGAGCTGTACCTTCAAACGTCGAAGGTGGCGGACAAGAGGCACTGGCGGGACACAAAGACGCTCACGGGGAGCGGTTCGATGGTGTTGACGCGTGAGGCGGGTCTGACCGAGGAGTTCCTGGAGAACTTCCTCCGCTGGCGGGTGGCCGGCACGGACGTTGACTGGCAGATTACGTTCAGCATCCGCGTGTACGGGAGGTAGATCATGTTCAGAGAGAGAGTACTCGAGGATTACATTTCCGCGACCGGGACGACGCTGATGACGCTGTACATGGATCCGGAACGCGTGGCGGACACGGACGGGTCCGAGACGGTGCGCCTGCACACGGTCATCTCCGCCCTGACGAACTGCTCGCTCAAGATCCAGACCGCGGTCACGCCTGACGGGCCGTGGTCGGATCTGATCACCAAGACGGGGGCCGGCGACACGTTCGACGAGCTGGAATGCGACCCTGCTGCGACGTACCGCCTGGACCGGTACATCCGCTGGGCGCTGGTAACGACGGCAGCGTCGTGGAAGGCGTGCTTCTGCCTGCTGGGGATCTTCGAGGCCGGGCCCCGTGCGGGATATGTGACGCGAGGTGAGTCTGCCGGGAAGGTGGGCGGGGGGCACACGGTCGAACCCCGGCCCGCCCAGCTTGTCACGCAGGGCCCGACAGCCAGCGAGGTCTCTTCCGACCATCCGTCGAACTACGCACTGCCGTCCGTCGGCATCTACGAGTCGAGGTTCCACAAATGAAGAGGCGCATTTTCAAGCAGAGGCTGCTGGTTCTGACGGGAAGCAACACGTCCGACGAAGTGACGTCCGCCATGGAGGAGTGGTGCGACACGGAGGACTCCAGGTTCCTCGTCGTGTATGCGAGACTGGTCCACAAGACGGGGCCTGCGACCACCGCGCTGTACATCGAGACGGCCGCGACGGAGAACGGGCCATGGGAATCGGTTTCGGTCACTGCGTCGGGCAAGGTTGTGTTTGCGGCGGAGGATTCGGCCACGAACGTGCTCCAGCGTTTCGTGCGCTGGCGCGTGGTCGGGGGCCAGTCGGACTGGGCGATCTGCTTCGCCCTCGACGGCAACACGAAGAACTAGGCTGCTCACGAAGCTGAGAGGAACGCATGGCCAGTGCAGACGGGCAGCCCCCGTTCGATTCGCTACTGTGTGTCAACAACCTATGTATCAACGAGTTGCTGTCGGAGGCGCTGCTCGGAACGCCGGTAGACCCGGCCGATCCTCCGGCTCCGGTGGAGGTGGCCATAGGTTCCCTCGGGCCGAGCTTCAATGTCGCCACCGTGACCTTCTCGTTCGGCCGGCTTGTGGATGTGCTGTTGCGAGGCGCGATTGCCGGGCAGGAATACTCGATCAGCGGGCGGCTCGCGCTTTCGCCGCCTGCTGTGTCCTTCTCCCAACAAGAACCCACAGCCACGGAAGGTGGGCCCGTCCCGACGGTTCGAATTCGCGTTCCCGTCCATTTCTATGATCTGAGCTTGAGGATGCTCGAGGGCATCAACATCGGGCAACCCAACGAGAGAGTCTTCCCATTCGGTGGCACGACGAGACTGCAGCACCTGGAAACCGTGGTCACCTACGCGCTCGACCTGGTCGAGTTCCAGGGACACCTGGACTCGCAGGACCTGGACAAAGGGAATTTCAACTTCCACTGCGTGGGAGCCGGTTCCCCGGGTCAGGATCTGCTGTCGTGGAGAGAGCGGACAACCGTGCAATGGCACACGCCGGGATACCCGTACTCGACCCTGCTCGAGGATGAAGCCGGTGGAGCCGAGATCCTGTCCGTGGCATTGGGCAGCGCAGCGGCAGACACGTGGCCGGCGGTCGCCGAGAAGGTCCAGTTCGTCCACACTGTGTTGTTCGGGGGGCAGGTGGAAATTGAGGATGGGGAAGTGGACTACGTGGACCCCCTTGTCGACGGCTTTCTGCCTGTACCGGAGGAAGTCGATGGTCCTCAGGCACCGCTGGCGGTTGAGCAGCTCCGCCAGGTACTGCACTTGCTGTTCTGCGCTGCCGGTCACCCGTTCATGACCAGTCTTTCGCAGCAGGTCAGGGATCGGATGGGAGGGGTGCCGCAGGTCACCAGCGGGACCGACCTTGCCGACCCGTTGAGCCAGCTTCCAGAAGGGTTCGTTCCCTTCACTCCTCCCGAGGTACTGGTCCCTCTCTCGGGTGCTGTGGCGGGCATCTGGACCCCCGCCTTCTACGAACGCTTCCGGCTGCTCTTCCGAGATGTCAGATGTGTCGGTTACGTGGAGAAGTACGTGAGCGCGACCGGCACGGAAAGCGGCGGGGACGCCGGGGCTGCGGGTTCGGACCAGAGGCTCTTCCCTTTCCTGCCGGCATGGACCGACAAGCTGTCCGCAACGTGCAGAGCCACAGCGTGGGGCCTGTTCGCAGGTCCCGACCCTGGGGTTCAGGGGGGCAACGCAAGGGGCTCGTGGCTTTTCATCTGCTACTCGAGCGTCTACACGCGGCTTCTGTACGAAGCTGCCACGAACAAGGCCGCAATCAGAGAAGCGATGAGGTCGTTCCCGGACTCGGCGCAATGGGTGCCCGAAGGAGATGACAAGTTCGACTGGTTGGAGAACCTGCCGCGCTCGGACTGGAAGGGGGGAGACCTGGACGTGGGGCTCGCGGACATGCTGGGTCTGCACGCGGATGCCCACGCCATTCGCGTCGTGAACCGTGCAACGCTGCTGGGTCTCGGGACTCTCGCGATTCAAGAGACGGCCAACAGAACTATCATGCAGGCATCGAAGTTCACGATAGATCCGACCGTGGACGAGGAGACCGAGGTCGAGATGCCCGAGTTCCCTTCCGGAGAAACGCCTGTGGGAGCGGGGGTGGGGGGCGGGGCGTCCCCGGATGGGAGCCAGCTGAAGGAGTTCCCTGGGGCACTGGAGAATCTCCTCCAGTCGATAATCGCGGCGGTTGCAGACTCTACGAGCTTCTGGAACCAGGTTGAGGACTTCCCAAACTGGCTGGCGGGCCATGACACTGACGAGATGACCAGCGTTGGAGAGATCTTCCTGCTGCAACTCTGGTCTGTGACCCTGCAGAACGAGCTGCAATCGGTGTGGCAGCCCAAGTCCGGGGTCTGGTCAAGCTGTCCGTCTGACGACGCCCACGGGTTCGTGAACCAGTTGTTCGCCAGCCCGCAGCAGGATCTGCCTGCGGCGGTCGCCGCTGCGTTGGACCTCGCCGTGGAGGTGGACAATGCAGCCCTCGGACTCGCACAGATCCTCTTCGCCCATTGGTACGAATGCGCGGCAACAGCAAAGCTGGAGACCAACTCCGACGTCAAGAAGTCCCTGGAGATGCACTCCTACTCTTTTGGCCTTCTGGGCAACCAGTGGCTGTCAATCGTTGGGCAATCCGCCATGCTTGTCGGCGGGCGGGCTGTGTGGGACTGTGCTGTCGCGGTGGGCGAGTTGCGCGACGCGCTGAGTCTCCTGTTCAGCGAGGCGGGCCTCCCCGACGACGACACAATGTCCGACGCGTACTCTATGGCCCTGGCGAACCTGCACGGAATGTACGAGCAATACCCCGATCACCCGGAGAATGTCACAGCCACGGGTGTGGCTGGCGCGTTGGAGACAGCGCTCGAGTGCCTGAACGCAGCGGTCGCCAACGCCTGCTGCAGTAGAGTCGAGGCAGCCGTGGCGGTGGCCGCAGGTCCACTCGGAGCGATCGGGCAGGACGGCCTGCTGAGCGATCTCCTAAGCATGGCCAACGCCGCCGTTGTCAAGCTCCTCACCCTGGACAAGTTCGCCCCGATCACGGCACAGGTAGAGTGGTGCGTCGAGTATGCCCTGTGGTGTCAGAATAAGGAAGACGAGATAATCGGGGCTGTGGCACCCGTGCTGTCGCTGGCTGCCGTGCAGTACCCATTCGGACCACAGCTCGAGCTCCAACCGGTCATCAGCCTCTCGCTTGTCCGTCTCCAGGCAGCGGTCAAGTGGCTGGCCAGCATGAGTGCGCCGGTCGTAGTCACGGCGTATCCGCTCGAGGAGGCCAATGACCGACTGGTGCTGCCCAGGCACCTGCGCCCCAACTGCCAGGAGACTCTGCCAGAGGGCGAGACCGCCCACATGCTGGTGGCCCCGTATGTGTCGGCGGGCACGTCGCAAGCCCCGCACTGCCCGTTGCCGGGTGAGGACATCGGGGCCTGTGTGCCGATCCCCCCAACATGGGACGGCATGCGCCTTGTGGCGGACATCCCACTGCCGAAGGACATCCTGACCCTGTCCCCGGATGAATGGGTGGAATGGGCGGCGGAGTTGGTGGTCCTCGGTCCCGCCAAGGTAGCATCGAAGGCGCGCGTGAAGGGCGGTGAGGCGGTGGTGAGCGTGGTTGAGACCTTGGTTACGGGTCCCATCAGGGTCTTCGAGAAAGCTTTCTCTGGGCTGAGCGCCGACGTCGATTTCAAGGCCGAACTCGATTTCGTAGACATCAGAATCACGTTCGACGGGGGCGATTTCGCCAGTGCCAAGGCATTGCTGTCCGTGTTCGGAGCACGACTGGTCCCATCAGACACGACGATGGTCACCACCGTGCGCATAGTGATCAACGTCGAGCTCAACAAAGCGATGGAGGCCGTAGCCGCTGCCTTTGCTGCCGTCTCAGTTAGCCTACTTCTCGCCCTGTTTCCCTGGTTGGCTGGGGCCGGGGCGTACCTCCCGTGGCTCTGCACGTACGCAGCGGAGAACTTCGTCCTGATACTTGGCATCGTTGAGGTCTGCCCCGGGCTCGACCGACTGTTGAGCGCCTTTGGTGTCCCATTGAAGCTCGGACTGGAAACCGCGTTGAGGCCGTATTCCGACTCGGGCGTCCTGCGCTACCACAGCAACCTGGCGGAGCCGCCGAAGTGGGACAGGATCCTCGAGCTTGGTCTGGGGGGGAGCCTGACCAGGGACGACATCCTCACGTTCGACCTGCTGATGCGTGGTCAGCACACCCCAGCCGGCGGTTTCCGATCGGTCAGCATCTCGCATCTGCTCCAAGCCACTTGCCGCTGTCCCGGGGTGTTCGTCTTGTTCGGGGCCGGCTTCATCCCCGGGTTCACGAGTGTCACGCTGACGGGCCCCGGCGTCCCCAATGAGGAGCTCAACAGCGTGCTGGTCCTCTCGCCCAATGTGATGGCCGTGTTGGTGCCGGCCAACTACTCGAATGACATTGAGGGGGCGACGGAGTGTTCTGTCACGGTAACTGTGAGGCAGCCGCAAACTCCGAGGGCGGACGCCACGCTGGAATCAGGGACCGGGGGGCTTGTCCTGCTGCCTGGCGACGGCACCGTCCAGGAGTTGGCGCACCTGTTGGATCTCGGGAACTTCCACGGGAGTGACCTGCTGCGCGCCAAGGAGTCCGCTCTGCAGCTCATATGTGCCGGCGATCCGAACGACCCGGAGAGTCTCTTGTGCAGTCCGTCGCTGATGGCGATTCCCCTTTGGCTGCTTGACGAGGCGGGTCGCTCGGACGGCCAGGAGTTCGAGACCCGGTATCCCTGCAGCGCTCACGTCCAGGACTTCTGCCTGTCTCTGGCTGGACCGGCGGCAGGGTCGGGGGCCGCTATCGCTGTCCCGCACGAAGCAGACTGGGACGTCCGCGTCGTGCTGCCCCCGGACGGCGCGGAGGCAGGGCCGCTGGCACCGGGCTTGTACGCAGGACCGGGCCGCAACTTCAGGGACTGCTCGGGTCGGCGTCCGGCAGTCACCCTGTCTCCGAGCCGCATGCCCGTGTTCCGGTCGGCCGAGTTCGACCAATGGCACCCGAAGGAGTGCTTGTTCGGGTCGCACGCGTGGTTCTCACAGGAGCGGGGGAACGGACAGGCGTTCCCGAAGGAGATCGTGCCAAACCCATTCGCAGCCGTGTTGGAGCGTCCTGACGGGGCATTGGTCAAGCTCACGTTGTACAAAGACAATGCGCTCAGGCTGGAATTCGGAGACGCGGCGGAGAAGTTCGCCGCGTTCGTGGGGGGAAACCCTACTGACGAAGAGACGGCGTCGGGACAAGAAGCTGCTCTCAACCCTGACCCCGCCTGGGGCATTCAGTCGGCTCAGGCCGGTGGGGAGGAGATTGTCGTCCGCGCGATCGCGGCGACCAGGTTGCCTGCCGTCTACTCCAATGACGTCGGGATCGACTACGACGTCCACGCAAGTAAGGGCCGCATCGAGTTCAGTGCATTCGCCGGACCGCAACCGGATGGCGAGGTTCTTCTTTCCGACGATACGCCGCTGGCCTACACCTGGGGTATCGAGGACGTCGGCGGCGCAATTGCCCTCGTGACCGAGCCGGGTACAACGATCCTGACCAAGCAGGGCCCGGTGCACGTCGTGGAGGTAATGCAGGGTTGGAACCAGCAGCCTCCGGAAGGGCGGCTGGTGATCCACTCCGACAAGCCCCCGAAAGGCCTGCGAGTATGGTGCATCAGAACGGTAGTGAAGGTGGCCCCCGTGGGCAGCCCGGTTCCGTACATCGAGAGCGGCGACAGAGCGCGGGCAAGTGTGGACGTCCACATTCCCGCCCAGATGGTTCTGGGGTGGTGTTCGGACAAGGGACAGGCGTTCTCGAACCTGAACTACCCCGACCTGGACTCAAAAGGGTACCAGCCGCCACTTACTCCGGCGGAGATGGTGGCTCACGGGGCACAGGACCCACGCAAGAAAAGGTTGGGCCATAAGAAGAAGGGTCACAGGCCCAAGGACTCGAAAGGCGACAGGCCCTAGATCGGCGGGTGGGAGCACGGTATACTGGGCCAGCAGAGAAGGAGGCCCGATGAGGATTCTGGGAGCGGTGATCCTGGCCTCGTACGCATGTGGAGCGACCTCGAATCCGGCTGTCCCATCTGAAATCGCGGACGTGAAGGCGGACTCTGCCACGCCGACAGATACGCTATCGGGGGAAGAGAAGGCTGTCGACGAGTCGAGTCCCTGGGAGATCCCAGACCTGAACCCGCCCAAGGCATGCTCATCCAAGTGGCCAGGGCCGTGTACCATCTACGGCTTCTTTGTCAGGGCGGATGGACCGAAGTTGGAGGGGATCACACAGCGAGCCTACAACGCTGCTGGCCAGCTCACGAAGTCTGAAGGGATCCCACCAGATCAAGACCACTACGGGACGCTCTACACGTGGTGGTACGGCTACAGCTTGAAGTGGGGAGAGGTCGCCTTGATCCTGGTGCGCTCAGTCCATTACCCCGAAGGAACCGAGGGTTGGCAACTGTACATAAACGTCTACGACGACAGTGGGCGCCTTTCGAAGTGGACCATCATCGCCCCCAACTCGACGGGGACGTGGGACCCTCTCTGGCAGACATGCGTCTATGACGAGGCGGGCAACTACATCAAGACCGTCTGGTTCAACGGTTATGTAGAGGTCATCTACAGTTGGGATGCCGCAGGGCGAATCAAGTCGATGGAGTACTGCGCAGGCTGTGGCCGCTCTCCTCCAACGTCCCGCTGGGAATGGACCTACCCGGACGATTCGTGTGAGTACGACTACGTGAGCTTGGCTTTGCAGGTTCCGGCTTTCTCCACCTGTCCCAGCGTGGTCGTTTGCTACGACACCGGAGTGGAAGGGCCCGACGGGCAGACGGACACGTGCGAGGAGCAGTTCTTCGCCCAGTCCGGTGACTTGGTGCGTGTCGACAAGTACTACTTCGACGATGACACCGGAGAGCGTGTGGAGGACACGACACGGCACCTTATCTACGACGATTGCGGCAACCTGCTGCTGGTCGCCTACGCCTATCCCGACGGGGATCTGTGGGCCTGGGCTGAGCGAGACTACAGTTGTTGGGAATGAGCTGTGGTCCAGCTCAGCGCATCCTTGAGCGCGGCCCAGCCCTGCTTCCCGGTCCCTGAGCGCACCCGGTTGAAGATGCGTTCGGTAGCCGGTTCCCTGAAGCGCCAGCCGCTGCCCGCGGAGTAGCCGAAGTCGTCGGCCGTGAGGCGCTGCGTGATGAGCCCGTCGTGCACCGCCTTCCAGTAGAGCGGAAGCTCGGGATAGAGCCGCAGGGACGTCGCGGCCGCAGACCCGCGAAACAGGTCCAGCGCAAGGCTGGCGGCACGCGCCGCATTCTCCTTCAGCTCCGCCACCGTGGTCCACGGATCGAACAGGATGAACCCGAAAGATTGCTCCACTCCCAGGTTCGGCCACTGCTGCTGGAGCTGCCGGATCTGCCAGATGCCCGCAGAGATGTCGCTGTAGGTCATGCCCTTGTTGTAGCGCTGAAGCACGCTGTCCGACAGGTTCTCGATGCCGAACTGGTAGAGCCTCAGCGTGCTGCGATCGGCCAGGAGCGCAAGCGCGGATTCGAGCTTGTCCCGGTGCTGCTGCACGTGGGGGATGCGGCCCGACACCAGCAGGTCCACCCCCTCGGTGGGCCGGGATGCGAAGAGCCTGGCGACCTGGTCCACGTAGGAGAGCGCATTCTCGTCGATGACGATGAGCTTGCGCACGTCCGGAAACGCTTCCAGCACCGCGTCCAACTGGCGCCCCATCAGCTCCACCTTGATCTCGGGAAGCACCGCGTCCGTGCCGGGCCGCGTGCAGAACGTGCAGCCCCCCTGCCACGCGCTTTCCGGCAGGGCAAGCCCCGCGCGCCACGCATCCGACAGCCGCGCCGTACGATACGGGCATCCCCAGTCGCCGGCGATGTGCTTACGCACTTCCGGAGGCCTTCCGGGTCCCATGCGCAGAAACGCCGAGTAGTCGATCGGACATTCTCCGAAGATCTGCACGACGGAATGCAACCCGGAAGGGCCACGCCGTAGCCTCCCAAGTGCAAGATCGGCCTCGGCATGACCGGCTGGCGAAGGCGGGCGTTGCGGATGTGCCTCGGCATGACCGGCTGGCGAAGGCGGGCGTTGCGGATGTGCCTCGGCATGACCGGCTGGCGAAGGCGGGCGTTGCGGATGTGCCTCGGCATGACCCGTCTGGCCACCTCGGCCGTCGGCCCTCCACGTCAATCCCGCCACGTCCGCAGCCTCCCTCCTGCCCTCGGCCACCTCGGCAAGCTCGACGCAGGCCAGCGGGTCCATCTCCTGCAACACCCAGTCCACGTGCGGGCAGTCGAGCAGCACCGAGGAGCCGACCGCGGCGATGCGCGCACGGGTCGCAGCCTTGACCACGCGGGCCAGCTCCCCCGACGGGAGGTACGGCAGGATGACGAGCTGAGCGTCGAAGTCCGACAGCTTGCGCGCAAGCCCGGACATCATCTCCGCCTCGTCGAACCCGGGACCGCAGATCCGCTCCACCACCAGCGCATCGTGGCCCGCGGCCTTGAGCGCACCGGCCGCGGCCGCGTCGAACAGGTCGAAGAAGTAGTTGTCCGGACTGCGTATGTAACGTGCAATGGCTACGCGCATGCCCCCTCCAGCCCTACACGATCTCCGGCAGAACTCCCAGTCACGGTCTGCCTCCCCCGCCCTGCCTGCTCTGCTTGCTTCGCCCCGCAGCTCGGGTTCACAGCCCTGCTCCTTCCACGTCGGCCATCGCCGCGGCATCCGCAGGCGACAGCGGCGCGACCTCCCCGTCGCCCATCGTGTCGAGGTAGTCCTGGCGGATGCCCATGCACCGCTGCCGTATCGCGCAGCCGTCGCATTTGCCCACGAACGTGTTGGCCGTTATCCGCGACTCGGACAGCCAGAAGCGGGACTCGGGCGTCACCACGTAGATCCGCTCCTTGCGCACGTCCCACACGTGGTCGTGGTAGCCGGGCAGCATGCAGCGGGGGATGTGACGCGAGTAGACCTTGATCCCGCGGCGCCGGGCTCCGTCGAAGGCCGCAACCATCCACGGCCTCATCTCGGTCACGGTCACCAGGCTTTCCCGGTTGGCAGCGTTTCGATCGGTCAGCGACACGAGCCAGAAGACGAAGTGCTCCACCCCCAGCTCGGCCCAGTACTCGACCGTGCCTTCGAGGTGGCGGTACGTGTCGTTCTTCATGATCACGTCGCCCACGACCAGCGCGGACCGGGACACCAGGTGCACCACCCCCTTGCGCACCAAATCGAGGTGCCGCTCCTGCCCCATGATGGTCCGGTACGCGGCCGCGGTGTGCCCCATGAGCGGGATGTTGAACTGCGTCGCACCGGCTTCCAGCAGCTTGTCCACGTACTCCGGGTACGCGTACATCAGGCCGTTGGACGAGATCTTGATGGTCGCGTACCCGAGGTTCTTCGCCAGCGAAACCAGCTTGACCAGGTCCTTGCGGATGGTCGGCTCGCCGCCGCCGAACGCCGCTTCCTTCATGCCGGCCCGGGCCCCTTCCTCCAGCGCGGAAGCCACCGACGCGGTGGTCATGTTGCGGGTGCGCATCTCACGCGTGATGGTGCAGTAGTCGCACTCCACGTTGCACTCGTAGCCCATGATGATGTCGATCATGACATCACCTTCGAGAAGTCGTACCTGCCGTCGCACGCGACCCTCAGGATGCATTCGGCGCACGTCGCGTCGTGCTGCCGCGTGCCGGCAAGGTAGTTGTGCAGGTTCACTTCCTCCTTGGTGACGAAGACCATGTTGCGCGACAGCTTGCCGAGGTCCACGCCCACGAACGACTCGAACCCGGGCAGGTAGCAGCACGGCAGGTTGACCACCTGGAGCGCCATGCGGTCCTTCCACTCGGAAAGGATCCCCGCGACCACCGCGGCCGCGTCCTCGGGCCGCGGCACCAGGCCGGCCTGCGCCCTGCCGAAGGGAGTCAGGAACTGGAAGTTCACCTTGCGAACCCCGGTGTCGAACAGCCGAGCAACGAGCAGCGGCAACGACCGGTAGTTGGACTCGGCAAGCGTCGTGTTGATCCCGAAGTCCAGCCCCGCGGGCGCAAGCGCCACCACGTTGCGTATGCCCGCCATGGACTCCGCGAAGCTGCCCGCTGCCCCGGTGACGGCCTCGTGGATCTCCGCGGTGTGCCCGTGCAGGGAGATGAGCAGGCTGGTGATGCCTGACCCCACGATCTGCCGTGCGAAGTCCAGGTACGCCAGCCGCCTGCCGTTGGTCGTGACGTTGATGGGCGTGTACCCGCGCTCCACCGCGTACCGGATGATGTCGAACAGATCCTCCCGCAGCGTCGGCTCGCCGCCGTCGATGTCCAGCTGCCGCACCCCCTGCTCCCGGTAGCGGTCGAGCACGGACCGGATGTGCTCCAGGGGCAGGTGTTCCTGCAAGCGGTTTCCCACCGCGCAAAACGAGCAGTGGTTGTTGCACTTGTACGTGACGTTGATGATCACCTTCGCGGTGGATGCATTGGAGGCGCGGCGCCGGACCAGGTCCACGGCCAGCGCCATCTTCCCGCGGTCCACGCCCGCGGGCACCCAGGTCGGTGCGTGCTGCATCCGGTCGCCCACCGACTCTTCCTGCTGCGGCAGGAGGCTGCTCTGCTTGCGGGGCAGCCGGGGTGGCTGCGGCTCTCGCCGGTCCACCCCGCTCCCCTCCACGCTGCCACCTGCCGCCTGCTGTCCTGCGCTGCCCTGCTTCCGGGGCAGCCGGGGTGGCTGCGGCTCTCGCCGGTCCACCCCGCTCCCCTCCACGCTGCCTCCTGCCGCCTGCTGTCCTGCGCTGCCCTGCTTGCGGGGCAGCCGGGTACCGGGCAGGGGCGTGGCGTACTGGATCAGGGGCGCGGCGCGGAAATCGTCCAGAAGCCGGCGCGCGGCCGAGAGGGTCGTGGCCAGCTCGTCCGCGGTCTCGCCGGGCAGCCCCACCATCCAGTGGATGCCGAGGGGCAGGCGGGCTTCGTGGCACCAGGAAGCGACGCGCTCGACGTGGGAGATGTCAACGCTCTTGCCCACCACGTCCTTCATCACGCGGGCCGAGGCGCTCTCAGCGGACACGGTGATGCGGTCGGTCACGCGGGACAGCGCGTCCACGAGATCGCGAGACAGCAGGTCCGCGCGCAGGCCGTTGGGAAACTCGAGCCGGAGGCCGCGATCTGCCGCGGCTTGAAGCAGCGGGCCGAAGTCGCGGCGCACGTTGGCCGCGTCGTCCAGGACCACGAGCCGCTCTACGTGGGGGGACAGCGCGTCCATGGCCGCAACGCACCGGTCCAGCGACACGGCCCGGTAGTCCTGGTAGGGATTCGTGCAGAAGGAGCAGGAGAAGGGGCAGCCCCGGGAGAAGAAGATCGGGAAGGACCTCTCGGTCAAGCCGTAGTCCGAGGCCTTGGGCGTGCGGGCCACGCGGCCGAGAAACGACCGCAGCCCGTCCCACTCCACCAGCGAGAGATCCGGAGGACATAGCGCGTCCAGCGTCTCCCGGGAAGCGAGCGTCCCCTCGAACGCGAACCCGTCGAGCCGCTCCCGGAGCAGCAGGTCCGGGACGGTCTCCTCCCCTTCCAGCGTGACCAGCGCATCCAGCTCCGGGTACCACGCCCTGAACGCCTCCGGGCCCGGAGCGCTCCGGTGCATGCCGCCCGCATACAGCTCAGCGGCCACGAGCCGGCTTCCGGGCCGCAGCCTGCGCAGCGTGCGCACGAGGTACGCGAACCCTTCGCTCCGGCCCGCCTCGACGAGAAACGGGGTCACGTGAAGGACCGCGGAATCGAAGTCCGCATCCGCGAGGCGCTCCACCAGCCCGGGGTATGGCACGCCGTACAGGGTCGAGCCGTCGCGGCGCCCGTACGCACCGGCCCCGGGCAAGGCAAACGCATCGAGCAGGTGGACGAAGACCCCCCGCTGCCTCAAGACCGTGGCAAGCCCCAGCGGAGCAGCGCCGGTAAGCCACGGGTAGTCGATGTGGTCGCCCGCGGCTTCCACGGGCGGGTGGATGACTACTGCCCGATGCAAGGCTTCATCTCCTGGCACGTGCCGGCCTGGCTGACGCACGCGGTGAACGCTGCAAAGACGTCGGGCGAGTCGGCCTCGAGCTGCGAGCAGAACAGGCCGCAGGCCCATTCGGGCACGAGTCCGCACGCGTCGAGGCCCTGGCACGCATCCTGGCAGGGCAGAGGCGGGTCCACGATGCAGTGGTACAGCGCTTCCTCGGGAAGCTCGGGGCAGGTGGCGAGGTCTTCGAAGCACTCCGTGGCTCCGCCCGGGTCCGCAACGGTCACCTGGAGCGTGATCGCGGTGCAGAACTGGAGGCAGTTGCCCTCGTTGACGAACGGGTGCGTCGGGCAGAGGGCCAGCAGCGCGTCGCAGTACGAGTCGCATCCGTCCGCGGGCTGCTCGGGCGGGTTGAGGCAGGGCGCGGGCTTGTCGCACCCGCCCACGTACACGCACAGCCCCCCGGTCATCGCCTGGAACTCGGTGAAGCCCGAGCAGAGCGCGTCGCACGCTTCCGGTGTCGGGAACACCGCGTCCCACGTGCTCTCCTCGCCGCACTCCTCGGGCGCTATGTGGCACATCACGGTGCAGCCGTCGACCAGGCAGTTGAACAGCGCGGCCTCGGGCTTGCCCGGGCATTCCGTGAACTGCGCAACGCACGCGGCCGCACCGGCCAGGTCCGTGGGACCGGGCAGCGCCTCCACCGTTCCGGTGCACAGCCACTGGCAGAGGAAGTCGCCGGGATAGGCCCACGGGCAGAGCGCGCCGTACGCGGTGCACAGCTCCGCACAGCCCGGCACCGGCTCCTCGGGAAGATCCGCACACACGTCCGGGGACTTGCACCCGTTGATCTCGAGGCAGATCTGCCGGCCGAACACCTGCCCCTGGTTCGAGTCCTGGCATGCGTCGATGCACGCCTCCTCGTCCGGGTAGAGCGGGTCCAGGCTCGTGCCGTCCTTGCACGTGGCTTCGAGCTGTGCGCAGGTCTCCTTGCAGTTGAGCGGCATGCTGAAGCACTTCACCATGTCATCCAGGCTGCACGTGTCCGCCAGCTTCTCGGTCGCGCACTCCACCAGCGGCGGGGCCGCTTCTCCCGTCAGCGTGAACAGCCCGGTGCACGCAGCCTCGCACAGGCACGGGTCGTCCGGGAACTGGAACGCCGCGTTGACGCCGCAGGCCACGGCTTCCTTGCACCACGCGTCGCAGCCCGGGATCTCGGGCAGGGGCTTGGGCCACCAGCAGTTGCCGAGGAAGTAGTGCTGCTCCATCATGGTGACGCACAGGAAGTTTGGAAGCCAGTCCGGGTGCTCGGCCAGCACCTCGTGGCACATGCCCGGGCACTCGGCTTCCGGCGCAAACATGCTCTCGAAATCGTACTTCACAATCTGGTCGCAGAACCGCGTGCACACCTGGTCCAGCCACGCTTCCGGCGGCTTCCCGCACTCCCCCACGTCGGCCGTGTCAGCCAGAGCGTCCTCGCACCCTCCCCCGTCGCACGGGGCGTCCCCCGCATCCGCAACCGCGGGCGTGTCCCCCGAATCGAATGCGTCTCCAGGAAGCCTGCCGCACTCCCCCCCGTCGCACAGGGGCTTGTCTGCATCGGAAAGGGAGGGGGTGTCCGACGGGGACGTCCCGGTATCCGCGGGAGACTCGGTGTCCGACCCCGGAGTTCTTGCGTCAGCCTGCAGCGGGGTGTCGCCCTCCACCCTCAGCGTGGGCGCTCCGGAGTCTGAGCCGCACCCGGAAGCAAGCGGCAGGGCCCAGGCCGCGCAGAGCAGCGCCGCGGCCGCCCAAAGCCTCTGATGTCTCCTCTTCATGTTGCACCCCTCCGGCCATACTGCCGGTAAGATACTAAGAGTTTTCCGGTTGGGAGTCCATCTCGCGCCCCACGCTGCCCGCCTTGGCGATGACTTCCCGGGAGAGCTTCCCGAGGAAGAGGTAGGCCAGCAGCACGCGGAAGATGAGGAATGCGAAGATGCCCGCGGTGGAGCACGCATCCACGACGCCGAACGCGTGCCCCGCATCCACCAGGACGTACGGAGCAAAGAAGTGCCGCATCACGAGCTGGACCGTCCCGAGGCCCGAGATCGAGATCGGGATGATCTGGATGAACGTCAGGAGCGGCAGGTAGACCAGCAGGCGATCCAGAGGCACCGGGATGTCAAAGAGCTTCAGGAACGCGTACTGGGCCAGCAGGTACTGGGCCAGGAAGAGCACCCTCAGCGCCACGAACAGGAGCAAGGTCGGGACCGTCACCCGGGACAGCGCGGACAGCAGCTCGGACCGCAGCAGCCTGGACAGGAGCGGGATGGGGATGTCCAGGCGCAGGAGCGCCAACCCCAGGAAGCCACCCCCGAGTCCGCCTGCCACCACGAGCCAGGCCACGCCGAGGGTCGCGGCGTCCAGAGTGTCGGACCCGACGGTCAGCAACAGCCCGAACGCGAGCATCACGCACAACGCAAGGATGTCGGCAACATTGAGCAGGAACAAGCTTCCCAGGGATTTCCAGAACGGGGCATCCTTGCTGCGCTTGACGTAGAACGCCATGCCGACGAGGGCCGCATTGTAGTTGAGGATGTTCAGGAAGTAGGAAGTGGCCTTGACCGGAAGCGCTTCCCGGTAGGCAAGGGGGCAGACGAAACGGGAGAACGCAAGGCTCACGCACCACGTGTCTGTCGCAAACGTCGCCGCGGTCCCGAGCAGGCCCACCAGCAGCACGCCCAACAGGCTCACGTCGCCGAATGCGCGTGCCACGGTGTCGACGTCCGTGGTCCACGCGAGGTACCCCAGCAGCGCAACGGTCCCCAACCAGGGCAGGGCGGATCTGAGCCTCGAAGCCAATCCAACTCCTTTCAACCAACGGCCGAGGATGCTAGAATGCTCGAGCCTTGTCAACTGGAGGCGCATGGCGAAGCCGAATGCCCGCTCCGTAGCTCTGAGCGTCCTGGAAACCGTGGAGAGGAAGCACCTGCTGGCCACCGCGGTCCTGCGGCAGGAGAAGAGCGCTCGCGACCTGGACCCCAGGGTCATGGCCGCTGCCACCGACCTGGTCCTGGGCACGCTGCGGCAGAGAGGCTTCATCGACCATCACCTCCGGGCCCGGACGCCCAAGGGCCTGCCGGAGCACGACCACCGGCTCATCTGCCTGCTGCGTCTGGCCGCGTACGAGCTCATGTTCGTGGAGCGGACCCCGGACTACGCAGGGGTGAGCAGCTACGTGGAGATCGCCAAGCGGACCCACGGTCAGCGAGTGGCCGGGTTCGTCAACGCGGTGCTGCGCGGCATCTCTGCCGTGGACCGCAAAGCCCTCGCACTCGGCCGGGGCGCGCTTCCGCCTGCCGCGCACTTCTCCTTCCCGGACTGGGCGGTGGAGGAAGCCAGGGCCGCGTTCGGACCCGAGTACTCCCTTCAGCTGGAGACGCTCAACCGGCCCGCATCCATCGCGCTCAGGACGCACGTCGGCCGGGTGAGCGCGGACGCTCTGGCCCGCCAGCTCTCGGAGCTGGGCCTGCACCCGCAGCGGGTAACCGCTCTGCCCGACGCGCTCGTGCTCCCGCCCGACGAGCCCCCGTACGAGTCCGTGGAGTTCCTCCGCGGGCAGTTCTGGCCCCAGGACATAGCTTCCCAGCTGGTTGCGAGCATCGCGGCGGCCCTGGTCTCGCCGTCAGCCTCCGGGGCAGAATCCCTCCGGTCCGGCCCGGCGGCCTGCGGGGCGAGCATGCTGCTGGACGCGTGCGCGGGGTCGGGGACCAAGAGCCTGTGCCTGGCCGGAAGCGTGCCCTCCGTGCAGATCGTCGCATCGGACCTGTCCGCGTCGAAGATCGCCGCGATGCGGCGCCGGCTCCGGTCTCTGCAGGTTCCCGGCGTGGAGACCGTGATCGCGGATCTCACCAGCCCCCCGTTTGCCGCGGCAGCCTTCGATCTCGTGCTGCTCGATGCTCCATGCTCGGGCCTGGGCACGGTGCGACGGCACCCTGAGCTGAAATGGCGGCGGGGAGCAGGGGACCTGCAAGCCAACGCAGCCCGGCAAACCGAGCTGCTGCACCACGCCGCGCGGCTGGTGCGGCCCGGCGGAGCGCTGGTCTACGCAGTGTGCAGCTTCGCCCGCACCGAGGGGGCCGCGGTCGTGGACGACTTCCTGGCCCGGCACCCGTGGTACCGCCGCGGGGCCATTCCCCTCCCGGGGAGCTTGCCTGCAGCCAGCGTGCTGACCGCGGCCGGCGACCTGCTGCTTCCTCCGTCCCTGCTCGATTCAGACTGCCATTTCGTTGCGCTGCTGCGCCGCGCAGGCTAAACTCGGCCGAAGTGAGGAGGTGGGATGCGGGCCGCTCCTGCAAGATCCGTCGTTGTAGCGGGGCTGACTGCAGCGATTCTCGCGCTGCTCTGCCATGCGCCCGGCGCAGCCGCGGACAACATCTACCAGTACGAGAAGGACGGGAAGGTCTGGTTCGGGAACTTCTGCCCGCACGGGTCCAAGAAGTGCCGGCTGGTGATGAAGGGGTCTCCGTCCGCGAGCGACAGCAAGCCCCAGGCCGGATCGGGAAGCGGCTCGGGGCAGGCCGCCACTGCCGCGGGCGCCACGCGGCCGGAGAAGAAGTGGAAGCCGCCTTCCACCCCGGCCGTGGCAGACATCGGCAAGCCCGTGACCGAGGTGCCCGCGGGCGTGGACGAGGTCATCGCCCGGGCCTCCCGAACCTACAACATCCCTGAGGCGTTCATCCGTGCGGTCATCGAGGTGGAGTCCAGCTACAAGGTCAAGGCCCTCTCCTACAAGGGTGCGATGGGCCTCATGCAGCTCATGCCCGGGACCGCTGCCGACATGGGGGTTTCAGACCCGTGGGACCCCTACCAGAACATCATGGGCGGCACCCGGTTCCTCCGCATTCTTGCCAACCGGTTCAACGGCGACATGCCCAAGGTGCTTGCCGCGTACCACGCGGGCGGAAGCTCGGTCTCCAAGGCCGACGGCATCCCGTACCAGGGCTCCGAGGGCTACGTGCGCAAGGTCCTGAACCACTACTACAACCTCAAGAAGTCCGCGGGAGCTCCGCCCCAGCCGTGAGCATCCCGGCTGCCCCGGAAGCAAAGCGGCACCTGCCAACCTGCCATGGAGTCGTTCACACCGGTGAGATCGGGAGCGGGGAACCGCCCGCGCTCAGGGGCCGCTACCTGCCTGCCTCCCCCGGATTGAGCACCTCGACGCCGCCGAGGTAGGGGCGCAGCGCAGCAGGGATCACCACGCTTCCGTCCTTCTGCTGCCCGTTCTCGAGAATGGCAAGGAGCGTGCGGCCCACGGCAAGGCCCGACCCGTTCAACGTGTGCACGAACCGGGGCTTGTTCTTGGGATCCGAGCCGGGGCGGTAGCGAATGGACGCACGCCGCGCCTGGAAGTCCTCGAAGTTGCTGCACGACGAGATCTCCCGGTAGGTGTTCTGCCCCGGAAGCCACACCTCGATGTCGTAGCACCTGGCCGCGGAAAAGCCGATGTCGCCGGTGCACAGGGCCACCACACGGTAGGGAAGCTCCAGCTTCCGCAGGATCTCCTCCGCGTCGTCCACCAGCTTCTCCAGCTCGTCGTACGAGGTCTCGGGCGTCACGAACTTCACCAGCTCCACCTTCTGGAACTGGTGCACCCGCGTGATGCCCCGGGTGTCCTTGCCCGCGGCCCCGGCTTCCCTCCGGAAGCAGGCCGAGTAGGCCACGTACTTGATGGGCAGGCGCTCCTCGCCGAGCAGCTCGTCCCGGTGCATGTTGGTCACCGGCACCTCCGCGGTCGGGATGAGGTACATCCCGTCGGTCGAAAACGCTTCCTCCTCGAACTTGGGAAGCTGGCCCGTGCCGGTCATGGACTCCCGGTTCACCATGAAGGGCGGGAATACGGGCACGTAGCCCCGCTGCCGCGCGTTGTCCAGCATGAACATCGCGAGCCCCAGCTCGAGGTATACGCCCATCCCTTTGTAGAGGGCAAAGCGCGCCCCGCTCACCCTGGCAGCGGTCTCCAGATCCAGGATGCCCAGCTCCCTTCCGATGTCCCAGTGAGGCTTGGGCTCGAAGTCGAGCTGCCGCGGCACACCCACGGTCCGGACCACCACGTTGTCCGCTTCGCTGCTTCCCACCGGCACGCTGTCGTGGGGCAGGTTGGGCACGTACAGCAGGAACTCCTTGAGCGCCTCGTCCGCTGCCGCCGCGTTCTTCTCCAGCTCCTTGATGTGGTCGGACAGCCGCTTCAGCTCCTCGCGCATGGCCGAGGCCTTTTCCGGCTCCCGGGCCACCTTCTTGAACTCCTCGGACAGCTTCTTCTGCCGCGCCCGCTCCTCCTCGAACTGCTGGAGCAGGCTCTTCTTGCTCTCGTACAGTGCGACGAACCGGTCCATGTCCACGTCCGAGCGCCGCTGGCCGAGCTTCAGACGGGCCTTCTCGATGTTCTCGTACAACGTCCGTGGGTCGTGCATCTCCTGCCTCCCGGTGACGCCGGGAACCTAGCAGAAGCCACCCTATGTTGCAAGGAAGCCGGTGAGCCCGGGTGCGATCGCGGCCGTGGCAGATTGGCAGGAGCCGCTCTGCTTCCGGGGCAGCCGGGGGAGCTGCGGCTGAACGCCGGTCTCCCCCGCTCCCCTCCACGCGGGCTCCTGCCACACGCTGGATCGCACCCGGTGAGCCCCGCCCGGCGGCAGTTGGGATTCCTACTCGGCCTGGATGGTGGTGGTGGTGAGGCTCACGCCGTCCTTGCCCTTGATCGCGGACCAGCCGCCCGCGGGCGGGTTCGGCACAGGGCCCTGGGCCAGCGTGGACCCGCCCGGAGCCCCCTTGCCCGCGGCGCCGAGGAAGTAGGTCGTGGAAGCGATCTGGGGCTGGCTTCCAGCGGTGTAGAGGATCCCGACCGACGAGCCGCCGCCGCCGCCGCCGCCCGCACCGCCGCTGCCCCCGGCTCCCCCCTTGCCGCCGTCCCCGCCATGGCCCGAGCCCTCGTAGCCGGGACCGCCCGAGCCGCCCGTGCCGCCTTTGCCCCCCTTGCCCGGGTTGCCGCCCGGCCCGCCGCTGCCCGCGACCGCGGTGTGCAGCTCGCAAAACGAGATCGACGCGTTGGACTTGTAGAGCGCAATCGCAATCGAGCTTCCCCCGCCGCCGCCCCCCTTGCCGCCGGTGCCTGCAGTACCGCCCGCACCGCCGCCGCCGCCGCCGCCGCCCTTGGCATCGCAGAAGACCCACGCTGTCGTGTTGTCACCCATGCCGCCGCCGCCGCCGCCGCACCCGTCGTCTCCCGCTCCTCCGTTGCCGCCGTTTGCCGGCTTCATGCCCGTAGCCGACAGCTTGCCCAGCGACCCGCCCAACCCCGCAGCACCGTCCTTGCCCGACACGCCGGCCCCGCCATCCGTGCCGTCCGCACCCCCGGAGTCGATGTGCACGCCCGGCGCACCACCCTTGGCCCCGCCGAACTTTTTGAAGCAGCAGGAGGGCTCAGCCTCCAGCTTGTTGTCCCACTGCACGAGCACGTTCCCGCTCCAGTCGCCCGTGGCTTCCAGCTTGCCCATGCCGTCCCCTCGGCCCCCGCACGTGTACTTGCCCGCACCCGTGCCCGCGTCCGCATGGCCCGGACACGTGTTGTCCGTCCAGGAGTTGTAGCAGGTCGTGTCGTACCACTCCGCATCGAAACACCCGTCGCTGCCGCTCTCTCCGCCCGCACCGTTCAGTCCTCCCGCGCCCGCAGCGCCGCCTGAGCCCGCAGCGCCCGCACCCGCGTGAACCTCAATTCCGATCAGGTTGAGCGAGGGGCTGGAAGACGCAAGCACGCCGACCGAGCTCTGCCCCGGGTCGGTCCCCTTGGCCGCGTACACCACCAGCCGGGCCAACACCGTGTGCGCGTTGATGTTGCTGGCAGTCACAGCAATCGCTCCGCCGTGCAACACCGTCTTCTTCAGCGTGGACGGGTTCCACTGCTTGGCCGGGTCGCAGCTGCCCCATACCTCGACCCCCTTCTTCAGCGCCAGCGACTCGTAGTAGTCGCCTCCGGCCACCAGGACGTGCTTCTTGACCGCGTCGATCGCGGCCCGGTTGATGCCCGCCTGGATCGTCTTGAGAGGCTGCTCCTGCGTGCCGGGCCAGGTGTCGTTGCCCTTGGCCGCACTAACGAAAACGCTCTGGGCCGCGTCACCGTCCATGCCGTCGCAGTTGCTGTCCAGGCCCAGCATGTCCGGCTCGTCCTCGGCTTCCGGGCTCACCGTGGCCAGGAAGTCCTGGCAGTCCACCGGAGCCAGGGGACACGCCATGCACCCGGTCGTGATCTCCGTGCCCGCCGCGCAGAACCCGTCGCCGTCCTTGTCCACGCTCTCGTCCACCTTGCCGTCGCAATCGTCGTCCTTGCCGTTGCACGCTTCCCCTGCAAGAGGCTTCACCTTCGCGTTGGAGTCGTCGCAGTCCCCGAAGCCGTTGGGGCAGGACGCCTGGACTCCAGGACACGACGTGCTCACCTTGCCGCCTGCGGTGATGCACCCCTGCACCTCCTCGGGCACCGGGCCCTCGCACCATCCGTCGTCGTCGTCGTCGCACCCCTCGTCCGCCATGGCCGTGCAGTCGTCGTCATGCCCGTTGCACAGCTCGGCCGCGCCGGGATGCACCCCCGCATCCAGGTCGTCGCAGTCCACCTCCGGGTGCTTGCAGACCGACGACGGCCCGTACGCGGACGGAGCCACCCCGCAATAGCCGTCACCGTCCAGATCACACCCCTCGTCCGTCGCTCCCGAGCAGTCGTTGTCCTTGCCGTCGCACAGCTCCGGGGCCCCGGGAGAAACCGTCGGATCCTGGTCGTTGCAGTCCGCTTCCGGGAACAGGCAGACCGGACCCTTGAGCCCTCCCGCCGGAGCGTCCTTGCACCACCCGTCGCCGTCCTTGTCGCACAGGTCGTCCACCACCCCGTTGCAGTCGTTGTCCAGCCCGTCGCACACCTCGGCCGCACCCACGTGGATGGCCGGGTTGGCGTCGTTGCAGTCCAGGTCATTGTCCACCAGGTTGGCCACGGTCACCGCCGCGGCAAACTGGTCCGCACAGACGCACAGCGTCTCGGACCCGCCGTAGCCGTCGTCGTCCCAGTCGACGTGGAACGGGTTGCAACCGAACGCTCCAATCTCGTCCGTCTCGCCGTCGCAGTCGTTGTCCAGCCCGTCGCACACTTCCGCCGTGGCTTCCTTGCCCACGCACTCGACGACACCCTCTGCGCACTCGGACGTGCCCGTGCAGCTGCCCCACTCGTTGCTGAGCCAGCAGCTCTTCTGGGGCACCCCGTCGTCCACCGTGCCGTTGCAGTCGTTGTCCTTCCCGTCACACCACTCGGCTTCCGGCACCGCCGCGTCGCACTGGCCCAGCCCGTCCGCGGAGCACACCCGGTGACCCTTGCACGCGCCGATGAGCGACACCACCGAGCACTCGGTTTCGAATCCCTCGTTGACCCCGAACTCCCGGCAGTCGCACGCCACCTCCGGCACGCAGAACCCGGCGGCATCACAGCCGAATTCGTCGGGGCACCCGTTGCCGTGGTCACACGGCAGCGTGCAGAAGCTGCCCTGCTCCGGCGAGATCTCCCTGCAACGGCCCACGTCGTCCCCCGTGAATCGGGAGCAGTCCTTGTCCGACAGGCAGGGCCGGCAGAACGGGAAGAAGTCAGGCACGCACAGGTACGCGAACTTCCCCTTTCCCGCTCCCGCGTTCAGGCAGGAGAACCCGCCCGGGCACTCCTCCATGCACTGGGTAGTGCAGACGGTCTGGCTTCCGACGTCGACGCAAGGGCCGGACAGGCACTCCGCGTCCGCGGTGCACGGGTAGCCGAACTCGCCCGGTGCCGGGCCGCCTGCCGCTTCCCCGCTTCCGTCCGTATCGTCCGGCGACCCTCCGTCGTCCTCGGGCAGATAGCGGCTCCAGTCCACCGAGTCCTCCCCGGGGTCTTCGGGAGATCGGTAAGAGCCCGCGTCCGGGCTCGCGGGATCCGGGGAAGCGATCTCGTTCCAAGCGTCGGCCCCGAGACCTTCCGGATCCGCATCAGAGCAGGAAGCAGAGAGAGCCGACAGCAATGCAGACACCAGCAGACATGCGACGCGCTTCATGTTCGTCCTCCTTGTTGGGGTTCTCGAGCGGTCTGCTCCATGTATCGGGGTTGGCCCCCGTTTTCGGACAGGAAATCGACATCGCGTGTCAATCCCCGCCCCCCTCTTGAATAGCGCGAAGGGGGGGCCGTCACTGGGGACCGCAAGGTGCGCCTCTCGGGCACTTGCTGGAGAGAAACGACGGGATGCAACAGGAGGAATCGATGAAAACGACGCTGCTGATGACCATGGCGCTCTTCCTGATGTCGACCGTGCCGGCCCTGGCCGACCAGTCGGACGCGGACAAGGTGCCGCCGCACTTCAAGTACTCCGCCAGGAAGGGGCGGAAGGTCGTGGTGCACGGCCGCGGGCCCGTGGTCGTGGCCGGACCGGTGGTCCACCACCGGCACGCGGTGGTGGTGCACAGCGCACCGGTGGTGGTGCACACTACCAAGGTCGTGCCGGTGCACGAGCGCAGGGTCGTGGAGAACCACGGCTACGTCGCGGCCCGCCGCGACGAGGACTCCATGCTCGGCATCGGTTTGCGGCTTTCAGGCACCTCGGTGGACGGACAGCAGCTCAACCTGGCCACGGTCGAGAACCCGTCGCTGTGGGGAGCCGGCGTCCAGGTCCGAGGCAAGGTCTCGGAAAGCGTCGGCATCGAGGTCGGCGCAGACTGGCTTTCCGGCCAGACCGACGAGATGACCCAGACCTCCGTCCCCCTCATGCTGTCCGTCATGTACTACTTCATCCCGGACGGCGGGGTCCGGCTCTACGGACTGGTCGGCGGCGGGGCCAACTTCACCACCCTCGAGTACAACGCCGGGTTCCGGCACGACGACGTGGAGCTTGCCGCACAGGCCGGCGGCGGGCTGGAGCTTCGCCTCTCGCCCGAGTTCGGCCTGTCCGCGGACCTCCGCTTCATGGGCCTCTACAAGGACATGGGCTCCTCCACGACCCTGCGCAACGACTGCCTGTCCCAGGTGGGCGGAAACACCGGGTTCTGCAATGGCCTCAACAACTTGGACCCCAACGACAAGCTCAACGTCGGCGCCCAGTTCATGGTGGGTGCGAACCTCTACTTCTGAACCCGGAGCAGGTGCAGACCGCGGTAAGCCGGGTTCTGTCCCCCGCACGGATCGCTCCGCACGAGGTGGAGACCATTTCTCTAGGAGGCGCGTTGCCGCGCCCCTCCAGCGAGGACCCGGGAGTCTCGGGCGGGCCACCCTGCCAGGCAAGCCTGGCGCTCCCCTATTTCTCTTGCTCCGGGTGGGGTTTGCCGGCCACGACGTCACCGCCGCAGCCCGTGAGCTCTTACCTCACGTTTTCACCCTTGCCACGTCCCTCCCACCGCACCGCGACCCGACCGCACGACAGTCGCACCAGCGGGCATAGCCACGCCGGAGCCCCCGTAGCGCAAGCCGGAGCCTCGGCAAATCGGCAGGCGGAGGCGGGCGGTCTGTTTTCTGTGGCACTTTCCCTGGGGTCACCCCCGGTCGGTGTTACCGACCACCCTGCCCTGCGGAGCCCGGACTTTCCTCCGACGCCCGAAAGCGCCGGCGGCCTCCTCGCAGTCTGCCCCTGCTCCGGCTCCTACCATAGACCGGCTGCTTCCCGGATGCAACTCCGGCTCCATTCCCCTTGCAACACGCTGAGCTTGGGCTATGATGCTCCAGAGTGTTCGGAGATGCCGTGTTTCCCCTGCTGCTCGCAAAGCTGTACGGAGGGTTCTTCTCCCTCGATACCACGAAGCTGGCCCTCGTCACGCTGTTGTCGCTGCTGATGGGACTGGCGCTGGCGCTGCAGGTATCGCGGCGTTTCGGCAAGCGCTATCTGCCATCAGCGTTCCTCACCGGCACGCTCCTGTTCGTCGTCCTGTTCGTGATGCTGTTCGACCTGGTGCTCGATTACCCGGTCTTCGCCCTGAGATCGTTTTTCGAGCTTCCGTGAGAAAGGAGGCAAGGCATGCCATCTCCCAAACCCGACTACAAGGTTCTCGAACAAGCCATCCGGGAGACCATCACCGCGGCCGCTACCCGGCTTCCGGCCGACGTGACCGCGGCCCTGGAGAGGGCCTGCGCTGAGGAGACTCAGGCCGCGGCAAAGGCCGCGCTGCAAGCCATCGTGGAGAACATCGGGCTTGCGGCCGCGGACTGCACCCCCATCTGCCAGGACACCGGCTTCCCCACGTTCTGGTTCGATCTGCCCAAGGGGTATGACCGCCAGCGGATCGTGGATATCGTGCTGCGCTGCCTCGCGGAGGCCACGGACCGCGGGATCCTGCGGCCCAACGCAGTGGACCCCGTGACCGGGAAGAACTCGGGCAACAACTCCGGAGCCCTCTTCCCCGCCTTCTACTTCGACGAGGCAGATGGCCCGGAGCTGAAGCTCAAGCTCCTGCTCAAGGGCGGGGGAAGCGAGAACGTGTCGTGCCAGTACCGGCTTCCCCACGCACCCATCGGCGCGGGGCGGGACCTGGCCGGCGTCGAGAAGGTCGTGCTCCACGGCATCTTCGAGGCCCAGGGCTTCGGCTGCGGGCCGGGCATCATCTCCGTGGCCATCGGCTCGGACCGGGCCCAGGGGTATTCCCTGGCGAAGAAGGGGCTCATGCGGCCCCTTCCCGACTCCTCCCCGGTACCCCAGTTGGCCGCGATGGAGCAGCGCGTCTGCGAGAAGGCCAACCGTCTCGACATCGGCGCCATGGGCTTCGGCGGCAGGACCACCGTGCTGGGAGTCAAGATCGCCGCAGCCCACCGTCACCCCGCTTCCTACTTCGTCACCCTCGCATACGGCTGCTGGGCGCTCAGGCGCAAAGTGCTGGTGTTCGGCCGCGGGGGCTACACCCTGACCGACTACTAGGGAGGCGCACCATGAGAAGCGTACGCATCGACCTTCCGGCAGACCGCGACCTCATCCGCTCGCTGCGCGTCGGTGATGAGGCTCACCTCTACGGCCGCATCGTCACCGGCCGCGACGCCGCGCACAAGCTCCTGGTGGAGCAGAAGCCGGACCACGTCCGCGACATCCTGGCCGGCACCTTCATCTACCACTGCGGTCCCGTCATCCGGAAGGAGCCGGACGGCAGCTACAAGGTCACGGCCGCCGGACCCACCACCAGCATCCGGGAGGAGCCGTACCAGGCACAGGTGCTTGCGGACTACGGCCTGGCCGGGGCCATCGGAAAGGGCGGCATGGGCGAGAAGACCATCAAGGGCCTCGTCGCCACCGGAAGCGTCTACCTCCACGCAGTCGGCGGGGTCGCATCCCTGCTCGCCAAGCGCATCACCCGGGTCGTGGAAGTGCGCCTGCTCGAGGAGCTCGGCGCACCGGAAGCCTTCTGGGTGTTCGAGGTCCAGGACTTCCCCGCGCTGGTCACCATGGACAGCACCGGCGCCAGCCTCCACCAGCAGGTGCGCGACCGCTCAAAGGCGAACTTCGACAGGATACTGGCCGGGGGGTGAGCCCCTGGTAGCTACTTCTTGCCCTTCCTTGCCGCGGGCTTGGGCGCCGCGGGCTTGGACAGCTTGACAACCCTGGCTTCCAGGTCGCCGACCTTCTTCTTGAGCGCGGCAAGCTCGTCGGCCCCCACGATCCCGAAGCGATCCAGCAGCTCCCTCTTGACCGCCTGCCCCTGCTTCAGCATCTCGATGGTCTTGATCTTCTCGACGAAATCGCGCACCGCGATGGTCTTGAGCAGATCCTCCACCTTCTTGGCCCCGTCCGCAGGCGTGGAAAGGATCCTGTCCTGCACGCGCGCCACGAACTTGGTCACCTCCTCCTCGAATCCGTGGAGCTGCTTGTGAGCCTGCTGCACCGTCTCTTTCACCTTCGCGCCCAGTTCCATTGCCTTGTCCTTCATGACATCCTCCGTTTCACGCGGGCGACCATCGCCCCAAGGTCCTCTTGACCACATGCGTCAATATAGCGCGGCGCGTCATGGCTGTCAAGTCGTTTGTCAGCCGCGCTCCAGGAGCGAAGAAGTCTATTCTGATTCAGGTGGTTGCACAGACACGTTGGGCGCGGTCCGCGGGCCGTCGGAACCTTGACTTGACGCGTCATGCAGAGCGGCCCCCCTGCCTGTCAGCGTCGCGGAGCAGTCTGCGACCACCTCGCCGAGCCTGGCCCGAAACGCCACCAGCGCTGCCAGGACCACACCCAGGAGCACCAGCAACGCCAGCACCTTCTTCGTCCCGGGCGGTCCGCTGCGCGGCCGGCCCACCGAGGCCGACAGGCCCCGGCTGCGGACAAGCCTCATTGGAAGCGCACCGAGATCGGAATCTTGATCTTCTTGTTGACCAGCTCGAGGCGCCACCCGTCGAACGCGGTGAGGAAGCAGTCCTCGAGACCGGGAGGTGCGTCTGCGATGGAGACGTTGGAGACGTTGCCCTGCTCGGTGAAGTGCAGGTTGGCCTTGAGCGTGTCACCGCCCGCAGGCAAGCCGTGGTTCTTGACGCAACGGCCGAGCCTGGAGCGCTCACCGGAGACCTTCTTGGACACGAACTGCGCGACCTTTGCCTTGAGCGCGAGGCCGTCCCCCTCTCGGTGGGCCACCTTCGCATCGACGTTCTGCTCGGACAGCGTGGACGGGCCGCCCAGCAGGTTGCTCATGGAGGACTCCATTCCTGCTCCGGCCTTGCCGCCCTCGGTCTTGCCGGCAGTGCCGCCCTTGCCGCTGTCCTTCACTTCGAAAACCTTGCCGTTGCCGGAGTCGGGCTTGCGCTCCGCGGTGAGCGCAAACTCGGCCAGGGACATCTCGCCGTCTTCAGACGCGTCGCTTCCCTTCGACTGGCCGGTCTTGTACTGCTTGGGCTTGGTGCCGCTGCTTCCGGACGAGCTTGCGCCGTTGGCGCCGGCCGCGTTGCCCGGCTGGGTCCGAAGGCGCGCGGCCAGGGCTTCGGCGTTCACCGAAGGCACCTCGTCGTCGATGGTGACGGACCATTCCTTGTCCAGGTTCTTCAGGTTCTCGTCCGCGGACAGCTCGACTCCGCCGCGCACAACCCCTTCTTCGTCCGCGCCATCCTGGCTCTTCTTGGCTGCCTTGGACTGGGCAAACATGCCCTTGAACTCCTCCTGCGGAGCCTCTTCCTGCGCGGCAGGGCCTTCGGACCCGACCAGGTCAAGCGGATCGTACACGGAGAAGACGACCGCAAACACCAGCCCCACGACCGCGACACTCGCGGTGAGCGCGCCCACCTGCCGGGTGCGGGTGCGGCGGCTCATCTTGACCATCACGCTGAAGTCCTTGAGGCTGGCCTTCGCGCTCTTGTCGCTGGTGCGTGTCTCCATGTCCATGGGGAACATGGGGCCGTCCGACAGCTCGATCTGGTCCATCCCCTTGATGTGCTCGTGCGTCTGCCGGGCCCTGGCGTCGAAGAAGTGGGAATCGATGGTGCTGATCTCCACGGGGCCCACCAGCTGCTCGCCGGTGTCCTCGCCGATGAAGCGATCCTCTGCCTCGGCCGCAGCCTTCATCGCGGTCCTGGCCTGGGAGTCCTGGCCACGGGCAGCGGGCGCTGCCTCCACGGCCGGCAAGCTCTTCGGGACCGGGGCCGCGGCGGGCCTGGCCGGGGCAGCGGGAGGCAGCGGCGGCGGCATCACCGCCGCGGGGAACGCTCCCAGCGCACCGGGCTTGGGTATCTCGGCAAAGAGCGACGCGACATCCTTGACCGATGCGGCCGCGGTCCACCCTGCCATGCCCTTGTGCCACAGCAGGGTGGTTTCCTTGATCTTGGACTCCTCCACCAGCCGCTTGAGCGCGGCAAACGGCATGGGTCCCAACCGCTTGGATCCAACCACAGCGAAGTACTGGATCTGCTGCTGAATGGCGGGCCCCGAAACCGCGGTGGCCGCATCCGGTGCAGCCGCGGGTTCCTCCTGCCGGGGAGCTTCAGGCCGAGGGGCCGCCACGGGCGCAATCTGCGCCGCAGGCGCCGATGCCTGTGCCACAGGTGCCGCCGGCTGTGCCGCAGGCGCGGCCGGCCGTGCCGCAGGCGCCTTTGGCTGGGGCGCCTCCGGTCGTGCGGGGGCGACCCGAGCTGCAGGGACCTCGATGCGCGCGGACGCCAGCGTGGCCGCAGGCGGCTCGGGCCGTGCAGGCGCGGGCCTGGCCGCCGGCGCTGCCGCTGGCCGACCCTGGCCCGGGATCGGCCCTGCCGGCTCCGCATCCGCGGACACGGCGGGAGCGGAAGCAGGACCGGACACCCTGAGCTTGAACGCGGTGCCGCAACTGGTGCAGCGCACTTTGACGAGCTTGCCCTGCAGCTTGGCCGAGAGCTCGTACTGCTTCGTGCATTTCGGGCAACTGAACTTCATGCGCGGCCTCAACCAACTCAGGTGATAGAGTCTAGCACCGTATGGAAGTTCCTTGCAACTATCTGTTTCCTGCCTTCTTCTTCGCCCGTGCGGGCCGGCCGCGTGCGCATCACGGGGCCGGCTCGAAGATGTTCCCGCGCGCCATGAGGCCGTGCGGGTCAAACGTGCGCTTCACCGCGTTCATCGCGGCCAGCACCGCTGCCGGGTACTGGCGCGGCAGCAGGTATCGCCGCGTCTTGCCGATGCCGTGCTCCGCTGCCACGGTCCCGCCCATCGCGACGACCCGGTCCGACCACTCGAGCACGATCGCACGCAGCCGCACCACTTCGTCCGGGTTCCGGCCGCGCATGAACACGTGCGGGTGGCCGTTGCCCACGTGGCCGTACCGCACCATGACGTCCACACCGTGCTGCACCCGGGACTCTTCGACCACGGCCATCATCTCCAGCAGCCTGTCGGGCGGCACCGCGAAGTCCGCGGACACCTTGAGCCCGCCGGTGGCGTGGTGCTCGGAAGCCGCCCTGTTGCACGTCTCGGGGATGTGGTGCCGCAGGTCCCGGATCCATGCTTTCTCCGCGGCCGTCTCCCCCACGATCGTGTCGTCGAGGAGCAGGCCGAAGGGTAGAAGCTGCGCCAGGTCCCGTGCGACGAGGCGCTCCACGTCCTCGGCTTCCGCACGGTCCAGCTCCACGTACAGGGCAGCCCCGGCCGCGGCGGGCAGCTTCGGAGCCCGTGCATGCGTCGCGAGCATCTTCAACGCCCCGGCATCGAACAGCTCCACGCAGCGGGGATGGACCGACACCTGCCGGGTGCGCAGGGCCACCGCGGCCCGCAGCGCGTCCAAGAGCGCCCGGAAGGGCAGCACGAACGCGACATAGGGCCCCGGGTTGCCGCACAGACGGAGCCACACGCGGGTCACCACGCCCAGCGTCCCCTCGCTTCCCACGAACAGCGAGACCGGATCGTGGAACGGCAGGAGCCCCGCGGTGTTCTTGTCCACCCGGGACCTCCGGAAGCGCAGCGTTTCGCCCGCTCCGGTTACCACCTCCACGCCGTCAACCCAGTCCCGGGTCGAGCCCCAGCGGAACGTCCGTGCGCCGGAAGCGTTGGACGCCACGTTGCCGCCGATGGTGCTCTCGTGTTCGCTGGTCGGATCCGGCGGGTAGTACAACCCCGCGTCCTCCACCGCAGCCTTCAGCACCGAGGTGATGGTGCCGGGCAGGACCTCCGCGACCCGGGATTCCCGGTCGATGTCCACCACCCCTGCCATGGCCGTCATGGACGCGACGACGTCGCCCGCAGGCGACGCAGCGCCGGACGTGGCCGTCTGGCAGCCCACGGGCAGCAGGGGCCGGCGCAGCGCCACGGACTCCCGCACGAGCTCCTGCACGTCCGCAAGGTCGCGGCACCGGACCACGCCAAGCGCCCTGCCCCTGAGCCCGGACTGGTCCGCGAGGAACGATGCCAACACGTCAGGATCGGTGAGGATGCTCATCAGGCGTCACCCGTGCCGGGTCCGGACCGACGCACGTGCCGCGGCACGTGCCCCTGCCCGGGACAGGTCCCGCGGCGCTCAGCCAACCAGCAGGGAAGCCATGTCTGTGGCTTCCCACGTGAACTCGGGCTCCGAGCGGCCGAAATGGCCGTAGGAAGCGGTCCTCCGGTAGATCGGCCGCAGGAGCTGCAGCTTCTCGATGATGGCCTTTGGCCGGAAATCGAAGTGCTTCTTCACCAGGGCTTCGATGCGCGCGACCGGCACCTTCTCCGTGCCGAACGTCTCGATGCGAACGCCCACGGGTCTCGCTACCCCGATCGCGTAGGCCACCTGTATGGAGCATTCGTCCGCGAGCCCCGCGGCCACCACGTTCTTGGCGACATACCGTGCGAAGTAGCACGCGGAACGGTCCACCTTG
>Ga0233425_10002827_pt1 | contig 33048 bp, 32 predicted proteins | sample Watercolumn_Towu_2_FD_181712 | JGI IMG/M metagenome (GOLD analysis project Ga0233425, IMG submission 181712) | Freshwater microbial communities from Lake Towuti, South Sulawesi, Indonesia - Watercolumn_Towuti2014_140_MG | ecosystem: Environmental > Aquatic > Freshwater > Lake | place... | reverse complement strand
TGCCAACCATCCCTGGCGCAAGGGCTTCGCAACCCCCCTCTCGAAAAGTAGAAATGTCCCCGCCGCGCGCGGCGGGGACATTTCTACTTTGGAATCCAGGTGACATTTCTACTTTGGGTTGACACAGCCAGATTAAATGGACTTAAGAGGCAGAGAAACCAGGTTTCTTCAAGAAACCTGGTTTCTGATTTGGCTAAGACACCTTTCGCCAAAGAATAGGGTTGAGCGAGTGGATGAGAAGCACTGCCAGCAGGCACACGCCGCCGCAAATCAACGCGGCGAGGGGGACATTCCAGGTTTGCGCTACCCAGCCGATAAACAGGCTGCCGAAAGGCGCAACGCCTTGCAGCGCCCAGAGATAGGTACTGAAGACGCGCCCGCGCAGGGTGTCAGGCACTGCCACCTGGATGAGGATGTTCATCTGGGAGAGCTGGATAACGGCGGAAAAGCCGAGCAGCACGATCAGGCCCAACGCCAGCGGGAGGTTCCTGGTGGGGGCGAGGCCAAGCAGCACCACGCCGAAAAGGAATTGCCCGATGACAAGCAGCAAGCCCTTGCGTTTGAAATCGCTGTAGATGGATACGAGCAGGGAGGCGACCAACGCGCCGGCGCCTTGGGCAATGTAGAGGGCGCTGGTGCGCGCTTTGACGATGGTTTCGCTATCGCCAACTTGCGCCAGTACGTCGCGGGCGACGGCGGGGATCTGCTGGATAAATGGGAAACCGAAGAAGCCAATGAGGCCAGCCATCAGCACGACCAACGCTACCGCGACGTTACCCAGGATATAGCGTTGGCCTTCGCGGAATTCGGTCACCATGCTGCGTTTTCCATAGGTTTGTACAGCCGCCTTGTAAGGGGTGCGGACGAAGAACAACCCGACAATAACGAACAGGAAGCTGACGCCGTTGATAAAGAAGGCCCAACCTTCGCCCTGGTTCTTGACCAACAGCAGTACCACCGCGGTCAGCGAAGGGCCGAGAACGCGGGCAGCGTTGAAGATGGTGGCCTGCAGCGCAATGGCGTTGGGCAGGGCAGGCTTGCCGACCAGCTCGATCAGCATGGCCTGGCGGGCGGTGATCTCGATGGCAGAGGCGGTTCCGAGGATGAAAGATAAAAGGATGATATGCCAGATCTGGATGACCCCGGTCAGGGCGAGGAACGCCAGCGCAAAGGCCTGGAGCATCTCGACGATTTGCATGACAATGACCATTTTGCGCTTGTCCACCCGTTCGACCAGCACCCCGCCAGGCAAGGCCAGGATGAGGGTGGGCAGAGTGGCCGAAAAGCCGATCAGCCCCAGGTCGAGCGGGCGACCGGTGAGACGGTAAGCCAGGTAAGGCTGGGTCGTGCTTTGCATCCAGGTGCCGATCAGGGAGATAAATTGTCCCACCCAGAAGATCAGGAAATCGCGCGAGGCAAAGGCGGGGAAGCGTGTATAGAATTTGGACATGGGGAGAGCGTGGAGCGAGGAGCGAGGGGCGTGGAGCGTGATGCGGGAGAAGTGACGAGTGATGAGTGATGGGTGATGCGGGAGAGAAGCCGTTCAGGAGGCTGGGACGAGGCACTCCGGGTGGTCGTTGGCGGGGCTGTTGACCAGCGTCGAGACCGGGTATGCAGCCATTGCCTCGGCGGGGTAGGAGGCGAGGAGAGCCTGTAAGTCGGCGGGTTGACGCGAGGAGGGTTCCAGCCAGCGGGCGTAAGATACCTGCGGCAGGATGACCGGCATCCGGTTGTGGATGGGTGTCATCAGCTCGTTCGGCGCAGTGGTGATGATGGTCGCGGATTTGATCTGTGATCCATCCGAGGCGTGCCATTGCTCCCAAAGGCCCGCGAAAGCGAACGGGTTGCCGGATTTCAGGTGGATGAAATGTGGGACTTTGACCTTGCTGCCCGGCCGCGCCTGCCACTCATAGAAGCCATTTGCAAAGATGAGGCAGCGGCGGTACTTGAATGCAGCGCGGAAGGAAGGCTTCTCGGACAGCGTCTCGGCGCGAGCGTTGATCAGCCGCGCGCCGATCGCCGGGTCCTTGGCCCAGGAGGGGATCAGTCCCCAAACGAAGAAATCGGCCTTTCCTGTGCCGTCGTTGGCGAGCGCCAACACCGGCTGCGTGGGGGCGATGTTGTAGCGCGGCGCGAGCTGCCCCGGAAAGGTGAATTCGGGGAAGGCTTCTGCCAGGTCGGCAGGGTCAACGGTGAGGGTGAAACGGCCACACATATCATGCGTGCAATATCGAGATGAACTCTTGCGCGGAGACGATCTGTATTTCGCGGAAGGATTTCAAATCCAGCAGATGGCTGTCCCCGCTGACAATGTAGATCGCCTTCCCCTCCAACGCGGCTTCGATGAATTTATTATCGGTCGGATCAGCTTTGATGGCGGTGATGGTTTTCCGCGGGGTGACGAATTTAGCAGTTTTGAGCAAGTAGTCGGTCGTGGCGGCTATTTCATCTGCTGCTATTCTTAACTTTGGGCGGTTGATAATTTCGAGATATTCGCGCGCGATAGCCTCACTAACGATGAGCGTAAACTTACCCGACTTCCATTCATCAACGATTATTTTCAGTACACCGCCAAGCAACGCCGAAACAAGGATATTGGTATCAAGCACCACGCGCATGTTCTTCCCTCACTGCGCGAATTTCAGCCTCAACATCCTCCTGTGTGATGTTGTATTTCTTTGCCCTGGCCCGGATGGATTTCAAAGCTTTATCGAAGCGCTTTTCGATTTCCAATTCCTCATCGGGAATGCTCAACTTCAGAAAGCGCACAAAGGCCAAAACATCCGCGCGACGGTTCGAAGGCAGGGTGGAAATTTCTCGGAAAAGGGTTTGTTCGAAATTGGTCATGTCGCACCTCACGGGTGAATTATACCCCAGCCTTGCTTTCTACTTCCTCAGCCTGCGCGCATCTCCATCCCTTACCGTCACTCCCACCGCATCGAGATGTTCCATCAGCGCCAGGGCGTAGCGGCGGGAAGTATCGAACAAGTCGCGCACGTCGGCGACGGTGATCTGGCTTTTTGCCTGTAGCGCCTGGCGGATTTGTGCGACCATTTTTTCGTAATCGGGCTTGCGGAAGACCACATCAGCAGAGACAGTCACGAGTTCGCCCAACTCCAGCAGCGCGGTAAAAACATCCTCGCCGACCTCGGTCGCACATTCCTTGACTGTCGGCGGGGCGAAGGGTCCGGCAGCGAACTTGGCCATCAGGCGTTTGATCGCCGTCTGCTGCTCGGGTGTGAACTTAATCGCGTGGTCTGGAGATGCCACCAAAGCGCCAATTTCGAGCAGTGAGTGACGAGCGACGAGTGACGCTATGAAGAGATTGAAGGGGCGCGGCGGGAGCTTGAGCTTGGATTTGAGTTCCTCGCGCGGCATCCCCCGCCGTAACGGAAAGCTCGTGTGATAAGCGGTTAGAATCGTGACCACAGTTTCTTTGAGAGCAATCCACTGGGAGGCAGGGACGACCATCTCCTCGAGTTGGATGAGTTGACCATTTTCGAGCAATTCCTTGAGGGCAGATTCAGTGACCTGTCCTTCCAGCCGTGAGCGGGCAACGACATCCTTCACCGGGACGGGACCGAGAGCAAGCGCGGCTTGCAGCAGCACCTCAGCGGGCGAACCTTGCGCGAGCGATTCAAGATTCTTGATGACAGCTTCATCGAAGCGTTTGTGACGGCGCTTGGGTTGCGGATCCACCAGCGCGCCGCCGCCAAGCGTCTCGCCAGGGGAGGGGCGGCGCAGGATGTAACGGTCACCACGCACGGCCACAACAGGCTGGCGTAGTTCGAGCTGCAGCCAGCCCTCCTGCCCCGGATTCAACGCTTCCGCGCCGAGCAGGCGCACAGAGGCGATGGTCTCGGATGTGCCGAGAAAGAGTTTGACCTCGCTGGTGTGGCGTAGCGGGCCGGCGGCATCCGGCAGCAGACGGAAGTGCACATCCAACATTTGTGTTGGGTGGTATTGGCCGGGGTGGACGACCACTTGGCCGCGTGCGATCTGTTCCATGTTTAGGCCGGAGATGTTGACTGCCGTGCGGCTGCCGGGAACTGCCGTTTCCTCTTTTTTCTTATGAGTTTGCAATCCGCGCACCCGTCCGCGCAGGCCGGAGGGCAGGATTTCGACTTCTTCGCCCAAGGCGAGACGCCCGTCGCTCAGTGTGCCAGTGACCACAGTGCCGAATCCGGGGATACTGAAGACGCGATCCACGGGCAGGCGCGGCCGACCCAGGTCTGGGCGGGGGGGAGATTTTTCGAGGAGCAGGCTCAAAGTCGAGAGCAGCGCCGGGAAACCGGCCTTCGTCTTGGATGAAACGCGCACGAACGGCGCATCTACCATTACGGTTCCCTGCAATACCTGGCGTACGTCGCTTTCCACCAAATCCAGCCAGTCGGGGTCGTCCACCAGGTCGATCTTGGTCAAGACCACCATGCCAGCCGGGATTTGGAGCAGGTCAAGGATGGCGAGGTGTTCGCGGGTCTGCGGCATCACTCCTTCATCGGCAGCGATGACCAGCAGCGCGGCGTCAATGCCACCCACGCCAGCCAGCATGTTCTCGATGAAGTCGCGGTGGCCTGGCACGTCCACGATGCCAATCTCCTCGCCTCCGGGCAGGGTGAGCCAGGCGAAGCCGAGATCAATGGTCATCTCGCGCTCCTGCTCTTCCTTGAGGCGGTCGGGATTGATGCCTGTCAGGGCGGAAACGAGGGTGGATTTGCCGTGGTCTACATGACCGGCGGTGCCGATGACGCGCATAACGTCCTTTCGGAGGAACCCGTTTTCTTTGCCCCCTTCGGGGGTGCTTCGCGAAGAAAACGGGTTCCCGTGGCTTTCAGGTTTTAGGCGTTCCCAAAATTCGGTCGTAAGCTGTCAACAACTCGTGGATCTGCGCCAGCGTGGCATGGAAGTATTGCACGTAGACTTCTTTGGTCTGGATGAGAACATCTTGCTGGGTTTGCGTCTGGTCTTCCAGAGCAGCAATGCGCTCGATGAGCTTTTCTATGCCCGAGGTGGCATCGCGTCGTTGTTCTTCTTGGGAAAGGGTATAGCTGGCCCAGTTCTTTTGTTGGTCGGACTTGAGCGTGACCCATTCCTGACGGAAGCGATCCTCGGAGAGGCGCTGCATTTCGCTGATTTCGTTGATACGCCGCTCGAATTTCTGGGTCATTTCCTCGTAGGACTCACGGGCACGCTTGACAGCGCGTTGCACCGTGTCCAAATCCTGCAACTGGGCTGCGATGGTTTCGGTCTGATCGGGGAGCACTGAGAAGCGTTCCTCCCATTCTTTCCAGGTGCGTTCGCGCTCTGCTTGCAGGCGGGAATGTTTTTCGATGAAGGCAGTCTGCGCCTGACGGCGTTCAGCCTCGCTGGCGAGCAGCTCTGTCAGCCGGGTTTCAATGCGTCGGATGCTTTCGCTGGAAAGGTCGCTTTTCTCGCGAACCTCCTCGATGCGCTTGCGCGTTGCGCCAACCTCGCCTTGCAGGTCGGTCAGGCGTTTAGCATCCTGGCGGCGGCTGTCTTCTGTCAGACTTTGGGCGTGCTGCACTTCCTCACTGGCGCGGGTCGCGGCCTCCACCTTGCCCTTCATCTCGGAGATGCCGCGGCTCAGGCGGGCTTCCTCGTCCACGCGCACTTTTATGTCATTTTCGAGAGCAGAAATGGGATCTTTCAGCTTGCGCAACTCAATCAGCGCTTTGTTGACAGGGGTAATTTGAGCTTGGAATTTCTTGTCCTGTTCGAGCTGGCTTTCTTCGCGCTTCTTTTCCAATTCCTCGATGAAACGGTTGATCTCGGCGCGGTTCTTTGTCACGATGCCGTCGAACTGATCCACGCGCGCAGCGGTGGTGGTCAGGCGCGAGATTTCTCCGCTCATCTCTTTTATCTGTTTACTGAGGGACTTCAGGCTCGTATCCGCCGCGGCGAGATGCTCTTCGAGCGCACTCAAGGCGTGTTTATCCTTGCGATGTTCTTCGTCCAGCCAATCGAGACGTTTAACGAGTTGATCTAGCTCCATCACTTATCTCCGTATCTTAGCGTTCTTTTCATCATACTTACTGAAAATTATATCACCTTGACAAAATCTACTTTATCAATGGCCAAGGTGCTCGAAAACAGAGGGCAACCGCGCCAGAAGCGGTGTAGCCCATTGTGGAAAGATGCCCAGAATGAGCAAGGCAAGTGCACCCATGGCGAGGAAAATCCGTTGCGGCCAGGATTCGTTGACTTTCCAGGTGGTCTTTTCAGGAGCCATGGAAAGGACTGCCAGGCTGCGGATCGCACCTGTCAGGAGGCCAAGGCTGCCGATCAGCATCAACAAGGCAATGCCCGGCGTCTGGCGCGCCAACCCTTCCCATAATGCCTGGCGGACTGGGAAACAGGCCAGAAGTGGCAAGCCGCCCAATGATAGGCTTGCCAGCACCGCGCCGGACGTGGCAAAGGGAAGCGAACGGCCCAATCCTTTCACTTCATTGAAACGGAGAGAGGGGACATATTCAGCCAAAATGGAACACGCAAATGCCCAAATTCCCAGACTGAGCAGGCGCGGGGTAAAAAACAGGAAGAACAGCTTCATTCCGGTTGTCCCACCCAGACTCAACGCCAGCAATGAAAAGCCGCTTTCGGCATTAACGGCGAATCCCAGCAGGCGGCCAAGGTGGCGCTGGAAGGCTGCCATAATTCCGCCAGTGAGGAGCATCAGCGAGCCAGCGATGAGCAACAGATTTGGGAGTTGCGGCGCGGTGCGCAGCCAGGTGTAACGATCCAGGAATCCTAGGCCGAAAAGGAAGGCCATCGTGGGGAAAATCCACATGATGAAGGCAGCCGCATAGGGCGGCGCTTCCTCGGTCAGGAGCGGTATCCAGGTGTGGAACGGGACAATTGCCAGCAGGAAGGAAAACCCCAGTCCGAGCAGGATCGCGGCTTGCAAGACCAGCGTCAGGTTGCCGGGGTTGGTTTCGATGCCGACAAGCAGCCAGCCTGAAAAGAGAATGAACGGCATGGCTACTGTCTGGAAGGTTAAAAAGCGGAACAGGCCGCGGCCGGGAGAGCGATCTGCCGGCGAGAGCAGCGGTACTGATAGTAATACAGCCATCTCGATTAACAGGGCGGCATACAGAAAAGGCTCGACAGCGAGTGAGGCGACGAGCAAGGAAGTAATTCCCAGCCCAAAGGGAGCGAGCTTGTGCGCCAGCCTGGTCGAGGCCGAGGCAGTGAACCAGAAACAGGCCGCAGTGTAGATCAATGTCAGCAAGGGGCCGTCGGCGGAGGTCAGCACGAGGTGGCGTCCGAGGATATCAAAGGAAGAGGCGATCTTGACCGAGAACGAACCTATGCTCAAGGCTGTGTCAATGGGCAACAGCCATGCGGCGAGCGCCAGTAAAAAGGCCATCCCGCCCGATAAGCCTGCTTTTATACGGGCGTTGCCGAGCGGCCACAGGATCAACGCCAGGCCGAATGGCAGGAAGATCCAAATGACCGCTGCGCTCATTCGGCGACCTCAGCCACATGCGCGTTGAGCAGGTAAGCGCCGACCAGCGCCAGGCATAGATTGATAACTGCCAGTAGCGCCGCGACCAGCGAGGAGGATTCTACAGCGGCATAGATGATTTCGAAACCTCCCAAGAAGGTCAAAAGCCCGAGGATGACGCGCAATGGCTGGGCGGTAATCCCCAAGTGGAGCAGACCCATGCCCATCAGCAACAAGCTACCCCATGCCATGGCCAGGCTGATATTCAGCCAGGTTGCCGTCTTCTGAGCAAGTGTAAAGGCCGCTAGCGCGATCAGACCGCCCGCCAGTGAGCGAAAAAGACGTCCCTGAGGCCAGGCGGTTTCGGAGGCAGTGTGCGCGCCAGAGCGATGCAAGGCCAGTCCCAGCGCAGCGCATACCATCCAGCCGGTGACCAGTTTGACCGCAGCCATCGAAAGCGGCCAATGAGAATGCACCAACCAGAAGATGCCCAGGTATTGCAAAGCCAGGGTGGCTAAGCTCCAACGCCAATCGCGGCTGAGCAGCAGGCCAAGGGTTGTCACCAGCGCCAAGAGGGTTGCGATCCACTTCAATGTATCGGCCATATTCATAAGATTAAAGACAAGAAAAGGGCGAAGATGACGAATGCCCAAAGCACGCCACCATCCCCTTCCAATGAGGAAGTGATGATATAGACCACCTGTCCCAGCCAGCGATAGAGCGTCCAGGCGATGCGGTAGAGCCAGTCGAGGCGGAAGATGCTGGCCCAACGGTTGCCCGCGGCCTGGATGGGAAGGCGCGTTAGGAATTTAATAGCGATCCAGGCTGCCAGCGCGGCCAGCCCAATGACCAGCACTGCTGCCCACCAGATCCCCATCTGGCGCGCTCCATGCCATCCCCACAGGCCAAGGAGAATTTGGATGAGCGGCAATAGGATCAGCCCCAAGGGGTAAATGACTTTTACCCAAGGAAGTTGTGATTCCAGGCTGACCTCACCCACGCTGATGCTGTGACGGAAGAAACCCGCCAGCAGCAACGCTTGAGCTGGCAGGAAGGGCAGCCAGGATACAAGTTGCGTAGCGTCCATGCTCAACCATCCGCTGGCGGTCAGGGTAAAGGGCAGGGCTGCTAATCCAAACAGCGCGAGGCTGGGTAGCCAGATAAGGCGCCGCTGCCGCGCTGAATACAGGAACAGGCAGCCTCCTCCTAAAACCAGCCCAATTCCCCAGGCAATGCTGCCAATGGGGTTGGCGCGCAGCGCCGCGGCGATTGCCAGTGAGGCCATGCCGAGCAGCCAGAAGGGACGACCGGTTAGCTCGTCGGAAGCGCGCAGCCACATCCAACTGGCGTAGAGGGAGGCGAGAGCAGTCAGGGCTAATAAGTAAGGTGTCAGGGAAGCGCTGACGGCATTTGCGGGGAGGCGCGCCAGCAGCACCAGGCTGGATGCCGCCGAGACCAGACGCAAGGCAGTGCCGAAGCCGCGTCGCACCGTTCGTTCCTGCTGGTAGGGCAGGTGCAAAGGCAGGACACCGAGACGCAGCCCCGCCGCCAGCAGCAAGAACAGTCCGGCGCGCGTCGGCACCATGAGGAAATTCAACGTCATCCGCCCGGCAACGCTGAGGATGCTGGCCCAGATCACTAATCCCGTCCCGGCAAGTCGCGCCGCGAAGGCGATGACCACCCCTTCGCTCTGTTTTTCCCCCTCTACCGAGAGCAGCATGGTGACCAGTTCGGTCAGGTCGAGGGCGGTCCAGGCCAACAGCAGCGCCGCCGGGTTTTCAGCCGTGACGGCCAATAGTCCCAGCGCGGTCAGCATGAAGATGCCCACCCAGGCCATTGGGTTGACGTTAACGCGCACGAGAGAGGTCAGGACAATGGCGAGCGCCAGGGCAGTCAGGCTCAAAGCGTAAGGCCAGGAAATTGTATCTATCCGCCAGGTGGGAGCATATTCGAAGAACGGCTGTAGTTGCCAGACGGGCAGTTCCACTGTCTGTTGCAAGCGTAGCTGCCAGAGGAAGACGGCTGTCAACGCCAAAATGGCTCCCCCAACGGCGATCAGCCAACCGAGTCTGAAAGTTGGCAGCACAGCGCGCAGGATGGCCAATGTCAGCGCGGCCAAGGTCAACAGGAGAATGGGCAGCAGGATGAACATAACGGCAGGACAATTTTATCAATAAATGTGCCCTGATTGGCTATTCTCATGTACAATAGAGCAAATTCGCCAAAGGAGTCTGCCATGTCTCGATATAAGATCATTCTCAATCCGACGGCTGGGCGTGGAGTGGCGGGGAAGTCAGTCCCGCAGATCGAGGATCTCCTGCGCGGCCACGGCCTGGACTTCAGCCTGGTACTCACCGAACGGCCCTGGCACGCTGCCGATCTGGCCGAGCAGGCTGCCAAAGAGGGCTACGATGTGGTCGTCGCCGCCAGCGGCGACGGGACGGCCAACGAGGTGCTGAACGGCCTGATGCGTGCGCAGGCGCAGGGCGCGAATAAGACTGCCATGGGCATCCTGACGGTTGGCACCGGCAACGACTTTGCTTATGGGATGGGAGTCGCGCTGGACCTGCAGGCGGGCTGCCGCGCCCTGGCTGAGGACCACCGCCGCCGCGTGGATGTGGGCTTGCTGCATGGCGGTGACTATCCCAATGGACGCTATTTCGGCAATGGTGTAGGCGTCGGCTTTGACGCCGAGGCTGGATTCGTGGCGGCCAAGATCCGTTGGCTGACCGGCTTGTTGCTGTATCTTGTTGCTGCTCTCGAGACGATTTTTATCTACTACAAAGCCCCCAAAGTGCGCATAGCCTACGATGATAAAGAACTTGTCCAACCCTCGCTGATGGTGTCCATCATGAACGGCCAACGCATGGGAGGCGGCTTCTATTTTGCGCCGCAGGGCAACCCGGCGGATGGTCTCTTCGACCTGTGCATCGCGGCAAGCGCCGGCAAGGGACGCATCTTGCAACTCATCCCCTACTTCATGAAGGGGACGCAGGCCACCCAGCCGGAGGTCAAGACCGGCCAGGCACGCAAGGTAACGGTCACCGCGTTGGAAGGCACGCTGCCGGTGCACTGCGATGGCGAGACGGTCTGTTACGCCGGTTCCGAGCTGGTCATCGAGCTGTTGCCAGGCGCAATCGAGTTTGTCTGTCCGAAGCCTGGATGATTCGAAGAACACCCCTCTATTATTTCATCTGCTGGCTCGTGCGCGTTGGCACGCGGGTCATCTGTCGCCTTGACATAACCTCGCTGGCGGAGATCCCGGCTTCCGGCCCCCTCATCCTGGTGACCAATCACATCGGTTCGCTGGAGGTGCCGCTGATTTTTGCCCACCTCCAGCCACGACCGGTGACCGGCTTTGCCAAGAGCGAAACCTGGGATGATCCCTTCATGGGCTGGCTCTTCGATCTGTGGGGTGCCATTCCCATCCGCCGCGGCGAAGCGGACATGGAGGCGCTGCGCAAGGGCTTCGAGGCGTTGGCGCAGGGTGCGATCCTGGCCGTGGCGCCGGAGGGGACGCGTTCGCGTCATGGCAGGCTGCTGCGCGCCCATCCCGGCGTGGCGATGATCGCCTTACGCTCCGACGCGACCATCCTGCCGATTGCCCATTGGGGTGGGGAGAATTTTGGAAAAAACATCAAGCGTCTGAAACGCACCGACTTCCACATCAAGGTGGGGCAACCGTTTCGCTTGCGGGCGGAAGAGAAGATGACGCGCCAGGCGCGCCAGCAGGCAGCCGATGAGATCATGCTCCAGATCGCTGCGCTAATGCCCCAGGAATATCACGGCGAATATGCCGGTAAGGGGACGGAAGCGAAGTACTTGCGGTTAATGTAGGGCGGAATGCCATTCCGCCCCACAGATGAAAAATGGTCAAGATCACCCTGCGTGACAAAGAATACGAGGTTCGCCCCGGCATGACGCTGCTCGCGGCGCTCGAAAAGATCGGCATTCTGCCTGAGGCGGTTATTGCCACGCGCAGCGGCGAGTTGATCGAAGAGGACGAGATCCTGCGTGAAGGCGAGACGGTCAAGCTGATCGCGGTCATCTCCGGCGGATAATCTTCAATTGTCAATCGTCAATCGTAAATCGTCATGAAATGTCGAACTTGCGGTAAGAAGGCCTCCGTCAACATGCGCCAGCATAAACTGGCGCTGTGCAAGGAGCACTACCTCGATTGGGTACCAGCCCAGGTCGAGCGTTTCATTGAAAAATATCGCATGTTTACCCGCGAGGAGAAAATCCTCGTCGCCGTTTCGGGCGGAAAGGATTCGCTCTCGCTGTGGGCTATCCTCCACCGCCTCGGCTACCGCGCCGATGGCCTCTACATCTGTCTTGGTATAAATGGTGGCGTGAATTACTCCGTCGAGTCCCAGCGGCTATGCGAGAAGTTCGCCGCGCAATATGGCCTGACGCTCCACGTTGTCAATGTACAGGAGCAGATGGGCAAGACCATTCCGGAGCTGGCTGAGGCGAGCCAGCGCGGGCGCGGCAAGCCTTGCTCGGTCTGCGGCTTGGTCAAGCGTCATGAGATGAACCGCATTGCCCGTGACTTCGGCTACGATGTGCTGGCAACCGGTCACAACCTGGATGACGAGGCGGCGGTGTTGTTTGGGAACACGCTGACCTGGTCAGGCGAATATCTGCTGCGGCAGGCGCCGGTTCTTCCCGGAACCGCGGGATTGGCGCGCAAGGTCAAGCCACTCTGCCGCCTCTACGAGCGTGAAATGCTTGCCTATGCCCTCTTGCGCGGCATCGATTACATCTACGATGAATGTCCTTATGCCGAGGGCGCGACCTCGATTTATTATAAAGAGCTGCTCAACCGGTTGGAAAATGACCGGCCTGGGGCGAAACTATCCTTTTACCTTTCGTTTCTCGAGGCGCGCAAAAAGGGATTGTTTGCCGAGCAAGCGGAAATCCAACAAGAGCTGCATCCCTGCGAAAAGTGCGGGCAACCGACCTCCGCGCCGGGTTTGTGTTCGTATTGCAGATTGTTGGTCAGATAGTCGAATGGTCTGATAGTCGTTTGGTCTTGTGGCTTGCCGAAGCGTAATATATGGTAGCGATTGTCGCTTTGCCGGATTGCCAAATCTGGCATTCCGAACATAGGATGATAGACATTATCCGGAGATTGTCGTGAAAAAGTATTATCGTTATTTCGACCTTATAATGGCCGTCTTTGTGACCGTGCTGGTGGTCAGCAACGTTGCCTCCTCGGCCAAAATCGTGGATTGGGGATTCAGCCTCTTTGGCGTGCGCATGGCCTTCGATGCCGGCACGCTGCTCTTCCCGGTCAGCTATATCTTTGGCGACATCCTCACCGAAGTCTATGGCTACAAAAACTCACGGCGCGTCATCTGGGCAGGTTTTTTCTGCCTGGCGTTGAGCGCGGCCGTTTTCGCGCTGGTGGGCGTCCTACCGGGCGAGGCGCAGTGGCAGGGATACGCCGGCGACGCGGCCTATCTGGCCATCCTGGGCGGCATGTCCAGCGGTGGCATCGTGTTGGCCAGCCTGGCCGGATACTGGTCAGGCGAGTTTTCCAATTCTTTCGTGCTTGCCAAGATGAAAATCCTGACCCAAGGTCGTTGGCTATGGACGCGCACCATTGGCAGCACGCTGGTGGGCGAGCTGGTGGATTCAGTCGTGTTCGTTGTCATCGCCTCGCTGTTTCACGTCTTTCCCTGGAGCCTGTTCCTGACGCTGACCTTGACCAACTACCTGTTCAAGTGCGTGGTCGAGGCACTGATGACACCGGTCACGTACGCAGTCGTGGGAATGTTGAAGAGAGTGGAGAACGAGGATTACTATGACCGGGGGACGAATTTCAACCCGTTCAAAGTCTAACAAGTCTTATAGGTCTTAAAAGTCTGACAGGTCAATTCATGCGACCTGTCAGACTTTTCGACCTGTTGACCTGTAAGACGTTACGCGACTTCCAGATATCTTTCTATCTCCCAATCCGTGACATGCAAGCGCGATTCCTCCACGTCGGCCCACTTGGCGCGGGTGAAGGCTTCATAGGTGTTCGCGCCGAGGGCTTCTTGCAGCACTTTGTCCGCGGCCAACTCGCGCAGCGCCTCGGAGAGAGAGCCAGGCAGTGAGGGGATCTTCATCCGCTTGCGATCTGCCTCGGTCAGGTGATACACGTTGACGTTGTTGAGCGGCTTGGGCGGGGTCATTCCTTTGTCAATGCCATCCAGCGCGGCGGCCAGCATGACGGTGAAAGCCAGGTAGGGGTTGGCCGAGGGGTCAGGGAAGCGCAATTCGGCGCGCATTGCCTTGTTGCGACCCTCGGTGAAGCGTGGGATGCGGATCAGCGCCGAGCGGTTGATCTGCGCCCAGCCGACATATACCGGCGCCTCGTAGCCAGGGACCAGCCGCTTGTACGAGTTGACCGTCGGGGCAACGATCGCGGCCAGGGCGCGGGCGTGGGCCAATTGTCCGGCAATGAACGAGTAAGCCAGCTTCGAGAGGTGGTACTCGTCTTTGGGATCGAAGAACAGGTTCTCCCCGTTCTTGTCGAACAGCGATTGGTGGCAGTGCATCCCCGAGCCGTTGATGCCGAAGACAGGCTTGGGCATGAATGAGGCGATCAGACCGTGCTGCGCGGCGATGGCTTTGACGGTGTATTTGAGCGTCAACACTTTGTCGGCGGTGCGCAGTGCGTCATCGAAGCGGAAGTCAATCTCGTGCTGGGCGAGAGCTACCTCGTGGTGGCCCACTTCCACTTCCAGTCCCATACTGTTCAAGGCAGCCATCAGCTCGGTGCGGACGCGCACGGCCTCGTCGTCCGCCGAGAAGTCGAAGTAGCTGCCGATGTCGTGCGGTACAGGATGGATGCTTTCACCTCCGTTGCGCTTGAAAAGGAAGAACTCGGGCTCCGGGCCGACGTTGTACGTCCAGCCGCGCGCCGCGATCTTGGCGAGCATTTGCTTTAGCGTGCCGCGCGGGTCGCCCTCGAAGGGTGTGCCATCGGGTGTGTAAATGTCGCAGAAAACGCGCGCCCGCCGCAGGTCTGCAGGCGACCATGGCAGGACGGCGTAGGTCGCCGGGTCGATCACCAGGCGCATGTCGCTCTCCTGGATGCGGGCGAAGCCTTCCACCGAGGAACCGTCGAACCAGACGCCATCTTCGAGAGCACCTGCCAACTGGCCGATGGGCGCGTCCACGCTCTTGACCACGCCGGTCACATCCGTGAACTGGTAGGAGATGAACTTGACGTTATCTTCTTTGACACGAGCGAGTAAATCTTTCTTGTCCATTCTTGTTCTCCTTTGCTTAATGTAGGGCGGATTTTCGCGAAGCACCCTCGAAGAGGGCTATCCGCCGGAACTTGGCTTGACGGTTGGCGGGATTGGAATCCCGCCCTACTTGGCTACATTACTCGGCTGCGGGCGCGGCGACGCTGATATCGACTTTTGCCGGTCGCGAATAATTGATCAACACCACCGCCACGACGATTACCAGCGCTGCCACCAGGATGCGTCCATTGAACAGCTCGTGCGCCAGCAGGCTGCCGAGCAGGACGGCCACCAGCGGGTTGACATAAGCGTAGGTGGAGGCCAATGAGATCGGGGCATGGCGCAGCAACCAGGCATAAGCCACAAAGCCACCCATCGAGCCGAACACTGTTAGGTATGCAAGTCCCAGCCAGGAACGTGGTGTGATCGTGGCAAGGTTGAGCATCTTCCATTCGCCGGTCAGCCCACCGACCAGGTATAGGGCGATACCGCCAGTCAGCATTTCAGCGGCGGTGGTCATCAGGGAAGTGGAGGGTAGTGGGGCGGATTTGCTATAGACCGAGCCAAGCGCCCAAGAAAAAGCGGCGAACAGCAAAGCGATCACGCCGAGCGGGTCGAGGTGGCTCGTGTTCCCGGTCAGCAGCGGCCAAACCAGCACCACGATGCCGCCGAAGCCGGCAACCAGGCCGAGGATGGAAAGCAGGCCGGGCTTGGTCCCGCCGCGCCGCAGCGACTCGGTCAGCGCCATCCATAGCGGGATGGTGCCAATCAGCAGCGCGGCGATACCGGATGGGACCGTCTGCTCTGCCCACGAGACCATCCCGTTGCCGCCGAGCAGGAGCAGCAGGCCGATGATCGCTGTGGATCGCCATTGCTTTGGCGTCGGGGCTGGGTCCCCCGCCAATCGCCTCCAAGTATAGAGCAGTATGCCGGCGATGATGAAGCGCGTTCCAGCCATAATAAAAGGCGGGATGGTTTCGACCGCGTAGCGGATTGCCAGGTAGGTCGAGCCCCAGATGATGTAGACTGCCAGCAATGCAATCCAGATGCGAATTTTCAAATCATACTCCTTTGTTAACCAAAAAAAGCACGCGCGGGCGTGCCTTACAACACAAACAGCATGGCAGCCCTTCCAAAGAGCAAACAGGCGGAATCCACCTGGCCACTGCGCGTGCCCTGTCCCATCTCTCGCGAGATGGTTTTCGGCCATTTGCTTTTTCGGAAGGGAGAAAAGAGTCCGTGGCGGGACTCTAAAGGCATCCGCTGATTTATCCGATGTTCCCTCACCCCAGCTCTCTCCCACCAGGAGAGGGGGGCAAGGTTAGCACCCGGCTCGCGCCGGGGAACCTTTACCTCGTCATCTCAGTCTATGTGGGACGGAATGCCATTCCGTCTTACAGACTGAGACTCAGCCGCTGATTCTCCGATATTTGGTTGTAAACGGTACCCCGCCATGCCGTGTGCTGCAAAGTTTTGAACCTGCTTTCGCAGGTGGGTCTCGACCCAGAGACTCCGCCTTGGCCGAAGCCTATCGCGTCGTCGCTGAAAGATGGAAACCCCTTTTATAAGTGTTGGCTCAAAACCGTGGGCGCAGCATCACGCACACAGCAGGGCAAGCAACTTATACCATAAAGTCAAGGGCATGGATAGAGAAAACTTAGAGGCATGAAGGAATTTAAGGATACACTCTCTTGATCGTCCTTGGGAACGGAATGGCCTCGCGGATATGCTCGATGCCGCATAGCCAGGCCACGGTACGCTCGACGCCCATGCCGAAGCCGCTGTGCGGGACGCTGCCATATTTGCGCAGTTCCAGGTACCACTTGAAGGCTTCTTCAGGAAGACCATGCTCGTGGATACGCTGGAGCAGCAGTTCGTGGCTGGACATGCGTTCCGAGCCGCCGATGATCTCGCCATAACCCTCCGGCGCGAGCAGGTCGGCGCTCTTGCAGACTTCGGGACGCCCCGGCCAGGGTTCCATGTAAAAAGCTTTGACCTGGGTTGGGTAGCCGTAGACAAAGAGCGGCTTTTCGTAACGGTTGGTCAATTCGGTCTCGTGCGGCGCGCCGAAGTCCATGCCCCATTCGAACTTGAGCAACTCCTTCTTTTGGGGGTCGGTCTCTTTTTCGTACAACTCGCTCAGGATTTTGCCTGCATCATCGTAAGAGATGCGCGGGAAGGGCGGCGCGATCTTTTCCAGCCTCGTTATATCCCGTCCTAGAAACTTCAACTCGGCTTGGCGTTCCTTTAGCACGCGCTGGACGATGTGCGTGACCATCTGCTCCTCGATTTCCATCATGCCATCGAGATCGCAGAAGGCGATCTCCGGCTCCAGCATCCAGAACTCGGTCAGGTGGCGGCGCGTCTTGGATTTTTCGGCACGGAAGGTCGGCCCGAAGCAATAGACTTTACCGAAGGCCATGATGTTTGCCTCGTTGTACAACTGGCCGGATTGGGCCAGGTAGGCCTTGCCTTCATCGAAGTATTCGGTCTCGAAAAGGGTGGTGGTGCCTTCGCACGCGGCCGGGGTCAGGATGGGTGTATCCATGTTTATAAAACCGTGCGTTTCGAGCCACTCGCGCATCGCTGCGATGATGGCGGCGCGCACGCGCAGGATGGCCCATTGTGACTGCATCCGAATCCACAGGTGGCGGTGATCGAGGGCGAAGTCCACGCCGTGCTCTTTGAGCGCCATTGGGTAATCCTCGGCCGCTTCCTGGACGATCTGAATGTGCTTGACGCCGATCTCGTAGCCACCGGGAATGCCGGGGGCGCGCTTGTCTTCCCTCACCGCGCCGGTGACGATGACTGCGCTTTCCTGCGGCAGACGCATAAGGCGGGCGAACAGCGCCTCATCCAGGTCGCCTTTGAAAGCCACGCACTGGACGAAACCCGAGCCGTCGCGCACCAGCAGGAAGACCAGCTTGCCCTTGTCGGTGCGGTTATAGACCCAGCCTTGAATTTGAACTTCTTGACCTGCATATGCTTCGATCTGTTCAACCCGGATGATTGGCATAGTTTTGCTCCTTGAAGAGAACAGAGAACAGAGATTAGAGAATAGAGATTAGAAAATTGGGAGTGGTAACTAATCTCCATTCTCTACTCTCTAATAGCTATATGCAATTCCTTCAACTGTCCCGCTTCGGCGGGGGAGGGGGCGCCGGCCATCACGTCGCGGGCAGCCTGGTTCTTGGGGAAGGCGATCACCTCGCGGATGTTTGGCTCGTCGGCAAGCAACATGACGATGCGGTCAATGCCCGGCGCAATGCCTCCGTGCGGCGGTGTGCCGAACTCGAAGGCCTCCAGCATGTGGCCGAAGCGCTCACGGGCTGTTTCCGGTTCGAGGCCGATGAGCTTGAAGACCTTCTCCTGCAGCTCGCGGCGGTGGATACGGATCGAGCCGCCGCCGACCTCATAGTTGTTCAACACCATGTCGTATTGTTGGCCGCGTGCCTTGCTGGGATCGCTATCCAACAGCGGAATATCCTCCGGCATCGGTGAGGTGAATAAGTGATGGCTGGGGTCCCAGCGTTTTTCCTCCTCGTTCCACATCACGAAGGGGAAGTCAATGATCCAGCAGAAGCCGAGCAGGTTCTGGTCGCGCATGCCGAGACGGTCGCCCAGGTAAACGCGCAGCCGCCCCAAAGCCTCGAAAGTCACGGCGGGCTTGGCGGCGACGAAGAGCAGCAGGTCGCCTTTCTCAGCTTGAAGCCGGTAGCGGATCGCACTCAGCCGTTCCTCGGAAAGGAATTTGGCGAAGGAGGAGCGCATCTCGCCTTCGTGGGGCAGTGCAATGGTCGCCAGCCCTTTGGCGCCGTAATCCTGGACAAAGGCGGCCAGCTCGTCAATCTGCTTGCGGGTGTAGTCGCCACAGCCCTTGGCATTGATGCCGCGCACATGCCCGCCCGCGGCGACCACGTCCTCGAAAACCTTGAAGCCGCAGCCGGGGGCGAGATCGGTGATGTCCTTGAGCTCGAGACCGAAGCGAATGTCGGGATTGTCCTTGCCGAAGCGCTCCATCGCCTCGTGGTAGGTCAGCCGCGGCCAGGGACTGGCGAGCAGGCGCTTATGGGGCACCACCTCGGCGACCAACTTGGTGAACAAGCCTTCGGCCAGGTTCATCACGTCCTCGCGCTCGACAAACGACATCTCCACGTCGAGCTGGGTGAACTCAGGCTGGCGGTCGCCGCGCTGGTCCTCGTCGCGGAAGCAGCGGGCGATCTGGAAGTAGCGCTCGATGCCACCGACCATCAGCAGTTGTTTGAGCTGCTGAGGCGATTGCGGCAGGGCGTAGAACTCACCCGGATGGACGCGGGATGGCACGAGGTAGTCGCGCGCCCCCTCCGGTGTGGTCTTGAATAAGATGGGGGTCTCGATCTCGAGGAAACCGCGCGCGTCGAGGTGATCGCGGATGAACTTGACGACGCGATGGCGCAGCTCCAGGTTGGAGCGCATCTTTTCGCGGCGGATGTCGAGATAGCGGTATTTCAGGCGGGTGTTCTCGTCGGGCTGCTGCTCTTCGCTGCTGATCATGAACGGCAGCGGCTTGGCAGGGTTGAGTGCTTTGATGGCTGTGGCAATGACTTCGATCTCGCCGGTCGCCATCTTTGGGTTTTCCATGCCGGCCGGTCGATTCTGTACCCGACCTGTAACCTGCAGCACCCACTCGAAGCGTACATTCGCCACCAGGTCGAGCGTCTCTATGGGCAGGTCGGGGTTGGCGACAACCTGCACCAGGCCGAAGCGGTCGCGCAGGTCGAGGAAGGTCACGCCGCCATGGTCGCGGCGGCGATGCACCCAGCCGGCCAGTGTGACGGTCTGACCGGCGTGAGAAGTACGCAGTTCACCGCAGGTATGAGTTTTATACATAGCTACCTCCTATTACAAAACAAATCGCCCTCCGCTGGTTGCGTTGGGCGATTGGTGGGTATCCTTCTTTGCCTAACCTGGCATGCTTCGCCCAACGGCCGGAGACCGATTATCATTATCGTTAGCATTATTGGCGAAGCGGATGGTTTTCATTCTTGCCTTAGATTGGCGTATTATAGCACAAACGGGAGATTTTTTTTACTACTTTCCGATCTTTCGAGTTCTATGACCTGTTGCTTCTATCACAATAAACAACCTTGATAGTTCACCCTCTGAGTATTTTTGTAGAACCTCTCCCAACTCTCTGTTTACGGCATTCTGTGTTGATGGCAACATACGAAGGTAGATCACTCCCATGCCCAACGCCTTCACAAAGACCAAGTTGCCGAAATCTCTATCGCGGGTTACAAATATTCGCCCTTGCTTCTGAGCTGCCTCGAGTAGTTCCTCGTCCTCGGCTTGGGAAAGCCCAACCTGCGCCGCGAGTAAGACATCATGGCCTGCCTTGCGTAACAACCGGGCAGTATTAGCATAAACATCCTGGTTGAGCAATAATCTCATGCCACGACTGCTGTGAGATGGATATCCTCGGCTGTGACAAGCGCAATGGCGTACCCTAAACAGGCTTGAACATCATCAACAGTTAGATCAGGATAGTAATCCTGAATGATTTGTTGAAATGTCAAACCTTCATTGAGAAGTTCCAGAACATCTTGTACCGTGATGCGCGTGCCTGCGATGCAGGGCTTACCAAAGTGGATCTTCGGGTTGACGGTGATTCTGTCAGTAGTCATAGGATACCTCGTAGCAAGCTCATTACTATTTTAGCATAAATCGAGCCAGTTGCCCCTCCTGCTAATGTAAGGTAGAATTCTCCAACATGTCCCGCGCCCTCGTTATCCTCTACCTCATTGCCATTGTTTGCCTCGCCCTTGCCTCGCTCGGTGGGCTGACCTGGGCCAATACCCTCTACACCCGCGCCCACCCCGGCGAGACTGATTTCCTCGTCCCCTGGCTGGGAATGCGCACCTTCCTTCAGTATGGCGATAATCCTTATGATGAGCCTGCCACACAGCGCGCCCAACTGCTCCACTACGGACGCCTGGCTAAAGAGGGGGAGGATCCGCTCTGGCTGGATGTGCCATTCCCTGCCGAGCTGTTCTACTTTCCCTTTGCTCTCGTCACCGATTATGCCCTGGCGCGTGGCCTGTGGATGACCCTTCTCGAAGTCGCGCTCGCCTTCACTGCGTTGCTGTCCCTCGCCATAACCAGTTGGAAGCCTGGGCGCGCACTGCTGGCGGTTTTTGTTCTCTTTGGCGCGCTGTGGCTCCATGCCTGGCTGCCGTTGCTCAGCGGGAGTACGGCTGTTCTTACCACCTTGTGTATGGTTGGCGGATTGCTCGCACTGCGCACCGAAAGGGACGAAATGGCCGGCGCGTTGCTGCTCCTCTCTGCTTTCCAGCCGCTGGCCAATGGCGTTTTCACCCTTTTCGTCTTGTGGTGGGTGCTTTACCATCGCCGCTGGCGCGTCCTGTGGGGCGCGCTGATGCTCCTGGGTCTGATGTTGGTTGCCGCTTTCATCTTCCTGCCCAGCTGGTTCCTACCCTCCTTGCGCGCCCTGCTTGCTGAATATAGATATGGTCCCCTCTTTACGCCTGGAACGGTCTTTGCCGGCTGGTGGCCGGCTATCGGCGAGAAGCTCGGCGGGGTGTTGACTGCGATCCTGGCCATCGTGCTTTTCCTGGAATGGCGCGCCGCGCGCGGCAAGGACTATCGACATTTTCTTTGGACAGCCTGCCTGACCCTCGCCATCACGCCGTTGGTGGGCGTACCCGCTCATCCGGGTCTCTATGCCGCCCTAATCCTGCCCCTGACCCTTTACCTGTCCATCGTTGCCGAGCGTTGGACGCGGCAGCGGCGCTGGAATTTGGCGGGTATCCTGCTCGTGTTGATCTTCGCCGGTTCCTGGGCTGTGGTTTACGGTCTTGCCGCGTTGGCCTCGTTTGCGCCGTTACGCTTTGTGTTGATTTTTGCCCTCCCCAGCTTCCTTCTGATCGGCCTCTATTGGGTACGCTGGTGGGCAATCCGCCCACCGCGCACCGAGTTCGAGACGCTGAAAAAAGAGATCACCTGACGATGGGTTGGCGGCGTTACCTCCTGCTCGCGCTGTTAGGATTGGCCCTTTCCGCCGCCGTTGCTGCCTTCCAGTCCACGCCGGGCTACATGGATGCAGATTATTACTTCGCCGGGGGATTGCAATTGGCTTCCGGTCGTGGCTTGACCGAGCCTTTCCTGTGGAACTATCTGGACGATCCGTCCGGGTTGCCGCATCCGGCTTTTTCATACTGGATGCCGCTGACGGCGTTCCTCGCCGCGCTTGGCATGGTTCTTACTGGACATTTGGCCTGGTTTGCTGCCCGGTTGCCTTTTCTTCTCTCGAGCGCACTTATCCCCCCTCTGACCGCAGCGATATCCTACGCCCTCACCTCCCGCCGCGACCTGGCAATGCTCTCCGGCCTGCTGGCGGTTTTCAGCGGCAGCTATGCACCTTATCTCACTACCACCGATTCCTTCACCCCCTATATGCTTTTTGGCGCGCTCTTCTGGCTTGTGGTGGGTGGCAGATGGCGGATTGTAGATGGCCAGCCGCAAATTGCGATTAGCCAATCGCCTGCCTCCAATGGCAGCCCGCCAACTGGCAATCGTAAATCGGAAATCGTCAATCGTAAATCGGAAATCGTAAGTCCCTTCCTCCTCGGCTTCCTCGCCGGCCTTATGCACCTCACCCGCGCCGATGGCATCCTCTGGCTTCCGCTCGCCTTCCTCGCTGTTATCTTCATCTACTCCCCATCCTCCCTCCTCTCACATCACGCTGCAAGCCTCACTCATCACTCATCACTCATCACTCGTTCCTTCTCTCGCATCACGCCTCACGTGATACGCCTCATACGCTCCCTTCTCGGCTACCTCCTCGTAATGCTCCCTTGGTTTGTGCGCAACCAGGTCACCTTTGGCACACCCCTCGCCCCTGGAGGCAGCCGCGCTCTCTGGTTGACGCAATACGACCAGCTTTTTGCTTACCCTGCCAGCCAGTTGACCTTTGCCTCCTGGTGGCGAAGCGGTTTGGGCGGAATCCTGGGGGATCGAATCTGGGCGCTGGGAATGAACCTGGCAAACACATTAGCTGTGCAGGGCAATGTGTTTCTGCTGCCGCTTATCCTAATCGGCTTGTGGCAGTTGCGCCGCGATCGCCGCGTGTGGCTGGCTGTTCTTGCTTGGGGGTTGACGTTTGTGGTAATGACACTTGTTTTTCCACTGGCCGGGGCACGCGGCGGATACTTACACTCATGCGCCGCATTACAGCCATTCTGGTGGGCGGTCGCGCCGCTTGGGTTGGCGCGTCTCATCGCCTGGGGAGCGCGGCGGCGCGGCTGGCGCGAGGGACAAGCCTTTACCGTCTTTGCGGCTGGGACAGTAGGAATCACAATCCTGGCAACTGCGCTGGTTGTTCAGGGGAAGGTGATCGGCTCAGTTGGCGGCGAAGAAGCCTGGAGTCAAGAGCGAGCTGCGTATAGCCGTTTAGAGAATATTCTTGACAAGCAAGGTGCACCGAGCGATGCAGTTGTGATTGTTGTTAATCCGCCGGGGTATTACCTGGCTTCCGGTCGACCGGCGATCGCCGTACCGGATGGAGATGTGCAGACAGTCCTCGAAGTCGCCTCTCGGTACAACGCACGATACCTGATCTTGGAGAAAGAGAGCCTGCCCCGTGCGTTGGGAGAGTTGTACGATCAGCCAGCACAATGGAACGAATTTCGCTTGCTGGGCGAGGAGGATGGTGCGCGCATACTCGTTATCCAGCATTAACATTTTTGTAACTTTAATTGCTTGCGCTCGTGACATGTGCTATACTCCAACCAAGCCACTACAAGCTTTGCAGTCTAGGAGTGAACAATGGCATTGATTGAAAAATTGGAAAAACCTACAGATGTATTCGTAGATTCGACGCAAAGCCTCCAATCCGAATTGGATGAAACCAATCGTGCCTTGAAGGAAGTTACCTTGATGTTGGAACAAAGCCGCGTCGAGGTGGGGAAAATGACGCAACGAAATGCGGCTATCACTGCGCATCTCCAGCAAATCCAAAGCCAGCTCGAAAAGATTTCGCACGAAGAGATCCGCCTGGCTTATAACTCAGCGCTGGACTCGCAGCAGCGACTGTTTGTGATGCGCGGCCAACTCGAAAAACTACAGAATGACCAATCTCACCTCACGCGATTTAAAGCCACATTGGAGAAATTGCAAGGGCTTGTGAGCAGCGGCGCGAAGCCAGTCGCCTCCAAAGTAGAAAAAGGTGGTCTAGCCAGTGTCGAGATGTTGGTCAATGCGCAAGAGGCAGAACGACAACGCCTCTCTCGAGCAATGCACGATGGCCCAGCACAGGCGCTTTCCAATTTTGTGCTCCAGGCGGAGATTGCCATGCGTTTGCTCGGTTCCGACCCTGAGCAGGCGAGAACAGAATTGAATAACTTGAAGTCGGCAGCCATGAGCACCTTCCAGAAGGTGCGCAATTTCATCTTCGAATTGCGTCCGATGATGCTTGATGACTTGGGGTTGGCGCCCACCATCCAGCGTTATGTGGATATGTATAAAGAGCAGTCCGGCCTGGATGTGAGTGTGGTTGTGAACGGTAATGAGCGGCGCTTGCAGCCTTATCTTGAGGTGCTGATCTTCCGTGCGATGCAAGAGTTGGTAACCAACGCCTCGCGTCATGGTCAGGGGAATATCATCAAAATCCAGTTGGATATGGGAGATAGTTTAATCAAGATGAAGGTGGAAGATAATGGTAAAGGGTTCGATCCAGCCGCGATCGGTGAGAAAGGCGGGCTGGGTTTGAAGGTGATCAAGGAGCGCGTCGAGTTGTTGGGCGGATCACTCGATATTGACAGCTCATTAGGAAAAGGCTCACGCGTTTTATTGACTGTGCCTGTCCATTTCTAGAAATTACATATCTGTGAAGAATTTTGCTGCTCATTTCGGATATAATAACAATATCTCTGGGGTGCCCAGAGAAATTCTCAAAGAAAGGAGAAAAAGCCATGTTATTCGCACCGAAAGAAAAAGGCCAGGGCCTGGTCGAGTATGCGTTGATTCTTGTTTTGGTTGCTGTCGTTGTTATTGCTGTTCTTTATCTACTCGGCCCCATCGTCACCAACGTCTTCTCTCGGATCAACTCGGCAATGAACAAGTAGTCTTTGCCGGAACGCCGATCAATCTGTTCAATTGAGACTCTGCTTGGCGCAGAGTCTCAATTTTTCTAAAGCGCGATCCCTTGCTTGTTTCCGCGTCTTACCTTTATGTAAGTAGTCACGACATGAATTTTACTGTATAATTCGGGCGTGTATATCGAAGAATGGGAAGGATGGGAAAGGCGGGCAGCTATGCTGAGGCGCATTCCCATATCTGTAGCATTTTTAGTATAAGGAGAGTGCTATGCGTCGCGGAAGAATTTTCATTTACTTGGCGTTGATACTTATCATCGGCGTTGTGGCGATTTTTCTCTACCTCCGTAGCAAGGGGATGTTCAGTGCGCAAGCTTCTACAACTCCTACGCCTGCGGTGCGCGTGGTCGAGGTTGTGACCGCCGGCCAGAACATCCTCCCTGGAACGCAAATAACGGAAGAAATGTTGAATTCCATCACTATGCCGGAGAACCAGGTGGTCGCCGACCTGTTCACCAGCAAGGCAACCGTGATCGGCCAGTATGCCAGGTATCCGCTTGCGCAGGGCATTCTCATCACCAGCGCCATGGTGACGCAAGCCGGCGGAAATATCTACCTGCCCGGCTCCAGTTGGGCGACGCTCATCCCGCAAGGAATGACCGCCATTGCCATCCCCATCACGCGCTTGTCTTCGGCTGCCTACGGCATCCGGGAGGGCGATTATGTGGATATAATTGTTTCTTTGCTCCTGGTGGATGTGGACTCTAACTATCAAAGCACCCTGCCGAATAAGACCGCCATCGTCACGGGTTCCGGTATCCTCCCTGGCGCGTTGCCTGTGTTGACGGCTGCCATTGTCGTGGGTGATAATTCTACTCAAGGGCGCACCGAGTTGGACGCGTCGCTGAACGAGCCTCTTTATATCATACCTTCAGAAGCCCAGCGCCCGCGCATGGTAACACAGATGATTCTGAAGAATGTACAGGTGCTACAGGTGGGTACATTCCCATTGCCGGGCGAAACAACTGACCAGACGGCTACTAAAGCCCCTGAGGCTGTCGCGACGCCCACGCCTCAGCCGGGGCAGAATACTGCAACGAATGTCATTCGTCCCGATCTGGTCACTTTGATGGTGACCCCTCAAGACGCGGTTACATTGAAATACCTCATTGACATTAATGCCAGTCTTACATTGACCTTGCGCAATCCGAACGACAAGGAGACGAGTGGCGATACGGAAGCTGCAACGCTGCAATACCTGTTGAGCCAGTATAACATCCCCGTTCCAGCCAAGCTGCCCTATGCGGTGACGCCTCGCACCGATGCGATTACACCGCCTGCACTGCCGAACGACATCTTTGTTGTTCCCGCGCAATAAGTACAACTCGAGGCGGGCGGTTTTGCACTTGTTAGTGTGTTTTGTGACTGCTCGCCTCTCTTCTCTGTATAAAGCCATCTAGTATCATGTTGTCGTGCATGGAGATTGTTTATGGGTGATAGCGAAAAAATACGCGTACTGATCGTTGACGATAACGCTGAGACTCGTGAGAACATTCGTAAGCTTTTACAGTTTGAAGCGAACATCGAGGTTGTCGGTACAGCCAGGGCGGGGAAGGATGCGATTCAACTATCCCAAGAATTGAAGCCGGATGTTGTCCTGATGGACATTAATATGCCCGATATGGACGGTATTACCGCCACAGAGGAGATCCGCAAGCGGGCGCCAGCCACGATGGTCGTGATGCTTTCTGTTCAAGGCGACCAGAATTACATGCGGCGGGCATTACTGGTCGGGGCGCGCGATTTCTTGACAAAGCCTCCCGTACCGGATGAATTGATCGCGGCGATCCGCCGCGCCGGCGCTGTGGCACGCGAAGAGCGCAGCAAGTATGTGCGCTCCTACGCCGCTCCTGAAGGAGGAACAACGCAAGCTTTTGTTGGCGCAAGGGGTATGAATGGCAAAGTCATCATGGTTTATAGTCCAAAAGGAGGCACGGGGTGTACGACATTGGCGGTCAACCTGGCTTTGGCTTTGCATAATGAGGAGACGCGCACAGCCTTGGTGGATGCCAATATGCAATTTGGGGATGTGGCTGTCTTCTTGAACGAGCAGGGGAAGAATTCGATCCTTGATTTAGCCCCGCGCGCGGATGAGCTTGATCCAGAGATCGTCGAAGGCGTGATGATCAAGCATGCCGCATCCGGCTTGCAGATCCTTGCTGCGCCGAGTCGTCCTGAAAATGCTGAAAAGATCACGGCGGCTCAATTTACCAAGGTGTTGCAATTTCTTCGCCAGTTATATGCCTATATTGTCGTGGATGCTGGTTCTTACCTGAACGATATTACCTTGTCGGTGCTGGATGACAGTGATGTCATCGTTCTTATCACGACCCAGGATATTCCCTCTATCAAAGATGGGAGATTGTTCCTTGATCTGATGGCAACGATGGGCATTCCTCTGGAAAGAGTCGCTTTTGTGATGAATCGCTTCAACCCCCGCATTACGATCACGCCCGAAAAGGTGGCTGAAAGCCTCAAGCTGGCTGTAGCTGCTGTAATTCCGTTGGATGAGCGTGTAGTAATCCCCTCGGTCAACCGTGGCGTTCCCTTCATGCTGGATAACAAGACGCAACCATCCGCCAAAGGTGTAATTGCACTTGCTGAAGCGTTGCGTGTAAAATTGGTCAGTGATAAGGATGAAGTAGACGACAAAACGGTGAAACGGTAGCAATAGGAGTAAAGGATGTCGTTGCTCAAGCGGATCGAACAAGGAAAGGGCTCGGAAGAGGCGAGTGCGCCAAGTCAAGGGAACGGAGAAGCTTCCCGTCTGTCTTCCCTGCAAACGCGTCGCCTTAACCCTTCGAATGTCTCACCTCAAGGTACTTATTTCGACCTGAAAACACGCGTCCAGAACAGACTCCTGGCGGAGATGGATCCCACGACGGATACATCGAAGACGGACGAAGTACGTAAGACGATCTTAAACTTATATGACCAGATCTTGCGCGAAGAGAACATCGTCCTTTCGCGGCCTGAGCGCGCCCGGCTTTTTGAGCAAATCTCTGCTGAAATTCTCGGTCTCGGACCTTTGCAGCCCTTGCTGGAAGACGAGTCGGTGACAGAAATCATGGTTAATGGGGCGAAGAACATCTACATCGAGCGGAAGGGGAAGCTCTATCGTGTGCCGGTGACTTTCGAGAGCAACGAACATGTCATGCGCATCATTGACCGTATCGTGGCCCCGCTTGGACGCAGAATTGATGAGTCCAGCCCCTATGTGGATGCCCGCCTGCAGGATGGATCGCGCGTTAACGCCATCATCCCGCCTATCTCGCTCGTCGGACCAACCCTGACGATCCGAAAATTCGCCAAGATCCCGATCACCATCGAACAACTTCTCGAATTTGGCACAATCACCGCCGAAGCGCTTCAGTTCATTAAAGCTTGTGTGGGTGCCAAAATCAACATCGTCATTTCAGGCGGCACTGGCTCGGGAAAGACTACACTGCTGAACATTCTTTCGAGCTTTATCCCCGGTGATGAACGCATCATTACCATCGAAAACGCGGCTGAATTGCAATTGCGCCAGGAGCATGTGGTCACATTGGAATCCCGCCCGCCAAACATTGAAGGACGTGGCGAAATCACCATCCGGCAATTGGTGATCAACTCCTTGCGCATGAGACCCGACCGGATTATCGTTGGCGAGATCCGTGATGAAGCTGCGTTGGACATGCTTCAGGCGATGAACACTGGTCACGACGGTTCGATGACCACACTCCACTCGAACTCGCCGCGCGATACACTGGCGCGCCTTGAAACCATGACCCTCATGGCGGGCATGGATCTCCCCGTACGCGCGGTGCGTGAGCAGATCGCCTCGGCGATTAACCTGGTCGTCCACCAGGAGCGCATGAAGGATGGTACCCGTAAGATCGTCAACGTGACCGAGGTCTCTGGTATGGAAGGTGAGATCATCACCACAACCGATATCTTTGTTTTCGAGCAGACGGGACTGGAAGGTGGCCGCGTGATTGGGACGCTGCGACCCACCGGTCTGCGCCCCAAGTTTATGGAGAAGCTCGAGTCGGTCGGTATTCATTTGCCTCCCTCGGTCTTTGGCGTCGGTTCACGTGATCGCTATTAATAAGTAGGTATGGATAAGAAACCTTGTTTAGCATTGCAAACCGATGGAGCGGTAGGGGAACTGCCGCTGAAGCGACCTTTTGATTGGCAGGTGATCCAGTGGAAATCGTCTTGATTGTTGCCGGAGGATTGGCGTTAATCTTGCTCACCATCGGGCTGGTGGCCTCGGCGACCAGCGAAAAGGCGCTTGTTGACGAACGGTTGAGTAAATTCCTCGAAGAGGAAAAGCCTGCCAAGGAAGACAAGGAATCCAGATCTGCGCTGACAGATTGGGTCAACCGCCGCGTCGCAAAATCCTCCTTTGGTGAGCGCATTGCCCGCGAGTTGGCGCGCGCCGACTTGAAATTCAAGCCGGGTGAATACATCGCGCTGTACGTCATTTCGATTGTCGGTCTTGCCTTCGTGGCCTACTTCCTGGGTGGCCGCGTTATCCTTTCGGCGGTCATTGGAGCGGTGGTGGGTGCATTCCTACCGCGCATATATGTCAAACGGGCGCAGACGAAGCGGCTGCAGCGCTTCAACGATCAATTGCCTGACATGCTCAATCTGATGGTCAACGGTCTACGTGCCGGTTTTTCGACCATGCAGGCTATGGAAGCGGTCAGCAAGGAAATGCCACCGCCGATCTGCGATGAATTCCGCCGCGTTGTTCAGGAAATGCAGTTGGGCATCCCCATGGATCGCGCTTTGGACAATCTTTTACGACGCATTCCCAGCGAAGACCTCGATTTTGTCATCACCGCCATCAACGTGCAGCGCGAAGTCGGCGGCAACCTGGCCGAAATCCTGGATATTATCTCTTATACGATCCGCGAGCGCATCCGTATCAAGGGCGAAATACGGGTGTTGACTTCTTCGGTCATGTCTTCCGGGCGCATCATGTCCTTGATGCCGGTTGGATTGCTCGTACTGCTATGGTTTGTCAACCGCCCTTATATGATGTTGTTCTTCGCGCCGACTCATCGTACGTGTGGGCTTATCGCGCTCGGTGTCGCAGGTACGTTGATCGCCATTGGTTATTTCGTTATGACAAAGATTGCAACGATCGAGGTGTGAGATGTGGAGCGGGATTATTGTCGTTGTTGTTATTGTGGTAATCGTGGCTGCCCTTTTGATCTTCGTCGCCGCAAGGCAGCCAAAGAAGGATGAGGATCCCCTCGCAGCGCGCCTGGCAGAAATTAGTGAGAGTGGGGAGGTCGCATCGCTCGAAGAGATTGAGCTTTCCCAGCCTTTTGCCGATCGCGTCCTTCTGCCGATTGCGCGCTGGTTGGGCGAGATTTCGGCCCGTTTTACGCCTCAACACCAGATTGAATCGACCGCGAAGAACTTGGAGATGGCCGGCAACCCCGGACGTCTCGATGCCTCCGCATTCCTTGCCATGCGATTCGTGGTTGCCGGCGTCTTTGGCGGTCTCCTGTTCCTGTTGTTTTCATTTTCGAACCGCTGGACGGTTTCGCGCGAGATCATGTTGACGATCCTGTTCACGGTGATAGGCTTCTTTTTCCCGCAGCTTTGGCTGCGTAGCAGGATCAACTCCCGGCAGAGGGAAATCCGCCGAGCAATGCCCGACGCTCTCGACCTGCTGACGATCTGCGTGGAGGCTGGATTGGGCTTCGATGCGGCCATGGCCAAGGTCAACGAGAAATGGAATAACCAACTCTCACTGGCTTTTGGGCGCGTGATACGCGAAATCCAATTGGGTAAATTGAGGCGCGAGGCGTTGCGCGACATGGCCGAGCGTATCGGCATCCCGGAGATGACCAGCTTCGTCGCCGCGATCATCCAGAGTGAAATGCTCGGGGTCAGCATGGCGCGCGTTCTGCGCATACAATCGGATCAGATGCGCATCAAGCGCCGCCAGCGGGCGGAAGAGGAGGCGCATAAAGCGCCGAACAAGATGGTTTTTCCGATGATCCTGATCATCTTCCCCGCGCTCATCATTGTGCTAATGACCCCGGCCGGTTTCCGTTTGATGGATGTTATTTTGCCCATGTTTCGCTAAGTTTTAACGGCATGGGAATCTACCGTCTGTATGAATGGTTCTGGACAGGTTTGGATTGGCTTTACCCGCCCCTTTGTGGAGGATGCGGAAGGGCAGGCGCACGTTGGTGTTCACATTGTCAGCAGCAGGTTATGTCATTGACAGATCCCATTTGCACGGTCTGCGGATTGCCCCTTGCCTCAGCGCGTTTGTGTGATAGCTGCCAGAAAAGCAGGCCCCCATTTACTGCTTTGCGTTCCTGGGCTGTGTTCGATGGGCCGGTACGCACCGCGCAACACCGATTGAAATATCGGCGAGACATGGCGCTGGGGGATGCCCTGGCGCGCCCGCTGGCTGATTTCTGCCGCCATCTGAATTGGCCGGTGGAAGTGGTTGTGCCTGTGCCATTAGGGAAAAAACGTTTGCAGGAGCGCGGCTATAATCAAGTCGGTCTGATTGCCTTGCCGCTGGCTGCGTTCAACCACTTGCAGTACACCCCGCAAGCTCTTTTCCGTGTGCGCGAGACGAAATCCCAGGTTGGCCTTTCCCCGCTGGAAAGGCAGGAGAACATGCGCGGCGCCTTCTGCGCCGACCCGCGCCGCGTGCGCGGACGAATTGTCTTGCTAATGGATGACGTTGCCACAACCTGTGCCACCCTTTCTGCTGGCGCGCAGGCGCTTCTCGCGGCCGGCGCGAGCGCCGTCTACGCCCTAACGCTGGCGAGGGCATCGCCCCATCATGGGTTGCAGGTCGTTTAACAAATTCACTCTGGAGGAGCCTATGGCTATAAAAACCGAAGTCCTTGCAAGAAACATGGAAGTCACCGAGCGCATCCAGGATTACGTTGCCAAGAAAACCGCCAAGCTGGATCGCTACATGCCCGACATCGAGGAAGTGAAAGTGGAGCTTTCCTACGTCAAATCAGCGCGCAGCGCCATGGATCGCCAGGTGGCGCAGATCACCGTGCGCGCCCGTCGCGGTTCTCTCTTGCGCACAGAAGAACGCTCCGATGACATCTTCGCGGCTTTCGATACCGCCATGGAAAAGATGCAGCGCCAGATCGAGCGGCTGAAGGGCAAGCGCCAGCGCGGCCGCGGCGATGGGCGGACTGCCGCCGAAGTCTCTGCCGAGCCTCCGGTCGTCGAGAAGCCCAAGAAGGCGGTCTCGCCGATCATGCGCCGTAAGACCTTCGACTTGCCGCCGATGAACGAGGCTGAAGCCCTGGAGCAGATGAGAAACCTCGGCCACGACAATTTCTTCATCTTTTTCAATATGGAGACCAACGCCATCAACGTGCTGTATCGCCGCCGCGATGGCTCCTATGGTTTGATTGAGCCGAAGGTCGCATAAAGAAACGAAACATGGATCATTTTGATTTCGACGATAATATCTCTGAAGAAACGCTTCGATCGAGCCGGATCGATATGCAAGCCGTGCAGGAGGCCGTCTCGCAGCTTCTTACCGCTATTGGTGAGAACCCACAGCGCGCTGGCCTGAAGCAGACCCCTCAACGCGTGGCGCGCATGTACGCCGAGTTGTTGGCCGGTTATTCAATGGATCCGCAGGCATTGGTCAACGGCGCGTTGTTCGAGGTCAAGTACGATGAAATGGTCATTGTGCGCGATATCGAGTTCTACAGCATGTGCGAGCACCACCTGCTGCCCTTCATGGGGCGCGTTCATGTGGCTTACATCCCGGATGGCAAAGTTCTCGGTCTCTCCAAAATCCCACGCATCGTGGACATGTTCGCTCATCGTTTGCAGGTGCAGGAAAGGATGACGCGCCAGATTGCCGACACCATCCGCGACTTGCTCAAGCCGCAGGGCGTGGCGGTGGTGGTCGAGGCATTGCATCTTTGCACGATGATGCGCGGCGTACAGAAGCACAACGCCCGCATGACCACCTCGGCCATGCACGGCGCATTCCGCTCGAACCTGGCCACCCGCCAGGAATTCCTGGACAACATCTCACGCGGCGCCTCACCGCTGCAAGTTTAATAGACCTCTTGCGAAAGTAAATCAGCGTACATGATCGAGTTCCATGTTGTAGATGGCAGCGATCAGGTTGAAACGAAGTCCAAAACGTTTGCGGCGATTTCGATAACGTTCGCTCAGAATGCGG
>Ga0233425_10002826_pt1 | contig 33052 bp, 38 predicted proteins | sample Watercolumn_Towu_2_FD_181712 | JGI IMG/M metagenome (GOLD analysis project Ga0233425, IMG submission 181712) | Freshwater microbial communities from Lake Towuti, South Sulawesi, Indonesia - Watercolumn_Towuti2014_140_MG | ecosystem: Environmental > Aquatic > Freshwater > Lake | place... | reverse complement strand
TGAATCGCCCGCTGCCAGCAGCTTCTCGATGCAGAACCGTTCCTCGCGACTAATATGCCCCCGTTTGTTTCCCATATCCGCTCATTATGCGTTAGCGGATGTTCGTATTTAAAGGTCGGGATGCAGGGTTGATAAGCGAGTTGTGTTTACCGATTCTGCCGAGTATCGGCGGTTCATGGCGTATCTGCTCATTTTGAATGATGTCGAACAGGTGCGCGCTGACAACTTGCTTCGCTATGCCTACTCGGAACAGGATAAGCCGCGACATCCATTGATCGCGTTGGGGGCGTTCTGTCTCATGCCGAATCACTTCCACTTGTATGCGACCCCAGTGGCGGAGGGCGGCGTGTCGAAGTTCATGCAGCGTTTACAGACAGCGTACACGATGCATTTTAACGAGAAGCACGAGCGTTCCGGCTCGCTTTTCCAAGGCACTTTCAAGGCCGAGCATGTGGATAATGACCGGTACGCGAAGTATCTCTATTCTTATATTCACCTCAATCCAGCAAAGCTCACAGACGCATCATGGAAGGAACTCGGTTCCCGCAACTTCCGCAAAGTGAAGGAGTCTGTGAGTACATATCCTTACTCGAGCTTAGGTGAATATCAATCAGGCAAGCATCTCATTACTGACCCGAGCCGTTTCCCGCGCTACTTCTCGACAACTAGGGATATCGAGGAACATATCGACTCTTGGCTCGACGTCCGCAGTGAGTATGCCAAGTGAGGAAGGCTAAACCTTCCTCGTTTGGGCAGCTTTAGACCTACTGGTTTTTTAAAGAGGCTTGCACAGTGGAGAACACCTCTTCGGCTATCGTCTCGCGGGTGCGGATGAGGCCCTCGGGGGCGCATGCTACTTTGTGCCAGCCCTTCTGATGCTGCATGAGCCACTGCGCGCTCATCTGGGCGTGTTCGAGGTAGGCGATGTCGAGCTCAAGGGTGTCTTTCTTGCCACCTTTGAGATAGGCGTATTTCTTGTCCGTGGCGCGCGACTCCTTGAGGAGTGTGACCGAAAGCTCGGTCGGCATGTAGAGGTAGATGGTCGCGTCAGGACGTGGCAGCTCGAAGACGCCGTATTCCAGACGCTCCAACCACTCGAGAAATGCGGCACGCTTGCCGTCGTCGGCGATCTTGCCACCTTGGTGGATCTGGTTCGCGCTCACATACCGATCGAGCACGACCGTCGCGCCTTCGGAAAGCCAGGCCTCGATCTGCTTCTTGGCCTCGAACCGGTCGGCAGCGTAGAGGACGGAGGCGACGTAGGGGTCGCTGTGCAGGAAGTCGCCGTGCTCGCCGGCGATGCATTCGCCGATAAGCTTGCCGACGAGATTCTGCTCGTAGCGGGGGAAGTCCATCGTTTCGGCGCGAATTCCTTCGGCGCGCAGCCGCTCTACTAAAAGCGCGGTCTGCGTAGCCTTGCCGCTGCCGTCCGAACCGTCTATGACGATAAGTGAACCCCGGGCCATAGGGGGAGTATACTACCCCGCATGCACTGGTTCGAGGCGTGGCATTTGTGGGCACTGGGGAGCTTGGTGGTCGCCGGGGCCAATGCGTTCATCGTCAAGGTGGCGGCGGAGCGGACGCATGTATCGACCTGGTTCAGTGCGCTCACATCAGCCGTCTCGACCGTCTGCGCCGTCGTCGCGGCGCTCGTATTCGGATTCGACGATTCTCTCGGCGTTGTCGCGTTCGGTGCGGCCGCAGGTGTGTTCCTGGCACTCGGGCTTATTGCACGTTCAGACGGCTTGACGCATGTGCATGCGACCATCTTCTTTCCGATCTATAAGATCGCCGGCCCGGCGCTGGTTCTTGCGAGCGGGCTGTTCCTATTCCACGAACGACTGACCGCCATGCAGGCTATCGGCATCGTGTTGGTATTTGCCGTGCCGCTTCTCTTGATAGACCGATTGGAGCACGTTCGACAGAATGATCTCTTCAAGGGCGTGCTCTTGGCGATCGTCAGCGCGTTATTCATATCTACGACGCAGGTGATGAGTAAGTTCGCTGCCTCCCCGGCGGAGACCATGCGTACGTTCATGGTGTTCGACTATGCGTTCGCATCCTTGGGTGCGTTGGTTTTGTATATGCGTAGCGGCGGCGGTCGTCGGAATACAGATATGCGTCGTCTCGAGACCGTATACTTCTCGGTCCTTGCAGGTGCCACCCAATTCGTCGGGTTCCTCATGCTCATCATCGCGTACCGCTCCGGCCCCATCAGCACCATCTACGCTATCAATTCCACCTATATCGTCATTCCGATTGTCCTGTCTATCTGGTTCTACGGCGAGCACTGGAATCTGCACAAGGCCATCGCCGTCGTGCTGTCCGTCGTGGCGGTCGTTTTGCTGCGCTAGCAGTGGTAGAATCCCCGCATATGGCCCACATTCACGAGATGATAGATATGACGGTCAGCGTGTATATCGTGCGGGATGGCGCGGTATTGCTGCATCATCATGCTAAGACAGGAAAATGGCTGCCGCCGGGCGGGCATATCGAGCTTGATGAGGATCCCAACGAGGCGGCTATCCGCGAGGCGAAGGAGGAAACAGGATTCGACGTCGAACTCGCCGGAACTGTGCCAGTGACGAGCGACGTGGACGACGAGCGGGAACTCGTCCCGCCGCGGTGGTGCGTTCGTGCCCGAGAAAGGAAGTGAGAGTATGCGGTGGTTTTCGCGTCAAGAAATAGAACAGAACGAAGACATAAAGCCCCGGGTGCGGGCGTATGCACTCGCAGCACTCGATGCACTCGCGTAAAGGTCAAGACTGTGAGGGTTGTGCAAGTCAGACTTGCACAACAGGGGAACGATTGTGTTTTCTTGTCAATCTGGCCTGGTTTTCGAGCATGCTATAGTTTCTCCACTACTGCTATGGCTCTGTCTGACCGCAAGATCCTGGACGCCATGAAAGAGGGTTCGATCCTCATCGAGCCGTTCGACCGCAAGAATCTCGCCACCTCCAGCTACGACGTCACGCTCGGCGAGTTCTACTTCACCGAGGAGCACCCGCACCACTTCGAGAACGTCTTCAACATCTACGACAAAAAGCACATCGACCGCGTGTGGGGCACCGAAGCGCGCCGCGCCAAGCCCGCACACGAGGTTTTCAAGCAGTACAACATCGAGTGGAACGGCATCCACCCCGACGAACAGGTGATCCTCATGGCGCCGGGCGAGACGATCCTCGGGCACACGCAGGAGTTCATCGGCGGCCGCGACCACATCACGACGATGATGAAGGCGCGGTCCAGCCTGGGCCGCTCGTTCATTTCCGTGTGCAAGTGCGCCGGCTGGGGCGACGTGGGCTACACGAACCGCTGGACGATGGAGATCCAGAACACTTCGAACCGCTACTACATTCCGCTCGTCGTCGGCCGTCGCATCGCGCAGATCGTCTTCTTCGAGACCGGGCCGATCCTTGAGCAGAGCTACTTCGTGGAAGGGAAGTACCAGACGGGAGAAACGCTTGCACAGCTCAAGAAGAGCTGGCACCCGACGATGATGCTGCCCAAGCTCCACACCGACCGCGACATCGCCGCCGGCGCCAAGAAGGCGCGCGCGGCGAAGAAGGTTGCGAAGAAGCCTGTCACGAAGAAGTGATATGACGCGCGACCGAGACATCGCAGCGTTGCACCACGCCGAGAAGGAGCTCTCGTTCGGCGGGACGGTCCTCGTACTTGATGACGGTGCCGTCGTGACGGCAGAAGACCGCGCGATGATCCAGGCGCTGCATTCGCGCAACCCGAAAGGGGTCAAGGAGCACCTGAAGATCCTTACGGAGAAGGGAAGCGGAAAGATGATGAGTAGCTTTTATGTCGGTTACGGGCATAAATCAATCGGCGATTGCGGATTCGTCAGTATCTTCGTGGAAGGCGTGTCGATGCTTGCCGCCAAGGCGATCCAGCATTCACCCCTCTATAATGGCCAGGAATGCTCGACGCGTTATATCGACTTTACGAATCAGCCGTTCTTCAACCCTGTAACGCAGAACTACGATTCGCATCCTGTCACGGAAAAGTTCCGCGGATTCTACCTTACGTCGCTTCCTGTCATCGTGGAGCATCTCCAATCGGTCTATCCAAAGCACCCTGACGAAGACGAGAAGATCTACTTGAAAGCGATTAATGCGCGTGCGTTCGATATTCTGCGCGGCTTCCTGCCGACGGGTGCGACGACGAACGTTGCATGGACGACTACGCTGCGTCACGTGGCGGATCACCTCATGTACCTGCGCCACCATCCGCTTGCGGAAGTGCGGGAGATTGCCGAGAAGGTGCAGGACGCGCTCCTTGAAATGTACCCGAGCTCGTTCGGACATAAGCGCTATGACGACACCGAACGGTTCAACAGAGCATTCATGCAAGGCGCCAGGGGCTATTATTTCGAGCCAAAAGAAAAGTGGCCAGAGAATGTGAAGTTCGCGCACAACGGTGTGAGCAAGAAGCTGCTCGCAGGCTACCTGCCGCTCTTGAAGTCGCGCAAGGCAAGAACCGAGGTACCCAAGGCCGTCGGTGTCGCCGGGAACGCAGTCGTGTCGTTCCTGCTTGATTTTGGCTCGTGGCGCGATCTGCAGCGGCACCGTTCGGTCGTGCAGCTTATGCCGCGTCTTACCACGAAATTCGGGTTCGAGCCGTGGTATCTCGATAACCTCCCGAAAGACGTGCGTGCTCAGGCGCAGGAGTTGTTGGCTGTTTTCGAGAAAGGCATCAAGAAGATCAAGCCCGACGAACGGCAGTATCTTATTCCGATGGGGTACAAGGTGCCGGTCTTGTTGAGCGGGGATCTGTCGGCGCTCACCTACATTGCGGAGATACGTTCTGCCAGCACCGTGCATGCAACGCTGCAGAAGAAGGCGGTGCAGCTTGCCGAACTTCTCTCTAAGACGTTCGGGTACAAGGTATTCTTCGACAAGAAAGATGTGGGCCGCTTCGATTCTAAGCGTGGCAAGCACGACATCGTTGAGAAGAAATAAGAAGAAGATCGCGAACACGACGGCCTGCGGTACCGCTGGGTCGATCTGGAGCGATGACTCTTGACGTGGCCCTATAAAAGCGGCATTGTGCCTCGCGGAGCCGCGAGGGCGGCTAAACAGGAGGAAGCCATGGCTTCGCCCCAGGAAGTGCTTGCCAAAGGCAAGACGAAAATCATCTATAAAGTCGAGGGCGGCGGGCACGTCTTTTCGAAGAACGACATGACGGCTTTCAATGGCAAACGCCATAAGGAGATTCCCGGCAAGGGTGCGTGGTCCACGACGGTGACAAGCAATATCTTCGCGGCGTTCGCGGCGTGCCACCTGCCTGTGGCGTTCTATGAGCAGGTGGACGAGCAGACATTCTTCGCACCCGTCGTGCAGATGCTGCCGTTCGAGGTGGTGGTGCGGCGCTATGCGCGCGGCTCCGTCATCACGACGCATGGCGTTGCCGATGGCAGGCGTTTTGAGAAACTGCCGGTGCAGATCTTCCTCAAGACGAGCGATTGCCGCGTCGGCAACATTACCCTGCCGCAGGATGATATGCTCGTGACGCGCATCCGCACCGACGGCGTGGAAGTGTCGCGAGTCGACTGCTTGCTGAGGAGTGAGCCGCCGATCTTCGTGCAGTGGCAGGAAATCAGCTCGTTCGTCGGGCCGATGCCGTTCACGAAGATGCAGCGACTCGCGCGGCAGGGATTCCTGCTCTTGGAGGATCTCTGGCGTATGCAAGGGCTCGACCTGCAAGACTGCAAATTCGAGTTCGGGCTCAGCCATAACAGCACGCTGCTCTTCGCGGATGTCATCGATCCGGATTCGTGGCGCTTGCGTGACGAGCTCGGAAGATCGTACGACAAGGATCCGTTCCGCAACATAGAGGATCTTGACGAGGCGGTCGCGGCGATTGAACGGATCTACCCGCTCCTGGCTAAATGCTCTGGCGAGTTTGAAATCCCGGGTCTGCGCGCGCAGGCGAAAGCCTACATGAACACGCGCATGGAACGGCAATGTCTCTTGCCTGACGAGATCGAAACGGCAACGGCGGCGACATAGCGCGCCGTCTGTTGCGACAAGAAACCCGGGGTTCACCCCGGGTTTTCGCTTTATTGCTTCAACCCCAAGCCGGTGCGCAGGAGGTACCAGTTGATGCCGATGAGGATGGCGATGAGGACGGCGAGGACCGCGATGCAGGTCGCGAGCGATACGTCGGCGAAGCCGAGGAAGCCGTAGCGGAAGCCGTTGATGAGATAGAACACAGGGTTCAAGAGCGAGATGCTCTGCACGATAGCGGGAAGCGATTTGATCGAGTAGAACACGCCGCCGAGATAGACCATCGGCGTGATGACGAACGTGGGCACGATGTTGATGCCGTCGAAGGATTTGGCGTAGATGCCGTTGACGAGGCCGGCGAGCGCGAAGAGCATCGCCGTGAGGATGGCGAAGAAGAGGATGATGAAGATGCTCGCGATCGAGAGCGAGAGCCCGGTGAAGAAGAGCGACACGAGGAGGACCAGCGTGCCGACCAGAAGCCCGCGCACGATACCGCCTGTGACGAAGCCGGCGATCATCACCCACGGCGGGGTGGGGGAGACGAGGATCTCGTCGATCGAGCGCGAGAAGAATTTCATGCTGAAGAACGTGAACGACGAGTTCATGTAGGCGTTGGTGACGATGGCGAGCATGACGAGGCCGGGGACGACGAACGCCATGTAGTTGACCCCCTGCATCTCGCCGATGCGGCTGCCGAGCACGGTGCCGAAGATGGTGAAGTAGAGGACTGATGTGACCAAAGACGGCAGCAATGTCTGCGGCCAGATACGGATGATGCGCACGACATCCTTGCGCAGGATGGTATAGAACGAGATCCACATTTCTTTCGGCGCCATACTATTGTTCTTCTGTGAGTTGGAGGAACACTTCTTCGAGCTTGCCGCCGCGGAAACCGCGCTTGGCGGCCTTTTCTTCGTCGTGGAGCGCCAATATGTCATTCATAGTGCCTTGCGCGGCGATCTCGCCGCGGCGGATGATGGCGACGTGCTTGGCGAGCTGCTCGGCCTCTTCGAGGTAGTGGGTGGTCAGGAGGATGGTGAGACCGCTTGCGGTAAGGCCGCGTAGGTAGTTCCACATGCCATGACGCAATGACACATCGACACCGGCGGTCGGTTCGTCGAGGACGAGAAAGCGTGGTTGATGGATCAGTGCGCGAGCGATCATGAGGCGGCGCTTCATGCCGCCGGAGAGTTGCATCGCGTTGCCGTCCATCTTGTCGCCGAGGCCGAGATCGGTGAGGAGTTGTTTGGCGCGAGGAATCGCGATCGCGCGCGGCACGCCATAGTAGCCGCCCTGGTTGACGACGATGTCGAGCGGCTTTTCGAACGGGTTGAAATTGATCTCTTGCCCCACGAGTCCGATCTGTGCGCGAGCCGTTTCTGGCTCCTGCTCGATGTCGTGGCCGAACACCTCGACCTCACCGCCGGTCTTGTTCACGAGGCCGCAGGCGATGCCGATAAGCGTCGTCTTGCCGGCGCCGTTAGGCCCTAACAGGGCGAAAAAGTCGCCCTCCGGCACGTCGAGCGTGACTCCCTTGAGGGCCGAGGTGCCGTTGGCGTAGGTCTTCTTTAGGCCGCGCACGGAAAGAGCGTTCATACGCTGCAGAGTATACCACGACGCCGATTTTGCGCGGCTGTGCGGAACACGCGGGTATGCTACACTATCGTCACCTATGAAAGGAGGCAAACGCGTGGGGTTTACGGCGGGTGCGTTCGATCTGTGCCACGCCGGACACATGCTGATGTTCCAGGAGGCGAAAGAGCAATGCGACTATCTGATCGTAGGATTACACACCGATCCGACGCTCGATCGTGCCGCAAAGAATAAGCCAGTGATGTCGGTCGCCGAACGTCGCATCGTCCTTGAGAGTATCCGCTACATCGACGAAGTAGTGGAATACGATACCGAAGCGGACCTCTACGCGCTCCTGCGCGACAATCCGCTCGACATCGACGTACGCATCCTCGGTGTCGAGTACAAAGGGAAGCCCTTTACCGGCCACGACCTGCCGATGGAGGTCTACTTCAACACCCGCGACCACGGCTATTCCTCCACCGAGCTGCGCGGCCGCGTGTGCGCCGCCGAGTGCGCTAAGAAAGACGGCGCAGCTGCGGTACAATAGACCCATATGAAAATACTGATCACCGATTCCGACCCTACCGTCCGCGAATTATTCACCGCAGGCCTCACCGGCCACGAGCTCGTCTTCATCGACCGTCCGCTTGAGTCGGGCGACCTTGCAGCGAACGCCGATGCCGAGATGCTGTGCGTGTTCGTCTCGTCGGCGGTGAAGCAGCCGGAGATAGATGCGCTGCCGAACCTCAAGTACATCGTCGCGCGCTCGACCGGCGTCGACCATATCGACGTCGCCTACGCGAAGGGCAAGGGCATCGCGGTCGCCAATGTTCCCAAGTACGGCGCGCACACAGTTGCCGAGTTCGCGTTCGCGCTCCTCCTGGCCGTCTCGCGCCGCATCATCGATGCGGTCGAGCAGGTGCGCGAGCAGAATGACTTCACGGTGCAGAAGCTCGGCGGGTTCGACCTCTTCGGCAAGACGATCGGCGTCGTCGGCACCGGCGCTATCGGCCGCAACGTGGTGGGTATCGCGCGCGGCTTCGGGATGAACGTACTCATGTTCGACAAGTTCCCGAACGAATCGCTCGTGGGCGATGGCGCGAAGTATGTCGGCATGGACGAGCTGCTCGCGCAGTCCGACGTCGTCACCGTGCATGTGCCGATGATGCCGGAAAATTATCACCTGCTGGGCAAAGAACAGTTCGCCAAGATGAAGCAAGGCGTCATCGTCATCAACACCGCGCGCGGCGATCTCGTCGACGGCATGGCGTTGTGCGAAGCGCTCGACCAGGGTCGCGTGGCGGGCGCAGGCATCGACGTGCTCGAAGGCGAGCGCTCACTGCGCGACGAGCTTGAGCTGGTGCACGGTGGCAGTTCTGCCGATGAACTCAAGAATGTCATCGCCGACCACGTGCTCCTCAAGCATCCGAAGGTCGTCTTCACGCCGCATATCGCATTCAACTCCAAGGAGGCCTACCACGAGATTCTCTCCGTCTCGGCCAAAGACGCTGCCGCGTTCATCGCCGGCACGCCGGTGAATGTCGTGCTGTAGTTTTCTATGAGCGCGAACCTCTCCCGTATTCAAGAGCTCGAATTGCTGTCGGCCCTTGAGTCACGGGCGGAATCGCCGGTCAAATTCGCCTACATGGGCGATGGTTACCAACGGTGGATCGATATCGCGAACCGCAGTCGTTCGGAGAAAAGCGTGCAATTCGACGAGGACGAACTCAAGAAAGAATCACTCCCGTTCATCTTGCGTAAAGTCACATCGGATACGACAGGAGTGAATATCGTCGATTTCGGTTGTGGCGACGGCGTGCCGATGCTGCCTGTGTTCGCCGCGCTCTCGCAGGTGTCGAAGATTTGTTACATCCCGGTCGACATCAGTGCCGAGATGATCGAGTGCGCAAAGAAGACCGTCGCACAGGCGGCACCCCATGTCGAGGTCGAGCCGATACTGTTCGACTTCGAAAAGAGCGAGATATTGGAACAGGTTTTACATCGCACACAGGCGCCGGGCGTACGGAACTTCTTTTTTCTGCTCGGTAATACATTGGGCAACTTCGATAACACTGAAAAGGTGCTTGCGAACCTGAAGTTATCCATGTTCCCCGAGGACATGCTTATCATTGGCAATCAAGTGTCAAACTTGCTGGCATCGCAGAAGCTAATCGCTTACTACCGCGCTGCGGAGATATTCCCGTTCGCGACCTCAGTCTTGCGCCAGTACGGGCTAGAGTGCTCGCCGGAAGAGATGGATGTCCGCTGGAACGCCAAGAAGAAGCAGATCGAGATATTCCTGGTGTGTGCCGCCGACAAGCAGTTACAGATAGCCGGGCATACGGTTCATTTTGAGGCAGGGGAAGAAATATTACTTGTTATAAGTAGAAAGTTTGCAGAAGAAAATATCGTCGAAGTGTTTGGGAGTGTCGGATTCCGTATTGACCTCTTCACGACGAATAAGCAGAAAAGCACCTGCATCGTTTCTGTTTCGCCGACACGCTACAAGTCATGACTCACATCGATAACGACAATATCTTGGCAACAGGACGACCACGCCCGGAGGCGTGGTCTAGTATCGCTGCTGCCGTTTAAGCGGCCGAAAGATGTGCGTTTGCAGAAGCGGACCCTCAAAAGGGAATATTTTCAAACGGCTGACATCGAGCCGCTTGGCACAGGTGGCGCGTTCGAAGACTGGATATACTTCGAATACGCGAGCATAGTCAATGTTCGGCGTCCAGCCGACATGGTCTCCCTCGTTGATTTTCTCTTCCGAGATAAACGGCAAAAACAGTCCGTGCCGCCGATCGCCCCGAAAGAAATAAGCATCGCCCCCGGCCGGGCGCCAGGTAATAATGTAATACGACATAACCCCTCCCTGTCCCGTTTGGTTGGCTCGGTGTGTTATAGCAGAAACCGCTCGTTTGGCAAAACTGAGATTCAGAGCGCAGTGGCTATCTCGGAGACGATCTCGTCCGGATCGCGTTCCGCTTTCACTAGGTATTTTTTTGCGCCCAAGGATGTCGCGCGGGCGATGTCGGTCTCCTGGCTCAGGTTGGACAAGACGACGATCGGCGTCGCCTTGAATCGCTCGGAGCCACGAATGTGCGGAATGACATCGAACCCGCTCATGCCGGGCAGCGTCAGATCGAGTAGTATCATATCGAGCGTCGTGTCCGGACGGCCGACGATCTCGACGGCTTCCTCACCGCTTTTTGCCTGAGTCGAGATGCAGCCGGTGCTGCCGAGCTTGGCGGTCAAGAGATTACTCAAGAACACGTCGTCTTCGACGAGAAGCACGTGCTTGCCGGAGAGGGCGCGCGACATCTCGGCGGGGGTGAGTTTCGGAGATGGTGCGATGACTGCCATAGGGGGTGGTGTCGCTGCAGCCGCCGGTACGGGCGGGATGGGAGAGGCGAGCGTGGTACGAACCCTCTCCAGCACATCGTTCGGATCCATGTCTGATTTTACGATGAAGCTTGATGCGCCGAGGGCGGTGAGGCGGTTCACTTCGACCGGCTGCCCCGAGTTCGATAAGACGAGGAAGGGAATCGTCGAAAGACTCTGATCCTGCATGCGCGCCTCGAGTATCTCGTAGCCGTTCATCGACGGCAGGAAGACGTCGAGCAGGACGAGTGCGGGCTTGTGCTGGCGAGCGAGCTGCAGACCGACCGCACCATCACGCTCAATGAGCGTCTCGAAATGTTCGAGCTGGAGCTTCTTGGCGATGGCGCCTGCCAAGAGTACATCGTCTTCGATGATGAGTATTGTCTGCGGCATAGGGTTACGGTTTCGGTGCGGGTGCAACGGTCGGGAGCGTAAAGACGAACGTCGTTCCCGACCCTTCGGTCGACGTGAACGTAAGCGTCCCCTTGTAGTGCTCCACGATGCGCTTGGCGATATAGAGCCCGAGCCCCGTACCGTCGGTTGCCATTGTAACCGCATTCTGTGCGCGGAAGAAGCGCGAAAAGATCCTGTCCTGTGCAGATTGCGGGATCCCGATGCCGGTATCGGCGACCGATATGGCGACCTGGCCGATGCCGGGCGTCGCCTCGATCGTCACGTTGCCGCCTTGTTTGGTGTATTTGAGCGCGTTCTCGAGGAGATTCTGCAGGACGGCCTGCAGGTGCTTCGGGTCGACGGGAACCGATACGGGCTTTGCGGGGGATTCATATGCCACCGTCACGCCGTGCTTCTCGGCGATGCCGTTCAATTCTTTCAGTAGTGTTTCGATGACGGCGCTCGGGTCGGCCTGCATGCCGGTCTGGTCGAACTTACCGGTCTCTATCTGGTCGGCAAGCAGCATGTCGCGCAACATGTCGATGAGACGGTTGTTGCTCTCGTAGGCCTGCAAGAGGAACTTCTTCTGCTCCTCGGTCACGGGGCCGACGTCGCCGGCGGCGAGCATCTGCAGCGTCCAGCGGATAGCCGCTAAGGGCGTGCGCAGCTGATGCGTGGTAACGGTGACGAAATCACTCTTGAGATGATCGAGTTCCCGCAGCTGCTCGTTGACGCGGGAAAGCTCGAGGTCGCGGCGCACCAAAAGCTGCGCGCTCTTCTCCTGCTGCTTCATGATGCGATCGGCCTGCTCGAGCTGCTTGCGCATGGTGTCGAGCTCGCGCACCTCGCCATCTTCGCGGGTCGAGACACTGGTCGCTATCGCAAGCCACACGCCGCCGACGGCAAGGATGCCGATAAGGCCGATGATTGCCGCCACCGGCCCGGCCAAAAAATATTCTGCGGCCGCAACACCGATGCCGGCGAGCGTGATCGCGATGATCGGTGCGCGGTAGGGGGAGAACGCGGGCGCAGGCATAGTGCGGTTATGCGTCGCCCAAGACGCAGATGACGACCGTCTCGTTATGGAACGCCGGGTTGCATGTTTCGATGTGGCGCACCTCGCCGCCTAAGGGCGCCTGCTCGCCGTAGGTGTAAAAGCCGATCAAGGGCACCTCATTGCCTAAGATGTCCTGTATCGCGGCTATCTCGTCGCCCGCATTGTCGCCGAAGAGCTTCTTCCGCGCGATGCAGTTGAAGATGATGATTGCTTTGGGTTTCGAGCCCTCAAGCTGTGCGAGCGCATAGCGGGCGGCTTCGCGGGCCACTTCCACCGCCGATTCGCGGCTGCCGATCATCAGTTGCACCTCCGCGCCCTCTGGAATCTCCGCTGCGCAGGTGATGGAGCCGTGCGCATCCACCGACAGCGCATCGCGCAGAAGCATCTCGTCGCTGCCCGCGATGCGCATGCCGAGGGGGTAGGTGATGGCAAGTTTGGCAAGCGTCTCTTCCTTGAGGCGGCGGGCTTCCTCGGCGCCGAAGTAGTCCTCGTAGAGCGAAATGGCCGGCTTACCGTTCAATTCATGCAGTACCGACCCCTGCGACTTGGTGGCGCGGTAGGGGATGCCGACGGGAATCCAGCCGTGCTTCACGCCCGCGCCGACGCGGAACTTCCCGGAGAGCCCGAGCCCCACCACGGCGCCCGAGAGCACCTGGCCGTTCAGGTATTGGAACGTCTTGGCGAAGCTGAAGTCGTCGCCCGCCGCGCCTCCCATGACGGGGAAGTGCTCGCCCACGCTGTCGAGTACGCCGCGCACGATATCGGCGCCGTTGCCGACGAGCACATCGGGGAACATGAGGAGGGCGTGCAGATCGTCGCCCGCCCGCGCTTTTATCTTGTCGGCGGCCGATTTTCCGGCGGCGCGCGCATCCTGCGCCACGGTCGCGTCGGCATCGGCGGTGAAGCGCATGGTGTCCGAGGAGAGGAGCATCACCGCCACCGAGTGTTTCTTCAAGGGGCCTATGGTCGTGATCTCGCCGGCGGTCGAGGCGCCCACCAGAGTCGCATCCTTCGTGACCGAGCGTACGCCGTTCACGACCTGCTGTTGGTCGTACACGGACGATGCGAACACGATCGCAGCACTCGGTGCGGCACCGAGCGCATCGAGCGCACCTTGTGCGGCGTTCGCCCCTGCCGCATACGAATCGGAACCGTCGCTGAAGAATACTGCTGCGTTGAGGGACATGCGAGAGATGTTATCTGATATGATCGTCTTCATAAGTATAGCGCCAAGATGGACGCGCTCACTCGAGGCCTGTGTATTGCGCGGTGGTATACTGCGCGCATGAGGATAGGAACCGCCGTCCCGAAGATTTCGCTTGCTGACCAAGACGGGGCGATGGTGAACGTGGCCGATTTCGCAGGCCAGACGCTCGTCTTGTATTTCTATCCGAAAGATCAGACGCCTGGCTGTACGCTCGAAGCCGAGCAGTTCCGCGATACGTTCGCGCAATTCAAGAAAAAGAAAGCGGTCGTCGTCGGCGTGTCACCGGATTCGGTCGCCTCTCACGGCAAGTTCTGCGCCAAGTACAGTCTGCCGTTCACTCTTTTGTCCGATCCGGAGCATAAGCTCGCAGAAAAATTCGGCGTGTGGGTTGAGAAAAGTATGTACGGCAAGAAGTATATGGGCATTGCACGCACGACGTTCGTGTTCGGAAAGGACGGCAAGCTCACACACATCTTCGAGAAGGTGAAGCCCGACGGCCACGCCGAAGCGGTGTTGGCGGTCATCTAGCGTGTGACGCTCGTATACGCGGTTTCCGACAGCGCGGCCGGGAGTATGTCGTTCCGGTATGGCGATGCCGCCGAAGTGGCGGCGAACCGTGCGGCGTTCTTGCAGGCGGGGGGCGTGGATGACGCGCGTATCGTGGTTATGGAAGTGGCGCATGGCGACAATGTGGTGCGGGTGGGGGAAACAGAGGCGGGCAGCGCGCGTGAATCAGAACGCGTCATTCGTGCCGAAGCGCTGATGACGGACGAGCTGGGCGTCGGACTCTTTTTGCTTACGGCCGATTGTTTGCCTGTCACTTTTCATGATTCCATGCACGGTGCGGCTGCACTCGCGCATATCGGCTGGAAGCCGAGTGTCCTCGGGCTTGCGGGGAAGGTGGTGCGGGAGATGCGCGCTGCCTTCGGCAGCGCGCCCGCTGATCTCTCTGTCATCATCGGCCCGTGCATCAAGAAAGAGTCGTATGCATTCGACGATGAGGCGGCGGCGCGCAAGCGCGCCGCCGCCTCGTTCGTCTCTCAAGATGCCACGGGGAAGTGGCATGTCGATCTCGTCGGCGCGACCGTGGCACAGCTTGCCGAGGCATGCGTCCTGCCCGAGCGCATCACTATCGATTCGACTGACACTGCCACTTCGTCGCGTTACTTCTCGCACACTCGGGCCGTACGCACCGGCGAACCCGAAGCCCGCTTCGCCACCGTCGCCATGCTCGAGTGAGGAAGGCTAAACCTTCCTTATTTGGGTCGTGCGCTCTGGCGGTGCGGTACAATGAGCGCCATATGGCCCAACATCCGGTCTACGACAAGCTCGTTGCGCAGCATTTGAAGATACTCGAGAATCTGCAGTACCGTTCGGGGCTCTTCGCTGCCTCGGCCAAGCAGGCCGGCACCGGCTACGACAAGGCGTGGCTGCGCGACAATTTCTACGAATGCCTCGCGTTCGAGGTGCTGGGGGATCACGAGAACGTCCGCAAGACCTATCGCGCCATCCTCGACATCTTTAAGAAGCATGAGTACAAGATTGACTACGCCGTCTCGAAGAAGCCGGACTACACGCATCAGTACATCCATGCGCGCTATCACCCGGAGACGTTCGACGAGTACTGGGAGGAATGGGGCAACAAGCAGAACGACTCCATCGGCTGTATCCTCTTCAAGGTGGGGGAATTGGAGCGACGCGAGCCGGGGAGCGTGATCGAGGACGAGTCCGACGTGCGCGTATTGCAGAAACTGGTGTGGTACCTTTCTACGCTCGAATACTGGCACGACCGCGATTCGGGCATGTGGGAGGAGGATCAGGAGGTGCATGCGTCGTCCGTCGGGGCGTGCGTTGCCGGACTCATATCCATAAAAGGCGTGCCGGGCATAGACGTGCCCGATGAGCTGATAGAAGCGGGAAAAGCAGCGCTTGCCAAGATCCTGCCGCGCGAGTCCGAGCGCAAATTCGTCGATCTCGCGCTCCTGTCCTTGATCTGGCCGTATGACGTGGCGACCGATGAACAACGTCGGATGATCCTTGAAAACGTCGAATACCATCTGCTGCGTGAGCGCGGCGTCATCCGTTACAAGGGCGACCGCTACTACAACAAGAATGAGGACGGCTGGAGCGAGGAGGCGGAGTGGACGTTCGGTCTCTCGTGGCTCGCCATTATCTATGAAAAGATGGGCAACGCCGAGAAAGCGGCGGAATACCTGGAAAAAGCGAAGGAGACGGTCACGAAAAAAGGCGTGCCCGAGCTCTATTTTTCTCATTCTGAGAAGTTCAACGACAATACTCCTTTGGGCTGGAGCGAGAGTCTGCTCATTGTGGCGCTCCACGACGTCAACGAATCACGCCTTGCCGAAGCAGAACTTGATGCCGGCGCGGTGGCGTAGGGGCCTGCGACCTGTTTTTGAATGCCGGTACGGTATCTGTGCGGTGTCGCGTTGTCCACAGGATGCCGGTCTCGGCGTCCGTTGGCGGGGCGTTTCTCGGTATGATGCGGGTGTAAGAGCCCGTTATCCAAATCGTCTATGCTCCTATGAGAACACTCATCGTATCCGCTCTCCTTATCGGTTCGTTGTTTATCTCCGTTCCCTCGGCGCATGCGCTTTCAGTTGAAGATATCAACGCCAAAGTGCAAGCGCTCTTGGCGCAGATAGAGACCCTGCAGAAGCAGCTCGCGCAGATCGTCGAACAGCGTCAAGCCGCGCTCTCGGACGTACAGTCGGCAGCGGCGAGGCCCGCATGCTTCCGTCTCGACCGCATCCTGCGCGAGGGAACGCGCGGCGACGACGTGCTGACGCTCCAGCAGGTGCTCAAGGACAAGGGCTTCTTTGCCGGTGATCCGACCGGATACTTCGGCGCGCTCACACGCGCGGCGGTCGAGCGGTTCCAGGCCGCGCAGTCCATCGTATCTGCGGGCGCGCCCGAGACGACCGGATACGGCCTCGTGGGTCCTGCGACCCGCCGTATCCTCTGGAAGTGTGACGATGATGCGACGGGGACGATGCGCTTCAGCGCGGCGCCGCAGCGCGGCGCCGCCCCGCTCGAGGTAACGTTCAAGACGTGGGTCAGCGGGTTCCGCGCACCGGCTGATTCATACACTATCGACTTCGGCGACGGCGCATCGGAAAAGGTCGCCGACTGCTACGCACCGGCCGATGCGTGCATCGATGCGGGCGTCAACACACACACGTATCAGAAAGATGGCGCATACACGGCGATTCTGTACCACATAGTCGACCCGTGCGGTTCCAATTCATACTGCAAAGCGGCTATACACCGCGAGGCAGTGGCGAAGGTACGGATTTCCGTCGGTGCGGTTTCGTCTGTCAACCCGGAGGATGACCCACAGTGCAAGATCTGGTTCGACGGCTGCAACACCTGTTCGCGCACATCCCCCGGCAGCGTGGGTATGTGCACCATGATGGCCTGTTTTAACACCGGCTCTCCGCAGCGGCCGTACTGTAAAGAATATTTCGGTACAACGACTCCTAACAAGGCGCCTATCATCGAGAGCTTCTCTGGTCCTGCGTCCTTGAAGATCGGCCAGCAGGGTGAATGGAAGATCAAAGCGAGCGATGCCGAGAACGGCCAGCTCACCTACGACATCTCGTGGGGTGACGAGAATGGCAATGTGCCAGCGTCCAATCTGTGGAATGCCGTCCAGAACATAATCCAGCGCACGACCTTCACACACAGCTATGCGACGGCGGGGACGTACACTGTACAGGTGACGGTCACCGATGATAAGGGTGCATCTTCCCGCGCTGCGCTTCTGGTAAAGGTGGGTGACACGGCGCCGACCGCCTGCACTATGGAATATGCGCCGGTGTGCGGGTTGAAGCAGGTGGTGTGCATCAAAGCACCGTGTAATCCGGTGCAACAGACCTATAGCAACAAGTGCATGTTGGCGGGTGACGGCGCCACGTTCCTGTACACAGGAGCATGCAGGCCGCAGACGGGAAACCCGGCGGATGATCCGCAGTGCAAGATCTGGTTCGACGGCTGCAACACCTGTTCGCGCACGGCGCCCGGAACCCCCGGCATGTGTACGATGATGGCATGCATGACCACCGAAGGATATGTGCCGACACCGTACTGCAAGGAATACTTCTCGAACACGAGCGGCAACAAACCGCCAGTCATCTCCTCTGTCTCCGGTCCGACGATACTTGCGGTGGGGCAGACGGGTACTTGGAGCATCAAGGCCACTGATCCGGAAAAGGGCGCGCTGTCGTATAGCATCCGCTGGGGTGATGAATCTGACCCGCCGTCGAGTATCTTATTCGGTTCGGCCGGTGCGCCTGCGTCGTTGCAGGCGAGTACGTTCACACACATGTACTCCTGGGCGGGCGTCTTCACTGTTGTCGTTACCGTGACCGATAGTGACGGTGCATCGGCAACGGCGACTGTCACGGTGAACGTGGGAACTGTGACTGCTGCCTGTACGCGCGAGTATGTACCGGTATGCGGTCGCCCGGCTGGCTGTATGCCATGTAATGCGCCCGTCGGTCTTGCCTGTACGGCTGTCTGCCAGCTATACCCGCAGCAGACCTACAGCAACCGCTGCCAGCTTGATGCCGCAGGCGCCACGTTTGAGCATTCCGGCTCCTGCTAGTTTTCGTGGCATTGGGGTGCGAGGAGGCGCCGCTTCGCGGCGCCTCCTCGTCGTTCCCGCACCCCCTGTCCGCGCGCATATCATGCATGTACAATGGAGCGAACGAACCTTGGAGTGGCCCGGGAGAGAGGGCCGCGCTAGCGGACGGCTCCCGGCAGGCGAGGGCCGTCCGATACGATTTCTAATTAGGACACGATATATAACTTTAGTCAAGTTTGGCTCAACAAAGCACTGTTTTATCTTGATTTGAGCCGGGAAATACTGCCTGGTACCGTCGGGCCTTGCCTTGCGGAGTGGTCTTGGGTAGGGTTTATGGACCAATCGCGACACGCGAAAACCCTCCCGCCAGTATGCTGTTTGCTATTTCTCATCGGGCATCCCTTTTTGTTGCTGTGTGCCTTTTTGGAGCCCTCCTGACCCCGGCGGCTGCGTATGCGGCCGAAGCCCCTGCGGTGCGCCCCGGCTCGAACACCGGCGTAGAGGATTTCGTGCGCGAGTATTTCGCCGACGTGCCGGCCATGATAGCCGTCGCCAAGTGCGAGTCGCAGTTCATGCAGTACAACAAGCAGGGCGGCGTCTTAAAGAACCGCCATGGCAGCTCTGCTACGGGCGTTATGCAGATCATGGCATCCATCCATCGCACGCCGGCAGCTCGCCTCGGGTTCGATATCGACACTATCGAAGGCAATGTGGCATACGCCCGCTACCTCTACGAACACGGCGGTCTCTCGCCGTGGCTCGCCTCGAAACATTGCTGGAATGGTGCAAGCGTGGCGCGTGCGAAAGCAGAGGTTGAGCCGGACGCGCCCGAGTCGGACACGTTGACCGCGGCCAACGAGGAAGACATCACGGCGCTGCACACGCAGCTGTTGAAGGTGTTAGAGGCCATCTCTCAGGTGCAGCAGGAGCAGCATATCGCGAGTGCGGCACGATAAGGCGTATCGCCTGATGCGAAACAGCACGACTCCCGCAAGGGGGCCGTGCTTGTTTTCTGCCGCCTCCGAGTCAGAACGTATTGGCGATGAACTCGACCAACACGAACACGAGCCAGAAGACGAACAGGATGACCGCTTCGCGGCGTGTGAGCTTATGGCCGGAGTGCATGAAGCGGAACAGGAGGAAGGATGCCGCGACCATAAATACGCCAGTGAGGTAGATGATGCGCTGCGGGAACGAGAACGGATTGATCACGGCAATCAATCCGACGACGATGGTCGCGTCGGCCAAGACCGTACCCAAGAGATCACCCACGGCAAGCGCATCGTCACGTTTCTTTACCGACTTGAGCGCAAAGAAGAGTTCCGGCATCGTCGTGCCGAGACCCACCACGAGCATGCCGATGAGAATGGGATTGACGCCGGCTGCGGCGGCGATCATCGTGGCTGACTGCACCGTGAAGTGCGCACCCACCAAAAGGATCGCCATGCTGCCTGCCAGCAGTGCGGCGTTTTTTATGCGTCCGCCGCTTACGGGAGACGCCGCCGCGTCGTCGATGCCTTTCTTGAGCGCGAGGTAATAGAACGCTATGCCTGCAAGGATGAGTGCGAGCCCTTCGACACGCGAGTAGTGGCCGTCGAGGCCAAGCACCAAGGGCAGGAGCAAGAGGAACGGATACGGCTTGTGATTCTCCAATATCGAGGTTTCTATCTTGAGCCCGCGGCCTGCCACGAGCGTGATGATGGCGAAGATGAGCGTAAGATCGGCGATGTTGGAACCGAAGAGCATGCCGAGGCCGAACGCCGGGATGCCGGTTATGGCGGCGTTGAGCGAGATGAACGTCTCCGGCAGAATGGAGATGACGGCGACGACGATGAACCCGACGGTGTATTTGGACAGGCGGAAGTTCTCGGCCAATCGTGCGGCATAGGTGGTGGCCCACATCGCGCCGCGAATGACCAGGAATAAGGACGCGGCGAAAAGGAATAGATTGTTGAGCATGCTGCTCCGCAGGTAGGACTCGAACCTACGACCAACCCGTTAACAGCGGGCCGCTCTACCGACTGAGCTACTGCGGAATGTCGTGCATCGGTTCGGTGGCCGATACAGGGAGAGTATAGCGAAGAATGTCGCGATTTCAATACGGGGCGGGCGCGGGGGAGTATACTGGGCGTATGGTGCTCTCGCTTGCCAGCCTGGCCTTCCAAGACGGCGGTTCGATCCCGTCGAAGTTCACGTGTGACGACCAGCGCGAATTATCGCCGGCCTTGTCTATTGCCGGCGTGCCCGCGGGTGTGGTGTCTCTCGCGCTTATCATGGACGATCCGGACATTCCGGCGCACGTGAAGCGGCCGGACTTCCAGGAGTTCGACCATTGGGTGCTGTTCGATCTGCCAGCGGGCACGCGCGAGATCCCCGAGGGCGACATCAGTGCAGGGACGACCGGACTCAACTCGGCAGGGAACAGCGCCTACACCGGCCCATGCCCGCCGCCGCAGTATGAGCCGAGCGAGCACCGCTATATCTTCACCGTTTATGCGCTCGATACCATGCTGGGGCTCTCGGCAAGCACGACTAAGGCGCAGCTCATCGCGGCGATGGCGGGGCATGTGATAGCTCAAGCTCAATTACTCGGCCGGTACAAACGGCAGTGATATGGACGAACGGCTGGTACGCGTGCGGGTGACGGCGGGGGCGCGGAAGGAGACGGTGGCGGAAAAAGACGGCACGTTTGTCGTTGCCGTGAAGGAACCGGCAGAAGCGAACGCAGCGAATGCCCGCGTGCGTGCGATTCTCGCCGCGCACTTCGCCGTGCCGCTTGCGCGGGTACAGCTGAAAAGCGGGCATCAGAAGCCGAGCAAGCTGTTCGTTATCCGCCAGTAAGTCCGTAAGGTGACACCTTACACCCCTTACACCTTACGGACACCTTACAGACACACCTTACGGACCCTTATAAACATACAGACACGGGGTATACTGAAGGCATATGGAAATGCGCATCAAGGCGACGAATTACGAGATTACTCCCGACGTTTCGAAATATCTCGACACGCGGCTCAAGGCAGTGGAAAAGCTCGTGGCGGGCGTGGACGGCGCGCGGCTCGAAGCGGAGGTGGGGCGGAGCGCGAAGCACTCGAAGAAAGGGGAGACGCAGTGGTTCGCCGAGTTCAACCTGAAGGCGAAGAAGAATCGCTGGCGCGCGGTGGCGACAGCCGCGACCGTCAAGGCGGCGATAGACATCGCCAAGGACGAGCTTGCGCTGCAGATAAAGAAAGAGAAAGCGCTGCGGGTGACAGCGGTGAAGCGCGGCGGGAAGAAGGTTAAAGACGCGATACGCCGCAGCTAGTGTTGGCGTGCGCGCAGAAAATCCGCGTACGGCATTTCTCTCTTTCCCTCGGGGACGACGCGATCGATGACGAAGCGGTCGTTCTCGAAGTGAGCGGCGGTTATCTTGATGCGCATCATGTTCGGTTTTCCGATCGAACTCGCAGGCGCCGCAGCTGCTAGGCGCGGGGAAGCGGTTTCTGGAGGCGTACTGGGCGGTACGATGGAAGAAACCGCGGGGCCCCGCAACGACGCAGATGCGGATGCATGCGAGTTCGACGTCCGTAAGGCGAAAAAATAAGTGCCGGGCCAGCCGTAGTAGGCGCGATACTTGCGCCACCTTGTCTTGTCGTCGTCGTTCGTTATATCGCCGTCCTCTTTTCTCATCTTCTTGGCGTAGGTCATCTGTGCATCGTCTTGCTCGCGCGCAGCGAGTTCGCCTGCAAGGTAACGGGGGAGCGTTTCGACAAGAAGCCGAGCGCCGATGTCGCCTAACCTCGCGCGCAGTTCCGGCGCGGTTTCGTCGGGCGCAATCGGCGTCGTCGCAGCGGCGATAAGAGGGCCGGTGTCGAGCTTTGCCCGCATGATCTGAATCGCGCAGCCGGTTTCCGCGTCACCCGCCAGTATCGCGCTTTCGACCGGAGAGGCGCCGCGCCAGCGCGGCAAAAGCGAAAAGTGCACATTGAGCGTCTTGTGCATGGGAAGATCAATGAGTGCTTGCGGCAGGATGTGCCCGTAGGCGACGACGATACAGACATCCAACATTTCGGCGCGGAGCGACTCGATGAACGCATCATCGAGTTTTTCCGGCTGGACGAAAGGAACGTCGCGTGCCCGCGCCCACTGTGCCACCGGCGGCGGCGTCAGCGTGAGGCCGCGGCCGGCGGGGCGGTCGGGAGCAGTGACGACGAGTGCGGGCGCTAAGCCGTTCTCTCTGAGTACATCGAGAAACACTGCCGCGATGTCCGGCGTGCCGAAAAATGCGATACGCGGTTTTCCCGACATAGTGCTACGATTCTTTCGATACCATCTCTTCGTCGTCGAAGAGTTCGGTCGCTTTGTCTATGTAGAGGATCGCGTCGAGGTGGTCTATCTCGTGCTGGAATATATGCGCAAGGAATCCCGATGCACCGCGCGTGAAGGTGCTGCCGTGCTCGTCCTGCGCCCGCACGGTCATCTTTTCGACGCGGGGCACCTGCCCCCACTTGCCGCGGATAGAGAGGCAGCCCTCGTGCTTGAGTGTCGTTTTGCGCGAGACACGGATGATTTCGGGGTTGATGTAGACCTGGTCGGGGAGTGCGGGCGCATGCTCGTCATCCTGCCGCGCCAATGCCGCGCCCGAGACGACGAACAGCCGTACGGCCTCGCCCACTTGCGGCGCAGCCAGTGCGACACCGAGCTTTTCTTTCGCGAGCAGGGTTTTCATCTCGGCGATGAGGGTCTGGATGCGCGCCGAGGCAATCTCCTCCTGCGTGAGGGACTTGGAAACCTCGCGGAGCGCGGGGTTTTCGTCTTTCGGGATGATGCGATACATGATGAGAATATACCTCGTGCGGGCGGATTATAAAAAAGATGGCCCGTCCGGTGAGGATCGGGCCAAGGTGACGGGCGCATTAACGTCTGGTCGGGGAGCGCGCCCGTGGGGGAGAAAAGGAGCTTAAGAGCACTGAGGGGGTCGGCCGGCCGAGGCGGCACTGAGGGGCGGTGCGCCCCGACCGACCTTCCCTCATCCGTACGCGTGACGTGACCGGATGGATGTGCATTTTATAATGCATAATTATTAATGTCAAGTACCAGCCGAATATGTCCGGCGGGTACAATGACGGCATGAAGCACATCGCGTTCGATCTCAAGCGCACGCTCGCCAAGACGCGCAAGACTGAGCGGGGCGAGATGATGCGCTACTTCGTGTCGCGGCTTAACCCGGGGCGTGCTGCCGACGGCTTACCCCTCATCACCATGGCACGCATGGGGAAGATTCTTGAGAGCATCCCGACGAAGGATCTGTACTATCTGAAGAGTGTATGCGATCGTGCGCCGAACTTCTCCAAGCGCTTCTGGTACGAGCTCGACCCGCAGAAGTATCAGGAGCGGCCGGCGGCCGGTGCCCGGACGTCCGTGCCGCCGAAGCGGGCGATCAAGAAACAAAAGAGTACGCTGGAGCCGTAGTGCGAAAAAGAGTGGCCGCTTTCGCGGCCACCAAGTTGGCGACACGGAATCATGGCCGTTTGCAGTGGCGTCCATGATTGACAGCCCGTGTCGCGTATCAATGGTAAAACCAATACGCGCTTCTGCAACAATGAGGGGTGTGTAGCGGGAGGACAAAAAAAGAACCCCGATTCGGGTATCGGGGCCTTGAAGTCGGTTCGGGGGCAATCGAGAGGCGGGAGGAACCTCAACCCATGCCGAACGCCCGCATCATTACATCCTGTATGCGTTTGGTCAAATGCTCGCGAACCGTTACAATGCCTCCACCTGTGGGTATTCCGCTATGGCCTTTTCGTTCACTCCCAAGCTTGGCATAGACCTCGGCACCACGTCGGTTCTCGTGTTCGTTCCCGGCAAGGGAATCGTCTTGCACGAGCCGTCGGTCGTCGCCGTCTCGCAGATGGACAACCGAGTCTTGGCGGTGGGCGACGAAGCGAAGGAGATGATCGGCCGTACGCCGGGAGAGATCATTGCGTATCGGCCGATGAAAGACGGCGTCATCGCCGACTATCGCGTCACTGAGGCGATGCTGCGCTACTACATCAAGAAGGCACTCGGCCGCTGGAACTTCTTCCGGCCCGACGTGATGGTGTCGGTTCCGGCCGGTGTCACCTCGACGGAGCGGCGCGCGGTGGTGGAGGCGGCGACGAAAGCGGGCGCGCGCGAAGCATACATCATCAAAGAGCCGATTCTCGCCGCGATTGGCGCAGGGATTCCCATCCATGAAGCGCGCGGGCACATGGTGGTGGACATCGGCGGCGGCACGACGGACGTCGCCGTCATCTCGCTCGGCGGTATCGTCGCATCGACCTCGGTGAAATGCGCGGGCAACCGCGTCGACCGCGCCATCGCCGATCACCTCAAGAAGACGGCGAACCTGGCCATCGGCGACAAGATGGCCGAACAGATAAAGATTCATGTCGGTTCGGCGGTGCCCTTGGACGAAGAGCTGACGATGACGGTGAAAGGCCGCGATCATCTCACGGGCTTGCCGCGCTCGATAGAGCTGGGCACGAACGAGGTCGTCCGGGCTATCGGCAAGGAACTGCGCATGATGGTGCAGGCGATCAAGGATGTTTTGCAGGAGACGCCGCCGGAACTCGCCGCCGACATTATCGACAACGGCATCATCATGACGGGCGGTTCGTCGCAGCTGCGCAATCTGCCCGAGCTCATCTTCCGCCGCACCGGCGTGAAGGCCCGCCTTGCCAAGGACGCGCCGTATTGCGTGGTGAAGGGGACGGGCGAGGCGCTGAAGCATCTTGATGTGTACAAGAAAGCAATAATTTCGAAGAGATAGGCTGCTTTTGGCTGGCGTGGACAACCCTTGACAGTCTCGGTGAGAGGCGTATGTTGCGCAGAGGACTGTGGCGGTATCCTCCGCTCGTGTCCGATGAACCGGAGGGTTCGCCATGACGATCATCACCTGGGCCATCACAGTCGTCCTCTTGGCAGTCGCGCCTTCTTACATCACGTCTCCGGCGCCCGCCCGCGTCAGACGCTGAATGCGGCTCCTCCCGCCGCCCCCGCTGTCACTTGATCCCTTACGGGAAAGAGTGGCGGCGGTTTCTCGTTATCCACACAAAAGAGCACGGTCTTGACGCGCGTTCTGGATGTGCTACACCGGATGCAGGCAAAAGGGTGTCAGAGGCCCTTGAGCTGTCCTAGTATTAGGGGGTTTAGATGTCACTACCGAAACCTCTGCAGGCTGTCGTGGACTTGCATCGCGAGCAGCCTTATGCGGCGGCGGTCGTCGTCGCAGCTACGGGGGCGCTTACTGCGCTGGCGGCTTTGGCAGCGCACAATGCTGCCACGCCGACGCATACGCAAACGCCGCTTAGTCTCGCCAATGTTATCGGGCTTCTGTTGGAGACGTCGTTCGCGCTGGGCCTCGCCACGCTCGTGTGCTGGGTCTATGTCTCGCGCAGTCGCGTGCTTTTAGTCGCCATTGTTTGGCTCGGCGAGTCGATGGCCCTCTTGGGGCTCGCGTTGCACGTGACGGGCGGCGGTCTACGTATGCCAGCGGTCTTTATGGCCGTGTGCGCATCCGTCGGTTACGTTATCACGGTCTACCGCCTGAACGAGAAATACAGAGACAACTGCGCCGCACGGACCGCAAAACAGAAGATGGCCCCGTTCGCCGAACAAGGGTTGTTGAGCGCGCCAGCTGAGGAAGATGTGTCTGGCGCGTTCCCGACCAGAAAATAAATTAAGAACATTTTGGAGGAAATAATGCCGGATATACGGCGCTGACCGTCGCGGAATCTCGCGGCGGTCATGTTTTTTACTTCTCGCTTTTCTCGTTGAGCTCTTCCACGTCCTCGCTCATCTCCTCGACGTCCTCTTGCAGCTCATCCACGTCTTTCTGTATCTCATCCACGTCTTTCTGCATCTCCTCCATGTCTTCGCTGATACCTTCCACGTCCTCGCTCATCTCTTCCACTTCTTTGTGAATCTCCTCGACGTCCTCGCTCATCTCCTCAACGTCTTTCTGGATGGACTCGACGTCCTCGCTCATCTCCTCGACATCTTCCTGCACTTCTTGGATGGCCTCGGTAGTGATATTGATGGTCATCTGGATGAATATGGAGAGATAGATCGCCTCCAGGGAAACGATCGTGGTGAGCACGAGGAGTACGCGGTCGAAGTCGACCAATCCGGTGAACGCCAAGAGGAAACTGCCGAGGAACAGCAGGGTATGCAGGACGACGGAAGCGGGGGAGCCCACGGCACGTGTGACCGAGAGTGCCGTTTTCTGGATGTCAGAGTGCTGCTTCATCGCCGCATAAAACCATAAAGTCTTAAAAAAGCAAATACTGACGAGTGGGGATAACCCACACACTAACCGAGGTCTCGTGGCTGCCGTGGTGCGTCTATGTGCATCAGTTGTATCGTTCGCATGTCGGTTACATATTCGTGGTGAATGCTGCCACAGAGGCAAGACCTCGGTTAGTGTGCGGGGTATACTGGCGGCATGTCTCGTTTTCGTGGCGTCGCGCATATCGTGGCCGGGGATGCCGGGGATGTGCCGCGCGTCGTCGCGCTCTTACGCGAGGAGGGGTTTCCGCCGGATGGCGCGGACGTCTACGCTCGCGCGTACACATCCTTCGGTGTGGACGAGGCGCGGGACATCGCGTTGCGCGCGGTCACGCGCGCGGTCGCGGCGCCGCACCGCGCGTTCGTCATCGCCGCCGGCACCATGACCATCGAGGCGCAGAATGCGCTTCTCAAGACGCTTGAAGATGCGCCCGGCGGGGCCGCATTCTTTCTGATCGTACCGAATCCCGACGCGCTGCTCGCGACGGTGCGCAGCCGCACGGTGCGCTTGGCATTGCCGCCGGAGAGTGCGGAGGACGAGGAAATGCGGGCGTTCCTGCGCGCATCGCCTGCACAGCGGATTGACATGCTCAAGCCCCTGCTCGAGCAGGACGAACGTGACGTGGCGGCCGTGTTCGCGTTTCTGTCGGGCGTCGAGCGTGTGCTTGCGCCGCATGCAGCCGATGCGTCGATGCGTGCCGGACTCGACGCCGTGTATCGCGCGCGCCGCTTTGCAGGCGACAAGGGGTCATTGCTGAAGCCCCTGCTAGAACACGTCGCGCTTCTGACGCCTGTGGTATAGTTGCCTCATATGCCCGGTAGTAGAATGTCGGCTTGCTTCTCGGGCATCAAGACACGAGTCACTTATTTGTTACTATCTCTCGAATAACACACATTACTTGTCGTACATTGTGCGCAAGCACGAGCCGACATTTCACTACCGGGTATGCCATACGATTTTGCCCCTATCGAAAAGAAGTTTGCCGATGCTGCCGAGTGGCTCGCACGCGAATATCGCGGCCTGCGCACCGGCCGCGCCGCGCCCGCCATCCTCGACGGCGTGTCGGTCGCCGCATACGGCTCGCTCTCGCCCCTGAAGCAGGTGGCGAACGTGTCGGTGGAAGACGCGCGCACGCTGCGCGTGACGGCGTGGGATACCTCGCTCACGAAGGAGATAGAAAAAGCGATCACGAACGCGAACCTCGGCGTGGGCGTCATCGGCGACGGTTCGGGCGTACGCGTGACATTCCCGGAGTTGACCGGCGAGCGCCGCCAGGAACTCATCAAGGCCGCGAAGGGGAAGCTCGAAGAATCTCGCGCCGCAGTGCGCGTCGCACGCGACGACGTATGGAAGGACATCCAGGAACAGGAGCGCGCGGGCGACATCACCGAAGACGACAAGTTCCGCCTCAAGGAAGAATTACAGAAGAAAGTGGATGCGATAAACGAGAAGCTTGAGACGTCGTTTAAGCATAAGGAAACGGAGATGCACTCCTAGGTGTACTATGGGCGATTTTCAGAATCGGATGCAGTTCAAGGCGCGCGAGCGGTATGACGCGAGGCGTACTTGTGCGTACGATGAGCGTCATACTAGCGAAGCGCAACGAAGAAATGCGCCGATTATGGAAATCGTCGCATGACTACCGCGCTTCTGGTTATTGCTATACTCGTGTTCCTTATCGTCGCGCACGAGTTCGGACATTTCATCGCCGCAAAGCTCTTGGGTATCCGCGTCGAAGAGTTCGGCGTCGGGTATCCGCCGCGCGCGTTCACGTTCGGTACGTGGGGCGGCACCGAATACACGCTCAACTGGATCCCGTTCGGCGGGTTCGTGCGGCTGTTCGGCGAGGAACGCGAGCATGCACGGCACGGTAGCGGCAGCTTCATCGATGCGCCCCGCTGGCGGCAGGCAATTATCCTCGTGGCGGGCGTGTCGGTCAATGCGCTCGTGGCGTGGGCGCTCTTTGCCGGGGCACTGACGACCGGCATCCCGCGTACGGTGGACGAGCCGATGCCGGGCGTCTCGACCAGGCTCGTCGTCTCGCATGTAGTTCCTGGATCGCCCGCGCACGTCGCGGGGCTTGCGGTAGGAGACGACATCCTCGCCATCGAAGACGAACAAGGCGAGCTGCTGTCGGCGCTCACTCCGTCGGCCGCAATCGAGTATGTAAGCGCACGTGGCGGGGAACGGCTCCTCGTCACCTTCGTGCACGGCGAGGCGACGACGACCGCTTATGCCACGCCCGCAAACGCGGTCTTGGCGGAAGCGGCCGGCCGGCCGGCTTTGGGTGTCGGGCTCGCACTCGTGACCGCCGACAAGGCGGCTTTCGGCACGGCGCTCATCGAGGCTTGGCCGATAACGGTGCGGCAGTTCAAAGATGTCGGCGTGAGCTTGTGGACGATACTGCGGCAGGCGATAGACGGGTCGCCGGACATCTCGCAGATCGTGGGCCCGGTCGGCATCATCGGCTACGTGCACGAGGCGGAACAGAACGGCTGGGGGTATGTGCTCATGCTTGCGGGGTTCATCTCGGTGAACCTGGCGATCGTGAATCTCATCCCGATACCGGCGCTCGACGGCGGCCGCTTGTTCGTGCTCGCCATCGAGACGCTCTTGCGCAGGCCAGCGCCGAAGCTTGCGGTGCAGACCATCAACACGTTCGGCATCGCGCTGGTGATGCTCTTGATGCTTGCGGTTACCTATAACGATGTTGCACGTCTCGTCGCATGGTAGCGGCCCTGCATTCCTCGTCCGAGAATGGAAAAAAGGGAAGGCGCGCCGGCAGGATAGATGGCCGGCGCGCCGTGGATTCCCGATCAAGAGGGGGAGGGAATCCGCAGGAGAGGCGAGCGTTGCTTGAGGGTTGGTCGCTCTATGGCGGCTGCTCAAAACGACCATGTTCGCCTGTCCTAAGGGCAATATGATAAATAAAAGCGTTTCTGTCAATTTTTGCTATTCTGTGCGCGGCGTATAGAATAACGGCACTACAGCGATCTATGCGACAATCCCAGCTCTTCACGAAGACACGCAAAGAAGCGCCGAAGGACGAGGTCGCCAAGAATGCGCAGCTTCTGATCCGTGCGGGGTTCGTCCACAAGGAGATGGCGGGCGTGTATGCGTATCTGCCGCTCGGATTGCGCGTGCTTGAGAATATAAAACGGGTTGTGCGCGAGGAGATGAACGCGATCGGCGGGCAGGAGATGATCATGACCACGCTCCAGCGGAAAGAGTTGTGGGAAAAGACAGACCGCTGGGACGACGAGAAAGTTGACGTGTGGTTCAAGTCCGAGCTCAAAGCGGGCGGCGAGGTGGGGTTCGGGTGGTCGCATGAAGAGCCCATCACCGACATGATGAAAAATTATGTCGCGAGCTATCGAGATCTGCCAGCGTTCGTGTACCAGTTCCAGACGAAACTGCGCAATGAGCTTCGCGCCAAGTCGGGCATCATGCGCGGGCGCGAGTTCGTCATGAAGGACATGTACTCATATACGACCGACGCGGTCGAGCACAAAAAGATATACGATGCGACCATTGCCGCATACCTGCGCGTGTTTGCGCGCGTCGGCCTTGGTGACCGCACGTTCTTGACCTTTGCCTCCGGCGGCGCGTTTACGGAATTCTCTCACGAGTTTCAGACGATCTCGGATGTCGGCGAAGACGTGGTGTACCTGCATCGCGGCAAGAAACTCGCTATCAATCAGGAAGTGCTCCGTGACGACGTGCTGGAGAAGCTCGGCGTCGCGCGTGACGAGCTCGAAGAGGTTGCTTCCATCGAAGTAGGCAATATCTTCGATTTCGGCGGCATCAAGTCAGAACAGCTTGATCTCTTCTTTAAAGACGAAAGCGGTAAGAATGTTCCCGTGCATCTTGGATCCTACGGTATCGGCATCACACGTCTCATGGGTACGATCGTCGAAGTATTGTCGGATGACAAAGGCATCGTGTGGCCCGCAGAGGTGGCGCCGTTTCCGGTCCATATCGTGTCCTTGGGCGCCAATCCCGACGTCACCAAGGAGGCGGACCATCTCTACGAGACGCTCAAGGATAACGGCATCGAAGCATTGTACGACGACCGCGATGTGCGCGCGGGCGAGAAGTTCGCCGATGCAGATCTCATCGGCATCCCGACGCGCCTTGTCATCTCGGAGAAGACGCTCGGGGAGGCGTCGATCGAGGTCGTCGATCGCCGTTCGGGCGTAGCGACGTTGGTGCCCGAAGTGAACATCATCGACCACCTGAAGGACCTATGAGCATCGCGCGGCGCATCAAGAGCTGGAAAGACAGGTTTCTCGGGCTGTTCTCCAACGACATAGGCATCGACCTCGGCACTGCCAACACGTTGGTGTATGTGAAGGGTCGCGGCATCGTCATCAATGAGCCGTCGATCGTCGCGGTGAACCAGAAGACCGGTGCGGTCGTCGCGGTGGGCGCACAGGCGAAAGAGATGCTCGGCCGCACGCCGGCGCATATCATGGCGGTGCAACCGGTCATCGACGGCGTGATATCCGACTTCGAGATCACGGCGGAGATGCTGTCGTATCTGATCAACAAGGCGCAAGCGGGTCATACGAAGCTCTTGGGGCCGCGGGTCGCGGTCGGGGTGCCGTCGGGCATCACGTCGGTCGAGGTGCGTGCGGTGCGGGATGCCGCGCGCGCCGCAGGCGCGCGCGAGGTATTCATCATCGAAGAGCCGCTCGCGGCCGCGATCGGCATCGAGCTGCCCATCCATGAACCATCCGGCAACATGGTGATAGACATCGGCGGCGGCACGACCGATGTGGGCATCATATCGCTCGGCGGGCTTGTCGGCGCACGTAACATTCGTATCGCCGGGGATAAGTTCAACGCCGACATCGTGGCGCACGCACGCAACGAGTTCAAGCTCTTGATCGGCGACAAGAGCGCGGAGGAGGTGAAGATCGCCGTGGCGTCGGTTGCGGCGCGGCGCGAGAAGGTAGAGACATACGTGCGCGGCCGCGACCTGGTGACAGGGCTTCCGCGCGAGATAGTCATCAACGACATGGACGTGCGCAATGCGATCGGCCACTCCATAGACGAGCTGGTCGAGTCGGTGAAGGAGATCATCGAGCTTACGCCGCCGGAAATCCTCGCCGATATCATGCAGCGCGGCATCCATCTTGCCGGCGGCGGTGCCTTAATCCGCGGCCTGCCCGAGTTCCTGACCGCCGCACTTGGCGTGCCGGTCGTCGTTGCGCCCGACCCCTTGACTGCGGTCGTCCGCGGTACGGCAGTCATCCTCGATGATCTCGACGTGTACGATGAAGCGCTGCTGCGCAGCGACGACGATCTCGTGCCGTCTTCCCTATGATGCCGGTGATTCGTCGCAGCGCGGCATTTTCATATCGTGAGCGCGAGCAGACGAGTGCGCGTACGCGCCTCTTGTGGGTGACGGCGCTAGTGATTGTCGTATATCTGGCCGACCTCGCGCTCGGCGGGATGTTGCGCGGCTATGCGCGCGCCGCTGCGGCGGTCGTGTGGAGTGCAGGGACGCGCGTTGAGCGGGGCGTAGCGCGTTCGGGGCTGTTCGCCTCACGCCAGGGGCTTGCTGCACAGAACGAAGCACTGCGCGCCGAGCTTGCTGATGCACGGGCGCGTTCCGCTGCCGCTGCCGCTGCACTCTCCGAAAATGAACTCCTGCGCACGATGGCGGGCGTGGCCGCAGACGAGCCGGGGCTCACGGTGCCGGTCGTGTCGTCTTTCACCGCCTCTCCCTACGGCACGTTCTTCGTCGGTGCAGGCACGCAATCGGGCGTCGCCATAGACGCGCTCGTGCTTGCGCCGGACGGCTACGCCATCGGGCGTGTCGTCGAAGTCACGGCGCATACGGCGCTGGTGGCGCAGCTGTTCGCACCCGGCACGTCAATCGAAGCGCTCGCGGGCACTGTGCCGCTGACGCTCTCCGGCGAGGGCGGCGGCAATGCGACTGCGCGCGTGCCGCGCGGCGCCGCCATCGTACAGGGCGATGTCGTATTCGCGCCATCGGTGGGGGGCAGGCCGATCGGCGTCGTCGGCGCGGTGTCGCCCGACATCACCGATGCGCACACGAACGTGTCGGTGCGCACGCCCGCAAACATCGTGACCCTGCACTACGTTCGCATCGTCACGCTATGACCGGCCTGCGCATCATGCTCGCGCTCGCCGGCGTCGCGGCTGCCATGACGCTGCCGCCGTGGGTTGCGCTCATCGCCGTCGTAGCGCTCGCTGCCAAGTGGCGGGCATGGGAGGCGCCGCTGATAGGACTCCTGATCGACTCCCTGTGGCTGCCGGCAGGTGCGCCGTGGAGCGTCGTGCCGACGTATACGCTTGTCTCGCTCGCGATCGTGTGGGCGCTTGAGCCGCTTCGCGCTCGGTTTTTGTAAGGGTAAACTAAACATTCAGCCACCAACCTTCTGCAAAAGGTCGAGCAGCCGCTCGACCTTTTCTGTCTCCGAAAGCGATCGGAAGTTGTATCGCCAGACCTCCTCGGCAACGTAGTGCGGTAGAC
>Ga0233425_10002825_pt1 | contig 33060 bp, 28 predicted proteins | sample Watercolumn_Towu_2_FD_181712 | JGI IMG/M metagenome (GOLD analysis project Ga0233425, IMG submission 181712) | Freshwater microbial communities from Lake Towuti, South Sulawesi, Indonesia - Watercolumn_Towuti2014_140_MG | ecosystem: Environmental > Aquatic > Freshwater > Lake | place... | reverse complement strand
AATGCTTGCAGATGTTGTAGAGGGCTTCCTGGATGATGTGGAACACCTGGATTTCCTCTTCCGGCGTCAGCACCACGTCCTGGGCCACGTTGAGGAAGTCCACGTCGGCATTGGCCTTCTTGCTGAAACTTTCCGCCATCTCCTGCAAGGCCGGCACCAGGCCGCGCGGATCAATCCTGTCGCGGAACTGGGTAATGAGGTTGCGCAATTCAGAGTAGGCCAGATCCACGGCCTCCTCGACATCGCCCAGGTAACGGTTGGAGCGGTCCTGGTCACCATCGGCCAGCGCCTCATTGAGCACCGACAGGCGCATCTTGGCGTAGGCCAGGGTCTGTGCCAGGGAATCGTGGATCTGGTTGGCCAGCATAGTGCGCTCGTTCATGAGCGAGATGCGCATGTTTTCGCGGGTGAGCCGGGCGTTCTCCAGGGCCATGCCCAGGTGCTCGCTGATGGAATTGAACAGGGTGCGGATATCCTTGGGCAGAGGCTCCGGGTTGTCCAGGAAGATGTTATAGACTCCCAGCACCTTGCCCTTGAAGCGCAGGGGTACGGCGTAGATCGTGCTGCAATGCTGTGCGAAGTAGATGTGTCGCACCTGCTTCTGGCACACCTCCATGACGCTGTCGGACTGAGAGGACTGGGACAGCGTGGCCTTGCCGCAGATGCCGCACTCCAGCGGCACATAGCGCTCCTTCTCCACCAGGGCGGGGGAAAGGCCCAGTGAGCCCACCATGCGCAGGTGTGCGCCGTCTGCGGTCAGTACCCGCACCGCCCCCGCCTTGGCTTTGGAAATGCGCACCATGATCTCCAGGAAGCGCATGAGCATCTGCTCGGTGTCGGCATCGGAACTCATGCTGCTGGCGATTTCCGCCAGCACCTCGATCACCGGCAGGCGGTCGCCGCCATCCCCGGCCGGATCGGGAATGTCGGCCGCTGAGAGTGTGGAGGACGCCATGCCGATGGCGTCGAGGGGAATGCGGTAGGTTTCCACGCTAGGTTGCTCTCACCCGGTGTTGGCGCCGATCACGACAGCGCATAAGCATGGTAACGGAGCCACCCGCTCGCATGAACAACCGGTGGCATCCGCTCAGAAGTTCTGAGCCAGTTTGTTGCGGGCCAGAGGCGGATTCTTGTCGAAGTAGCGCTTGATGCCGCTGACGATAGCCATGGCCATCTTATCTTGGTATTCCTCGTCGTTGAGGCGCTTCTCCTCCTCCGGGTTGGAGATGAAGGCCGTCTCTACCAGAATGGATGGGATGTCCGGCGCCTTGAGAACCGCGAAGCCGGCCTGTTCCACCTGGCCCTTGTGCAACTGGTTGATGCCGCCGATCTCCTCCAGCACTGCCTTCCCGACCCGCAGACTGTCGGCGATCTGTGCGGTCTGGGAGAGGTCAAGCAGGGTTTGCTTCAGGTAGATGTCCTTCACCGCGATATTGATGCCCCCAATCAGGTCGGCCTCGTTCTCGCGCTTGGCCAGCCATTTCGCGGCAGCCGAAGTAGCGCCCTTCTCCGACAGGGCAAACACCGAGGAGCCCCGTGCGTGGGGTTTGATGAAGGCGTCGGCGTGCACCGACACGAACAGGTCGGCCTGCACCTTGCGTGCCTTGTTCACCCGCTCGTGCAAAGGGATGAAGTAATCGGCGTCGCGTGTCAGGTAGGCGCGCATGTTGTCCTGCTTGTCGATCATTCCCTTCAGGCGGCGGGCAATTGACAAGGTGATGTCCTTCTCGCAGGAACCGCTGGCACCCTTGGCACCAGGATCCTCGCCACCGTGGCCGGCATCGATGGCAATGGTGATGAGGCGCACATACTCGGGCTTGGCGGTTTTAGCGACCTTCTCCGACTTGACTTCCCTGCCGTTGCCAACCGCGGGCGCAGGAACAGCCTTATCGGGCGTCTTGCCCGAATCGGCCTTGCGCTCTGCCCGTTCGATGGCGCTTTCCACCTGGTTTTCCAGGCTTTCCGGACTGGCGGGATAAAGATCCATGACCAGACGATGGCCATAATCGCCCATGGGTTTGAGCGTAAACACCTGGGGCCTTACCGCTGTTTTCAGTTCCACCACCATGCGCGTCACACCAGGGCGGTTGAGGCCGATGCGGATGCTGGCAATGTAGGCATCCTGGGGGGCGACGCGGGCGGCGATGTCCGTGAAGGCGGGCGCAGGTATCACACCCTCGAGATCGAGAACGATGCGTTCCGGGTTCCTCAGGTTGAACTGCTTGTAGGTGACGGCCTCGTCGAGCTCGATGGCGATGCGGCTGTATTCCGGTGAGGGCCATAGCCTGGCCGCCTTGACGTTGGCGGCCAAGGCGGCTCCCGCCGCCAGCAGTGCCAAGGCGCTCAAGAGTCCCGAGATGATGCCAAGCGCGCGATGCATGCCTTGCCCGCCTCCGTCAGTCCAGCGATGTGGGCGCTACGCCCGTCACCGTAAAAATCCAGTTCGACCACCACATCCGGCGCGGGAAGCAGGCCTCCTGCCTTGTCCGGCCATTCCACCAGGCAAACGCTGGCAGGATTGAAATATTCGCGGAAGCCCGCGTCTTCCCATTCATCAGGATCGGCAAAACGATACAAATCAAAGTGATAGAGATTAAACCTCGTGAAACTATAAAGTTCAACCAAAGTATAGGTCGGGCTCTTGACTCGTCCAGCAAAGCCCAGTTCACGCAACAGGCCCCGGGTGAGTGTGGTCTTGCCGGCCCCCAGGTCGCCACGCAGCCAGATAGCCAGGCCTGGAACCAGCGCCTGTCCGAGGCGGGCTCCCAAGGCCAGCGTCGCGGACTCGTCGGGCAGTTCGAGGGCAAACGCGGCGCTCACGCTATCATCCCCCCATGTCGCGACGCCCCAGCCCCACCGAACTGGATGCACTGAAACCCGCCATCCGGACATGGGGTCGGGAACTCGGTTTCGCTGCGGTGGGCTTTGCCCCTGTCGAACTCAGCGGGGCGGAACAGGCACTCATGGATTGGCTGGCGGCGGGTTATCACGGCGGCATGGATTATATGGCTCGCCACGGCACGATCCGAGCCCGCCCCGCGGAACTCGTGCCGGGAACCCTGGGCATCCTGACCGCCCGCCTAGACTACCTGCCGGCCGCTGCCGATGCCCTGGACAACCTCGCTGACGGCCACCGGGCCTACGTCTCGCGCTACGCCCTCGGCCGGGACTACCACAAGCTGATGCGCGGCCGGCTGCAACAATTGGCCGATCGCATCGCCGTAGAGATCGGCCCCTTCGCCTGTCGCCCCTTCGCCGACAGCGCCCCGGTGATGGAAGTGGAATTGGCAACAAGGGCCGGGCTGGGCTGGAAAGGCAAGCACACCCTGCTGCTGACCCGGCAGGGCTCGTGGTTCTTCCTGGGGGAGATGTACACCGATCTGCCTTTTCCGCCCGACCCCCCGGAAGCCGGCCACTGCGGCACGTGCTCGGCCTGCATGGAAATCTGTCCGACCCGGGCCATCCTGGCCCCCTATCTGCTGGACGCCCGCCGCTGCATCTCCTATCTCACCATCGAACATGCCGGGCCGATTCCCCTGGAACTGCGCCCCCATATCGGCAACCGCATCTACGGCTGCGACGACTGCCAGCTGGCCTGCCCCTGGAACCGCTTCGCCCGCCCCGCCGACCAGCCCGATTTCCTGCCCCGAAAAAGCCTGGACACCGCCACCCTGGTCGACCTGTTCGCCTGGAGCGAAGCGGAATTCCTTGCCCGCCTCGAGGGCTCGGCCATCCGCCGCATCGGCCATGAACGCTGGCTGCGCAACCTGGCGGTGGCCCTCGGCAACGCCCCGCCCTCCTCCCCCATCGTCCGCGCCCTGGAAGGCCGGGCCGACCATCCCTCGGCCCTGGTTCGGGAGCATTTACAATGGGCACTTTCCCGGCAGAGCAAGGGCACCTACCCACCATGAGCGAACATCTCGACCCCCGCAGCCCCATCGGCGTGTTCGACTCAGGCGTGGGCGGCCTTACGGTGGTGCGCGCCCTCATGGAGCGCCTGCCCTTTGAGTCCATCCACTATTTCGGCGACACGGCACGGGTGCCCTACGGCATCAAGTCAGTGCAGACCATCTCCCACTACACCACGCAGATCGCCGAGTTCCTGCTCGAAAAGCGGGTCAAGTTGCTGATCATCGCCTGCAACACCATGGCCGCGGTGGCTGCCCAACTGGTGCGCGATCTCTCTCCCACGCCGGTGCTTGACGTCATCGAGGCCGGCGCCCTGTCCGCCCTGGCCGCCACGCGGAGCCGCCGTATCGGCGTCATCGGCACGCCCACCACCATCAACAGCAATGCCTACGCCCGCGCCATCCACGCCATCGAGCCGGAGGCCCGCCTGACTTCCCAAGCCTGCCCGCTGTTCGTGCCCCTCGTCGAGGAAGGCTGGCTGGACCACCCCGTCACCCGCCTCACCGCCCAGGAATATCTCAAACCCGTCCTGGCAGAGAACATCGACAGCCTGGTGCTGGGTTGCACCCACTATCCGCTGCTCAAGCCCCTGCTTCAGATAGTGGCCGGCCCCGGCGTCACCCTGGTGGATTCGGCCGACGCCATGGCCGAACAGACCGCGGCCCTGCTTACCGACCTCAACCTCAGCAATCCGGAGCGTGTTCCGCCGGAATATCATTTCTGGGTCACCGACGTCCCCCTGCGCTTCCAGACCATTGGTGAACGCTTTCTTGGGCGCGGCCTATCCAATGTCCACGTGGTTCAGTGGTAACTGGAACGCATACACCACCAAGATTCGCCTCTGATGGAAGAGGCCGTAAATCTTTTCGCCTGAATTGATCTTTATCACAGCATAATCAGCAAGTTCTTATATAACTTTTACACATTACTCACCCATGGAAGGAAAACCATGAAAGCTCTGACCGCCATCACCCTCGCCGCCGCTCTGGCCGTTTCCGGTACCGCCTTCGCCAGCGCGGACCTCGCCACCAAGAACAAGTGCAACACCTGCCACGCGCCTGACAAGAAGATGATGGGGCCGTCCTGGAAAGACGTGGCTGCCAAGAACAAGGGCCAGAAGGATGCCGAAAAGATGCTGGCCGAAGCCATCGTAAAGGGTGGCAAGGGCAAGTACGGCAAGGTTCCCATGCCGCCGCAGCCCAAGGCCCAAGCCGACGCTGCCGCGCTGGCCAAGTGGATTCTCTCCCACTGAACCCCAGCTTGACCGACGACAAACGCGGGCATGTCCCGCGTTTTTTCTTGCCCACAGCTGTTCAGAAGCTTAGAGCCGGGGCATCTTGAGTGGGAATGGCGGAAGCGGTGAGATTCGAACTCACGGATGGTCGCCCATCGCCGGTTTTCAAGACCGGTGCCTTAAACCGCTCGGCCACGCTTCCTTGTCGGGGCGCGCATTGTAAACCGGCATAATCGCGCTGTATCCACCGGGCACGAAGCAGCGCAATTGCTGTAGGCTTCCAGTGTGAAACATATCTCGATTACAACGGACGCAGCGTGAACAAGATCATCGTCACCACGCCCGATGCGCCGCAAGCCATCGGCACCTATTCCCAGGCCGTGAAAGTCGGCGACACAGTCTATCTCTCCGGCCAGATCGGTCTGGATCCCGCTTCCATGCAACTGGTGGAGGGGATAGATGCACAAATCCACCAGGTCTTCAGAAATCTGCGCGCCGTGTCGGAAGCCGCGGGGGGCCGCCTGGCCGACATGGCCAAACTCAATATCTTTCTCACCGACCTGGGCCACTTCGCCCGGGTCAACGAAATCATGGCGCAATACTTCAGCCAACCCTATCCCGCGCGTGCCGCCGTGGGTGTGGCCTCGCTTCCGCGAGGCGCACTGGTCGAGGCGGACGGCATCCTTGCTCTGCCCTGACTGTCTGTCTCGGGAAAGGGCTCTGCCTTTGGGCGCGGCCATACGATCAGACCAACTGCGGCGTGTGCGATAAGCATGACATCTGAAAGTCTCAACGGTCTTACCGACCCCCTCCTCATCGGGCACATCCTGGATGTGACCCGTGACGCGGTGATGCTCACCGACGCCGACTACCGCATCCTCGATGTCAACCCGGCCTTCACCGTCATCACCGGCTATGGTCGCGAGGAAGTCCTGGGCCGATCGCCATCGGTGCTTTCTTCCGGCCACCACGACGCGAATTTCTACCTGTCCATGTCGGAGGCCCTGGAGCGTACCGGCCGCTGGCAGGGGAATCTCCGCGACCGGCGCAAGAATGGCGAAGACTACCAGGCCCGCCTGGACATCCGGGTGATCGAGGATGCAGCGGGTGGATGCAGGCGCCATCTCGGCGTTCTGTCCGAAATTGGCCCGTCGCGCAGCGCCCAGGCGCCATGTGACCGGCCGGAGTACTTCGACACCCTTACCGAGCTTCCCAACCGTGCACTGCTGACCGAGCGCCTGCAGCAAGCCAGGAGCAAGGCCGAGCGTGACCATCAGTTGCTGGCCGTCATCCACATGGACATGGACGGCTTCAAAGCGATGAACGACCACTACGGCCGTGCCACCGGCGACCAGCTGTTGGTGGTCATCGCCCAGCGTCTGCGCCAGGTGGTTCGTGGCGGCGACACGGTGGCACGCCTGGGCGGCGACGAGTTCGCCCTGGTGATCAACAACCTGCCCAACATGGACGAGCTCGATGACCTGGCCCACCGCATCCTCGGCGTCGCTTCCGCCCCCTGTGAACTGGAGGGTCGCCAGCACTGCCTGTCGGCCAGCCTGGGCATCACCGTCTACCCCCTCGATGCCGCCGATCCGGAAACCTTGCTGCGACATGCCGACCAGGCCATGTACCAGTGCAAGCAGGCAGGCAGGAACCGCTATTACCTGTTCGATGCCGAGCAGGATCTGATCGCCCATTCCCGCCGCCAGTCCCTGGATCGCCTGCGCGAGGCTCTGGGCAGACGGGAGTTCGAGCTGCACTACCAACCCAAGGTGAACCTGCGTCGCGGCAAGGTGGTTGGCGCCGAGGCGCTGTTGCGCTGGCACCATCCCGAACGTGGCCTGGTGCTACCCGGCGAGTTCCTGCCCCTTATCGAGCACGACGATCTCATCGTCGACCTGGGCGAGTGGGTGATCCGCACCGCCCTTGGCCAGATCACGGCCTGGCGCGGCGCCGGGCTGGAACTCCCGGTGAGCGTCAACATCGCCGCACGCCAGTTGCAGCGGTCCGACTTCATCGACTGTCTGCACGACTGCCTGGCTGACTTTCCGGACGTGCCCGACGGCAGCCTCGAACTGGAGATCCTGGAGTCAGCCGCCCTGGAGAACACCGCCCATGTGCGCGACGTCATCAACACCTGCCAGCGCCTGGGCGTCGGTTTTGCCCTGGACGATTTCGGTACCGGCTTCGCCTCTCTCTCCTATCTGCGCGACATTCCCGCTGATGTGCTGAAGATCGACCAGAGTTTCGTGCGCAACGTGCTGGAGGATACTGACGACCTCACGCTGGTCGACGGCATCATCGGCCTGGCCAACGCTTTCCGCCGCATCGTCGTGGCCGAAGGTGTGGAAACCGCGGAACAAGGCGTGCTGCTCATGCGCCTGGGCTGCGACATCGCCCAAGGCTATGGCATTGCCCGGCCCATGCCGGCGGACGCCGTTCCCGCCTGGGTGGCCGGCTACCGGCCAGACCCGCAGTGGAGCATGTGGGCTGATACCCGCTGGGAGATGGTGGACTTCCCCCTGCTGGTGGCCCAATACGACCACATCAAGTGGGTCAGGCAGATCGTGCTCTACGTCGAAGGCGCCACCCTGCAACTCGCCGAGCACGAACTCATCGACCACCACCAATGCCGCTTCGGGCATTGGTATTACGGCCACGGCCGGCAGCGCTATGGCGATATCCAGGCCTTTGCCGACCTTGAGCCCGTGCATGCCGAGGTGCACCGGCTTGGGCCGGAAATCGTGCGCCTGCGCGCCGCTGGTGAGCTGGAGCAAGCCCAGGCCGGCATCCGTTCCCTGCTGGCGCTGAAGGATCGCATCCTGGATGGGCTGGCGGCATTGCAGAAATCCGTCGCCACGCGTGCCGGAAACGCGCCGACGCAGATCGGCCAGCATTAGGCGGGATGGCTCCCGAGCGCGCTCCGGAAGCCATCGCGCATCGCCTCGGCCTGGCCGGCGCCGGCGATCTGATCCTGCACCTCCCCCTCCGCTACCAGGACGAAACCCGCCTCACTCCCCTCAGCGAAGTGCGTCTGGGCGAAAGCACCCAGGTGGAGGGCTGGGTGCGACATGCCGAGATCCAGAATCGCCTGCGCCGCCAGCTGGTGGTGGAGATCGGCGACACCTCGGAGCCCGGGGGCCTCGCCTCCGGCACCCTGTTCTTCCGTCTGCTGCATTTCTACCCAAGCCAGGTTGCCCAGTTGAAACCCGGCGCACGCGTCCGCCTGCTGGGCGAAGTACGCCCGGGGTTTTTCGGCGCCGAGATGGTGCATCCGCAGTTGCGGGTGGTGCGCGACGACACGCCCCTGCCGGACACCCTGACGCCGGTGTATCCCGCCGTCGCCGGACTGTCCCAGCACGCCATCCGCAAGGCCGTCGCGGCGGCGCTCCGGGCATCCGATCTCGACGACAGCCTGCCGGAATCCCTGGCTGCGGGCCTGGGCCTGCCCACCTTCCGCGCCGCCCTGGAGCGCCTGCACCACCCCCCGCCCGATGTCGACCCCGGCAGTCTGGAGCGCGGGGACGACCCGGCCTGGCGTCGCGTCAAGTTCGACGAGTTGCTGGCCCAGCAGCTATCCCTGCGTCTGGCGGCGCGTCAGCGCCACGGCCTCGCCGCTCCACCTCTGGTGGACGACGGGGGGCTGGGCGAGCGCCTGCTCGCCGCCCTGCCCTTCCGCCTCACCACCGCCCAACACCGCGCGCTCTGCGAGATTCGTCGCGACCTCGCCCGCCCCCACCCTATGAACCGACTGCTGCAGGGTGACGTGGGCAGTGGCAAGACCCTGGTGGCCGCCCTGGCGACGCTGCCGGCCCTGGCCACCGGGGGCCAGGCGGCGGTGATGGCGCCCACCGAAATTCTCGCGGAACAGCTCTATCTGAAATTCCGCGAATGGCTGGAGCCCCTGGGCCTGCCGGTGGTCTGGCTGTCCGCCGCCATCAAGGGCCTGGCCAGGCGCCGAGCCCTGGAGGCCCTCGTCGAGGGCCGCGCCCGTGTAGCTGTGGGCACCCACGCCCTGTTCCAGGCCGGTGTAGGCTTCCACCAGCTCAACCTGGCCGTCGTCGACGAACAGCACCGCTTCGGCGTCGCTCAACGCCTGGCGTTGCGGGAGAAAGGAAATGCCCTCTCCCCCGTAGTGGGAGGAGAGGGGACGATGCCGCACCTCCTCATGATGTCCGCCACCCCCATCCCGCGTTCCCTGGCCATGAGCTACTACGCCGACCTCGACGTCTCCGTGATCGACGAGCTGCCGCCCGGGCGTACGCCCATCGTCACACGCCTGGTTTCCCACGGCCGCCGCGACGAGGTGGTGGGACGCTTGCGGGATTACTGCCGGAGCGGCGCCCAGGCCTACTGGGTCTGCCCCCTGGTCGAGGAATCGGAAAAGTTGCAACTGCGCGCCGCCCAGGAAAGCCACGCAGAACTGGCGGCCCTGCTGCCGGAACTGACCATCGGCCTCGTGCACGGGCGCATGAAGGCGGAGGAGAAGGCTGCAGTCATGGCGGAATTCAAGGCTGGGCGCCTGAACCTGCTGGTGGCCACCACGGTGATCGAGGTGGGCGTGGATGTGCCCAACGCCGCCCTCATGGTCATCGAGCACGCCGAGCGCTACGGCCTCGCCCAGTTGCACCAGCTGCGTGGCCGCGTAGGACGCGGCGCGCGGGAGTCCACCTGCCTGCTCATGTTCGGCGAACCCCTCTCGGATTCCGCCAAGCGGCGGCTGCGCATCCTCAAGGAAAACACCGACGGCTTCGCCATCGCCCGGGAAGACCTGAAGCTGCGCGGCCCCGGCGAGTTCCTTGGGGCGCGCCAGTCCGGCCAGCAGATCCTCCGTTTCGCCGACCTGGATACCGACCTGGACCTGCTGGAGGTCGCCCGGAACATGGCGGAAGAACTGATCGACAAGCATCCGGACATCGTCACCCGGCATCTCGATCGCTGGTTGCCGCGCGGACTGGATTACCTGCGGGCATAATTCTTTCTTTTCATGAAGTGGAACTGGCATGACAAGCGAGTGGCTGGCTGCGGCCTGGTGGGCGGGCGACTGGCGCCCCTGGCTTACCGACCACGGCTCCCTCACAAGGCGTCTGCAACGGCTCTGCCCCGGCTTCCGCGTCCAGCGTCTGAAGCAGGGCATGGCCACGCCGCACCGGGACGAATCGCTTCCCCTGGGCCTGTTTCCTGGCCGTCTGGCCGTCGTCCGGGAGGTGCTGCTTAAGGATGCCGACACGCCTCTGGTGTTCGCCCACAGCGTCATTCCCACGGCCGGCCTCACAGGCCCCTGGGCCAGCCTGGCGGGCCTCGGCAACCGCCCCCTGGGCGCCGCCCTGTTCAGCAACCCGCGCATCGCCCGCCATGCCTTGGAATACAAGCGGGTGGACAGGCGGCACCCGCTCTATCGCGGCGCGGCGGCGCACCTGTCCGAGCCGCCCCGCTTCCTGTGGGCGCGGCGCTCCCTGTTTTCCCTGGAGAAACATCCCATCCTGGTCACCGAGGTCTTTCTGCCCGCCACGCTGGAGCTGCGATGAACACGAGCGCGCGCCTCAAGGAACGCCTGAACGAATACGAAAAGTTGATGCGGCTGGACAAGCCCATCGGCATCCTGCTGCTCGCCTGGCCCACCCTGTGGGGCCTGTGGCTGTCCAGCGCCGGCTCGCCCGACCCGATTGTGTTCTGGGTGTTCGCGCTGGGCGTGGTGTTGATGCGCTCTGCCGGCTGCGTCATCAACGACTATGCCGACCGGGATTTCGACCGTCATGTGGCGCGCACCAGGGACCGCCCGCTGACCTCCGGCCGTGTAAGCAGCAAGGAAGCCCTGATCCTGGCGGCGGTGCTGGCCCTGCTGGCTTTTCTGATGATCCTGCCCCTAGGCAGCACACTGCTCATCCAGTTGTCCTTCGCTGCCGCCTTCCTGGCCGCCTCCTACCCTTTCACCAAGCGTTTTCTGGCCATTCCCCAGGCTTACCTGGGTGTCGCCTTCGGCTTCGGCATCCCCATGAGCTTCGCCGCCCACGTGGACGGCGTGCCGGCCATCGCCTGGTGGCTGATGGCCGCCAATGTGTTCTGGGCCATCGCTTACGACACGGAATATGCCATGGTTGACCGGGAGGACGACCTCAAGATCGGCATCAAGACCTCGGCCATCACCTTCGGCCGCTACGACGTGGCGGCGGTGATGCTCTGCTACGGGCTGGCCCTGGCACTGCTCGCCGTGGTGGGCTGGAAGCTGCACCTGGGTTGGCCGTTCCACCTTGGTCTGGCCGCCGCCGCCGGCGTCGCGGGCTACCACTACAGCCTGATCCGCACGCGTGAGCCAGCCCGGTGCTTCAAGGCCTTCCTGCACAACAACTGGTTCGGCGCCGCAGTCTTTGCCGGCATCGCTGTCAGCCTGCTGCTGCGATGAGCGTACCGCCCCAGTTCGAGCGCGCCGAGATCCTCATCGGCCGCGAAGGCGTGCAGTCCCTGGCCGGGCGCCATGTCTTCCTCGCCGGCCTGGGCGGCGTCGGATCATGGTGCGCGGAGGCCTTGGCGCGGGCCGGAGTCGGCCGCCTGACCCTGGCGGACATGGACACGGTGGCCGTCTCCAATATCAATCGCCAACTTCCGGCCCTGCTGTCCACGGTGGGGCGACCCAAGGCAGAGGTCATGGCGGAGCGCATCCTAGACATCAATCCGGCCTGCCGCCTGACCCTGATGACCGATTTCCTCACTCCGGACAATATCCCCACCCTGCTGCCGGGCGACGCCGATTACGTGATCGACTGCATCGACTCCCTGAACTGCAAGGTGGCGCTCATTGTCGAGGCCAGGCGCCGCGGCCTGCCGGTGGCCTCGAGCATGGGCGCGGGCAACAAGCTGGACGTGACGCGGGTGAAGGTGTCGGACATCGCCGACACCGAGATGGATCCCCTGGCCCGAGTGGTACGCAAGCGCCTGAGAAAACGCGGGGTGGACGGCGAAGTCATGGTCGTCTGGTCCGACGAGGCCGGCCGGCCGCCGCGGCCGCCGGAACCGGTGGGCCACGGCCGTGCCCGCGCGGTGAACGGCACGATCTCCTACCTGCCGCCGCTGTTCGGGCTGATGCTGGCGGGTGCCGTGGTCCGGCGTCTGCTCGACGCCGTGCCCTGTGGCGGCGCCGACTCACGATAGGCGCGCAGATAGGCCAGGAACTCCTCCGCCGGCAGCGGCCGGCTGTAGTGGTAGCCCTGCACCTTGTCGCAACCGTGGTTGCGGAGGATCTCCAACTGGCCCTGTTCCTCCACCCCCTCGGCAACCACTTGCAGGCCCAGGTTGTGGGACAGGTCGATCACCGCCAGGGTGATCTCCCGGTCGCTGTTGTCGGTGAGGATATCGCGCACGAAAGAACGGTCGATCTTCAGCTTGTCGATGGGGAAGGTCTTCAGATAGGCCAGGGAGGAATAGCCGGTACCGAAGTCGTCGATGACGATGCCCAGGCCCATGGCCTTGAGCTCCGCGAGGATGCGTGCCGCCATCTCCGGTTGGTCCATCAGGGCGCCTTCCGTGACTTCCAGGTCGATCTGGCCGGCATCGACACTGTGGAACTCCAGGATGTGGCGGATGCGGCAGGCCAGGCCCGGCTGGCGGAACTGGCGCGGCGACACGTTCAGCGACAGCCGCGGCGGCTGGATGCCCGCGGCCCGCCAGGCGGCCAGCACCCGGCAGGCCTCGTGCAGCACCCAGTCGCCGATCTGCACGATGAAGCCGGTTTCCTCGGCGACGGGAATGAAGCGGTCCGGCGGCACCAGGCCATGCTCCGGATGACGCCAGCGGATCAGGGCCTCGGCGCAGACGATGTCAGCACTGGCCAGATCGACGATGGGCTGGAAATAGAGTTCGAACTCCTGCCGTTCCAGGGCCTGGCGCAGCGTGTTCTCCAGGTCCAGCCGCTCGCGCACGTGGGCGTTCATGAACGGCGCGAAGAACTGAAAGTTGTTGCGGCCCAGGGACTTGGCCTGGTACATGGCTGTGTCGGCGTTCTGCATCAGCGCCTCCGCGTTTTCTCCGTCGTCGGGGTAGAGGGCGATGCCAATGCTGGCCGAGGCGTGCAGCATGCGCTGGTCCACCTCGATTGGCTGCTCGAAGGCCTGGTGGATCTTGTTGGCGATGTGCACCGCGTCCTCCTTGTCGCGCAGGCTCTCCAGCACGACGACGAACTCGTCGCCGCCCAGCCGGGCGACGGTGTCTTCCTCGCGCACGCAGGTATTGAGCCGGTGGGCGATCTCCCACAGCAGCTTGTCCCCCACCGCGTGGCCCAGGGAGTCGTTGACGTTCTTGAAGCGGTCCAGGTCCACGAACATGACCGCCACGTGTCCTTTGCGCCGCCGGGCCGAGGCCAGGGCATGGGTGAGGCGGTCCAGGAGCAGCAGGCGGTTGGGCAACCCGGTGAGCGGGTCGTGGTAAGCCAGCAGGCGGATGCGCTCCTCCGCCACCTTGCTGGCCGACAGGTCGTTGAAGAACGCCAGGTAGTGGGTCACCGGTCCGCGCACGCCGTCACGCACCACGGTGATGTCCAGCCATTTCGGATAGTGGCTGCCGTCCTTGCGCCGGTCCCAGATCTCCCCGGACCACTCGCCCTGGCTCTGCAGGGTTTCCCACATGGTCCGGTAGAACTCCGCGCCATGACGGCCGGACTTGAGGATGGCGGGCGTCTGCCCCAGCACCTCCTCGGCCTCGTAGCCGGTCAGCCGGCTGAAGCTGCGGTTCACCGCCAGGATGCGGTTGCGGGCATCGGCGATCATGATGGCGGTGGGATTGCATTCGATCACCTTCTCGAGCAGGCGCAACTGCCCCGCGGCGTCCATGGCCTCCCCGCTACGGGTGACCACCGCGATTGAATCCAGATCCTCGTTGGCCGGGGAAGGCGTACCGCTCGTCTTGGATTTCATGGCTTGCCCTTCCTGGGTTGGCGCCCGATCCGATGCGTTTCCGACCGCTTGATGATTCCCGGCACGCAGCAGCCGCCGCGATGCGCCACTTCCCATACGTTCTTGTCCATGTCCGACTCCCTGGCCTACGGCACAGGCCATCACCGGGCATTGCCGACACGCGCATCGACTTCGCGCGCGCATGCAGACGGCGTTGCCGCGTATTCCGGGCGGGAATTTGGCCCTCGTCTGGAAATTGCCGCGAGAAGTGGGCGGCGATGCTGGGCGGCCGCGAATGACTGGGGGGCGCCCCCTGGAGTGGGCGGCTCATCGCCGCGTGTGGGTAGCCAGAATTACGGCAAACACCCTACAAAACTTTAAGGGTTTTCACCCCATGCCCGGCCTCGGCGGTTCACGGCTCGCGCAGGGCAAGATTCATGTCCTCCACGGCGGCGATGAGCTCCTCGGCCACCTCCCCGATCTTGCGCCGCCGGGCGCGGGCGCGGGCGCGCAGCAGATCGAAGGCTTCCTGCCGGACCAAGCCCTTGCGCTCCATGATGATGCCCACCGCCGTGCGCGTCTTCTGCTCGATACGCAGGGCCTGCTCCAGTTGCTCGGCGGTGCTGCGCAACTGGTCTATCTCGCGCCCGCGCGCCATGGCCGCCTCGATGAACGGCACCAACTGGGGAATGTCCACCGGCTTCACCAGGTAGCCCAGGGCGCCGGATTCGGCAGCCTCATGCACCATTTCCTCATCGCCAAAGGCGGAGAGAAAGACGAAGGGTACGCGGCCCGTGGCGTTCAGCGCCCGCGCCACCTCCAAGCCGGACATTTCCGGCATGCGCATATCCAGGATCAGCAGATCGGGCGCATTTTCCCGCGCCGATACCAAGGCCGCCTGTCCGGAAACCGCGGTAAACACCTCATAGCCCAAATCACGCAGGCCTTCTGCCAGGATGTTGAGGATGACGCGGTCGTCATCCACGATCAGCACTTTCTTCATCGCTTCTTGATTCCGATTAGGTTGCAAAGTTCGCCGGCTCACACCTTGAAGCGCCCGGCCTGCAGCCGCAGGGCCCCGGCCAGTTCGTTTAGGATTTGGGCGGAAGCCGAGGTCTGCTGCGCCACGGCGCTATTTTCCTCGCAAACCTGGGCGATCTTCTCGACATTCTGCGCGATATCCTGGGTGGCCACGCTCTGCTCCCGCAGGGCCAGGGCGATGTCGTTGACGGAATGGACCACCCGCCCGGTACCCTCCTGGATGCCGACGATGGACTCGCCCGCCTGCTGGGCGGTACCCACCCCCTCGCTGACATGCTCGACGCTGGTTTCCATCTCTGCCACCGCCTTGCGCGCCCCGGCCTGGATGCGTTCCACCATGGCGGTGATCTGCTGCGTGGAATTGCCGGTGCGCTCCGCCAGCTTGCGCACCTCGTCCGCCACCACGGCGAAGCCGCGACCCTGCTCGCCGGCCCGCGCCGCCTCGATGGCGGCGTTCAGCGCCAGCAGGTTGGTCTGGTCGGCGATATCCTTGATGACGCCGACGATGGCAGAGATCTCGTCGGAATAAGCCTCCAGCTCGCGGATCGTTCCGGCCGAATCGGTCACCGCACCGGCGATCGCGCGCATGCGATCGGCCGCCTGCAGGACCACCTCGCCGCCCTGGCGCGAGGCCTCCCCGGAATGCCGGGAGATTTCCAGGGCCTCGCGGGCATGTTCGCCGACCTGGTCGATGGACACCGACAACTGTTCCACCGCCGCCGCCATGCCCGAGGCCGACTCCGACTGCTGGCCGGCGGAATGGGCGGCGATATAGGCGGACTGGGTCAGCTCCTGCGCGGCCAGGCCCAGTGCTTCGGCATTGCGGCGGATGCCGTAGACCATCTCGAACAGGTTGTCACGCATGCGCGTGAGTTGCACCACCATGTCGCCGATTTCGTCGCCCCGGCCCGCCGGCAGGGTAGCGGTGACGTCACCGGAGGCAATGGCGAGGGCCGCGTCGCTGGTGGCGCGCAGCGGGCGGGTGATGGCGCGCACCTGCAGCCAGGCGAAGTACAGCAGCGCCAGGGCTGCGAAGGCCACCCCGCCCACGGTGAGGCCACTGACCAGGCGGTAACGGCCCACCGCGCCCTCGTATTCCGTCTTGGCCACATCCGCCTGCAACTGCAGCAGCTTGCCCAGCAATTGCCGGGCCTCGGCGCCGGCCCCCTGATCCGAGCGCAGGAAGGCATCCAGCGGCGCCAGATCGTACTGGCCGTTGCGTATCTGCTCGGCCGCGGGCATCAGATACCCCTGGACATACTCCTTGCGTTTGGCGAAGAACGCCTCGGCCAGCTTGCGTTCTTCCTCGGTCAGTGTGGTCGCCATGTAGGCCTTCCACAAGCCGTCGATCGCCTGTCGGTTCTGCTCGATTCGGTCGAGATGCAAGCTGGCGGGATGGGTATGCAGGCTGGCAGCGGGCGAGCCCGGCGCGTGCTGGTAGCCGCGCAGTACCTCGGATGCGTTTTCCTGCAGCAAGTCCTGCATGCGCGCCAGGTCCCGCAATGGCACGGCACGATCCTCATACACCGACTTCAGACTGGCCATATCGCGTTCCACCATGTGGATGGCGGTCCCGCCGAGCAGCACCAGCAGCAGCAGGGCAAAGGCCGACATGCCCCATAGTTTGTGGCTGATGCGCAGGTTGCCGAAAAACCTGGCCAACGCCAGACCCGGGCCGCCGGCATACACCACGCCGCGATACATGCGCGCCTTGCTGGGCCCAGCGCGCATGTCGCGGTACAGGTTTTCCGCCCGTTGCACCTCGTCCCGGCCGGGCTTCTGGCGCACCGACATGTAACCGCCGTCGGCCAGGGGGGTGACGCTGGCGCGCACCCAATAGTGGTCGCCATCCTTGCGCCGGTTCTTCACCAGGCCGCTCCATGGCCGGCCGGCCTGGACGGTTTCCCAGAGGTCGCGGAAAGCTTCCGCGGGCATGTCGGGGTGGCGCAGGACGTTGTGGGGCTGGCCGAGCAGTTCGGCCTCCGAGTAGCCGCAGGATTCGACGAAGTCCTGGTTCACATGGGTGATGCGCCCCTTGGCGTCGGTCTTGGAAATGATGGCGATCCCGTCGCGCAGCGGGTATTCGCGCTGTGTCACTGGCATGTTCAGACGCATGTCTCTCCCCAAGGTGAAGATTCGCCCCGGCAACGGCCGGAAGCCCGCGCTCCATGACGATGGTGCGCTTCGGTGGAAACTGAGGCGGGAAGTCGGCCCGGCGATGGATCGTGCCGCGGGGAATGGGCGGCGCTAGGGCGGCAGACCGGTCGGGAATGGGGGGACCCGTCTGCATCGGTTGCCAAGCCAGAGCCTGGCACCCGCTTCATTCGGTAATTCTGGAGAAAACTTTAGGGTCTTTCCTTAATCCGCGTCATGGAGCACGTGCCGCGGCACCGGAAATTCCATGGAACCGGCCCCCACGGTCTGCAACACCGGCTCACCAATCACCATCTCCACCTCCACCCGGTCACCGGCCTGGCGGAACACGAGTTCCATGCCCGGCACCGGCCGCAGGGCCCTCACCAGGCTCAGTCCGGTGCCCAAGCCGGCCCCATGGGGGAAGTCGAAGCCCTGCGGCAGGCTGCCGGCGTTGACGATGCGGATGCGCCCGGCGTGGTCTACCTTTTGCAGCGTCACCTCCGGCGGCGCGCCGCCCTCGCTCGCCCGGGCGTGCTTGACGGCGTTGGTCACCAGTTCATTGAGGATCAGGGCGATGGCGACGGTCTCGTTGTCCTTGATGACGAGCTGGCCACAGCCCGCCGGCACCCCGCTCAGGCTGATGGCGGCGCCGGTCAGTTCCGCGACGTTGGCGACCACGGCCGGGAGCAGTTCGCACAGCATGATGGTGTGCTGCGTCACCCGCCCATGCAGGCCGTGCACCAAGGCCACGGATTGCACCTGGGCGATGGCCGCCTCGATGGATGCCTTCGCTTCCGGATGCTTGCCCGCCTCGCGCCGCAGCAGCCCCACCACGGTCTGCAGGTTGTTCTTGATGCGGTGATGGACCTCGCGGATCAGTGCGTCCTTATGCGCGACCAGTTGAGCGATGTGTGCCTGCTCGGCCTGCTTGCGCTCGGTGATGTCCTCCAGGATGCCCGCATTCATCGGCACACCATCGTTGTCATCAAAAGGCATGGAACGAACCCAGACCCAGCGCACCCCCTTGACTGGATGCCGCATCCTGAACTCCAGCTCGACGGGCTGGCGACGCTGTACTTTCTTCCATTCCTCCGCCACATAGGCCATGTCCGCGTCGTGGATCTGCTTCTGCCACGACGTGTAATCCGCGTACAGCGCGGCCGGGGGCAGGCCGGTCACCGCCTCGCATTTCGGACTGATGTAGACAAACTTCTCCAAACGCTCCGACACCCAGAACACCTCCTGGATGTTCTCCGCCAGTTGGCGGAAACGCCGGTGGCTTTCTTCCAGGTCACGGGCCATGCGCACCCGTTCGCTGACCTCCCGGGTGATGCCCTGCCAGCCCAGATGCCGGCCGTTTGCATCCAGCAGGGGGGCGCAGTTGGTCTCCAGATAGGCCATCTCGCCATCCTGACGGCGGTAGGCCTGCGATTCGCATTGGGCCGCCTTGCCGTAGCGTGTCGCCGAGAATAGGCCCGCCATGGCCAGCCCCAGGGTATCCGGCCAGATTTCCTCCGGCCGGCGCCCGAGCATGGCCGCAGCGGGCAGGGCGAAGACGGACTCCACATGGCTGTCCAGGAAGACGAAGCGGCCCTGCGCATCGGTTTCCCACAGGCAGTTGCGGATCAGGCCGATGACGTTGCGCAGGCGCGCCTCGCTGCTGCGCAGGGCGTTCTCGGCCAGGGCGCGGGACACCATGAGCACTGCCAGGGCCATGAAGGTCGAGCCAATGACGAAGATGAAGCCGTGAACCGGCAGGATGCCTACGTCAGGGCGCAGCACGAACAGATGGCTCATGCCGTGGCCGCTGCCCGCCGCGGCCACGGCATACACCGTGCCGATGCCCAGGGCGGTGTGGAAGGGGCTGGAGCGCAGGGCCAGCCAGAGCAGGAAGGGCATCAGGGGATAGGGCCGGAACACCGCGGCCGACAGGCCCAGCAGGGTGGGATGGGCAAGCGCAACGGTGGCCGCCAGCAACAGCAGCAGGACCACGCCAGTCTCCGAGGGACGTCCCAGCGGCTTAGGACAGACCGCCGTGGGCCGGCAGACCAGGATGGGCGCGAACACCAGGGCCGCCAGGAGGTGGGCCATGAGCAGGGTGCCGGCGCCACGCAGCGGCGACACCTCCCATAGCCAATCTCCTCCCCGCAAGGCGGGATAGCTCAATACCGCGGCCAACCCGCCCGCCAGCAGCCCGCCAAGCAGAACCAGCCTGATCAGGTCCAGCAGATGCGACAGCCTCCCCGCAAAGCCGGCGCGGCGCAGCAGCAGGGTGCCGGCCAGGGCCTGGACGGCGGCCGCCAGCCCGAGCAGCAAGGCCTGGAACCAGGGGATATCCGACAGCAGCGCGCCGCAGGTGGTGCCGAGAAGGGCGGCGGGAATGACGCCCAGACCCCAGATCAGGGCCGTGCCCAGGGCGATGCCGGCAGGCGGCCAGAAGATGGCCGGGGCCAGGTCCTCGCCCACCAGCAGAAAAGCGAGGTGACCGGTGATCAGACAAAGGCCGCCCGTCAGCAACAGCCAGGGAAGGGGAGGAACGGCAGCTCGCTTCATGTCATCGCCGCAGGGCGGATTTCGGCCGGAACGCCTTCACCACCTCCTCCCGGGTCTCCAGGTAGGGCCCGCCGATGAGGTCGACGCCGTAAGGCACGGCGGCGAACACGCCGTCCAGGGTCTCCTTGATGGCCTTGGGCTGGCCCGGCAGGTTGATGATGAGGCAGCTTCCCCGCACCACCCCCACCTGCCGCGACAGGATCGCGGTGGGCACATACTTCAGGCTCACCGCCCGCATTTGCTCGCCGAAGCCGGGCAGCACCTTGTCCGCCACCGCCAGGGTCGCCTCCGGTGTCACGTCCCGGGGCGCAGGGCCGGTGCCGCCCGTTGTGAGCACGAGGCAGCATTCCTTAGCCAACTCGACGAGGGCCTGCTCGATGACCGGCTGCTCGTCGGGGATCAGGCGTTCGACGAATTCCAGGGGGTTGTACAGGGCGGCCGTCAGCCATTCCTTCAGGGCCGGCAGGCCCTTGTCCTCGTAGACGCCGGTGCTGGCGCGGTCGCTGACGGATACGATGCCGATGCTGGCAGGCTGGTACATGCGTGCGCTTCCTTTTCAAATTGGGGAAGCATATGCCGCGGAAAGCCCGGAGGCCACAATGCTCACCCCGCGTCTTAAGAGCCTATTTCCGTAGGGAACATGCCCCCCGTGACGTCAGGCGGGCTTGCGCCCCCAGGCTGCGAACAGTGGATCGGCGTGGGCACGCTGGACGATGTACTTGTCGTCCGTCGGACGTTGCATACCCCGCAGTGTCTCGCTGCCCAGCGCCTCGAAGCCGCTCAGACGTAACAGGCTGAGGACCATGCCCAGGCGCTCGAAGGGATGCAACTCGCCCCAGACGCGGATCGCCTTGGGGGCGAACCAGCGGTCCGAGAAGCTCACCACACAACAGCCGCCGGGCTTGAGGACGCGGAACACTTCCTCCATCACCTCCCGGGGACGTAGCAGGTATTCGATGGAGGCGGTGCACACCACCCGATCGAACACGGCGTCACCCCAGGGCAGGTCGGCCCGCTGATTGAGATCCTTCACCACCCGTTCCGAAAGGATCGGGTTGGCCTCCAGTTCCTCCCGGTTTATCCCCAGGCCGGCGACATGCAGGTCGGGAATGCCCTCTGGCAAATGGGAAGCCCAGCTCCCCATCAAATCCAGCACCCGGGCGCGGGGGAACAGGAAGCGGGCGTACAGCTCGCCGAGAGCGGCCCTGCAGGCGGCGTCCAGGTGATGGATGAGGCGGGGTCCGGCGTAGAAATCCGCGTCCGCCGCTTCGTCCTCCCGGGTGAAGCCGTCCAGACCGAAATAGGTGGCGGCCGGGTCCGGGGCCGGGTGTTGCAGGCCGGGACCGGCGAACAGTTCCGCCACCCGCATGCCCGGCGCCGCTTCCAGGCCGGTGGCCCGGACGAACATGGGGGGCGACGGGGTGGCCAGAGGATGGTTGGGATCGGCCAGCAGTCGGTCACCCTCCAGCGCCAGCACCCGTACGGGTTGCATGTCCCGGGGGCCCCGGGCCAGGTCGGCGAAGGCGAGGCGGGGATAGAAGCGGCCCGGGACGGGGGCGGTACGCATGCGGAAATGGCCCGGGGGAAGCGTCACCGTCGCCAGGCCGGCGGGCTCGATCCAGGGGCCGGCGTCCAGTTCAGCCGCGCCTTCCCGCCGGGCCGACTCGGCGGCCCGGGCCCAGCGGCCATCGGCCAGGAAGGCGTTGTCGGGAAGGATCAGCCGGTCGTGGTGGGAAATGCCCGCCAGAGACCAGGCCAGGCTGGCTTCCAGGGCGGCCATGGCTCCGGACTCACTCCTCCAGTCGGTACTCCACGTAGGCGCGGTCGCGCGCCTGCCGGACCCAGTCGTCGAAGGACTCCTCCGACTTGCGTTCGCGGATGGCGCGGCGTGCTTCCAGGCGCTTGCGCTCCAAGGTGACGTCCTGGTCGCGGCGCTCCTGCACCTGGATCAGGTGCCAACCGAAAGGAGATTGCACAGGCGCCGAGACTTCGCCCGGCTTGAGGGCATCCATGCTGCGTTCGAATTCCGGGACGGTATCGCCTGGATTGAGCCAGTTCAGATCCCCGCCGCGGCTGGCGGAGAGGTCATCGGAATGCAGCTTGGCCAACTCGGCGAAATCGGCGCCGTTCTCGATGCGTTCCTTGAGCTGTATCAACCGGTTGCGGGCATCATTGTCGCCGACCACCTCGTTGGTCTTCACCAGGATGTGGCGCGCCCGGGTCTGCTTGACCACCATCTGGACGTTCTTGCCGCGCTTGTCCACAAGCTTGAGGATGTGGAAGCCGTTGCCGCTCTTGAGCACCGCCGAGACATCGCCGGGCTTCAGGTTGGCCAGGGCGTTGGCAAACAGGCTGGGCAGCTGGGCCTCGCCTCGCCAGCCCAGGCCACCGCCCTGGAGGGCATTCTGGGCGTCGGAATAGGCCGCCGAGATCTGATTGAAATCGGCGCCGCCCTTGAGTTCGGCCAGGGCCTTCTCGGCCTTGGCGCGCAGCTCGCCGAGCTTCTCCGGGCTGGCCCCCTCTGGGGTCAGCACCAGGATATGGGCCAATTGGTACTCATCCTGCTGGGGAGCGGTCTGGGTCGGGTTGGCCAGGAAATTGTCGATTTCCGCCTCGGTCACCACCAGGCGGTTGTCCACCTCGCGTTCCTTGAGCCGGCTGACGGTCATCTCGACGCGGATCTGCTCGCGAAAGACTTTAAAGTCCATGCCGTCGGCCTCCACCGCCTTGCGGAAATCCTCGGGGCTCAGGTTGTTGCCCTGGGCGATACGGGCGATGGCGCGATCCAGGATCAGCCCGTCGAAACGGATATTGGTGTCCTCGGCGATCTGCATGAGCACCTTCTCGGTGATCATGCGCTCCAGCAGCTGTTTTTCCAGCAGCCGGCGCGGCGGCGGCGGGGTCTTCTGCTGGGCAATCTGGCGCAGCGCCTGCTCCACCCGGCGCTGCAATTCGAAATCGGTGATCACGCCGTTGTTGACTACGACCACGATGCGGTCGATCTCCGTGGGCGCGGCCCAAGCCGGCGGGGGGGCGCCCAGCGCCAGACAGGCCGCCAGAGCCAGGGCGCCCTTACTGGGCCAGGTTGAAATCATCGCTTTTCGCATAGCCGGAGATGCTCCGTTTGAGGACTTCCAGGGGATTGGGACCGAGCTTGGTGAGGCCGCGCAGTTCGAGTTGCAGGAAGAAAGCGCTGGTGGCCATCGTCTGGGTGGTGGCCAGTTGCTGCATGACGCCGCGCAGGGACCAGCAGCCGGCGTTGTATTCGAAGCCCAGCAGGCCCTCCACCAGCCGCCCGTCCCGGAATGAATAGTTGAGGCGCCCGACACCGTACCACTTGGGCGCCAAGGGCCACTGTGCGGAAAGGTCGATCTGGTTCAATGCGCCCTGGGTATAACGGTAGTCGGCATTGAACAGCCTGCCCGGACCGTCGCGGAAGGTGCCCCCGAAGTTGGCCTTGGCCAGGGTGCCGTTGTCGGTGTTGAACTGCACGCCGGTATTCAAACGCCATTTCTGCGTGAGTTGGCCACTGATCTGGCCGATCAGATCGGTGGTATTGGCACTGCGTGGCGGCGTGGTCGGGGTGAGGGTGACACGCTGATCGGAAAAGTAGTAGCGCTGCCCGACGGTGACCTGCAGGCGCTCCACACCGGTGTCGTGGTCAATGAAGCGGGAGGTCAGGGCCAGAGTAAGCTGATTGGCGTCGTTGACGCGGTCGACGCTGGTGAACTGGTTCTCGGTGAACAATTGATCCAGGGACAGGTCGCTGACGCCACTGTCGAACACCGGGATGCGGTTCTGATCCCGGTGCGGGACATAGACGTAGAACGCCCTGGGCTCCAGGGTCTGGATGAAGTTCCGGCCGAGGAACGACCAGTCCCGCTCCATGAACAGGTTGGAATCCACACTGAACACCGGCAGGTTGCGGGTGGCGTCGGCGTATCCCCCCGCCGGCGCTGCGGCGGCCACGCTGTCCGGCAGGTTGCGGGAGGCGTCGTCCAGGGCATAGCGGGTCAGGTGCCAGCCCAGGCGCGGCGTCACCGTGGAAAAAGGGGTGTGGAGGGGAAACTTCAGGCTGGGATAGGCGAACAGGCGCGCTCCCTGGACGCGTCCGCCGGTCGGGTGATCGTAGTAGACGAACTCGCCGGAGAAATCGAATTGGGTGTTGTTCAAACCCTGGAAGCGATCCTGCCGGGCACTGAGGAGCAGTTGCGGTATGCGATGGTAGGGCTCGACGATGGGCGCGGCGGGGTCCTGCAGGGTCTGGTAGCGCTGCACCAGGCCGCTGGCCTTCCACCAGCCGCCGTCGTAGTTCAGGCTGGCCTGCTGCGGCAGGTTGACCAGCGAGGTCTGATGGGCGGCGCTGGACAGGTCGGCGAAATAGCGGTCGTCGGAGACCCGTTCGTACTCCAGGCTGCCCGACCAGCGCGCGTCGAACTGCTGTGCGTGCCGCCAGTGGCCAAGAAAGCGGTTGCGCTCCGCCACCCTGTCGTTGGGCAGGTATTCCAGGGCAAGGTCGCCCGAATAGCCCTGCGCCTGAGCCCGTTCAAGATAGCGGAAATCGCCGGCTAGCTGCAGGCCGCGCTTGCTCATGACCCGTGGGATGAGGGTGGCATCGCGGTTGGGCGCGATGTTCCAGTACCAGGGCGTCACCAGTTCCAGGCCGCGCTGGTTGGAGGCGCCATAGGACGGTGCCAGGAAGCCGGACTTGCGGCTGTCATCCAGGGAGAAGTCCATCCAGGGGGTATAAAGGATGGGCACATCCATGTACTCCACCCGTACCTGGCGTGCGGCACCCAGGTTAGTGGTGTAGTCGAGTTTGAGGTCCTCAATCTTTAGCTGCCAGTCCTGGTTGCCCGCCGGGCAGGAGGTATAGGTGGCGTCGGCCATCTCGTATTTGTCCACGCCGGCGAAGGTCAAGGTGCGGGCCTCACCGCGGGCCCGCTTGCCGTCCACGGAGTAGACCTCGTAGCGCACGTCCTGCATGTCGCCGAGGCGGTCGGTGAGCTTGAGCTTGAGGGTGCTGCCCTCGATGCGGTCGCGATCGCGGCTGAAAACCACGTTGCCCCGGGCCTGGGCCTCGTCGTTGACCTGGTCGTAGCGCAACCAGTCCGCCTCGACCCGCTCGCGCAGGTTGCGCATGATCACCTTGCCCTCGGCCATGGATTCCCTGTCCTCGTAACCTTCGATGCGGTCCGCTTCCAGGTAGGTCGGCCCGGGTGCCGGCTGTGCCTTGGGGGAAGGGCCGGACAGCTTGCCGGTGGATTTCAGCAGCAACTGGGAAGTCGAGGGCGCGGGGGCCGCCGCATGGCCCTCCGCCATGGCCGCCGTGAGGCACAGGAAAAGGAACAGGCGCGCGAAGGGTGGCACGGCGGGCTGCATGGGCGGGGTGTTAGAATTCGGGCGCTTTTTTTGACCGACGGATTATAGCTTTGGAACGCCTCGCCCGTTTGCGGGAATGGACGCAATCCGTCCTGCCCGACCCGCTGCTTGCCCTGGAACCCGCCTCCGCCGACGCCAGCTTCCGCCGCTATTTCCGGGCCAGCACGGCCGCCGGCAACTGCGTGGTCATGGATGCCCCCCCCAGCCACGAGGACTGCCGCCCCTATCTGCATGTCGCCCGCCTGTTCCGTGAAGCCGGGGCCAACACCCCGGAAATCCTGGCCGAGAATCTGGAGGAGGGCTTCCTGCTGCTCACCGACTTCGGCGCCACCACCTACCTCATGGCCCTCGACGACGCCAGCGCCGACCGGCTCTACCGGGATGCCAACGCCGCCCTGGTCAGGATCCAGATCGCCAGCCGGCCCGGCGAACTGCCCGAGTACGACCGGGAACTGCTGCTGCGGGAACTGCGCCTGTTTCCCGACTGGTATCTGGCAAAACATCTGGACATCACCCCCAGCACCGAACAACTGGCGGTGCTGCACACCGCCTTCGAGGCCATCCTGGCCAACACCCTGGCCCAGCCCCAGGTCTACGTGCATCGCGACTGGCATTCCCGCAACCTGATGGTCACCGGGCGCGACAACCCGGGCGTGCTGGATTTCCAGGATGCGGTGTACGGCCCCATCACCTACGACCTGGCCTCGATCTACAAGGACGCCTACATCCACTGGGACGAGGACCGGGTGCTCGACTGGCTGGTGCGCTACTGGGAAGCCGCACGCCAGGCGGACCTGCCGGTGAACCGGGATTTCGGCGAGTTCTTCAGGGACTTCGAATGGATGGGCGTGCAGCGCCACATCAAGGTGCTGGGCATTTTCGCCCGCCTGTTCCACCGCGACGGCAAGGACGGCTACCTCAAGGACATGCCCCTGGTCATGGACTATCTGCGCAGGGCTTGCGGCCGCTATCACGGGCTGGGCGATTTCCTGCGCCTGCTGGACGATGTCGAGGGCAAGGCCGCCCGGGTGGGTTACACCTTCTGATGGGCGTGAGCGCACCCTACAAGGCCATGATCCTGGCAGCGGGTCTCGGAGAGCGCATGCGCCCCCTCACCGACCATACCCCCAAGCCCTTGCTCCAGGCAGGCGGCAAGCCCCTCGTTGTCTGGCAGATCGAGCGTCTGAAGGCTGCGGGCTTTGTGCATCTGGTGATCAACCACGCCCATCTGGGCCAGCGGATCGAGGAGTTCCTGGGTGACGGCGCGGCCTTCGGCGTCGCCATCGCCTGGTCCCGCGAGCCGGAGCCCCTGGAGACAGCAGGCGGCATCGCCACCGCCCGCGACTTGCTGGGCGGCGCGCCCTTCCTGGTCACCAACGGCGACGTCTACGCCGATTTCGACTATGGCCGGCTGATCCCGGTACTGTGCAAGATGGCCACGGACCCTGACCACCAGGCCCATCTGGTGCTGGTGGACAACCCGCCCCATCACCCCCAGGGCGACTTCACCCTGGAAAACGGCAAAGTCATCCCGCCCCCGACCCACGCTGCCGGCCACCTGACCTTCTCCGGCATCGGCTGCTACCGGCCGGAACTGTTCGCCGGCATCCCCGTCGGAACCAAGGCCAAGCTCGCCCCCCTGCTGCGCGCCGCCATGGAGCGCGGCCAGGTCACCGGCGAGCGCTTCACCGGCCGCTGGGAGGACGTGGGCACGCCCCAGCGCCTGGCGTATCTGGATCAGGAACTGAATAGCGGAGCCGAAGCATGCAGCCCGACGTGAAGACCCACCGCGCCCGCCGCAACCGGCTACTCAAGGCCCTGGGCGAAGGCGTGCTGGTCCTGTCCACCGCACCGGAGGCCATCCGCAACCGGGACGCCCATTATCCCTACCGCTTCGACAGCCACTTCTATTACCTCACCGCCTTTCCCGAACCGGACGCGGTTCTCGTCCTGGTCGCAGGCAAGCGCCCCCGGCACATCCTGTTCTGCCGGGAGAAAAACGAGGAAAGGGAGATCTGGGACGGCTTCCGCCACGGCCCCAGGGCGGCCAGGGAAGTCTTCGGTTTCGATGCGGCCTATCCGATCGGCGAACTCGACCGGCGCCTGCCGGCCCTGTTGGAGAACGAAACCCGTGTCTGCTATCCCTTCGGCGCCGATGCCGCCTGGGACGCCCGGGTGATGGGCTGGATCAATACCGTGCGCGGCAAGGTCCGCACCGGCGTCGCAGCCCCGGCGACCCTGATCGACGCCCACGCGCTCATCGACGAGATGCGCCTCATCAAGGACGCCCACGAGGTGGACCTGATGCAGCGCGCCGCCGACATCTCCGCCGCCGCCCACCGCGCCGCTCTCGCCGCCTGCAGGCCGGGCATGGGGGAATGGGAGATCGAGGCGGAACTCCTGCGCGCCTTCCGCGCCGGCGGCTGCCAGGCCCCGGCCTACACCCCCATCGTCGCCGGTGGCGCCAACGCCTGCGTGCTGCACTATGTCAGCAACGACCGAATCTTGAACGGCGGTGACCTGCTGCTCATCGACGCCGCCGGCGAATACCACGGCTACGCCGCCGACATCACCCGCACCTTCCCGGTCAACGGCCGTTACAGCGCCCCCCAGAAGGACGCCTACGAGATCGTCCTGGCCGCCCAGGCCGCCGCCATCGAGGCAGTCAAACCCGGCGCCACCTGGAACGATCCCCACGAGGCCGCCCTGCGCGTCCTCACCCAGGGCCTGGTGGAGTTGAAGCTGCTCGCCGGCGAGGTGGACGGCCTCCTGGAAAAGGAGGCCTACAAGCCCTATTACATGCACCGCACCGGCCACTGGCTGGGACTGGACGTGCACGACGCCGGCGACTACAAGCGCGACGGCGACTGGCGGAGGCTCACGCCGGGCATGGCCCTGACCGTGGAGCCGGGCCTGTATTTCCGCCCCGGCAAGGACGTGCCCAGGCACCTGGAGAACATCGGCATCCGCATCGAGGACGACGTGCTGGTCACGGCCGACGGTAGAAAAGTGCTGACGGAAGCGGCGCCCAAGTCGGTGAAGGACATCGAGGAGGCCATGCATGGCTGAGCGCACGCTCGCTCCTACGGCGGTGGATCTCGCCATTGTCGGTGGAGGCCCGGTGGGCATGTCCCTGGCCTTGGCCCTGGCGGGTTCCGGCCTGTCCGTGGTGGTGCTGGAGGCCCGGGAGCGCCTGGAAGCCCCCGATCCCCGCGCCCTGGCCCTGTCCCAGGGTACCCGCCTGATCCTTGAGCGGTTGGGGGCCTGGGCGGGCATGGCGGCCACCGCCATCGAAACCATCCACGTCTCCCAGCGCGGCGGCCTGGGCCGGGCCATGCTGTCCGCAGCCGACGCCGGCGTCCCCGCCCTGGGCTATGTGGCGGAATACGGCGACCTCTATGCCACCCTGGCCGCCCGCCTGCCTGACTGCGGCGCCACCGTGCTCACCGGCGCCCGGGTCGACAGCGTGCAGGCCACCTCCGGCTACGGCGCGGTGAGCTTCCGGCGCGGCGACGCCGGGCACCTGCTCACCGCCCGCCTGGTGGTGCTTTCGGAAGGCGGCCGGAGCCTGCCCACCGAGCTGCGCCGGGACAAGGACTATGGCCAGTCGGCGGTGATCTGTAGCGTGCGAACCCAGCGCCCCCACGCCCGGCGCGCCTACGAGCGCTTTACCCCCGAGGGCCCCATCGCCCTGCTGCCGCTGGGTGAGGACTACGCCCTGGTCTGGACCACCCCCAACGATCGGGTGCAAGCCCGCCTAGCCCTGTCCGACGCGGATTTCCTCGCCAGCCTGCAAGCCGCCTTCGGTGACCGCCAGGGCCGCTTCACCATCGCCGGCCCCCGCGCCGCGTTCCCCCTCAAGCTGCATCTCGCAGCGCCCTCCACGTCTCCCCGTGTGCTGCGCATCGGCAACGCCGCCCACGTGCTGCATCCGGTGGCGGGCCAGGGCTTCAACCTCGGGGTGCGCGACGCCTGGAAGCTGGCCGAGGCCATCCTGGACACGCCAAGCGAGCGGCTGGGCGAGGGCGACCTGGCACGGCGCTACGCTCAGACCCGCCGCTTCGACGTGGCCGGCGGCAGCCTGATGACCGATATCCTTGTGGAAGCCTTCTCCAGCGACAACCCGATGCTGAAGCATGCCCGCGGCGCCGCCCTGACCCTGCTGGACTTGGCGCCGCCGCTGAAGAATCTGTTCGCCCGCAAGATGATGTTCGGAGCCCAGGCATGGTGAGCGACTTCGACATTGTGGTCCTCGGCGGCGGCTTGAATGGCGCCGCCCTGGCCTGCGCCCTGGCAAAAGGGCCCCATTCCGTGGCCGTGGTGGAACCCCATCCGCCCGGACCGGAAAGCGATGCCTGGGACAGCCGCATCTATGCCTACAGCCCGGGCAACGTGAACTGGATCAAGGCTCTGGGCGGCTGGAACGACTCGATCCGCGCCCAGGCCGTGTACCGGATGCGCATCTGCGGTGACGCCGGTGGCCGGCTCACCTTCGACGCCCTGGATGCGGGCCTCCCGGAGCTGGCCTGGATCGCCGAGAACAACCGCCTGCAGGCCAGCCTGTGGCAGGCCTTTCAGTCCTCCGCCAACGTCAAGGCCATCACCTGCAAGGCTGAGGCGGTGAGCTGGAATCCGGGCGGCCGCCACGTACTGCATCTCGAAGGTGGCGACGCCCTCGCGGCCCGCCTCCTGGTGGCCGCCGACGGCGCCCATTCCTGGCTGCGACGACAGGCCGGTATCGGCATCCGCACCGAGGATTACCGACATGTGGGCGTGGTGGCCAACTTCGCGACGGAAAAGCCGCATCGCGGCACCGCCTTCCAGTGGTTCCGCCCGGACGGGGTGCTGGCCTGGCTGCCTCTGCCAGGCCAGCGCATGTCCATGGTCTGGTCCACACCGCCGGAACATGCGGCGGAACTGCAGGCCCTGGACGCCGATACCCTGGCCCACAAGGTGGCCGAGGCCGGCGGCCATACCCTGGGGGAACTGCGTCGCCTCACCGCCGCTGCCGGCTTCCCCTTGGTGCGCCGCCGCGCCGAGCAGTGGGTGCGCCCCGGCCTGGTGCTGCTGGGCGACACCGCCCATACCGTGCACCCCCTGGCCGGCCAGGGCGTCAACCTGGGCTTTCGCGATTCCCGGCTGCTGGCCGAGGTGCTGGCCAGGGGTGGCGACCCCGGCGAGATCGGCCGTCTGACCGCGTACGCCGCCCGGCGCATGGAGGACGTGGCCAGCATGCAGTTCACCACCGGTGGCCTGAAGAAACTTTTCGCCCGCGGCGATGGCCTGACACGGCGGGTCCGCAACCTGGGCATGAGCCTGGCCGGCGACTTCGATCCGATCAACCAGGCTCTTACCCGCCACGCCATTCTGTAGCCCTCTATCACCCCACACCCACTGGAGTCCTTCACATGAAACATCGCATCGCCGCCCTCACCCTCGCTGCTATCGCGGCCCTGTCCATGCCGCCGAGCCAGGCCGGCGAAGGCGAGATCCGCGCAGCGGTGATGAAAGTCGCGCCGGACGCCCGGATTACCAGCATCAGCAAGAGCGGGCCCTCTGGCTTCATGGAAGTGGTGCTGGACGGTGCCCAGGGCCCCATGGTGGTCTATGCCGACGACAAGGGTGAGTACCTGCTCATCGGCGATCTGCTGGAAATCAAGAGTAGGCGCAACCTCACCCGCGAGCGCATGGACAAGCTCACCGAGGTGAAATGGGACAGCCTGCCTCTGAAGAACGCCATCAAGGTGGTGCGCGGCGACGGCAAGCGCCGGCTGGCGGTGTTTTCCGACCCGGACTGCCCATACTGCAGGAAGGCGGAACAGGAATTCGCAAAGCTGGACAACGTCACCCTCTACGTCTTTCCCTATCCCCTGCCCATGCACGCCGACGCCGGCCGTAAATCGAAGCTGGTCTGGTGCAGCAAGGACCGGGCCAAGGCCTGGCTTGACCTGATGCTGAACAACAAGCTGCCGGAAGGCAAAACCGATTGCGACAACCCGGTGGACGAGAACCTGGTCCTGGGCAACAAGCTGCGCATCGACGGCACCCCCGCCTTGGTCTTCCCCAACGGCAAGCGAGTGCCCGGTTACGTCGACGCTGCCCGGCTGGAAGGCATGCTCACCGCCAACAGCAAGTAAGCCATCCGGCGGCTAGTTGCAGCTTCCAGCCCGGCCAGGCTTCATCCACCATTTCAGCCACGCCTCCGCCCGCTGCCGGGCGTGGCGGGTTGCGATCTTCTCCTCCGGGGTCTGGTCGGCCCGGAAGTCGAAGGCACGCCGCGCCATGGGATACACCTGGTATTCCACGGGCACACCACGCTCCCACAGGGCGTAGAAGGCGCGGCCGCCATTGATGCGGCGCAGCTCGAAGTCCTGTTCGCCAATCAGGTAGAGAATGGGTGTGGTGATGCGCATGACCTCGGGGGCAACGCGGAAGAGTTGGTCCGGCTCCGGCGCATTGGGGTTCTGCATGTGGCCGTAATAGCTGACGATGGCGGCGATGTCCTTGCCGCGCTTGTCGGCAAGACGGATGGCGTAATAGGGGCCGCGTGACAGGGCAACGATGCCCACGGGCTGCTTGCAGGCTTCTGGCAGACTCCTCAGGTAATCCAGTCCGGCCTCCACGTCTTTTTCCGTGGCCGGATCGTGCTCGGCGGGCCAGCGCTCGATCATGCGGCCGCTCTGCCAGTCCGGCGCCACCACCAGGAAGCCCTGCTGCGCCAGCTCGCTGATATGGCGACGTTCGTTGTCATCGTAGCCGCGCTTGGCGTGGATGAACAGCACCGGCGGAAACGGGCCCCTGCCCGCCGGCACGGCCACTTCCGCAGGCACATCGACGTCCCCGGACTTCAGGGTGACCCGGCGGATCTCGACGTCGGCGGCGAGGGACTGGCCTGTCAGCAGGGCCAGCAGCAAGGCGAGTTTCTTCATGCGCGCACTCCTGGTAGGACAATGCGGCAAGCATAGCCCCTGGCCGATGGGTCGGCATGGGGCCTTTATACTGTTCCCATGAAGGACATGCCTCCCATCGACGCGCCCGCCCTGCTCAGGCTGCCGATCGCGCGCGCCCTGATGCTCTCGCTCTGCCTGCATCTGGCCATCCTGGCCTTGGTCCACCCTTCGCCCGGCTCCAGCACACCCCGGACGGTGATCATCAGCGCCCGTCTGGACACGGCGGAACCCGAAACCATCGTCGCCAAGGCGACCGCGATGATCCAACCGCCCGAATCGCCGCTAGAGCCATCCGAGGCGGCGACCGCCCCTGAACCACAACCCCTTGCCTTGCCCCGGGAATCGCCCCCCCTCCTGCCGCCGCTCCCCGCTTCCCTGCCCGCGATCCCCTCGCCCACAGCGCCGGCTTCGCCGCCCTCGCCCGCGCCTGTGGCGGCACCGGTCGCGGTCGCCCCCCTTCCCCCGGCGAGTGTTGGCCCCACCTCGCCCTCCTCCCTGCCCAGCCTGCCCCTGGGCATCGACACCACCTGGTACCAGGCGCGGCAGGTGGACAGCCATCCCAAAGCCATTGGCCGCATCGAGCCGGTCTATCCCGAGGAGGCGCGACGCGGCAGCGTCGAGGGCAGCCTCAAGCTGATGGTGAAGATCGACGACCTGGGACGGGTGATCGCAGCGGAAGTGGTGGAGGCCCGTCCGCCCGGCATCTTCGATCGCGCCGCGCTGGACGCCTTCCGCGATGCCCGTTTCCAGCCGGCGATAAAAGATGGCCGGCCGGTGCGTTACCAAGCCTATATGCGGGTGGATTTCAAGCTGGAGAACTAAGGAACCACTGATTTATTCCCCCGCGGATCGCGTTGAGGAGGAAACAGGGTGATCGCAAGGCGGGCGACGAAGGTCGTAGCCGTAGCTACGATGCCGAGGAGCCCAACACAGCGAGCGCCCTGTTTCCTCCTCAACCCGCATGGGACGG
>Ga0233425_10002824_pt1 | contig 33061 bp, 22 predicted proteins | sample Watercolumn_Towu_2_FD_181712 | JGI IMG/M metagenome (GOLD analysis project Ga0233425, IMG submission 181712) | Freshwater microbial communities from Lake Towuti, South Sulawesi, Indonesia - Watercolumn_Towuti2014_140_MG | ecosystem: Environmental > Aquatic > Freshwater > Lake | place... | reverse complement strand
AACGACTAAAAATTGAAAATCCAGAACAGGCGCTCAACACCCTCAGAGAGCTAAAATCAATCAAGTTGATTAACCGCCTTAACGCTTTCAATCAACTATTTGGCTTCTTTGCGTAAGTCCTGTAACTTACCTAAAAACCCACAACTAGTTTTTAACTTCAAAGAACTATTTATTTTTACAACACACTCCAAAATAGTTTTATGTGCATCTGCAACAAGCTCAAGCCCTGAACAATTTTTAAAAACTAAATAGCTAAAATATGAATCTACTATGAATGCATGGTCAAATTTTGCACTTTCAATAAAGCTTCCACAATTCCATATTTCACTTTCTTTTGTTATAACTTTAGGGGCTTCCTTTAATCTTTTAAGCATTTCATCATGGAAAACCGCTACTCCTTCCAACATTTTGAGTCCAAAATCATCAGAATGATCACTTAATTGGTACCCACAATCATGCATAATTCTAAATGGTCCTGTTAAAGGATTAACATATGAAAGCAACTTACATCCAAATGCCCCTGCCTTCATAAATCCTCTATGCATCGAAGCAACTCTATCAGTCAGAACATCACATTTTACTGCATCTAGTATTCTTATCTCTTCTGGTCGATCATTTTCCGATCTTATCCCAACAAAGCAACACTTCGTTAATCGTGCTTCACTAAAATCAATATCTTTCCCTATTTTACCAGTACATTCTATTCCAAATGAAGTCAATATTGCATCCCTGAAGCTTACATTCTCTAAGCTAGTATTATGCATCATTACATTCTCTAAAAATGTTTCTTTTCCTGCAAAAGAAACATTTTTTATAGGTTTACAATCTTTGAAAGTACTCTTACTAATCTTAATGAATGAACAATCTACATCCTCTATTTGTACTTGATAAAAATAAAGTTCAGATAATTTTGCTCTAACCATCTTAGTCCCACCAACCATTTTAATATTCTTAACATCAGTATGAAGAATTCCAGCACGAGAAAGATCCGCTTGTACAAACTCTGACTCATTCATTTCTGAGAAAAATATTTCTGATGAAATAAATTTAGTATTAACAAATTTAGCCTTATTAAGTTTTGCTCGAAAAAATTTAGCACAAGAAAAATTTGCATCAGTCACATCAAGTTCATTCAATTCAGCATCGTCAAAATGTGCGCCAATACATTTTGTTCTTATCATCTTTGCTTTATTAAACTTTGCATTTTCACAATGAGCGCCAGTTAAATCCGCATCTGTTAAATCAGCTCCCGACAAATCTAACCCAGATAAATCTGCCCCTTTAAGATTTACACCAACAAGATTTTTATCACCCTCTTTTGCCTTTTTATAATCATCAGGATTATAAGGTAATTCAGGCGCGGGTGGTTGTACAACATCAGCCACTGTGGATGATACATGCGATTCTTCTTCGCCAATTTTGCCGACCGCTTCAATTAGGCCATCAAATCCAACTTCAACCTTCGACGCCTCTAAATCTTTTTGATGTTGCAAATATGTCTTTTGCACCTCAGAATTTTCTCTTATTGCTGCAACAAGTTCTCTAATTTCCATGCTTGTGTCTCTTCTAGACTTTCCCCGCTTAGACAACCCAGCCCGCCTAGACAAACATTGGCGCTTAGCCGAAGGAACAAAATGTTCATCTTGTGCACCTATCTCATCTCTATCTTCAGATGATCCCTCTACACCAGCAGCCCCAGAATCAACAGTTAAGCTAATCTCAGAATGATCACGCTTGCGATGTATATCTTCATCTACATCTGCCGGCTCAACAGAAACCTCTGCATCCATAGCCGAAATATTTTTAAAACCAGAACACAAAGATACAAACAAAAATAATAGAAATAAAAATTTAGAAAGCTTCATAATAACCTCACATTTGTTTTAGAAATTAAACACTTAAATTTAAACTGTAATTTTACTTATATCTATTAATTTACAACTCTAAATAATAAATTCAAACGCCCCAGTCTGAATTTATTATTTATAATTCTATAAAAACATATTTCTTTGCCCTATCTGAGAAAAGCCATAACATAAGATAAAAATATTTATTCTTTTTGAATAATCTTAACACACATAAAACTTGTCTTTTTTTGCGCTTTTGATAGATTTATATAAGTAAAATACATTAAAATAGTTTAATTGGTAAATCCGTTCGTATGGTTCGACTTCGCTCACCACGAACGGGAATAAAAACACAGTGTTGAACGTACTTTCTTAATCTCGGGTGGTCAAATTTTTACAGAATAAATAACTAGTAAAAATTCCCCATGAAAGTATCGTACATAACCCGAAAGGAAATCTTCTAATGATCGATCTTCGTGAAATGCTCAAAGCTGGTGTTCATTTTGGACACAAAACCTCTAGATGGTCTCCTAAAATGCGCAACTATATCTGGGGGGCAAAAAATAAAACACATCTTATCGATATAGCAAAAACAGCAATACTTCTTGAACGTGCTGGAAAGTTTCTCTCTGATTTGGCATCAAAAGGGGGAAAATTCTTGATTATAGGAACAAAAAAGCCTGCGCAAGAAATAGTTTTAAAATGCGCCAATGAACTTAAGATGCCATTTGTTGTAAACCGTTGGATTGGTGGTACTTTATCTAATTATGACCAAGTCAAAAAAGCTATCACACGACTCTTACACCTTCGTGATGTTGCACAAAAAGCCACATCTTATTACAAGAAAAAAGAGATTGTAATGTTACAAAAAGAGATTGCCCGTCTTGAAAAAAACATTGGGGGTATCATAGATTTTGAGTATCCACCATCTGCAGTTATTGCTATAGACGCACAAAAAGAACACACAGCTATCAAAGAGGCAGCTTATCTTAAAATCCCAGTTATAGCTATTGTTGATACCAATACAGATCCAGATTTAATCACACATATTATTCCAGCTAATGACGATTCACCAAAGTCTATCGCTTTTATTATGAATATATTAACAGAACAGATAAAAGAGGGAATAAAAACATACGAAGAGCAGAAAGAAAAAGCTCGCGCTGAGGCAATTGCAGCGAGAAAACAGGCCGCTGCTACACCAAAACCAGAGACAAAAGAGGACAAAAAGATAGAAAAATCTACGCATGTCCATGAGCATATAGAAAAAAGACCAGACAGACATGAACGGCCTTTACCCTCTGAACCTAAACATGGACCTAAACACGAGCCTAAAAAAGAATTTACAAGAAGGCCACTTGCTACTCACAAGCCAGAAGAAAAAAGAGAAGAAAAGCGAGAAATAAAAATAGAAAGTAAGGGTGAAGATAAAAAAGTAACACACAAAGTTACACATACACCAGCACACGTAAAAGAAAATAAAGAAACAAAACCGAAAGAAAAATAAAATCAGGAGAGGTGGCTGAGTGGTTGAAAGCGCACGATTGGAGATCGTGTATGCCCTGCAAGGGGCATCGAGGGTTCGAATCCCTCCCTCTCCACCAGTAAATGTTATAATGGGGTAAAGTAAGTGGGTAAAGTGCATAATCTGTCAGGTCCGGAAGGAAGCAGCAGGGGCACCTTTATCTCTGTACTTTACCCCGCCACTTTTTATAAAAATAAAATTTACACACAAAACTAAAGGTAATTAATTTGCAAGAGCTAAACCTTGCCCGTAAGTGGCGCCCACAACAATTTGATAAAATAGTTGGACAAGAGATCCCAATACGAATGCTTAAAAATAGTCTCTATTTAAATAAACTTTTTCCTGTGTATCTATTTGCTGGCCAGCGGGGGTGTGGCAAAACATCAACAGCAAGAATTTTTGGAGCAGCCCTTAATTGCAAAGAGCTTAAAAACTTTCAAAATGACTCACAAATAATTGTCCCCTGTCTTAAATGCGAATCTTGTGTGGCAATGGCAAATAGTCACCATCCAGATTTTATAGAGATAGACGCTGCATCACATACAGGGGTAGATAATGTGAGAAATATTATAGATGCTTCATCTTATCTTCCAATATTGGGTAAGAAAAAAATTTATCTAATAGACGAAGCACACATGTTAAGTAAAGCTGCCTTTAATGCACTTCTAAAAATTTTAGAAGAACCACCAGAGTCTGTAACATTTATTTTAGCAACTACAGAAAGCTCAAAAATACCCCCTACAGTACTTTCAAGATGCTTTCAAGTAATATTTTCACCACTTGGACAACACGAACTTATTGATCATTTAAAAAATATATGCTCACAAGAAAATATAATTATAGACGACGATGCCCTAAAAATTCTTTTGGCTGAAACTGAAGGATCAGCCCGTGATGCAATAAATCTTTTAGAACGTGTAAGATTTTCAGGCGATAATGTTACAGGCGCTACTGTACTAAAGCTTTTAGGGAAAATAGGATACCAAGATCTTTTTACACTCTTTTCTTACATTCTTGATAATAATACAGAAAAACTATTAACACACCTTGATAACATCTCTTTCGAACAATTATCCCCAAATACTCTTTGGGAAATGCTTGTATTACTGTCACGCACCTTAGTTTGGGTAAAATATAAAACCCCAGTGCTTCCAGCACTATTTTCTTTACATAAAGACACTTTAGACAAACTGGCACAAAAATGCTCTATAACAAGACTTCTTGCGATTCTACAACTGTTTTGGTCACAAGAAGAGACCTTTTTAAAAACAACTAAAAAACATATTTTTTTAGAGCACGTTTTAATACAGATCTGTAATCAGGTAAATCTTAATGATATTTCTAATCTTTTAGAAAATTATACACAAGAGGGCCTAAACCCAGAATTAAACAAGATTAGTTTACCAGAAAGACAAAACACTACCAAGACACACATAAGTGTTACTAATAAAACTAGTGAAAATAACATACAGAAAGATAAAAACTTTTCACAAGAACCACTAGCCTCCACACCAATTAATTTACAAGAGAAAAATATCCCTTGGGATAAATTTTTAGATAAATTAGAAACACTTAATAACCCACTTTTAAAAGGCATATTAACGCAAGTAACACAAAATTATAGTCAACCAGATAAAATACTTACAATAACACTTAAATCTTCAAGTAAATTTTTTAAAGATACACTTGAAGAACATAAAAATAAACTTTTACCAATAGCTCAAGAGTGCTTTTGTGGTTGTAAAGAGCTTATAATTCTAGATGGGCCTGTAACTACACAGCCACAAAACACTTTATATAACAGAGGGCAAAACATACAGCCACAAATAAATAATCCCTTAAATGAGATAAAACTAGGCCCAACAGCACACTTGATCACTGAGCTATTCCCAGGTAAAATTAAAAAGATAGATAACTAAAGAATTACTAAACTAAATTTAAGTTATGTCAAAAAAGATAAATTATCCAAAAGTTATATTTGTAGGGCGAACAAACGTAGGGAAGTCTACTCTTTTTAATCGTCTAATTAACAAGAAAAAAAGCATTGTGTTTCCTACTGAAGGGGTCACTAGAGATTACGTTCAAGAGACTATCACATGGAACGATGTCACATTCGAGCTTATCGACACAGGGGGCTATTCTTTTAAAAGAGCACAAAACGATATAACAAAAAGAGTACAAGAAAAAGTTACTGATCTTTTACAATCATCAGATATATTATTATTTGTCTGTGATGGTAAAAATGGACTTGTAAATGAAGATAAGCTTATTGCAAAAATTATTCACAAATTAAAAAAACCAACAGCTCTTTTAATAAATAAAGCTGATAACACCAAAGCACTTGAAGAAAATTTATCTGACTTCTATGCTTTGGGTTTTAAAACTATAATCACAGTTTCTGGGATTCACAGTATTGGGATTCGCACGCTTCTTGACTTTATAACAGACACACTTGGAACACAAAAAGAGATTAAAGCTCAAGAGATTCAACACAAGATTGTTATCATAGGTAAACCTAATGTTGGTAAATCTTCGCTTATGAATCTTTTAGCCCGTCACGAAAGATCTATAATATCTCCAGTACCTGGAACAACACGTGAAGCGATTTCACATCCTGTCTTTTATTGTCATGACCTTATACAACTTACAGATACCCCTGGAGTAAGAAAACATGCAAAGGTAACAGAAGATCTTGAGGAATTAATGGTCAAAAGCTCACTAGGAGCAGTAAGAGAAGCAGATACTATTCTGGTCATGATAGATGCCTCACAGGGAAAAATCTCAGATCAAGAGCTAAAATTACTCTTTTATGCCTATGAACAAAAGAAAAAGATACTTGCATTATTTAATAAAATAGATCTTTTAAACGAATACACAGAAAAAACACTTAAATCAAGCTGTGATGAATATAAATTTATACTTAATAAACTATCTTGTCTTTTTGTCTCTTGTATTACACAAAAAAATATTCCCCAAATATTTAATGAGTTAAAAAAGATTTGGGCCTTATGTTCACAAGAATTTAACTCAAGTGAAGTTAATGAATATGTTCAAGAAGCACTTAAAAATAAACCCTTTTATCACAATAGAATTCAACTTAAAATTTTTAAAATAAGAAACATAAAGTCACAAATACCAACATTTGTTCTTCACGTTAATTATCCTGAATGGTTTGGGCAAGCTCAAATTGGATGCATCGAAAATATATTACGCACTAAATATTCTCTTAAAGGATGCCCTTTGCAATTTCACATAAGAGGTGTATAATGTGCCGCAAAGGATAAATTTTATGGCACTTTTACACGTAGAAAACCTCAATCAAAAATTTAAAAAAAAAAAGATTTTACATCATATTTCTCTAGAAGTTAATACAGGTGAGATAGTGGCACTTCTTGGACCAAATGGTGCCGGTAAAACTACACTTTTAAAAACACTTATTGGGCTATTTAAAATTCCAAAAGATTCTAATTGCAAAATAACTTTCGATAATTTAATAATTAATAAATTACCTGTTTGCCAACGTGTAACACAGGGGCTAGTGTACCTACCTCAACAGTCTTCTCTTTTTCAACAATTAAGTGTTAAAGATAATCTAGAAATTATATTCCAACATCAGATGTATTGGCAAAATATCTCTTTAAATTTATTCATAGAAGAGAGAAATCTCTGGCTCTATACAACACATTTAAGTGATACACTTAATTACAAAGTAGAAACTCTTTCAGGTGGGCAAAAACGCAAACTTGAAGTAGTCAGAACATTACTTATGCATCCAACATTAATTATGCTTGATGAACCATTTGCAGGTGTCGATCCAAAGTCTATTTACGAACTTAAAAAAATTTTTGTAGACATCTCAAATAAAGGGATAGCTATACTTATATCTGATCACCACGCAGATCAATTATTATCATTTGCACAGCGCGCGTATGTTATTATTAACGGCCTGGTGGTCACAGTTGGAAATAGTCAAGATGTCATAGAAAACACTTTAACAAAGGAGATCTATTTAGGAAACCAATTTTATCAAGAAATATCACAACGTTTTAACAATAAAACTAGCATTTAAAGCGGGAGAGCGTGACCATGAAAACAAAGATCACCTTTCACAATATGCCACATTCAGTACCAATGGAGGCACATGCCTTACAAAAGCTTGAAAAGATCTCAGAATTTTTAAAAAATATTCAAGACATAGAGCCGTTATATGCAGAGTTATGGCTGAAAGCTAATAAGCAACACCCCCATCATGCCTCCGAACTTCACATAAAAACTCCATTTTTTGACCTTCATACCCACGATGAAGGGGCAGATATGTATATAGTTATAGACTCTACTATTGATAAAATGGTCAAACTTATTAAAAAAGAGAAAGAACGGTTTAGAGATAAAGTTAGAAAACCATTAACTGCTAAAAAAGAGTTTTTAGAAGAGAGTTATAGTAAAAAAACTACTAAAAAAATCTAATTAAATCATTGTCGTGTATTATTACATAAATAAAATAAAGTAAGTAAATAAATACCCCCCGATCGGGGGGTATTTATTTACTTATCCCCTCACTTTAGCCAAAACAAAATAAGATCTAAATTTTTAAGTAAATACCCCTTCACCCACAATGGGAGAACAAAACAGGCAAGTATAAAACCTATAAGAGATTTAAGTCTCCCACTAAATTTATCTTGTGGCGCACGAATATAATAAAATGCAAATGGGATAAAATAAAAACCCAAAACAAAAAATATTAAATACTCTGGGATAATAAATCTTAACCAGAGTAGTGTTCCTGTACCCCAAATAAGCAAAATAAAATATCTTGTCTCTATTTCCAATCGTCCCCACAGTGGGATTATATAAATTACAGGTCTATAAAATATCTTTATAATCAAAAGTATTAAAAAAACAGTTAAAATTAAATACCATTTGAGCCACCAAAAAGATTCAGCTTGCTCACGAAGCTTATGCATTAAAGTGCGCCATAAAATTAAAAATCTATTAGAAAGATCCTCTATTTTACTAGAAGATATAATTGTCCTTGTTAAAACACACGGGGCTAATAATATTTTTTTCGCCCAAGTACCGGTAAGTGATAGTGCTATAGAGATAGTGTCACTTAAAGTGTTAGATAAAGTTAGTCCTAAATTACTTTGTAAAGTATCTGTTAATGTGCTAGAAAGAGAGTCACTAAAAAACATTTGTGATACCCCAGTAAAAGAGCTAGAAAAAGATAGCTTCTTAACTCCAGAATTTAATGAAGCAAAACTATTAACCGGGCTACTTATATCTCTATCTTTTCCAACAACAGCAGCAACATAAATACTTGCCATCTCTAAACTTTTTTTTTGCCCAACTATATCTTTTGTAACAAAATCTATCGTTAATTCACCGCTAAAAGATTCTGTGTAAATCTTTTGTCCCCTTCTAAAAGAGGGGATATACTTATGTGTACTATGTATAGAGGGAGTCCAATAAGTAAGCGCTATATCCGGTACATCAATAGAAAAACGAATGGTATCTTTATAAATAAATTTTTCATCATTCTCTAATAACAACCTAACACAAATTTTTTTTGATTCTTGAATATCTAAGATTCCATTGGTTACTACAATAGAAAATGGTTCTAAAGAGATCCAATAGAAACACAAAAATGTTATTACTAAATTTATTATTTTTCTCATAAACTTTTTAAATCTTATCACACTACTAAAAATCTTATTAGAAAACACACTAGCCTAAAGTTTTATATCTTAGTGAATTTTATTTAAAGATTCCAAAAAGTCTTCTCTTTTATTAATTAACTTAGTTAGATTACTAAATACTTTATACTTTTTCTATGAAAAGGGGATCTTATGAAATTTTCTAAATATTTTTTAATCACTTTTTTTTCTTTAACTTTTTTCAAGATAAACTTATTAACACCCTTGCCAGCACCAAAGATCACACTAGTCATAGTTATAGATCAGCTAGCTTATAATTATATTCCCAAACTTTCACCATATTTTCAGGGCGGGCTAAAAGAATTATTACAAAATGGGATAGTTTACCAAAATACATACGTCCCACATGGAATTCCAGAAACAGCCCCCGGACATCATGCATTATCTACAGGTGCATATCCAAAAGATCATGGGGTAGTTACCAATCAATGGCTTGATCTTGAGGGTAATAAAATTGCTTATGAACAAGATAAAGCGCCAGAAAGTCAAATTTTTTCTAACTTATCTAAAGAAAAAGTCGGCGCATCTAGTAAAAACACAATGGTTGATACCCTTTCTGATCAGTTTCTATTAACTTCACACAACACAAAATCTAAAAAGGTTTTTGCCTTATGTCTCAAGCCATATCCAGCTATAGCAATGGCTGGTAAATTAGGAAAAGCTATTTGGTTTGACTATAATTCAGGAGAATTCACTTCGAGTAAATATTATTTTAAACAACTTCCATTATGGCTAAAAAAATTTAATAGCACACATGTAATAGATACCTCAAGACCTATTATCTGGGAAACTTGTTACCCTTTATCGTCAGAATGTTATAATTTTATTTTTAGTAAAAATTATAAATACGCAGGGGCAAAAAGTTTTATAAAAAATCCTATCACTATTAATCCAGAAAGCCCAAAGGGCTTTGATATTTACTGTAGGCTCCCACAATCTATAAAACATTTAAGGGAACTTACTCAAGAGACAATAGATAAAACACTTTTACAAAAAAGCCAAAGAGTTTCTCAAATTTTACTTTGGGTTTCATTTAGCACAGTAGATCTAGCAGGGCATTTATTTGGACCATATTGTCGTGAAATTATAGATCTCATTTATCATATAGATTTAGAACTTAAAGAGTTATTTAATTATGTTTATAAATCATATGGAAAAGAGAATATTCTTATTGCACTTACAGCAGACCATGGTGTCGCCCCAATTCCAGAAATTCTTCGTGATGCAGGGTATAAAAATGCAATTCGCATAGATGCAAAAAAATTACTTGACGACCTTAATAAACAGATAGACAAAAAACATAAAATTAAAAATTTTATTTTACGTTTCGAACCTATGTCATTTAGATTTAACCATAAGATATTTAATCAATTCCCTCATTCAAGAAAAAGAGAGATATTAAAAACTATAAAAAATTTTCTAATGTCACAACCGGGAATAAAACATGCCTGGAGCTACAAAGAACTAGAATTTGCACCAATTTCTCAAAATCAACTGGAATATTTTTACAAAAACCAGCTTTACTATGGACGCATTGGCGATATTATCTGTCAGCCATCGCCATACTGTCAAATAACTAATTATCCTACAGGAACTTGCCATTCGACTCCTTATGATTATGACACACACATCCCACTTATTATCTATTATAAAGATATGCTAGAACACAAAAAAATTTATACGCGTGTTTACCTACAACAACTTCCAGTAACTCTTGCCAAACTTTTACGCGTACCACAACCATCAGCCTCTGCACAACAAATTCTTCCTGGGATTTATTAACACTAAGGGAGAGAATAATGTACTTAATAAAACAAATTTTAAAAAAATTTTTTTTACTTACTTTAATATTTTTTATATATCACAAAGAGATATACACTAAGCCCCCAAAACTTATTATTGTCTTTATACTAGATCAGGGGGCAGAACACTATTTTAAAAAATTATCGCCATATTTTACCCACAGCTTTCATAATTTTATTCGTCATGGGATTTCATTTGAAAATGCATATCATCCACATGGAGCCCCAACAACAGCGACTGGGCATGCAACAATTAGCACAGGAGCCTGCGCTAAGGTACACGGGGTAGTTCTTAATAGCTGGTTAGATAAAAAGAATAAAAAAATTATTTTTGGGCGGGACTCTAATCCCAAAACAGATCTTCTTGCACCACATAAACAAACTCGCGGATATTCTTCCCGTTATTTAATGGCAGAAACTATCTCAGATAAACTTATGCAAAATATAACTCGAGATAAAAAACATATAGCCATTGCACTCTCTTTAAAAGCTAGAGCAGCAATAGCACTTGCTGGCAAACAAGGTAAGGCAATCTGGTTTGATACACCATCAGAAACGTTCACCAGCAGTAAAGCATATTTTCAAGATATTCCACAATGGGTAAAAAAATTTAACTTAAACAAACATCTCTCACCAAAACAAAAAACAGTATGGGAGCTTAGATTCAGATCAAAAAGTAATTCAGCTTACAAATTTAATAATATTTGCGATTACTCATTTGCAAGTGCAAAAAATTTTAGCGTATCACGAAACACACATTCTTTAATTGACGTCCCAATTTCAATAAAATCTAGCAAAAGTTATAGTGACGATAATGAAAATAAAGACCCAGAATGGGTCAAAACCCCCTTTGCAAATAAATTATTACTTGATTTGGGTAAAAGATGTATAGATTATTATCTTTATAAACTAAATAAGGGAACGCTTCTTCTTTGGATATCTTTATCTAGTCTTGACAAAATTGGGCACCTGTATGGTCCAGATAGCCTTGAGTGCATAGACATGCTTTATCACTTAGACAGACAAATTGAACACTTCATCACATATACCTGTGACCAAGTGGGAAGCAAAAATGCTTTATTTATTCTCACAGCAGATCACGGTGTAACGCCAATACCAGAGCTTTTAAATAAAGAGGGATTTACAAATGCAAATAGAATTCTTTCTACAAGACTTATCACTCAAATGAACACACTTATCAAACAAAAATTTGGAATTAAAAAAATTATAAAATCTTTTAAAACTAATCAGTTTTTTTTAAATAAAAAAGCATTATCTTTTGTAAATCACAAAACACAACAAGATATTATCTCTTCACTTAAAGATTATCTCTCATCGCAACAGGGAATAACTGCCTGTTGGACCCCAAATGAATTAGCTTCACTTGTCTGTAACTCTACAGACTTTGAACAGTATTTTAAAAACCAATTATATCCTTCACGCTCAGGTGATCTTGTCTGTATGCCAGAATTAAACTGTATGCTAATTAAATATCCAACAGGTACAGCGCATAGAACACCTTATGATCCAGATACACATGTCCCATTATTTTTCTATCAAAAAGGAACTTATGAAAACAAAATAATAACAACCAGAGTGTATATGACACAACTTGCACCTACGCTTGCTAAAATTCTTGGTATCCCTTGTCCAAATGGATCAAGTTCCCAACTCTTACCAGAAATTTAATTTATTATTATAAAATTTTTTAATATAAAATTATTGATTTTTTTTAAAAAATTAATGTAAAATAGAGTAAGTACTAAAATCAAAATTTAAAAACAAAAAGGAATAAAAGAGAAAATTTTATTGTAAAAACTTAAAGAAAATAGATAAAGTAATAAGAGTTTAAATTTTACTAACCTGAAGGAGGGAGTTTATGAAGAAGACATTATATCTTGTCCCTGTAATAAGTTTAGCGCTATGGGCAATGATTTACGCAACACAACCAGCCCCAGCACCAGCAGCGCCAGCCCCAGCACCAGCAGCGCCAGCCCCAGCTCCTGAAAAAAAGGGATTTTGGGGAGAGTTTTTTGCTTCAGATGTGGGTAAAGACATTCAAAAAGAGGTTGCTAAAGAGGCCGTTGGAGCTGTAGTTGGTGGGGTAAAAGGAGGCATTGCACTTGCAAAACAAAAGGCCAAAGAAGCAGCAGAGGGTAAACCTAAAGCTCAAGCTCCTGCTCCAACAACTAGGAAAAAAAGAGTGGCCAGACCTGTTGAACAAGAGGTTGAAGCTGAAGAAGAAGCTCCTGCGCCAGTTACTAAAAAAAGAAAAGTTATCAGAAGAGCAGCCCCTGTTGTAGAAGAAGAAGAAGAAGAAGAAGCTCCTGCTCCTAAACCTAAGAAAAGAGTTGCTAAAAAAGTTGCTCCTGTTGTAGATGAAGAGGAAGAAGTTCCTGCTCCTAAACCTAAGAAAAGAACCGTCAAAAAAGTTGTAGAACCTGAACCAGAGGAAGAGGTAAGTGAAGAAGAAGAGGCTGCAGTTGAAGAAGAGGCTGCAGCAGCAGAAGAGGAGGAAGCTGGAGGAGAAGAGGAGTAATTAAACACAAAACTAAATTTTAAAAAAAATAACTCGGGTTTTACCCGAGTTATTTTTTTATCGCAAAACCAAAAATCTTTTTAATTTATCCCACCTGATATCTCTATAACCTGTCCAGTTATATAATCAGCCTGCCCTGAAGTAAGAAAAAGTACAAGATTGGCTATGTCTTGTGTTGTCCCAAAACGATTAAGAGATATTCTCTCAAGAGCTTTTTGTTTTATGTTATCTTGCAAATTTTCTGTCATTTTAGTCTTAATAAAACCGGGCGCTATAGCATTAACACAAATATTTCGAGAGCCATACTCTTTTGAAAGTGTTTTTGTAAGAGCAATAAGACCAGCTTTACTTGCAGCATAATTAGCCTGCCCAATATTTCCATAAAGCCCTACAATAGAACTAATATTAATTATATAACTTTGGTTTTGGCGAATCATACGAGTAAGTACCTGTTGAGAACAAAAGAATGCTCCCTTTAGATTGACACTAAGAACAGAATCCCAATCATTCTCTTTCATTCGAAGAGCAAGAGAGTCACGAGTAATACCTGCGTTATTAACAAGAATATCTATAGAGTTTATTTGTGAAAAAATATAAGAAAAACTTTTTTTTATAGATTCTACAGAAGAGACGTCTGTCTTAAAATATTTAGCGCCTAAAGAATAAATTTTTTTCACATTATCATGTGAATCATCACAAATATCACACGCCCAAACATTATCACCTCTAGAACAAAAACTTTCTGTTAAAGTAAGCCCTATGTCCCCAGCACCCCCTGTAATAATTACAGTACGTGACATAAAATATTATCCAACAATTTCATGACTTTCGGCCCGAGATATTACTATTACTGACTCTGTTGTTGCGGTGGTTCTTGTTGTTGCCTCTTTTGCTGTGCAAGTTCTTCTTCTATAATAAGATCTATCTCTGTCTTTTCTATCTCTTTGCCTAAAAATTTACATAATTTTTCTATATCTTGAGGCGTAGATATTGCAAAGATATCTTTTTCTGGCAACTCGCGCTTTAAAAGTCGTGCTAACTTATTACCAGGACCAACTTCTAGTATAAGATCGCAGTCTTTAAATTTCTGCATAGAGGGCCACCACAAAACATGAGAACTAATTTGAGAGATTAAAGATTTTTTAATTTCTTCATTGGTAGCTATAATTTCTGCATTTACATTACTGACAAGAGGGATAGAAAGATCTTTAAAATCTACTTTTACTATATAAAGTGCAAAATTTTCTTCTGCCTCCTTCATAAGTCTTGAATGAAAAGCACCTGCTACATTAAGTGCAATAGCTTTACCAGAATATTTTGCAACCTCTCCTTCAATGGTATAAAGCTCCGGCATAGTTGCAGAAACAACAAATTGCTTAGGCGAATTATGATTAACAACCTCAGCGACATGAATATTTTCAGAAGGATCATCGAATTGTTCACAAATTTTTTTCACAAGCTCATATTCAAGCCCTATAATTGCAAGCATCCCTCCTTCTATTTTTTTAGTAGCCTCTTCCATAAATGTTGCACGCTTCTTTAAAAGATAAAGTGCATCAGCAAAATTCATACCCCCCGCTGCAAAAATTGCTGCGTACTCTCCAGAGCTATGGCCAGCAACTATATCTGGAATAATCCCATATTTTTCTTTAAGAAGTGCTGTTAAGGCTGCACTAATAAGAAAAATTGATGTTTGCGCAATTACAGTCTCACGAAGTTCTCTCTCTGAAGAGGCAAAACAAAGTCGTACAAAATTTTGCTCAAGACATCCAGACGCCTCTTCAAAATATTCCTGTGCTAATCGCTCTCGATCGTATAACTCTTTCCCCATCCCCAGATATTGACTACCTTGTCCTGGAAAAATCATCCCAATCTTCATGCAATTCCCTAACATTTGAAGAAAAATACTAATTTATAACCTCACATAAAACTTAATTCTTTTATAACGTCTCTGGATTTAAAAGTTCAAGCTTTTCTTTAATCTCCTCTGCGTAAACAGAGGCTTTCTTTGGATCATAAGATCCATATTTTGAAAGCAATAATTGCCAATAACCCTTGGCATCATTAAATTTCTTTTGGTTCCAATAATATAAACCCAAATGATATAAAACTCGTTCATGAACAGCACTATCTGATTGTGTAGAAAGCGCTTTTAATTCATTAAGCCCAAGTTCAACATCTTTGGCTCCCCCATCAAGAAGCATTAAAGCAAGTTTAATTTTATAAATATCTCTTATATTTTTATCAGAAAAAAGATTTATAGCCTGACGTAAAAGAGTTAAAGCATCAGCTCTTTTGCCACATTTTAAAAGTGATTCAGATTGAAACGCAAGGAAAAATGGTGCTAATTCACTACCCCTATGTGCTCTATACCCCTCTTCAAAAGCTTTAGCTGTTTGTTGCCACTTTTCATTTTCGCTTGAAAAAGAGATGCCACTGTCATCATATTTTGTAACACCAACAACACCATCATAACATTTAAGAGCAGCAATAAAATCTTTATGTGCAACAGCTCGAGAATAATTTTTATAATAAGCGTAACCCCAAAAACTTAATACAAAAATTGCAATAAATATAATCCCATAAATAATATATGTTTTGTATTCTCCTAATTTTTCTATTGTTTTATAATAAGCTTCTATTATAGGGTTTTGCGAAAAATCCATTGCTTCTCCTCAAGATATTTTTAATAATTTTTATTAAATATATTTTACTATAACTAAAATAAAAATTTTGTACACAATAAAAATATTTACAGCTATTTTTTAAAACAAACAGTTTTTATTTCTTATTAGAAATATTCCATGCGAATTTTATTGCATTTTCTATCGCATATGCATCAGAGTTGCCGTGACAAATAATAACATTTCCACTCACACCTAACAACTGCGCACCACCCTGTTTTTTATACCCAAAACGTAATTCTATATTTTGTGAAAATTTCTTAAACCATAATTCCAGAACAGCACGCATTTTAAAATCATTTTCATTATCAATTACCCAATTACACCACCCCTGTGTCATTTTACAAGTAGTCTCAAGGGTTTTAAGCAGTACATTTCCAGAAAAACCATCACATATAACAAGATCTACTTTATTAGACATAAAGATATCATATGGCTCTATATTTCCAACAAAATTTAATTCAGAATTTTTTAACAATACAAACGCCTCTTTTGTTACTAAAGACCCTTTTGAATCTTCCTGACCATTAGCCAAAAGAGCAACACGCGGATTTGTGATCCCAAAATCAAGTAGGTACTTTTGCCCAATCATAGCAAATTGAAATAGATGCCCAGCACGACAATCAGTATTAGCCCCTAAATCAAGGACAAAAACTTTACGTGAAAAATCAACCGTTGGCAAAAAGCCAGCAATTGCAGGACGTTGGACATTACCATCAAGCCCTAAAATAAAAATAGATGCCGCCATCAATGCCCCTGAATTCCCAGCAGAAACTATTGCTGATGCATATCCATCCTTAACAGACCAAACAGCTTTGACAAGAGAAGATTCACTTTTCTTACGAACAGATTTAATTGGATTCTCTCCCATATCTATTATCTGTTTAGCATCACAAATATTAATATTATATGATCTCCAATCAGGAGCAACTTTATCGAGATATTCTTCAATTAAAACACGTGGGCCAAAGAGTGTAACAGGTATACTTTTAGCCGCACGTACTGCACCACCAATAATCGCACAAGGAGCATTATCTCCCCCCATTACATCAACAGCTATCATAAATACACTCTAAATTAATTCATCTAAGATTCTTTCTTTTCTTCCTGCCCTTGTTCCTGCGTCGAAGAACCCTGCTTAGGTTTAAATTTCTCCTCACGAGCCTGTTTAGCCTGACCACGAGCATACTTTCTATCAGATTTTGTCCTTAAAATTTTAACGCCCTTATAATAACCACACTCTTTACAAATCTGATGTGGAGCAATAGGAGCTCTACAAGTTAAACATTCAGTGATAGCCTTTGGCTTTATTCCTTTATTTGCAGCTCTTTTATCACGTCTCGCTCGCGAAACCTTCCGTTTTGGCGTTGGCATAATATCTCCTTAAAACAACAAAATAATTCTTTTTTAGTTTTTAAGTCTCTTAATTAAACTTAAATTATTATAGATAAAATACCCTCTTTTTATGATTTTTTCAAAATCAATTGCTATTCCTTGTAAATTCGTAAGGATTTGGCAAAATAATACTCAACAATTACTAAAAGAACAAGCAAGAAAGATCTAAATTGAGGGAGACATTTAATGGCAAAAATTTCAATGGATCTTGTTAAAGAGCTACGTGAAAAAACACATGTAGGGTTAATGGATTGCAAAAAGGCACTTGAAGAGGCTAATGGAGATATAGAAAAAGCTATTGAGATTCTACGTAAAAAGGGAACCGCTGTCGCTTCAAAACGTGCAGAAAATATGACAAATAATGGACGAATCGAAAGTTATATAAGTCAAGATTACAAATCTGGAGCACTTGTTGAAGTTGCATGCGAAACTGACTTTGCAGCAAAAACTCCAGCCATGGAAGATTTTGCAAAATCAGCAGCTCAAACAGCAATTACATCTAATATAGATAATACAGAAACAATACTTTCACAAAAATCACCAACTAATCCAAAACTAACATTAAACGATCAACTAAATGATCTTATCGCAAAAATAGCTGAGAAAATAAAAATTAACAGAATAGCTTTAGCCCAAACAACTGGTAACGGGCTAGTAAACAGTTATATTCACCCAGGATCAACTGTTGGTGTTATTGTACAGTTAGGTGCAGACAAAGATATTTCTCAAGCACAAGAGATACTTAAAACTCTAGCAAAAGATATTTGCATGCAAATTACAGTTACAAAACCGATAGCAATATCCCCTGATAAAATAAACCCTGAAACGATACAAAAAGAGCGAGAAATAGCCAAAGAACAACTAAAAGATTCGAATAAACCACCACAAGTAATAGACAAAATAATAGAGGGTAAATTAAATAAATTTTACGAAGAGGTTTGTTTAGTAAAACAACCCTTTATTAAAAACGATAAAATTACAGTAGAGCAATATATAAAAGAAGTCTCAGCAAAAACTGGGGTTACAATTACTATTGCTTACTTTGCACGTTTTGGCATAGGAAGATAAAGCGTTAATAACAAAACTTAATGTAATTAAACTTATGAAATCTTTACTTATAAAAATCTCTGGAGAGCTATTACGCTCACCAGAAATTTGTGAAAAATTGTGCAAGCAGATAATAACACTATCACAAAAATTAAATATAGGGCTAGTCATTGGTGGAGGTAATATCTTTCGTGCTCGCAAAGAGGGTGAGGCATATAAGTTACAACAGCCAATTGCAGACACAATAGGTATGATAGCAACTATAGCAAATGGGCTTATTATATATGACACATTTCTTAGATTAAACAGACAAAGTGTAATCTTAAGTGCTATAGATATTAATGGGATAACACAACCAATAAGCCCTTTAAATATTATTAAAGCCAAAAATAATAAAAATATTATTATTTTCACAGGAGGCACCGGAAATCCATTCTTTACTACAGATACTAATGCTATAGTTAGGGCTTGCCAGATAGGGGCTCAGACAGTTATAAAACTTAGCACAGTAGATTATATTTATGACAAAGACCCTGCTAAATATTCCAACTGCACCCCAATCTATCATTTAACTTATGATGAAATGTTATCAAAGGGATTTACTGTCGTGCTTGATAATACAGCTATTACACTTGCAAAAGAGCACAATATTAAAATTATTTTCTGTAATGGCACAAAAGATAATATATTAAATAAAATTATTAACAGAAAAGAGACAAAGGATAAAAATAAAAAATATTGGAGTACAATTTCTTCTTAAATTTTTAATTAATTTTATAAAGGATAAACCATGGAAGAGATTGCATTTAAAGAAAATGACTCTAAAAGCTTCGAATCACTTCTAAAAGAGCATCTAGAAAGCTCAATAAAGCATTTCGAAAAAGAGTTGCTAACTATACGAACTGGACGTGCGCATACATCACTTATAGAAGAGATCAAAGTGCATTGCTACGGACAAATAATGCCACTTAGAGAGTTGGCAACATTGGGCGCACCAGATAGTAGACTTCTTACTATTCAACCGTGGGACAAAAGTCTAATGGGCGAGATAGAAAAAGCAATTCTTACTTCTGACATCGGAGCAACACCCATAAACGATGGGAATATTATTAGAATACAACTCCCTCAAATGAGCACATCCAGACGTGATGAGCTAGTAAAAGTACTTGGGAAAAAGACAGAAGAGTGCAAAATATCTATCCGTAACACAAGAAAAGACTTTCACAATGAAGTACGTGATGCAGAGAAAAAACACATAATATCAGAAGATTTCGCCGAGAAGCTTACTGATTTATTACAAAAAGTTACTGATCAATATATTACTAAAACAGACCAGATGCATGATAAAAAAACAACAGAGATACGCACAGTCTAATTAAACAGTTTAAAGAAGAGGGCCAACTGGCCCTCTTCTTTTATTTTATTTCTCTACTTAATGTATTATCTGCCCAACATTCTTATAGGGCCCCACCATCCTAAAATATTACCTGTTTCTAAAATTGCAGCACATGCAGCAACCCCCAAACTTAACATTAAAGTAACTCTATTACAACAGGCTCTACGCAGAAGACCCTTTCGCTCAAGTTTATCAATATAGGGTTTAATTTTGCCAAAAATCTCACAAACACTTGCAACTGATGCAACAAGTTCTTTTGTTGCAGATTCATCAACTTTTCCTGCTTGAACAACAAATTTGGCAATTGTTTCACGGTTTGTGCTCAAAGTAGCTAAATCCTTTCCTAGCGCTTCATTCTTTTTAGCAAGATCACCTAGTTTTGCACACACATCCTCAATTGATTTAGCAATAGTCTCTCTTAATGCGCTTAATCCAACAACCATTTCAGATGGAATAACTTTCCCACCAATACACACAGTTCTAAATAACTCAGCTTGCGCAACAAGCGTCTTAGCCGCCAACACCTGCTGGTCAAATTCAGCTTTATCGTAAGCTTCTTCAGCACAATAAAGATTTACAAATCCAACAAAACCAACACAAACAATTAAACTCGTTAAAATTTTTCTCATTTTATTCTCACTTTTTTATTTCTACTATTTTTTTATTTAAATAACCACCATATCTTTCTGTAAATTATTACCCTTTTATCATCCTTTCTTAATTAAAATTTAACAACAAATAAATACAAGCCTGATACGTAAGATAATCAATAAAAAAAATAAGTAAATACACTTTAATTATATATTAAAGACAGTACTTTTTGTACCAATATAAAGACTAAATAAATTTAATAAAAACTATTTCTTTAAAAACTATTTAAATAAAGTTCCAACATGCCCAAGTGCTGAAGCCCATGTAAGTGAAGGCACAATATACCACCATCCTAAACAATTGCCCAAATAAAGAATTCCAATACTAAAACCAGTTAAACACATAGTTGTAAAAACAACTTTTTTCCCACAAGTATGATCACGGCCAGATGTATCTTTATTTATAACTTCAGCAACCTGATCCCCGACTAGCTTTAACACATTAATTGTAACTTCAAGTGCAGCAGCAAATTGTTGAGGCGTAATCATGTTACGATTTTCTTCAGGTAAACCCTTTCTTTCTTTTCTAAAAACAAACTGATCTATAATATCTCGACTTTTTTTCAAATCTTTTAATTTATTATAAAAAGAATTAGCTCTTAAAAAATTAAAAAAAGATCCACTTCTCTTATGAGCAGCAATATATGCAGACACATAATCAAGACCAGTTACAATAGAATATTTTAAGCTATTCAAACGATCAATCCTGTTTTGAGTAAAACGCAAACCGTGTGTAACACATGATTTATTTAATAAATTAAATTGCGCAATCATATCCTGCATTTCACATAATTCAGACATTATAGATTGTGCATCAACCTCTGGAGATACTAATACGTTGTCCATACAATAAACTAATGGGTTACAAATAATTACACTTAAAAAAATAAGATTTATAAAACATTTATTCATTTTTACTTTTCCATTTTTTTACTTTGAATGTTTTTACCACACAATAACTAATCTCTACAGTAAAATTTACATTTATTATTATATAAACCCTTTCTAAAATAAAATTTTACACCTATCCAATACCAGCCTGATAGACAAGATAAATAACAAAAAGAGCAAGCAAACAGATCCCTAAAGCTCGTCCAAGTAACTCTTTTTTAGCTAAACCAATCATTATTAAAAAATTTGCTGCAAGAAAAAAAAGTCCTGTGCCTCGTAGATTAACAAAAGATACTGGCTTATTTGAAAAAAGAGTAAGAAACCCCGCTATAAAAGTCACCTGCTCTAATACTGTTCCAAGTGTAACCCCTATTGCTAAACTATACGCGCGTTTGGGAATAGAACTTAAGCTAAGCGTAAGTTCAGGCAAAGTTGTTCCAATTGCAAAAATAGTCGCTCCAATTACTTCAAAAGAAATAGCAAATCTTTGCGCTATAGCAACAGCCCGATTAACAGTTAAATAAGAAGATAACATAACAAAACTTAAACTTATAATCAAAAATAGTACAAGTTTAAGTTTAGATAATTTATTTTCGCCATTACAATACGAACATTCATGAGTAATTTCAGAAATATCTTGGGTGGTAACATCTCCACGTTTTCGAAACAACCAAACAACAGCAAGTGAAATTATATATACACCCATAAGAACAACGCCCCATATGGGAGATAAGGCTCCAAACCATAATATTAAGCTCATAAAAATACAGGCTATTGAAAGCATAATTAAAAGTTTATAGCGCTCACGATCTCGAAGTACTATTGTTCCACACCAAGTTAATGTCAGTCCAACAACAAGTGCTATGTCAGCAATACCGGCACCAACTAAATCACCAGCAGAAATTTCACTTGCATTATTTAATGATGAAGTAATAGCAACAGCCATTTCAGGAATATCTGCAAGAATGGCAAGAAGAACAAACCCCAAAAAAAATGTAGTAACACCATATGCTTTGGCTACACAAGATGCATATCGAACCGTCATGTTCCCAGCTACCCCTAAGAAAAACATACCCAAAATTATAATTAATATATTTATAAATATCATAAAACCCCAATTTTTTTTATTTTATTTTTAAGATAAAGTAACTTTAGTTCATAATTAATAGTTATTTTTTTAAAGTAATTTATGATAAGGTGTTTAACACATAAAAACAAATGTTTTTTAAAAATATATTTATATAGATGAGATCTATATTATGAGCAATCACTTTGTACATCTACACCTTCATACAGAATTCTCACTTCTTGATGGGGCAATTAGAATCCCTGACCTTATCTTGATGGCCCAAAAACAAGAATGGAAAGCTATAGGCATCTCTGATCACGGGAATATCTTTGGCGCCATAAAACTTTTTCAGTTTGCAAAAAAAGCTGGAATAAAACCAGTATTGGGCGCTGAGATGTATTTCACACCAGATGTTAAAATAAAAGATGCTCACGATAAGTATTATCATCTATTACTTATCGTTCAAAACAGAGAGGGATATAATAATCTGTGTCAGTTAATGGCATTCTCTTATCAAGAGGGTTTTTATTTTAAACCAAGAATAGATTATGCACATTTAGAAAAATATTCTAAAGGGCTCATTGCTACTACAGCCTGTGTTGGTGGGCACATCCCTACACTGTTACGCGATGGAAATATAGACGAAGCCAAAAGAAGAACAGGCTGGTTTAAAAATCTATTTGGGCCAGAAAGATTTTTTTTTGAAGTTGGGCCTCCAGATCAAGATATCTCCGTACAAACAAATAATTTAATTTTTAATTACAGCAAAGAATGGGGTGTCCCTTGTACAGTAGGATGTGACGCTCATTATCTTTCAAAAGAAGACAACGAAGCGCATGAAGTTTTACTGGCCATACAGACCAAAGACACAATGGACAATCCAGACAGATTTTCTTTTGGTGAAGTTAAAGGACATGTCAGAACAACAGATGAGATTAAAGAGATTTTTAAAGGCCATGAAGATACCATCTGGAACACAGGACTCATTGCAGACAGTTGTGAATTTGCTTTTGAATTTGGAAAACTGCTTTTTCCAGTTTGTCCTGTGCCAGAAGAATACACGCAAGAGAGTTATTTTAAAAAATTATGCCTCTCTGGACTAGAAAATTTAAAACAAAAAGATTTAATACCTAAAGATCAATATAGCAAATATGACATACAGTTAAATCTTGAAATAGATTTAATTATCAAAATGGGTTTTGTTGGGTATTTTTTAGTAGTTAGTGATTTTATACAATGGGGCAAACGGCATGGAATCCCTATAGGTCCCGGCCGTGGGTCAGCAGCAGGCTCAGTTGTAGCTTGGGCACTTGAAATCACAAACGTCGACCCACTTAAATATAATTTACTCTTTGAAAGATTTTTAAATCCAGAACGAATAAGCATGCCTGACATAGATATAGACTTTTGTATAGAAAGAAGAGAAGAGGTCATAAATTATGTAAAAGATAGATATGGGCACGATTGTGTATGTCAGATAATAACTTTTGGCACAATGATGGCCAAGGGGGTTATAAAAGATGTTGCACGGGCACTTGGGTTCCCATATCAAGATGCCACTGCAATTACTGATCTTATTCCAGAGCAATTAAAAATAACACTTAATGAAGCAATAGAACAAGAACCAAAGCTTAAAAATCTTATAGAGACAAATCCTAGTGTAAAAAAACTTTTTGATATAGCGTTCACACTAGAGGGGCTCACAAGACATGCATCCAAACACGCCGCCGGGGTTGTGATATCCCCTACCCAACTTGCAAACACACTCCCACTTTATATACCGCCAAAATCAGATAATGCCCTAGTATCACAATATTCTATGACAGATCTAGAAGCTCTCGGGTTTTTAAAAATGGACTTCTTGGGACTTAAAAACTTAACTATAATAGATAATACTCTTAAATCTATTAAAAAAAACTATGATATCTCTATTGATTTAGATAAGCTCCCCCTAGATGATAAAAAAACATTTGAACTCTTATGCGCAGGAAACACATCAGGGGTGTTTCAATTCGAATCTGACGGAATTAAAGATGTCTTACGAAAACTTCAGCCGGATAAATTCGAAGATCTCATAGCTGTTAATGCTCTATATCGCCCTGGACCACTTGGGTCTGGCATGGTCGATGATTATATAGAAAGACGACATGGGCGCAAGCAAACAACATATATGTTTCAAGAACTCGAACCAATTTTGTCAGAGACATATGGGGTAATAGTTTATCAAGAACAGGTAATGAAAATAGCATCTGCTATAGCCGGCTATTCACTTGGGGCTGCTGATATTTTAAGAAAAGCGATGGGAAAGAAAAAGGCAGACGTCATGGCGCAGCAAAAAGCCCAATTTCTTGATGGAGCTGTAGCAAAAAATTTTGACAAGAAAAAAGCTGACGAACTTTTTGACCTTATGGCTTACTTTGCAGGCTACGGATTTAATAAATCGCACGCTACGGCTTATGCGCTTATAGCATATCAAACAGCCTACCTTAAAGCACGTTATCCTTACGAATTCATGGCTCAACTTATCTCATACGAGACTAATAATCCAGATCAGTTCTCTTTTTATCTGCAAGAGATTCACGAGATGGGACTTAAACTTATACCACCAGATATTAATCAGTCTTATATAGATTTTACAGCAACAAAAGATTCTATAATTTTTGGCCTAAAGGGCATAAAAAATGTCGGGACTGCTGCGCTAGAGAGTATTTTACAGGAGAGAAATAAAAAAACATTTAGTGACTTTTATGAGATGTGTTACAGAATAGATCTAAGAACAGTCAATAAACGCGTACTAGAAAGTTTAACATATGCCGGCGCACTTGACTGTTTACCCGGAAACAGGGCACAAAAGATAGCATCACTTGATGACATTATAGATCGTGCTCACCAGAAAAAAGAGCAAGAACTCACTGGACAAATGGATCTATTTTCTCTTTTTTCTACACAAGAACAAAAAGAAAAAAATACTCGCACACAGATAGAAACTTACACATTTCAAGAGTTACAAGAATTTTCCAGTAAAGACAAACTAGAAAAAGAGCGTGAAGTCATTGGGGTATATCTAAGTTCTAACCCACTAAAAAACTACCCACAGCTCTCTTATCTAGATTCACTTACTATTACGCAGTGTTTAGAATTACTAAAAAAAGTCTCTTCATTAAAAGAGCCATTTGTAATAACCTATGGGCTAATACAAAGTCATAAAATTATCACAACAAAAAAGGGTGAGCGTATGGCTTTTGTATCACTAGAAGATCTATCTGGACGAGCAGAAATAATATTATTTCCCTCTGTTTTTAAAACAGTCGAGCAATATTTAGACAAATATAATGTTTTTGTAATCAAAGGAGCACTTGATATTACAAGTACATCTTTGTGTAAAATAAAAGCAAATATGTTTTTCCCTGCAGAGCTTTTATGGGAAGAGGTTAAAGAGCCTCATCATATTACATTTACTATAAATTCTCAAATAACTAAAAATTATTTAGAAGAGATAAAAAAGATTTTATCACCTGGCAAAACACCCTTTTATATTATTTTTAAAGAACAAGAGGAGAAATTTATGCTGCAGGCATCTAGAAAAATATCTTGGGATACTAATCTTATCCCTCTTTTAACCCAATATAATCTAGAAATTAAAGTGAATATATAGACAAAAAATAGTTATATACTTTATTTTTATCTATTATTTACTTTTTTATTGTCTCTTTTATTTATCTCACATTAGTATAAAAAATACTTTATGTTAAAAGAAAAAAGATATCATAAAACTAAAACGAGGCCCTCATGAATATAAAAAATAAATTACAAACTTTTTTTACTATCATTTTAATTTTTTCACACAATTTATTTTCTATTTTGTTATCACAAACAGTAACTACAGATATTATACAAGCAAGAATAACAACAGCTCAAAGCGCAAATACACCAATATCAAAAATTTCTAAGCTTAATGATGTTCTCGATGAATATTCTGGCAAAGAACTAGAATCAACAGGAAAAGAGACACTTTTTGATGCTATAAGTAAAACTTTTTCAGATAGAAACACAATTTTTCAAACAACTCCAGCAAGCGCGCCAGATCTTATTGATGCATTAACAACAATTTTAAGTGATGCAGAAGAAAGCTCTATATTTACAACAGATCAAAAAGCAAAATTTACAGACATGCTTGAGGCTGCAAACGTAGAAGATATTCTATGGGGGCTTAACCCTTCGCTTCAATATAAAGATAAAGTTTATCTCTTTTTGGGAGCCACAACAGATGCTAAAGAGGTCCCAGCAAATATTTTTGCCCCTGCAACTCAACAGAAATTTTTTGACCAGCTAAAAATTATTTTTGAATCAAGAGGCACATCAGATCAAACAGGGTTACAAGAGGACGCTGTTATTAAAAAGCTTTTAAAACTTCTTGACGAAGCATCAAAGTCTACACTTCTTGACACTACACGCCAAGCAACTATCTCTTTTTATTCACAAACACTAAGTACAGAGACAAAACTTATTAATATCTCTAAATCATCAGACCCCTATGATACACAGATAGCAAACTATCAAGCGGCTATTTCAGAAGTACCACAAGGAACATATCCTACTCTTACACAAAATATAAGTGCAAACTCACTTGACACACTTATAAATAAAAGAACAACACTTTCTGTACAAGACGCATTAGCTGGAAATTTTTGCCAAAAGCTTTTAGATCTTCTTAATATAGCAAAAACAAAACCTTTATTTTCTGTAAGATACTTAGACACTATTAATGTTTATATAAGATCTCTTACGATAGAGACAAATATTATTAACGCTGGAATAATAGGCGATTATAATGCTAAAGTCAAAGCACTTTTAAATAATTTATCTTTAATTTCATCCGGAACTCCAGTCTCTTCACTAGCACAAAAACTTTTTACAAAATTTCTCACTGATGTTTTTGAGCAAAGACCAAAAGAAGACTTAGCTTTATTACAAACACTTCTTTCTTTCTTACAAAGTGCTCAAAATACTTTGCTTTTATTAAGTCAAGATCAAAATAATGTTCGTACAGTTATGATTCCAGCTGTAAATAGTGATATCTCTCTTCTTACACTCAGGCAAAAACTTAATGATATTATAGAACTCACAGATAATATGCAAAGAATAGCCCAGCTCTCTCTTTTAAGTACAGAGCTTAAGGGTAAAAACATAAGCACTGATCTTAAAACGCTATCTTTTAACGCTTTACAAAAAGCTTATGACAGTCGGGCAATAACTTCACTTCAAGAGCTTGTTGCATTAAAACGTATGTTAAACTCTTGGGTAGATAATAAACTTCTAGATGACAATAGCAATACAAAAATCACAACTGAACTTATCCCTCAAATTAATAAAGAGATAAATGATTTATTAAAAACTATAAATCCAGACTCTTTACCTACACCATTACCACCAGAGCTAGAGACAGAGATCTTTAATTCACTCACACAACAATATAATTCTAGAGATACAAAAGATATAAATAATCTTTCTAACCTTAAAGACACTTTAAATAAATGGGCTAATAGTAATAAACTAACAGCTGCTCATACAAGTACAATTAAAACAATTTGGATTCCTCAAATAGATAAAGATTTAAGTGCATTATTAGAAGACCCAACAAAATTTCCAACACCACTACCGCCAGAGCTAGAACAACAGATATTTGCTTCATTACAAAAACTTTATGAAGCGAGAATAAAAACAGATGTCAATTCACTTACAAACGTTAAAGCTACTCTAAATAAATGGGCAGACAGTAACAAATTAACAACCGAACATACTGGGACTATTAATACAAGCTGGATACCAACAATAGATAACGAAATAAAAGATCTTTTAAAAACAGGAACGGTCCCTACTCTTGATCCCGCAACAGAATTAAAAATATTTAAAGATCTTGAGCAGCAATATAACTCACGAAATAAAAGCAATGTCTTAGCACTTTTAAACTTAAAAACACTTTTGGTCATGTGGGCAAGTAGTAATAAACTCTCTCCTGAACACACAAATACTATAAAAACAATCTGGATCCCTACAATAGACAAAGAGCTTGCAACAGGAGAAATTCCTACAATTATAGACACGCCAACAGAGCTAAATATATTTAAAGATCTAGAAAGACAATTTAACGCTCGAGACAAAAATAATTTACAGGGGTTAATAGATTTACAAACACTCTTAACAAAATGGGCACAAAGTAATAAATTAACATCTGAGCACACAGGAACTATTAATAATAGTTGGCTACCAGCGCTTGCTATAGATATCTCTAGACTTATAAACAATCCTACACTTGTTCCTGGGACAATATCCGGAGACAGTGAGCTAAATGTCTTTACAGAGTTGGAAAAAAAATATAATGGGCGCAATAGCCAAAACGTTATAGAGCTATTCACACTTAAAAAACTTTTTACCAGCTGGGCAACAAGTAATAAGCTAAGCACAGATCACACATCTACTATTAATAATAACTGGATCCCACAATTAGAAAAAGAAATAAAGTCACTTACCGCAAATCCAGATTTACTACCAAGTCCACTTGACCCTGCCATAGAGAGTGATATTTTTGATGATCTTACACAACAGTATAATTCACGAAATAGCAAAGACATAACAAATCTAATGGCACTTGAAGAGACACTTACCAAATGGCTTAATAGTAACAAGTTAACCTCTGTACATAACACAACAATTAAAAATATCTGGCTCCCACAAATAGATAAAGAAATTAAAGAGCTATTAAAGAATCCAGATGCACTTCCAGCAACACTTGATCCAACAGTAGAAAAAAATATTTTTGGCGATCTTGAAAAACTTTATAACGAACGCAATAGAATAGATATTAAATCGCTTACAAGTGTTAAATCTACTCTTGAAAAATGGGGAGATAGTAACAAGCTTACACAAGAACATACAGGAACAATAAAAACAGTCTGGATACCTACAATAGATAACGAAATTAAAGAATTATTAAAAGACCCTACAAAACTTCCAACCCTTGACCCTACAATAGAGCAAAACACATTTAAAGATCTGGAACAACAATATAACACCAGAAATAACAGAGATATAGTCGCACTTATAAATCTTAAAGCACTTCTTACCCTTTGGGCCAACAGCAATAAATTACTTCCAGAACATACTGCGCTTATAAAAACCACATGGCTCCCTACTCTTGACCAAGAAATTAAATCTTTAACAAAAGATCCTTCGCTTCTCCCGATTCTCACTCCAACAATAGAACAAAATCTATTTAAAGATTTAGAAAGACAGTTTAACGCCAGAGATAAAAATAACCTACAGGGGTTATTAGATCTTCAGGCACTATTAACCTCATGGGCACAAAGTAATAAACTATCTCAAGATAATACAAATACTATTAATAACAGCTGGTTACCAACACTTGTAAGTGATATTCAAAAGTTAATAAGCAAGCCAGATATTATTCCTGCACCATCATCTCCTGAAGTAGAACAAAGTATATTTACAGAACTCGAGCGAAAATATAACACACGTAATAGTCAAAGTCTTCCTGAACTTCTATCACTTAAAACACTTTTAAACAATTGGGCAACTAGTTATAAACTTTCAGGGACACATACAAATACTATCACATCTGAATGGATCCCACAGCTAGATAAAGAGATAAATACTCTTATGGCAAATCCAGAAGCATTACCAAAAAAACTTGATCCTGCTATAGAAAAAGACATTTTTGATAATTTAACACAACAATATAACACTAGAAATAAACAAGACTTAACTAATCTTATAAATTTAAGAACTCTTCTTGATAAATGGGCAGACAGTAATAGGTTATCAAAAGATCACACAGAGACTATTAATAACACATGGATCCCTCAATTAGATAAAGAAATTAAATCTCTTATGACACGACCAGAGTTACTACCAACAATTACAGACCCAACAATAGAAACAAATATTTTTGGTTATTTACAAAAACTTTATAACTCACGCAACAAAGATGACATTAAATCACTAACTTCAGTAAAATCTACATTAGACACCTGGGGAGAGAGCAACAAGTTATCACAAGAGCATACAACTACAATAAAAACAATCTGGATCCCAACTATAGATAACGAAATTAAAAATTTATTACAAGATCCTACTAAGTTGCCAACATTAGATAAAACAACAGAACAAGATATATTTAGCGATTTAGAACAAAAATATAATTCAAGAAACAATCAAGATCTCTCATCTCTTGTAAATCTTAGAGATTACTTAAATACATGGGCAAAAAGTAAAAAGCTCTCTTCTGATCATACAACTATTATCACTAGTGCCTGGCTACCAACACTGGCTCAAGAGATATCTGCGCTTTTAACAAGCCCAGATATTATGAATAAACTTCAAGCACCACTTGATCCTGCAACAGAGTCACTAATATTCAATTATTTAAAACAACAGTTTGACCAACGGGGAAATAAAAATCCTCAAGAATTAATGGCTCTTAGAGCCTTGCTCTCCCAGTGGGCAGATAGTAATAAACTTACAACTGAGCATACAAATATTATTAAAACCTCCTGGATCCCTACACTTGACATGACCCTTTTTGTCCAGCGCTTAAAAGATGCTGCAGTCATTAGTGTGTACCCTACAAAATTAGAAGCATTTATATCTATAGTTAAAGATGCTACCGGTAAAAAATTCTCTGCTGATGTGCAAAATTATTTCTTCTCACTCCTTCAACAGCTTGTAAGTCAAAGGACAGATAAACCAGCACAAGATCTAAACAAACTTGTCGAACTTTTATCTTCTGCACAATTCTCATCTTTATTATCTCCAGAACAACAAAGAACAGTAATGTCATGGCTTGAAGGGCTTAAGCTTGAGGCTGATCTTGCCTATGCAGCCCAACTTTCTGATTATGGTGCACAATTAGACGCCCTGTTTGAATTTATATTTAAATATTCAGGTGTTAAATCAGTTTCTACAAGTATTCAAAATACTTTCTTTACTGCCATATCTAAAGTTATAGATAATCGTGGCGGGGAATATGATCTTTCAGTAAGCGCAAGTATTAATGTCGACAAACTTGCAGCGCTCTTACAAGCGGCTCAAAATAGCGTACTCATATCTGATAAACAGAGAGAATATATAAAACAATACGCACAGATAGTCACTATAGAATCACTAATGGTAACTGTATTAAAACTCACTTTATATACAGATCAGTTAAATACTTTATTTAAAGCTGTAAGAATATCAGAAAAAATTAAATTCGACTCTGTTACTAACAATCTTTATTTTGGAATGCTTAATAAAGTATTTAATGCCCGTGCAGGCGTAGATATATCCAGCATACAATTACTTATTCAAGTTCTTCAAGCATCACTTGTAACCCCTCTGCTTAATTTCGAACAACAGTATTATGTCAAGACTGTTATGTTACCAGCGCTTGGAATTTATACACCAACATCACCACTAGAACAACAACTTAGTAGTATCATGCAACAACCAGATCCTTTAGCTCGTATGCAACTTCTTACAGCATTTATTAAACAGAATCCAAAGCTTGACGCTACAGGACAAAACATGCTTTCATCTATAATTACACAGGTAATGGGAGATGCTAACACGCAAGATCCTACAATAAGACAACCTCTTATACAGCTTCTAAATGCAGTCAAAGCAGGAAATGTAATTCCACAAAGCATTATTACAACGACTATAGATCCATTTGTTACACAGCTTTCACAAATCACAGGAACGCCAGAGGGACAAGTTCCAGCACCTTCTAATGCAGTTATTATGGATATAGCAAAGCTTGCACCAAATTACTCTTCAATGATAGATTATCTACTTCAAACACTTTCATCAGGTGGTAAAATGAAATTCGACAAAGGGACCCAAAATTCCTATGCTAAATTAATTACAACTATATTTAAGAATATAGATTCACTGGACACAGAATCTACCAAGAAATTTTATAATCTTTTATTAAAATCTAATAGCACATCTATCCTGGCAGACAAACAAAAAAAATATCTTACAAGTACAATGCTACCTACTGTCAAAAAGGCTATTGAAGCACAAACAGGACAAAAAATTACCGGTAACAAACCTATAAAAGTAACAACTGGACAAACCCCATGGCCACCAACAGGGGTAACCCCTTCAACTCCTATAGCCCCTAAAGCACCAGATGTTCCTATTGTACCTATTACGACGCTACCTGTTGAACCTCGTACCGTAATTGATAAGCTTACTGTTGAAAACATTAACGCTATCTTAGCTCAAGACCCAGATACTGCTATCCAGACACTTAATACTCTGGTTAACGACAATAAAGGCAAGAAGCTTGATAATAATACTAAAAATGCTCTTGCACTTGCGCTACAGACTCTTACACAAAAGAGTGACCAGCTAGACTCTTCTTCTAAATCTAAACTTGTCTCCCTTCTTACCACCACTAAAAAAGATAAACTTCTTGCCCCTGCTCAAGAAAAATATCT